>Ga0207703_10000086_pt1 | contig 107307 bp, 98 predicted proteins | sample KBSSwiS12_FD_184304 | JGI IMG/M metagenome (GOLD analysis project Ga0207703, IMG submission 184304) | Switchgrass rhizosphere microbial communities from Kellogg Biological Station, Michigan, USA - KBS Switchgrass S1-2 (SPAdes) (version 2) | ecosystem: Host-associated > Plants > Roots >...
TACGGCGACGTGCTCACCAGGCCGGTCGGCGAGCTCATCGCCCTGATCTGCCGCGACCTCGGCCTCTCGCCGGACTGGAGCCTGCTCGCCGAGGAGGCCTGGGCGCAGGCGGAGATCGCCGGCGGCGAGGCGCAATCGCCCTTCGTGTCGCCGCCAGGGCGGCGGCCGGATCGGCAGGACCACCCCGCCGCCGCGCAGCGGATGGCGCCGCAGGCCGCCTCGCCGTGAGCTGACGTGCGGCGCGCCCCGGGACTAACTCAGGCCGCTCGGCAGATGCCTGAGCGGGCGCCGCGACCATCCCGAATAGGTGAAGGCGGCCTGGTCGGGCATCTTTGCGAACACCAGGCCGCGCAGCCCCGACGAGCTCTCGAGCTGCAGGCGCACGGTGGCCCCGGGCCTGGCCTGGTCGTGCGAAAGGCGAAACCGGAACCCCTGCGGCATGTTGGGCGCCAGCGGGAACTTGGCGAGCACGTCCGGCCGCGGCTGGTCGGGGGCGGCCACGCCCACCGCGGCGCCATCGGCGAAGATGCGGATTCCCTGGAGGGCGGCGCCGGTCGTGCGCTCGATGCTCCAGCCGGCGAACTCGACGTCGCCGTTCGTCAGATGGGTGACCTGCTCCAGCCCGCCCATCGGCGTGCTGGCGATGTTCAGGCGCGAGATGTCGGCTTGCGGACCGGCGACCACATAGAGATCCTGGTTCTCGTACAGGCCCTTGAAGAACCGCTTCCACTTCGGCCCGCCGCCCGGTGCGAGCCGCGCGATGGCGTCGGCGACATAGCCCTCCGTCACATAGGTCATGCCGTAGATGTCGGGGTCGAGGCTGTCGCTTTCGCTGTGGCGGAAGTAGCGCAGGCCGGCGGCGTCCATCGCCTCGCCGGCCGGCAGCAGGGTCTGGTCGTGAACGCTGAAGGCCAGCACGCCGCGCGGGCCGACGAAGCTCCAGATCTTCGCCAGCCAGTCCTGGAACAGCCCGTCGGGCAGGTGCGAGAAGAGCGAGCCGACCCAGACGACATCGTGCACCCGCTCATGCCGCAGGTCTCGCGGCGAGGGCGTGGAGTAGAAGCCCTGGACCCCATAGGTCTTCAGCTGCCACTCGATGGCCTCGCGATAGATGTCGGAGACCCAGATCTGCTCCTTCGCCAACCGCTGCACCAGCACCCGCGTCAGGCGGCCGTAGCCGGAGGCGAAGTCCAGCACGCTGTCCAGGCGGTCGAAGCCGCCGAACACCTGCGACACCAGCTGATCGTAGGCGTCGTAGCGACGCAGGCCGGCTTCGACGAACTTGAAGGCGGCGATGCCGAGGTCGTTCTCGTAATTCGGAACCACCGCCTTGAAGAAGGTCTCGTCGGCGGCCGGGACGGGGCGGCAGAAGACCGCGCGGTCCAGCCCATAGAGGCGCAGCTGCTCGTCGATGAAACCGCTGTAGGCCGGATCCAGCTTCGTGAAATCGAGCCCTTGCGCCGCGCTCTGGCGCTGTCCCCACAGATTCATCCGGCTCAGCAGCTTCATGTGACGCAAGATTCACCTTGTCGTGGGGTCCCGGGGACGAGCCGCAGCCCACTACATGGTTTCCCGTGATCTGTCCCCTCGCGAGCCTGGGCGATGTCAATCGCCGGCGAACCCATATACCCCTGCCGACACGTGACGGAGCCCAAGGGCTGGCATGAAGACCGACCAAGCCGATGAGGGCGCGATCACCTGCGGGGCTCCGCGCTGGCGGCTGACGATTCCCTACGCCGTGCTGCTGACGACGCTGGTCTGCCTTCCGGTCTGGCCCGGGCAGATGGGCTATGACGGGCTCTACGCCTACCGGTCCTCCCTGGAGGGGATAGAGACGGCCGTCTGGCCGCCGATGCACGCCTATCTGTTCTGGCTGAGCCGCGCTGCGGGCCTGGGCGTCGGCGGCCTGTTCGCCGCCCAGACCTTCCTGATCTTCTTCGGCGTTGCGCTGAGCGCCGCCCTCATGCTGCGAAGCCGTCGCCTGCTGCTGCTGGCGCTCGCCGGCTTCGCCCTGTCGACGGTGGCGGTCGGGCCGATCCTCGGCGTCATGCTGGTGCACTGGCGCGACGTGACGACGGCGAGTTTCGCCATGGCCAGCCTGGCGCTGTGGCTGCTGGCGGCGCGCTGGCGCTCGACAGCCTGTCTGGCGCTCGCCGCGCTCGCGCTCGGCCTCGGCATGTCGCTGCGCTACAACGCCTTTGCGCTGTTCGTGGCGATCGTCCCGCTGATGGCCTGGAAGCCATTCCTCGACAAGCCGGCCGGCGCCCGGGTGCGGGGGCTCGCCATCGGCGCCCTGGCCCTATCGATCGGGCTGGCCTGGGCGTCGATCCAATGGCGATTGCCTGACTTCAAGCGCCTGCCTGCGGCCAGCACCTTCACCAACGTCCAGGTGTTCGACCTGCTGGGGGTCTCGGCCTGCGACGGCCAAAGCCATCTCCCGCTCGCGGTGACCCGCGGCGCGGCGCTGAGCGTGGACCAGATCCGCCGGCTCTATGATCCGCGCCATGTGCAGCTCTCGTTCCAACCGCACCCCGGCATCCCGCGGATCTACGCGACCCGGAAATTCCAGACGCCGCAGATGCGGAGCGATGTCGACCAGGCCTGGCGCGGCGTGCTTCGCGACCATGTCGGCTGCTATCTGGCGCATCGTAACGCCGTCGCCAGGGTCCAGCTCGGATTGACGCCGGGCGAAGTCTTCTATCCGACCCACGGGGCGATCGACGACAACCCGTACGGCATCCGGCTCGCTCGCCCGGCGGCCTCCCAGGCGGTGACCGCCTATGTCGTGCAGCAGGCTTCCAGGTGGTGGAGCCGGCCGGCGCTGCTCTGCGCGCTCGCCGCGCTGGTCCTGATGGCCCTGGCGCTGAGACGCGACCCGCGCGCCCTGGTGACGGGGGCCCTGCTGGCCGGCGTCGCCGCCAACGAGGCCTTGCTCTACCTCGTCGCGCCCGAGGCTGACGCCCGCTACCTGTTCCCCAGCAATGTGTTCTGCGCCTTCGTCATCGCCGTGGGGCTCGGCATGCTCGCCGATCGGGCGCGCGCCGTTCAGTTCGGCTCCCTGGCGCCGGCGAAGACCCAGCGCGAGGAGCCGAAATAGCTGATGGCCGAAACGCAGATGGTCATGACGGCCGACGCCGCCGCGGGCGGCCACTGCAAGGCCTTCGTCAGGACGTGGGAGAGGCTGCCTGAGACCAGGGCCAGGGCCAGCTGCAGGGCGAAATACCGCGGCAGGGTCTGCCGCCCGGCGCGCTGGAAGGTCCAGTTTCGCTGCAGCAGGTAGGCGAATACGAAGGAGAGGGCGTAGGCGCCGATCCCCGCCCGGAAGGGGGGAACGCCAAGCCGAAGGAAGGCGTAGGTCAGCGCCATCAGCAGCGCCGTCGCCGAGCCGCCGACGATGAGGAAGCGCACGAGGCGCGGGCGCAGCAGTTTGCCGAGGGCCGCCAGCATCAGCTCATCTGTGGGCCTGACAGCGGCATTTGTCTTCAGCGAAACCCCGCAGATCGAGCGTGAGGGGCGACCTCGAAGACATAGGCCGCGGGCGAACCGGCGCGCCATCGCGCCTTGAAGATATCGCCGAGCAGCCGGTAGCTGAGGAATCGGCGCACGGTCACCGGGCGATTGACTTCCGGCCGGCGGGCAAGCGCGCTCGCCAGGGCCGCGGCCTGCCGATCGTCGAGATCGTGCACGCCCCAGGCCAGCACCGGACAGGGATCGACGCCCGCCGACCGGGCGCCGAGGAGGGCGACAAGCCGCGGGTCGCGGGAGGCCGCAAGCTCGCTCTGCGGGCGGGCGATCAGCCGGCCGCCGCCGCGGTAGTAGCGGCCGAACAGGGCGTGCTCCGCCAAACCGCGGGAGAAGGGCGTATCGGGCAGGAACAGGGCGGGCAGCACCACCGCGATGTCTCGCCCGCGGCATGCCGTCTGGCGGGCGATGTATTGCGCCGAGCCCCGCCAATCCTCGGTGCGGTTGACGAGCCGCCCCTTGAGCAGGAGGAGCTCAGGCGGCGACATGATCGTCGCCAGGGCGGCGAACAGCAGCCCGAGACGCGGAGCTCCCTTGTCCGTCTGGTCGAAGAGCCAGGCCAGCAGAACCCAGACGCACGGGGCGGCGATCATCAGGTTGCGGGCCGAGAAGCTGGGCTTGAACAGCAGCGAAACCGCCAGGCCCGCCACCGCCAGGCCCAGCGTCAGAAACAGCGAAACGCCGCAGATCCAGTCGGCGACCGGCGCTGCGTCCGCCGCCGAGCCCATCCGGCGTCTGACCCAAAGGCCGCAAAGCGTTCCGATCGTGAGCGCCAGAAGCGAGGCCTTCGCCCAGCCATCGAGCACGAGGCCCCACGCGTTTGCAAATGCGGTGGTCAACGCCTTGGGATCGTTGCTGAACCAGGTCTGGGTGAACAGCGAATGGCTCTCGGCCGCCCGTATATAGGTGAGGACGGCGGCGGCGATGACGCATCCCCCGACCAGCACGGTCGCCCGCAGCCGCAGGTCCGGCACGCCGACAAGCAGGGCGAGGTAGAGCAGGCCCACCGCCAGGAACAGGTAGTAGTGGACGAAGGCTCCCAGCAGGCCCAGGGCCGCGATCGCAGCGCAGGCGCCCCAGCCCACCGGCTCGCCGGTCCGGCTCCGCCGCTTGGCCGCAGCGGCGCACCCGAGCAGGGCCGTCAGGATGAGCATCGCCAGGGCGTAGCTTCGAAGGTTCTGCGACTGCTTGAACCAGAAGGGCGAGCTTGCGCCGGCCGCCGCGGCGAACAGGCGGGCGCGCCGGCTGAACGCTTTGCCGGGCCATGCGACGAACAGGGCGCTGGCGGCGACGGCGCACAGGGCGCTGAAGCCGCGCGCCGCGGCTTCCGTGTCGCCGAAAACGCGCATCCAGTAGTGGACGATCACGTAGTAGGCCGGCGGATGGGCGTCGGTCATCGTCCGCTGGACGACCTCGACGACGCCCCCCGAGTGGCCGGCGACAAACAGGGTCCAGAGTTCGTCGATCCAGTAGCCGCTCGCGTCCAGGCCGACGAAGGCGGAGGCCCAGAACCCCGCCAGCACCAGGATCAGCACGGCCTCCATCAGCCGCCGGAGAACCTCGGCGAGATCTGCGCGTCGACCGGTTGCGCCGTCGGCCGCGGTGGCGTCCATCGAACGTCTCCGTGTCGAGTTGCGCCAGTCTGTCAGCCGGCGGTGATGACTGAAGGCCCTAGCACGGGCGCCTCCCATTCTCCACGCCGCGGCGCCGCCCATCGACCAGCCTTCCTCATTTCGCCCGAGCTAGGCTGGGGAACATTTCCTTGTGTGAATAAGACGCCGCGCGGTCGCCAGAATAGCTCGCTTACGGGCAGCGGAACTTCTGGAATAGTCTCCCCAATATGGGTATCCGCGCGCTGACATGTCTCGGAACGCCGCCAAGGAACAACTATCAGTTGGTTGTTCTTCAGGTCTTATTTCGGCCCTATCGGGCGATAGCCCCGAGATTTGCTCCAGCCGTCATGCGGGTCACCATCTGGCGCAGATGCTCGATCGACCCGCCTCGCAATATGGAGAGGACCGATGGGAGACGAACCCGAGCGCCTGCCGGTCGTATTGGTCGTCGAGGCCGACGAGGTGGTCCGCGAATTGATCTGCGAGAATCTCCTGAAGGAAGATGTGCGCCTGGTCACCGCGGTCGACGGCGCCGAAGCCATCGCCGCCTATTGCCGAGACCAACCCAAGATCGTTTTGCTGGACCTCAGCATACCGGGAATCGACGGCTTCGAATTTCTCCGATGGCTCCGCAAGGAGCCGCAGGAGTCACGCGCGCCGGCGATCGTCATGACGGCGCACAGCGATCGGGCCTCGGTTGAGCGGGCGATCGGACTGGGCGCCAGCGGATACGTGATCAAGCCCTTTGATGGGGCGGATGTCCGGCAGAGGGTGCGGACCGCGCTGCATCTGGACGAGGATTGCGCTTTCGTCTGAGGTAGGCCCCCTGGCGGGACCAGCGACAAGATCCTTGAAATGACCGTCAGAGCCGCGGGCCCCAGCGGCGGGCCGACTGGGCCACCGGCTTAACCTCTACTTGACCGTGCATCGGTTACAGGTCTGGCGGAGGGTAGGTTTCATGAAGCTCCCAGAGCTGCGTCTCGTGCATCGTATTCGGGCCAATGCTCTCAGCTGGCTGCTGCTCGCCTGTCTGCTGCTCTCGGCCGCCGCCATCGGTTGGGTGGTCCACTCCGCGACGGTGCGCACCGATGAGGTCGCGGCCGATCATGAAGAGCGGCTGGCGGCGAACGGGTTCGAGCTGCGCAAGCGTGACCTCGACCGGACGGTGATGACCGAGACCGTCTGGGACGACGCCGTGCGCAATCTCGACGTACGCTTCGATCGCGCCTGGGCCGAAGCCAATATGGTGACCTTCTTCACCGAGACGAGCGGGTACGAACTGGTCGCCGTGCTCGACGCCCAAGGCCGCCCGGTGCTCAGCCACATGACCGGCCGCGACCCGGCGCAGGTGTGGCCGCAGATCCACGGCGACGTCGAGCGCATGGTCGCCTCGATCCGCACGCGTGAGGCGGGCGTGCGACGATCCCTCTACCGGGCCCCCTCGAAGACGCTGGTTTCGAAGGCGATCGACGTCACCACCGTCGTGCGGATTTCGGGCGCCCCCTATCTGCTCACCGCGGCCCTGGTTCAACCCGACTTCGGGACCGTGCTTCCGAACCGGCGGGCCCCGGTGGTGGTGATCGGGGAGGCGATCGACAACGACTTCCTCAAGGGCCTGGGCGCGGCCTACCTGCTGCACGACCTTCATCTGGTCCCCTCGGCCACCGCCCCGCGCCGGGGCGTTTCGGTGCTGCCGATCAGGAACCGGGAGGGCGAGATCGTGGCGCGTCTCGCCTGGGCGCCAGACGAGCCCGCGGCGGACCTGCTGCGCCACCTGAGCGCTCCGCTGGGCGCCCTGGTGCTGATCCTCATCCTGCTTCCGGTGACCTTGTTCTACTGGGAGCGGCGCCGGTCTGGCCAGCTTCAGCAGGCGCGCGACGCCGCCGAGGCGGCCTCCGTCGCCAAGTCGCAATTCCTCGCCAACATGAGCCACGAGATCCGCACCCCGCTGAACGGGGTGCTCGGCGTCGCAGGCGCGCTCGGGCAGACGGAACTTTGCGCCAAGCAGCGCGAGATGGTCGACCTGATCTCCGGCTCGGCGAAATCACTCGAGGCGCTCCTCAGCGACATCCTCGATCTCGCACGCGTCGAATCCGGCGCGCTCGCCGTGCAGAACGAGCCCTTCGACCTGGCGACCTCGGTCAAGGCCTGCGGGGCGCTGTTCGACGCGGCGGCGCAGGCCAAGGGCCTCGATCTGCACGTCTCGATCGACCCGGCCGCGCTCGGGGCCTACATCGGCGACGCGCCGCGGATCCGTCAGGTCCTGTCGAACCTTCTCAGCAATGCGGTGAAGTTCACCAGCCAGGGGCGGATCTCGCTCGAGGTCACCTGGCCGGACGGCGAGGCCGGCCGGGAGCTGGTATTCCAGGTCAGCGATACCGGAATCGGGTTTGACGCCGAGACGGCGTCACGCCTCTTCTCGCGCTTCGAGCAGGGAGACGGCTCGATCACCCGGCGCTTCGGCGGCAGCGGACTGGGACTGGCGATCTCCCGCAAGCTGGCGCTGGCGATGGGCGGTGAACTTGTGGCGCGCTCCGCACCAGGGGTGGGCTCGGTGTTCACCTTGCAGCTGCCGCTTCAGCGCTGCCTCGGCGACATCGAGCCCGCGGTCGCGTCCGCAGAAGCCGCGGCGGTCACAGCCGTGGCCTTGCGGGTTCTCGTCGCGGAAGATCATCCGACCAACCGGCGGGTCGTCGAATTGATCCTGGGCGCCGTCGGCGTCGAGCTGACGTCGGTCGAGGACGGCGCCCAGGCGCTGGACGCCTTCAAGCGCGAGACCTTCGATCTGGTCCTGATGGACATGCAGATGCCGGTGATGGACGGGCTGACGGCCATCCGCGAGATCCGGCTGCTGGAGCACAGCCTCGGCGGCCCGAGAACGCCGGTCTATGTGCTCACGGCGAACGCCATGCCGGATCACTTCGCCGCGTCCATGCAGGCGGGCGCGGACGGGCATCTTTCGAAACCGATTTCGCCGGAAAAGCTGCTGGCGGTGGTCGGCGAGGTGGCCCGCAGTCGCGCCCCGGCGCAGCCTGATCGCTGCGCCGTCACCGCTTGAGCGACGTCGAGCCCGCAGGCCGCTTCCGCTGCAGGAAGAAACGCAGCATTTCCCGTGACGCGTCCGGCCCGGCAGGATCGGTATAGGATCCGGCCGCGGCGCCGCCAGACCACCCGTGGCCGCTCCCGTGCACGGTCCACGCCTCCAGCATCACCGGGCCGGCGCCGTGTCGATATTCGCTGCGCGTATAGGCCCGCCCGTTGCGCGAGCGCCCACGGGTCTGGGCGCCGCTGAGCGGGCGCGAACTGGATCGGCTCAGAAGGCTGAGAAAGCCGCCGGCGTTCGACGGATGGACGATGCTGTCCTGGTCGCCATGGAAGACGATGGTCGGCAGCGGGCGCGGCGTCCTGCCGCTGGCTCCAGCGCCGGATTGGACTCCTCTGCGCATGGCCGAAATGGCGCCTGCCAGGGTGCTCACCTCGCCGCGCGCCAGGCCGGAGTGAACGCCGACGGCGACATAGAGCTCGGGATAGGCCGCCGCCACGATCGCCGCGGCGGCGCCGCCGGCGGAGAGGCCGGCGATGTAGACCCGCGCCGGATTGGCCTTGCAAAGTGCGATGATGCGTCGCGTCAGCCCGGCGATCACCGCCGGTTCGCCGCGGCCGCGCGCCTGGTCGCCCGGACGATGCCAATTCCAGCACCGCCCGAAGTTGGCGGCGACGGACTGCTCCGGATAGAGAACCAGGACGCCAAGCTCGTCGGCGAGGCGATTCATGCCGGTTCCGACCGCGAAATCCGCGGCCGACTGCGTGCAGCCGTGCAGCATGACCACCAGCGGCAATCGGCGCCGGGCGGATCCCACCGGCGTGTAGAGCTTGTAGGCCAGGCGGCCGTGCGCGTTGCTGAACTGGCCGTCGACGAACGTGCCCGGCGCTGGCCGGCGCTCGCCCGCGGACTTCGCCGACATGCGCGGCTTCGCAGGCTTGCTGCGGCCGGCCTTGGCTTTGGCGCGCTTCGGCGGCGACAGCAGGCCCTGCAGGACCAGCGCGGCCGCGAACGGCCGTCCCTCGCGCGACATCCGCGCAGCCTTGCGCAAGGCTCGAAATGGATCTTTCAAGGTCGCCAACGCCCCCAAGGCGAGAAAACCGCCGCCCGGGAGACGAACGCGCCTGCATGGCCTGTGATCCCGCGCAACGCCGATCTCTTGGCCCAGGGCGATGGGTTGCGACAACGCCGCGTCATCCGCCCGCTGGGCGGATCCGCCGAGAGCATGGGTGTCTCCTGATGCGCAAGCCCGGAGAGGAGCGGGTCGTCAACGAGATCGAGTCGCAACGGGTGCGGGCGGGCGTAAGGCAGATCCGCGCCGGCTCAGTCGGACGGTGAGTACGAGGGGGGCGGCGAAATCCTTCGAACGCCCCAGTCCCAAATTCCCGTCAGAAAACATGGTGGGTGTAGTAGGATTCGAACCTACGACCCGCTGATTAAGAGTCAGCTGCTCTACCAACTGAGCTATACACCCGTCCCGGCTTCCGGCCCCTTCAGAGGCCTGACGGCGAGGGCGCGGAAAATACGCGAAAAAGCAGTCTTGGCAAGCGCAGTCGTGAAGCAAGTTTCAAGAGCGGAAAAAGCCGTGAGTTCTGTGGATTTTAGCTATCTCGAGGACTACGTCGGCGGCGAGATTTCCATCGTCCTGGAGGTGGTCGCCCTGTTTCGCCAACAGGCGCCGGTCTGGTTGGCCGGTCTGGATTCAGCCAATCCGGAGTGGCGCGCAACGGCGCATACCATCAAGGGCGCGGCGCGCGGCATCGGCGCCAAGGCGCTGGGCGACGCCTGCCAGACGGCGGAGTTCGGAGCGCCCGAAGACCTGCCGGCGGTGCGCGTGGCGCTGGCGGCGGCGGTGGACGACATCGTCGCCTTCGAGGCGGCGCAGGCCTAGCCGGGCCTTGCGCCGGTCCGGCTAGGTGCGCGTGGCGTCCCAGCGCTCGAATTCGTAGGCGATGCAGCGCTCGATCAGGGTGCGCCAGACCGGCTCGGCGATAGCTTCGGAGAGGCCGGCTTCGCGGGCGGCGGCCTTCACCTTGGCGACCACGTCCTCGACCCGGGCCTCGTCGCGCACCGCGCTGCGGTCGGTCTTGATGCGGGCGGCGGCGTCCATGAAGCGCTGGCGTTCGGCCAGCAGGGCCACCAGCGCGCGGTCCAAGGCGTCCACCCCCAGGCGGACCTCGGCCATCGTCGCGCAGTCTTCCGGCGCGGGGCGCGCCGCGGTCGTCAGGCTCATCTCGTCTTCGATCCGTCTCGTCAGATGCCAGCTCCGGCTAAATGCCGGCGCCGTTGTCGATGGCCATCAGCGCCGCCTCGTGCGCCAAAGCCTCCGCCTCGATCCAGCCGATGAAGGCCTTGACCTGCGGCAGCCGGCCCTTGGCCTTCGAGTGGACGAGGTAATAGGCGAAGTCCACGGCGGTGGAGATCTGCAATGGCGCGACCAGCCGGCCGGCGTCGAGGTCGGCCTGGGCCAGGGTCCGCTTGGCGAGCGCCACGCCGCGGCCGTTCACCGCCGCCTCGATGACCAGGCTGGACTGGTTGAAGCGCGGGCCGCGATTGCCGTCGACGCCGCGCAGGCCGCGGGCGGCCAGCCACATCGGCCAGTCCGGGCAGCTGTCGTCGAGGTCCGGCGAGCCGTCGTGCAGCAGCACGTGGTTCTTGAGGTCTTCGGGGCTGTCCAGCGGCTGTTCCTTGGCGAACTCCGGGCTGATCACCGGGATCACCGTCTCGCCGATCAGCCGCTTCACCTCCAGCCCCGGATAGCGGCCTGAGCCGTAGCGGATCGCCACGTCGACCTCGCCGGCGGTCAGGTCGACGAGCTCGATGCCCGCCGAGAGCCAGACGTCGACCTGCGGGTGGGCCTGTTCGAAGGCGCCCAGCCGGGGCACCAGCCATTTGGCGGCGAAGGAGGGCGGCGCGGTCAGCGTCAGCCGCCGGCCGTCGACGGCGGCGGTGAGCAGGCTGGCGGCCTCGGCCAGCCTGTCGAAGGCCTCGCGCAGCGCGGGCAGGGCGGTCTGGGCGGCGTCGGTCAAGAGCAGGCCCTTGGGGGTGCGCTTGAACAGCGCCGCGCCGACATAGTCTTCCAGGTTCTGGATCTGCTGGCTGACGGCGCCCGGCGTCACCGACAGCTCGTCGGCGGCCCGGCTGAAGTTCAGATGCCGGGCGGCCGCCTCAAAGGCGCGCAATGCGTTGAGCGGCGGCAGGCGTCGGCGCTCATGCGGTCGTTCCATAAGAATTCCTGACACCCCCGGAAGAACTCCTCGGGTTGCGAAGTGGCCTCTGAGCGCCTTATTTGCAAGCGTCCGCCGGGGTCTCAGCCTATTCCGACGGGCGCCAGCGGGACGGGCGCAAGTCCGTCCCGTGCCGATTCAGAGCGTTCAGTCTTTTAGAGAAGCTTAATTCCATGTCCCACCGCGATGGCAGGTCGAAAGCGCGACGAGGCCTGGTGGCCTTGGGCGCCTCCGCCTCCGCCAGGCCGGGCGCGATCTGGCTGGTGGGCGCCGGTCCGGGCGATCCGGAGCTGTTGACGATCAAGGCGCTGAAGGCGCTGCAGGCGGCGGAGGTGGTGGTCCACGACGGCCTGGTCTCCGAGGAGATTCTCGACCTGGCGCCTGCGGCCGCGCGACGGATTTCGGTGGCGAAGCGCAAGTCGCGCCACTCCTACAGCCAGGACGAGATCAACCGCATGCTGGTGGCCTTCGCCCAGTCGGGGTTGAACGTGGTGCGGCTGAAAGGCGGCGATCCGTTCATGTTCGGTCGCGGCGGCGAGGAGCTGGAGGCCGCGCGCGCGGCGGGGATCGCCTGCCATGTGGTCCCGGGGATCACCGCGGCGCTGGCGGCCGGCGCCTCGGCCGGCGCGCCGCTCACCCACCGCAGCGCGGCCCAGGCGGTGACCTTCGTCACCGGTCATGCCGCGACAACGGGCGGCGAAGGCGCGGGCGAGCCAGACCTGGATTGGCGCAGCCTGGCCAGGGCCAACCAGACGGTGGTGATCTACATGGGCCTGTCGATGGCGGCGCCGATCGCGGCCCGGCTGATGGCGGCGGGTCGGGCGGGCGCCACGCCGGCGCTGATCGTCGAGAACGCCTCGCGCCCTAACGAGCGGCGGCTGACCACCAGCCTGGCCGGCCTCGCCGCGGCGGCGGCGAAGCTGAGCGGACCGGCTCTGCTGATCGTCGGCGAGGCTATGGCGCTGGCCCGGTCGGGTGAAGGACGCGGCGATGACTCGGCTGCGATCGAAGATCTTCTCGAGGAGGCCCAGGCATGAGGGCGCTGACGGCCAATCGGCTGACGGACGGCGAAACGGTGTTCTGGAACGACGGCCGCTGGGTCGAACGCTTCGTCGAGGCGCAGCTGTTCGATGCGCCGGAAGCCGCCGAGGCCGCCGAGGCCCAGGCCAAGTCCTTGCAGACGGTGGTGGTCGATCCCTATCTGATCGACGTCGTCGAGGCTGGCGACATCTGGGCGCCGCTGAGCTACCGCGAGCGGATTCGCTGCCTGGGCCCGACCAATCATCCCCAGCATGGCAAGCAGGCCGAGGGCGGCGCCGACATCGACGCCCTGGCTCACGCCGCCGGCGCGGCCCGTTCGACCGGGCGCGTCAACCTGATCAAGCGGAAGTAAGCGCATGTACCGGTACGACGCCATCGACCAGGAGTTCGTCGCCGACCGCGCGGCGGAGTTCCGCGAGCAGGTCAGCCGCCGACTGGCGGGCGAAATCACCGAGGACCAGTTCAAGCCGATCCGGCTGATGAACGGCCTCTATCTGCAGCTGCACGCCTACATGCTGCGGATCGCCATCCCCTACGGCAGCCTGCAGTCGCGGCAGCTGCGCCGGCTGGCGCATATCGCCCGCACCTATGACAAGGGCTACGGCCACTTCACCACGCGCACGAACCTGCAGCTGCACTGGATCAAGCTGAAGGATGCGCCGGAGATCCTCGACCAGCTGGCCGAGGTCGGGATGCACGCCATCCAGACCTCGGGCAACACCATCCGCAACGTCACCGCCGACCCCTACGCCGGCGCCACCGCCGACGAGCTCGACGATCCGCGCGTCTGGGCCGAGACGATCCGCCAGTGGTCGACCCTGCACCCGGAATTCAGCTATCTGCCGCGCAAGTTCAAGATCGCCGTCACCGCGGCGGCCAAGGACCGCACGGCGACCAAGATCTATGACATCGGCCTGCACCTTCGGCGCGGCCGCGGCGGCGAGCTGGGCTTCGAGGTGATCGTCGGCGGCGGCCTCGGCCGGTCGCCGCACATCGGCTCGACCATCCGCGAGTTCCTGCCGACCCGTCACCTGCTGTCGTACCTGGAGGCGATCCTGCGGGTCTACAATCGCCATGGCCGGCGCGACAACATCTTCAAGGCGCGCATCAAGATCCTGGTCGCCTCGCTGGGCGCCGAGGAGTTCGCCCGCCAGGTCGAAGAGGAGTGGGCCAAGACCGACCAGTCGCGGATCGACCTGCCGGACACCGAGCTCGCCCGCATCCGCGGCGACTTCACCCCGGCCTTCGAGACCCTGCCGCCGCGGTCGGAGACGCTGGAGGCCGCCCGGGCCGCCGACCCGGCGTTCGCCCGGTTCCTGCGTCGCAACACCCACCCGCACAAGCAGCCGGGCTACGCGATCGTCGACGTCTCGCTGAAGACGCCCGGCCAAACGCCGGGGGACATGACCGCCGAGCAGATGGAGCTGGTCGCCGACCTGGCCGAGCGCCATTCGCTCGACGACATCCGGGTGACCTATCAGCAGAACCTGCTGCTGCCGCACGTCAGGCTCGACGACCTGCCGGCGGTCTGGCGCGCGCTGTCGGGCGCGGGCCTCGCGACGCCGAACATCGACCTGATCACCGACATCATCGCCTGCCCGGGGTTGGACTATTGCGCCCTGGCCAACGCCCGGGCCATCCCGATCGCCCAGCACATCGCCGAGCGCTTCGCCGATCCGGACCGGGCCGAGCTGGTGGGCGAGCTGAACATCAAGATCTCGGGCTGCATCAACGCCTGCGGTCACCACCACGTCGGCCACATCGGCATCCTGGGCGTCGATAAGAAGGGCGAGGAGTTCTACCAGGTCACCCTGGGGGGCTCGGCCGAAGAGGCCGCCGCGCTCGGCCAGATGCTGGGCCCGGCCCTGCCGGCCGCCAAGGTCGCCGAGGCGGTCGAGCTGATGGTCGAGGTCTATCTGCGCGAGCGCAAGGATGGGGAACGCTTCCTCGATACCTTCCGCCGCACCGGCGTCGCGCCCTTCAAGGAGGCCGTCTATGCCGACGCTCATTAAGCTGCAGGGCGGGCGCGCTGTGCTCGCCAACGACGCCTTCACCCACGTCGACGACGACCAGTCGCTGCCGCCCGGCGACGTCATCATCTCGCTCACCCGCTTCCAGGCGGACGGCGAGCGGCTGCTCGGCGAAGGACGCTCGGTCGGTGTGCGGCTGGAGGCCAACGAGGAGGCCGAGGCCCTGGCCTACGACCTGCCGCGCCTGGCGCTGGTGGCGCTGGCCTTCCCGAAGTTCCGCGACGGCCGGCAGTATTCCAACGGCCGGCTGCTGCGCGAACGCTTCGGCTTCAAGGGCGAGGTCCGCGCGGTCGGCGACGTGCTGCGCGAGCAGGCGGGGTTCATGGTCCGCTGCGGCTTCGACGCCTTCGAGCCGGCCGACGGCTCGACGCCGGAGCAGTGGGAGCATGTCACCCGCCGCTTCCGCCACGTCTACCAGCCGGCGGCCGACCGGCGTGCGCCGGCCTTCGCGGAACGGGGAAGATGAGCATGGCCTACGATACCATAGATCGATCCTCGAGCCTGGCCGCCCGGCTGGACGCGGATCTTCGCCACGCCCATCCGCGGAGCATCGTCGAGGCCGCGGTCGAGGCGTTCGGCGACAGGCTGGCGCTGGTCTCCTCCTTCGGGTCGGAGTCGGCGGTGCTGCTCGACATCGTCGCCCAGGTGAAGCCCGACCTTCCGGTGCTGTTCCTCGACACCGGCATGCTGTTCGGCCAGACCCTGGACTACCGCAAGAGCCTCGCCGCGCGGCTCGGCTTGACCGACGTCAGGGACCTTCGGCCGCACTACCAGGACCTGGCGACGACCGATCCGGAGGCCAAGCTCTGGCAGACCGACACCGACGCCTGCTGCAACCTGCGCAAGGTTGTCCCGCTCGACAACGCGCTGCAGGAATTCGACGCCTGGATCACCGGGCGCAAGCGGTTCCACGGCGGGGCGCGGCTGTCGCTGCCGGTGGTCGAGCAGGCCGAGCGCCACCTGAAGTTCAACCCGCTGGCCAACTGGACCAAGGCCGATCTCGACGCCTACGCCGCCGAGCGCGACCTGCCGGCCCACCCGCTGGTCGCCCAGGGCTTCCCCTCGATCGGCTGCTGGCCGTGCACCAAGCCCGTTGAGAACCCGGAAGATCTCCGGGCCGGGCGCTGGGCGGGATCGCAAAAAACCGAATGCGGCATACATGTCGCACGCGCCCCAGGCGCCGTCGCCAACCCGGGCGGCGACATCTGAGCCGTCACGAGAGAGCTGGATACGCATGAACGATACGTCCATGGTGGCGAAGCCCGCCCTCAAGGCCAGCGGCGCCTTCTATGTCGAGACCGTGAAGTGGGTCCAGCACTGGACCCCGCAGCTGTTCTCCTTCCGCACCACCCGCGACCCCGGCCTGCGGTTCACCAGCGGCCAGTTCGTCATGGTCGGGCTGATAACCGAGGAGGGCCGCCCGCTGGTGCGGGCCTATTCGATCGCCAGCCCGGCCTGGCACGACGAGCTGGAATTCTATTCGATCAAGGTGCCGGACGGCCCGTTGACCTCGCGGCTGCAGAAGATCCAGGTCGGCGACCAGGTGCTGATCGGCCGCAAGCCGACCGGCACCCTAGTGATGGACGGGCTGAAGCCGGGCAAGCGGCTCTATATGTTGGGCGCCGGCACGGGCCTGGCGCCCTGGCTGTCGCTGGCCCGCGACCCGGAGACCTACGAGCGGTTCGACGAGGTGATCGTCACCCATACCGTGCGCGAGGTGGGCGACCTGAACTATCGCGAGCTGTTCGAGCACGAGCTGAGGGCCGACGAGATCCTGGGCGAGCTGATCGGCGACAAGCTCACCTACTACCCGACCGTCACTCGCGAGCCGTTCAAGACCCAGGGCCGCATCACCGACCTGATCACCTCCGGCAAGATCTTCGAGGATCTCGGCGTGCCGTCGCTGGATCCCGCCGTCGACCGGCTGATGCTCTGCGGCGGCCCCCCGGTGCTGGCCGATCTCAAGCAGGTCCTGCTGGACCGCGGCTTCCAGGAAGGCTCGATCGCCAACCCCGGCGACTTCGTGCTGGAAAAGGCCTTCGTCGAGACCTGAGCGAATCCTCGACCCCTCGAGATGAAGGCGCGCCGCGACCCGCGGCGCGCCTTTTGCTTGTCGGGGGAGGGGGCGCGGGGCGCCTCGAATCGAGCGTGAACGCCGAACGCGCTCTCCGCGAAGGTTGGCTTAGCACCAACGTGCAGTCGCAGGTCGGTCCTATGCCCGTTCAGAATTAATACGGCCGAAGCATATCGCCCCTATAGTTCCCCCGAGGGGCTGGAATGTTCGCGACAATATATTGCCTTCAGCAGCATGATTATCGTCTCGTCTTGCTTGCGGGATTGATCTGCCTCGTCGGCTCCGCCGCGAGCGTCGGCGCCTATCGACGCGCCGCCCAGACGTCGGGCGGCTATCGCCTGGCCTGGGCCGCGGCGGTGGCGCTGCTGCTCGGCTGCGGCATCTGGACGACGCATTTCGTGGCGATCCTCGCCTATCAGCAGGCGCTGGCGATCGGCTTCGAACTGGGCGGGACCGCGATCTCCCTGCTGATCGCGGTGGGCGGAATAGGCGCCGGCGTCCTGATCGCGGTGGCGCGCCCGAAGCCTCTCAACCGCACTTTCGGCGGCGGAGTCTGGGGGCTGTCCATCGCGCTGATGCACTTCACCGGCGTCGCCGCCATGCGGCTTCCGGCGAGCATCGAATGGAACCCGCGGCTTGCCCTGGTCTCGGTGCTCATCGGGGTGGTCGGCGCGGCCGGTGCGCTGCTCGCCGCCGGCGACCTGACGCAGCCATGGCGCAGGGCGGTCGCGCCGATCCTGCTGACCCTGGCGATCTGCGGCCTCCACTTTACCGCCATGGGCGCGATCACCCTGCATCCCGCGCCGATGGTGGCGGGCCCCACCGTCTACAGCCGCGACGGCCTTGCGCTCGGGCTCGGCGTGTTCGTCGCCCTGATCCTGGTCGCCGGCGGCGGCATGCTGACCGTCGACCGTTTCAGCCGGCGAACGGCGCTGACGGCCTTGCACCGGGTGCTGGACCAGGCGCCGACCGCGCTGGGGTTTTTCGACGAGGCGCAGCGGCTGGTGTTCTGGAACCGGTCCTACCGCGACATCCTCGCATCCTACGGGGTGCAGGTTCGCCATCGCCTGAATCTGCGCGAGATCGCCGCAATCACCGGCGGTGACCACATCATCGAATCCGCGCATGCCGCCGCCCTGTCCGTCGAGCCCTTGCACTTCGAGCCGGTGCTGAGCCCACAAGGCCGCTGGTTCGACTTCCACCTCTCGGCGACCGGCGACGGCGGCTTCGTCGCCGTCCTCAACGACGTCACCGTGCACCGCGAACTCGCCAGCCGCGAAGCCGAAGCGCGCCTGGCGGCGGAGAGCGCCAGTCGCGCGACGAGCGAATTCCTCGCCAACATGAGCCACGAGATCCGCACCCCGCTGAACGCCGTGCTGGGCATGGCCCAGGTCCTGGGGCGCTCGAAACTCACCCCCAGCCAACGCGAGCAGCTGCGGGTGATCGACGAGGCGGGCCGCACCCTGATGGCGACCCTCAACGACGTGCTCGACCTGACCAAGATCGAGGCCGCGAAGCTCGAGCTCGAGCCGCATCATTTCGACCTGGCGGAGGTCGTCGAGTCGACGGCGGCCCCCTATGCCCACCTGTGTGCGCAGAAGGACCTCGCGTTCCGGGTCGAGATCGCGCCGGACGCCCTGGGCTGGTGGGTGGGCGACAGCACCCGCCTGCGCCAGGTGCTCTCGAACCTGATCTCGAATGCGGTGAAGTTCACCGCCAGCGGCCAGATCTGTGTCCGGGTCGAGCGCGGCGAGGGCGGCGTCTGCTTCAGCGTGACCGACACCGGCATCGGCATCCCGGCCGCGAAGCAGACGGCGATCTTCGAGAAGTTCACCCAGGCCGACGCCTCCACCACCCGCCGCTTCGGCGGCACCGGCCTCGGCCTGGCGATCTGCGACTCGCTGGTCCGCTTGATGGGCGGCAAGATCGAGGTGATCAGCCGCGAGGGCGCCGGGGCCTGCTTCTCGTTCAGCATCCCGCTTGCCGCCGCACAGGCGCCTGCCGTCGCCCCGCCGGCGGCCCCGCAAGGCGCGGCCGGGCGTCCGCTCAGGATCCTCGCCGCCGAGGACAACCCGACCAACCAGCTGATCCTGGCGGCGCTCCTCGAGCCGCTCGGCGCCGAGCTGAGCCTTGTGGAGGACGGCTGGCAGGCGGTGGAGGCGGTCCGGCATGTACGCTTCGACCTGATCCTGATGGACGCCCAGATGCCGGTCATGAACGGCCTTGAGGCCACCGCGCAGATCCGCGAGCTCGAAGCGGCCACCGACGCTGCGAGAACCCCGATCATCGCGCTCACGGCCAATGTCATGCACCATCAGCTCGAAGACTATGTTCGCGCCGGGATGGACGGCTGGGTCGCCAAGCCGATCGAGGCGCCGAAGCTCTTCGCCGCCCTGCAGCGTGCGATATCCCCGCCGTCGCAGCAGGATATGGCCCAGAGCGCCTAGCGATCTCAACATCGGCTGGCGGCGTCGCCCGGCCACCCGCCGCCCTTGAGTTGGCGGTGCGCCGGGCAAAGGAGATCGAGCCATGACCAGCCTCGCGAAGCTCAGGCAGAAACTGCTGACCGACCCCGAAGTCAAAGCCGAGTATGATCGGCTCGGCCCCGTCTTCGCTGTTGTCGGAGAGATGATCGAGGCTCGGCAAGCGGCTGGTCTGACCCAGACGGAGATCGCAACCCGAATGGGCACCACCCAATCCGTCGTCGCGCGCCTGGAGAATGCCCGCCACATGCCGACCTTCGAGATGATCGCCCGCTATGCGGCCGCGATCGGTCGTCGTCTCGATATCCACCTCGCCCCAAGCAGCGGCGAGCATGGCGCCTCAGAGGCTTGGCAGTAGCCGGAACTGGGTTCGCGCCTACGCGCCCTAGCTGTCGAAGCTACGAAGGTTGTTCACCCGGGGAGGGGTCTGAACGAAGCTGGGGTGGCGACACTCCACTTCCACCGGAACTCCCCGGATGAACATCCACAAGAATGCCCGCCTGACGCCGCGCAGTCGAGCGCTGATGATTTCCCGCATCGTCGACGAGGGCTGGTCGGTGAAGGCTGCGGCCGAAGCTGCCGGGGTTTCGCGGCGGTTGGCGCGCGCCATTTCTTCGTAGAATTTATGCGCTCGACGACCTGCCCTCGTCGCCCAGTTGTCGCCAACTCGTAGGGAGGGCTCCCGCTCGCTAAGGAGGAGCGGCTCGAGCGGCAATTACGGCGTCGAACGACCGGCAGCGGCGGCGTCGACGCTCAATGGCAAGGTGTTGGCGGAAGACTGCAAGTCCAGGCGGCCCGCGGCGGCCTAGAAGAAGACGAGCCGATGGGAACGGCTCGCGGCCAGGACGGAGGCGCCATGACCCATTCGCTCAACGTCGGCGGCGTCAGGGTTTCACCCCACCATTTCATCGGCGGCCGTCGGGTGATCGCTCCCGAGAGCTTCGAGCTGTTCTCTCCGATCGACATGCGCAAGCTCGGGGACGTCGATCTCGGCCTCGACCAGCATGTCGACGACGCGGTGGAGGCTGCGGCGGCGGCGTTCCCGGCCTGGGCCGCCCTCGGTGCAGCCGGTCGGCTGCCCTACCTTCGGCGTTTCGCCGAGGAGATCGGCGCGCGCGCCGAGGCCTTCTGCCTGGTCGAGTCCAACGACGCCGGCGTCCTGCTGTCGCGCATGCGGCATGGGGTTGTTCCGCGGGCGATGCAGAACATCACCTACTTCGCCGAGCACGCGCTCGGCCTGCAGGACAAGCGGCTTGAGACCGAGCAGGCGCTGCACCAGATCCGACACGACCCCGCTGGGGTGTGCGCGATCATCACGCCTTGGAACGCCCCGCTCATGCTGACCACCTGGAAGGTCGGACCAGCGCTTGCGGCCGGCAACACCGTCGTCGTCAAGCCGCCGGAATGGGCGCCGCTGACTTGCTCGCTGCTCGCCGACGCCGCCCAGGCGGCCGGAATTCCACCGGGCGTCTTCAATATCGTCCAGGGGACCGGCGCCGCCACCGGCGCGCGCCTTGTCGCCGATCCGCGGCTCGCGCGCATCTCCTTCACGGGCTCCGTGCCGACGGCGCGCCTGATCGCGGCGCGGGCCGGCTCCAATCTGGTGCCGTGCAGTCTCGAGCTCGGCGGCAAGTCGCCGTTCATCGTGCTCGCCGACGCCGATCTGGACGCCGCCGCGGCGACCGGGGCGCTCATGTACCGCAACGCCACCCAGGTGTGCCTGGCCGGAACCCGCTTCCTGATCCACCGCGACGTTGCCGAGAAATTCATCGAACGAATGAAGGGGCACGTGGAGGCTCTGCGCGTCGGCGATCCCAGGGACGAGGCGACCGAGGTCGGTCCGATCATCCACCCGCGCCAGCGCGAGCGGGTGCAGGGCTTTGTGGATCGCGCCGTGGCGGCCGGCGCCACCGTGCTCTGGGGCGGCGGCGGGCACGACTTCGGCCCGCTGTATTTCGCGCCCACCATGCTGACGGACGTGGATCAGAAGGACGAGATCGTCCAGCAGGAGGTCTTCGGCCCCGTACTGGTCCTGCAGACCTTCGCGGACGACGACGAGGCGATCACGCTCGCCAACGGCACCGACTACGGACTGGGCGGCGTCTGCTACGGGGAGGTCGGTCACGCGCAGGGTGTCGCCGATCGCGTCCGGACCGGGTTCATCTGGGTGAACTCGTTCGGCATTCGCGACCTGGCCGCGCCGTTCGGCGGCTGCCGACGGTCGGGGATCGGCCGCGAAGGGGGCGACTGGAGCTTCGAATTCTTCAGCGACGTCAAGGACGTCATCACCCCCAAGCAGCCGTTCAAGGCCAGCTTCAGCCATCGCTAGAAGGAGGACACGCCGTCATGGGTGAAATTGTTGGCGCCGCCCTCGTCTCCCACCATCCCGGCCTGATGCAGACGCTGGAGTTCCGGGTAAAGGCCGGCGACGGCCGCGACTCAGACCTGATCGAGGGCTTCAGCCGGCTGCGCGCCAAGATCGATGCGGTTCAGCCCGATGTCCTGGTGATCTTCGACACGCACTGGTTCACGACCGGCTTCCATCTCGTCGACGCCGGCCCGGGTTACGAAGGAACCTACATCTCCGACGAGATGCCCTGGTACCTGAACGGCCAGGCGTACCGCTATCTGGGCGCGCCGGATCTTGCCTTCCTCTGCGAGGACGTGGCCAAAGAGCGCGGTGTCGCCCTGAGGGCCGTCCACGAGCCGACGCTCCCCCGTCATTACGCGACGATCAATGTCGTCAATAAGCTCGCCGCACGCGAGCGGATCATGACGGTGAGCAACTGCCAAAACTGTGGCTCCCACAATTTCCTCGAAAGCGGAAACGTCATCGGCGAAGCGATCCGCCGCTCCGGTCATCGCGCGGTTCTGCTGGCGAGCGGGGCGCTGAGCCACAGGTTTACGGACATCGACTGGGAGCAAAAGCACCCGCGGGTCTTCCACACGGACAACCTTTCCAGCGCCGAGAACCAGCAGAGCGATCTCGAGGCGATCGAGCTGTTCAAGGCCGGCCGTCACGACGAGATCCTGGAGCGCTTCCCGGTCTACCGGAAGATTCCCTGGGAGGGGCTGGGCGGACATTATCTGCAAATGGTCGGCGCGCTCGGCGGAGCCGCCTGCCGCGCTCCGGGCGAGCCCCTGTCCGAATACGAGAACGCCCGGGGCACCGGGAACATCCACATCTGGTTCGACGTGAACCGCCAGGCCAAGAGCGAGGCTGTGCAATGAGCGTTCTGGGAGGCCCCCGCGTCGAGCGCCGGCGCGTGATCGTGGACGGCAGCGCCTACTGGGGTGTGATGGCCGCGGAGGACGCGCTGCGCCTGGACGACGGTCGCACCGTAGACCCGCGGCGACTGGTCCACCTGCCGCCGTGCGCGACGCCGCCCAGCAAGATCATCGCCGTCCACCTCAGCTATTCGTCGCGCGGCGTCGAGACCCGCAACAATCCAAAGCCCACCGAGACGCCGACCTATTTCACCAAGCCCTTCACCGCGCTCAACGGGCACAATGGCCAGCTCGTGAAGCCCGACGGCGTCCGGTACCTCAACTACGAGGGCGAGTTCGCCGCGATCATCGGCAAGGTCACGCGCAACGTCACCCCGGAGGAGGCCTGGTCCTGCATCGCCGGGTTCGCCCCGGTTCTCGACATGGGGGCGCAGGACTTCCGCGACACCGACCAAGGCTCGATGCTGCGCGTGAAGGGCATGGACGGATTCTGCCCCATCGGCCCGGGCGTGGTCACCGGGGTCGACCCGCGAAACGAGATCCTGCGGACCTACCGCAACGGCCTGCTCGTTCAGGAAGCCCACATCGGCGAGGAGATGGTCTGGGGCCCGGACTACATGATCGCCGACATCGCGCGCTACATCACCCTGCTGCCCGGCGACATCATCTGCACCGGCACCCCCGCGCACTCGCGGTCCATCGACCCCGGGGACACGATCGAGGTCGAGATCACCAACATCGGCCGGCTCCGCAACACCGTCGTCGCCGGGCCGGCGCCTCGCGTCGTGGGCGTCGGCCATCCGCCGATGGACACGCCCGAGGTCCGCCGCGTCGCCCTCGGGTTTGACGAGCGCGTCCGCGAGGACCTCAAGGCGAACTATCGCGCCGCCGCCGTCGACAGATCTCCGCGGTGATGGTCGCAGTCGGAGAGGCTAGCGGCGACCTGGCGGTCGATCTGCAGTCGCTGGCGAGCGCCTTCCAGGGCCGGCTGCTGACGTCCCGCGATGACCTGGCGCCGTTCCTCGTCGACTGGCGCGGCAAGTGGCGCGGCCACGCTATAGCGGTGGCGCAACCGAATACGACCCAGGACGTCGCCGCGGTCGTTCGCTGGTGCCGCGCGCGGCGAATTCCGATCACGCCCCAGGGGGGCAACACGGGGCTCGCGGGCGGTGCGGCGCCCCAGGGCGGCCTGGTCCTCTCACTGGCGCGGCTCAACGGGATACGCCGCCTCGATCTCGATAACGACACCCTGGTCGCCGAAGCCGGATGCATCCTGCAGCGCGTTCAGGAGGCCGCGGCCGACGCGGACCGCCTGTTCCCGCTCAGCCTGGCCGCGGAAGGTTCGTGCACCATTGGCGGCGTCCTGTCGACGAACGCCGGCGGAACGGCCGTGCTCCGCTACGGGAACGCGCGGGAGCTGTGTCTCGGCCTGGAGGTGGTCACCGCCTCGGGGGAGATCTGGGACGGCCTGCGCGGACTCCGGAAGGACAATACGGGCTACGACCTGAAGGACCTGTTCATCGGGGCCGAAGGCACCCTCGGCATCATCACCGCCGCGGTGCTCAAGCTCTATCCTCGCCCGAGCGCGCGCGCGGCCGCCCTGGTCGCGGTCGCGGACCCCACTGCCGCGCTTGGCCTCCTGCGCCTCGCCAAACGCCGTCTTGGACCTGCGCTCACCGCCTGCGAACTCGTCTCCGAGGCCTGCCTGGCCCTCGTGTCGCAGGCCTTTCCCGCGCTCCGACGTCCGCTCGACACCGAGGCGCCATGGTACGTGCTTCTCGAATGCTCCGATCTCCTTGAGGCTTCGCGCGCCGAGGGCGACCTCACGGCTCTGCTTGAGGCGGCCTACGAGGCGGGGGTCGCGGCTGACGCGACCGTCGCCGCCTCGGACGCGCAGAGTTCAGGCCTGTGGGCCTGGCGCGAGAACATCTCCGAGGCGCAGGCGCGCCACGGCAAGAATATCAAGCACGACGTGTCGGTGCCCCTGTCGGAGATTCCGGCCTTCATCACGCTGGCCGAGACCGCGCTGCTGGCCGCCGCCCCGGAGGCGATGCCGATCGTCTTCGGCCACCTCGGCGACGGCAACCTCCACTTCAACCTGTCCGCCCGGACGGCCGCCGGCGGCGAGCAGCTGGTGGCGCGGGAGCCCGAACTCAATCTCCTGATCCACGACATGGTCCACGAGTTCGGGGGGTCGGTCTCGGCCGAACACGGCCTTGGCCTCCTCAGGCGAGAGGAGGCCGCGCGCTACAAGCCGCCCCTCGAGATCGAGCTGATGCGGACGATCAAGACAGCCCTCGACCCGGAAGGCCTGTTCAATCCTGGAAAGGTGCTGACATGACATCACACCCCAATCTGGTCGGCGGCGAGTGGATCGGGGGAACCGCGGCGCCGAACATCAACCCGTCGGACCTCGCCGACGTGGTCGGCGAGTACGACGTCGCCGACGCCTTGGTAGCCCATGCCGCGGTCGAGGCGGCGCGGCAGGCGGCGCCTGGCTGGGCGCGGAGCGGCGTGCAGGCGCGGTGCGAACTGCTGGACCGGATCGGCTCCGAGATCCTCGGCCGCGCCGACGAACTCGCCGACCTCCTGGCGCGTGAGGAGGGCAAGGCGTTGAGGGACGCCGCCGCCGAAGTGCGCCGGGCCGGACAGCCGGCGGAACGGAGAGGGGACTGAAGACATGCCGCTCGAAGCGAGCTTGGTGCGCGACCTGGCCGTCCGATTGGACGAGGCCGAGCGCACCCGCACTCAGATTGGACATTTCTCCCAGGAGATGCCCGACATGAATCTCGACGACGCCTATGAGATTCAGCGCGCCTGGATCGACCTCAAGCTCGCGCGCGGTCGATCGATCCGCGGCCACAAGATCGGGCTGACGTCACGGGCCATGCAACGTTCGTCCAATATCACCGAGCCGGATTATGGCGCGCTGCTGGATGACATGTTCCTGCCGGACGGGGAGGACATCGACATCGGCCGCTTCATCGTGCCCCGGGTCGAGGTCGAACTCGCCTTCGTCCTCAAGGATCGGCTGGAGGGCCCCTCTTGCACGATCTTCGACGTGCTCTCGGCCGCGGACTATGTCATTCCGGCGATCGAGATCATCGACGCCCGCATTCGGCAGGCCGACCCAGCGACCGGCGCGACCCGGAAGGTGTTCGACACCATCTCCGACAACGCCGCCAACGCGGCCTTGGTGATGGGAGGTCGTCCGATACGTCCCCTGGACGTCGATCTCCGCTGGGTCTCGGCTATCCTGCAACGCAACGGCGTCGTCGAGGAGTCCGGCGTCGCGGCGGCCGTGCTCAACCATCCGGCCAAGGGGGCTGCCTGGCTGGCGAATAAGCTCCATCCGCACGGTGTGGTGCTGGAGCCGGGCGAGGTCATCCTGAGCGGTTCGTTCACCGCGCCGGTCGCCGCGCGGGCAGGGGACACCTTCCACGTCGACTACGGGCCGATGGGTTCGATCTCCGTGCGGTTCGTGTGAACGCCATGGCCCGTTCGACCAACACCTTCAAGGCCGCGCTGCGCGAAGGCAGGCTGCAGATCGGTCTGTGGCAGGCGCTGGCCAATCCTTACACCGCGGAGCTCTGCGCCGGCGCCGGTTACGACTGGCTGCTGCTCGACGGAGAGCATGGCCCGAATGATCTCCGCAGCCTGCTCGACCAGCTGCAGGCGGTGAGCGGTTATCCGGTCCACGCGGTGGCCCGGCCGCCCGCCGGGGAGGCGTGGCTTATCAAGCAGTACCTCGACATCGGCTTCGCCACCCTGCTGGTTCCGCTGGTGGAGACTGCGGCCCAGGCCGCGACCCTTGTTTCGGCCATGCGATATCCGCCCGAGGGGATCCGCGGCGTCGGCGCCGGGATCGCCCGGGCGTCGCGCTGGAACGAAGCCGCCGACTATATCCACTGGGCCGACGAGGAGGTCTGCCTGCTGGTTCAGGTGGAGACCAGCGCCGCCCTGGCGAACCTGGACGCGATCGCCTCGACTGATGGGGTGGACGGCGTCTTCATCGGGCCCGCCGATCTTTGCGCCAGTCTCGGCCATCGCGGGAATCCGGCTCATCCCGAGGTGAAGGCCGAGATCCTGTCAGCCATGGCTACGGTCCAGCAGAGGGGCAAGGCGGTGGGCCTGCTGTGTGCGGACGAGGTGCTCGCACGCGAATACATCGCGGCCGGGTGCGCCTTCATCGCCGTCGGAACCGACGTCGCCCTGTTCGCGCGCGGCGTCCGCGACCTGTCCGCCCGTTTCCGACCCGATCGGAAGCCGGAAGCAAGCTCAGGCGCGTCGGCCTATTGAGGCCGACCAAGCGGCTGGCTTCGGGCGATCAAACTTCCGCGCAGAGCCCGGCAGCCCGTGCGTGCACGCGCGCCAGGCCGAAGAGCGCGTCCAGGCCGGGCGTAGGGACGCCCACCATGCGCGCAATCTCCAACGGCGCGGCGAGCAGAGGATCGAGCTCCAGCTCGCGGCCCGCCTCGGCGTCTTGCAACATCGAGGTCTTGAATGCCCCTAGCTTGCGCGTAACCGCATTGCGGGCCTCGCCCGTCTCGGTAATGTCGCAACCGATGCGGCGCCCGACCTCACGGGCCTCGTCCATCAACTGCAGGACGAAGGCTGCGACGCGGGGGTCGTCGAGGATGGCCTGACAGTCGGCCCGCGTCAGGAGCGAGATCGGGTTCATCGTCATGTTGCCCCAGAGCTTGTACCAGACCGCCTGCTGGATATTCTCGCTGCGCGTGACGTCGAAGCCGGCGTTCGACAACAGCGTCGCGACCCGGTCGAGGCGCTCGGACATGGTGCGATCCGGCTCCCCGAGAATGAGCCCTTCGCCGAACTTGTGCTGGACGTAGCCGGGCTCCAGGCTCGAACACGACGCATGGACCACGCAGCCCAGTACCCGGGAGATGGGAATTCTGGCGGCGATGGCGCCGCCCGGATCGACAGCCTCCAGCCGGCGCCCCGCCAGCGGCCCGGCGTCAAGGAACCACCAGGGCACGCCATTCATGGCGGGAAGCACGACGGTCCGCTCCCCCAGCAGTGGTGCGACGCGGGGCGCTAGAGCGGGCAGGGATTGCCCCTTGACCGCGACGACCACCAGATCCTGCGGCCCCAGGTCCTCTGCCCGATCCGACGCGCGGACCGGAGCTTGAAGCTCCGTCCCGCCTGAGCGCAGCCTCCACCCATGCCGCCTGAGCGCTTCGAGAGTCGCGCCCCTGGCGAGCGCGGAGGTGTCCGCGCCTAGGGAGGCCAGCCGCGCCCCAATCCAGCCGCCGATTGCGCCCGCGCCGACGATCGCGATCTTCATGATTTCCGCCCTTGCAGCGCGCCTCTGCGCGCCTCCTACTTGAAGACGATGGTCTTGGATCGGTTGAGCAGGACGCGATCTGCGAGGAAGTAGCTGACCGCGCGTGCGAGCACCCGCCGCTCGATGTCGCGACCTTTCTGTATCAGGGCCGCAGGGCTGTCGGCGTGGGTGATGCGCTCGACGTCCTGCTCGATGATCGGGCCTTCGTCGAGATCTGCCGTCACGAAATGAGCCGTGGCGCCGATCAACTTGACCCCGCGAGCGTGCGCCTGGTGATAGGGCCGCGCGCCCTTGAAGCCCGGGAGGAAGCTGTGGTGGATGTTGATGCACCTGCCCGCGAGCTTGCCGGCTAGGTCGTCGGAGAGGATCTGCATGTAGCGCGCGAGCACCACGAGGTCCGCGCCCGTGGCCGCGACCAGTTCGAGAATTCTCGCCTCCTGGGCCGGCTTGTCCTCCTTTGACACGGGCAGGTGGTGGAACGGCAGATCTCCCAGGTCGACGTGAGCGAGCGCCTCGATCGAGTGGTTGGACGCAACGCCGACGATGTCCATCGGCATCTCGCCGATGCGCCAACGGTACAGCAGGTCCACGAGGCAGTGATCGAATTTGCTGACCAGCAGCAACACCCGCTTGCGCTCGGCCGAGGGACGCAACCGGTAGTCAAGGCCGTGGTCGGCCGCGACCGGACCGATCGCCTCACGCAGCGCGCCGATATTGTCGCTCGCCACGAAGCCGAACTCCATCCGCATGAAGAAGCGGCCGGTCTCGACGTCGTTGAACTGCTGTGCATCGAAGATGTTGCAGCCGTGGCGGGCGAGCAGCGTCGTCACCGCCGCGACGATGCCAGGATGATCGACGCAGGAGATCGTGAGAATGTAGTTGTTCATGAGTAATCCTGTGGGCAGGCGACCGGGCAGGACCGGCGCCGCGCCTCCGCGCGCTCCAGCAATTTCCGTGGAATTCAGGCCGCCTGTTCCAGGTCGGCGCGCCGCCGGTCAGGCTTGTAGGGGGAGGACGCGACCGTCGCCCGGATCAGCTTCTGGCGCGACGAAGGATCGCCCCAGACGATGGTCACCTCGGTACCCGGTTCAGCGTGCTCGATGTCGATCACGCAATGCGAGAGCATCTTGCGGAAGAAGTAGCTGTAGCCGCGCGACGTTGCGACGCCGATCGTCCGGTCGCCGACGAGGACCTTGCTCGCGTACATGCAGTTCCACTGATGTCGCGGCATCTCCATGTAGTCGTACGCGGGCTGCTCGTCCTGGAAGAGCGACGTATAGACGTCGATGACGTCCTCGCTATTCCAGACCAGAGACACGATCTTGCGCTTGGGGTCGGCCATTTCCTGTTCAAGGGCGCCGCGTCCGTAGAAGTCGTGATCGAACTTCACGCTCTTGCCCCAGCCGAGCTCGATCGGGCTGCGGGACCAGTCGTCGAGGCTGTCGCCCTCGAAGCTCCCCTTCACCTTCACCGATCGAGCGAAGCTCTTGAACCACTCGGGGGAGCCCGGTTTGGGGGCGCGGGCGCCGTGCAGCTCGAAGAATTCGCGCTCGGCGGGGTCGCCGACCGCGGGAAGGTAGTCATGCGTGATGGTCGGGAAGGCGGCTTCCAGGTGGTTGATCATCGCTGTGCGCGAGCCAAGCTGGCGGATCCCGTATTCCTGACCCGCGGCAAGAATGGCCTCCCGCACGAGTTCGGCATGCTCTCCTGGACCCTGCACCTCGAAGCCGATCTCGCCCGCCATGCCCTGGCGCAGGAACGCCGCCTCCACGCCTTCCACCAAGGTGTGCCGGAAGTGCATGAACTTGATGTCCCGCAGGTTCTGGCCGGTCACCTTCTCCAGGACAGCCAGGGAATTCGGCCCCGAGACCTGGAACTTGAACTTGCGGATGGTGGTCTTGGCGACCGCTTTGTAGTCGCCCTTGGCCAGCCGGTACTCGAGCCAGGGGACGACGGGGCCGCGCGCATTGTACTCGAACTCCTCCTCTCCCAGGCGAAGCAGCACGCCTTCACCGATCACCTTTCCCCGCAGGTTGCAGAAGATGGCGTGCTTCGCTTGACCAATGGCGAACTTCGCAACGCTGTTGACCATGTGCTCGGAAAGGAAGCGCAAGGCATCCGGCCCGGAGATCTGGAATTCATCCAGCCAGCTCCAGTCACCGAGATAGCATGTATGCTTCCATGAAAGGTTTTCATCCCGCCAGTCAGTATATTCTGGCTTGCCCCACGAGGTGGATGTGTCGATGTCCGACCGGATTTTTTCAAAGACGTCCATGTCCACGGCCCGCATGTGAAGGGATGGAGCCTTGGCTCCGTCGGCACACTGCACCACGCTGGTCGCCGTCAGCGCTTGTCTCAAAGCGCCAGGGTGTTGTCTCTCGAACCGTGCTCAGGTCGAGATCGAGCCGGCGAAGAGCCTAGTCAGTCGGCTCTTGGCCGAGGGCGAGACCGACTCCGAGGGGCGGGCGTCGCTTTACTTGAAGCTCAACGACCGGCCGCGCACGGCAAGGGCGCGCCCAAAAAGTGGGGCCCGGCGGGTCGGCCGGGCCCCGACGCAGGAGGCGCCCCCAAGAGCGCTCCTGGCGCATCGCCAGCACGGGGAGGAAGTCGAACCGGCGTCTTGCGATCCGGGGATGGGACCACGACGGAGGCCTGGCCGGCTTGCCCGGGAGCGCCGCAGGCTTGCGCCAGGCGGACGGATTGTCGTTGGGCTAGGTCGCGGTCTAGGCGCGGGCCAAGAGGCTGCTGTGCGAGCGAGGGCGGCGAGAACCTCGGCCGGTTCGCGCCAAGGCGCTTCATGGATCACGGTGATCTGCATGCCAACGTTCCCGGCCGAGGATCTCCGGCCAGCCGGTTCGAGCCCGGCCTGCACCCTTCGCCTGCGGTCACTGGGCGGTGACGCCGCCATCGACCGGGAGAACGGCTCCCGTGACGAAGGACGCTGCGTCGGATGCGAGAAAGAGCACCGCCTGGGCCATCTCTTCGGGCTGCGCCCAACGCCCGATCGGATGCTGGGCGCGAACGGAATCCGCCGCCTGCGGGCTGCTCAGCCAGTCGCTTAGCATCGGCGTCTCGGTAGCGGCGGGGCAGATGGCGTTGGTGCGAATTCCCTGGGCGGAATATTCCAGCGCGGCGGTCTTCGTCAGCCCGATGACCCCATGCTTGGCCGCGATGTAGGCGCCGACGCCCGGCGTTGCGACGAGGCCGCCGATCGAGGAGGTGTTGACGATTGCGCCTCCGCCGGAGGCCAGCATCGCCGGCACCTCGTGCTTGATGCAGAAAAACATCCCTTTGAGACTGACGTTGTTCACGCGGTCCCAGTCCGCTTCGCTGGTCTCGTGAAGCATCGTGCCGATGATGTGGACGCCGGCGTTGTTGAAGGCCACGTCGAGCCGGCCGAAGCGATCGACGATCCTTTCGATCATCGACTTGACCTCGTCCTCGCGGGTCACGTCGGTGGGCGTCGCGAAGGCCTCGGCGCCGCTCGCGGTCACCTCGGCGACGATGGCGTCCAGCCCCGGCCCGCCGAGGTCGCTCGCGACCAGTCGCGCCCCTTCCGCAGCGAAGGCGCGCATTGCGGCCCGGCCGATCCCGCCGGCAGCCCCGGTGATCAGCACGACTTTCCGGTCAAAGCGCTTCGTCACTCGGCGGCTCCTTCAGCTTTACGTCGGCGCGCTCGGCCGACCGCATGGTGTTCTCGAGCAGCATGGTCACGGTCATCGGACCGACCCCGCCGGGGACAGGGGTGATCGCCGAGGCCTTCTCCGCGACGCGGGGATCGACATCGCCGGTGATCCGTCCGTCGGGGAGCCGGTTGATGCCGACGTCGATGACGACGGCCCCGGTCTTCACCATCTGCGGGAGGATCAGCCCAGGCACGCCAGCCGCGACCACAAGGATGTCGGCGAGGATGGTGAACTGCGCGAGATCGCGCGTCCGCGCATGGCAGATCGCGACCGTGGCGTTGCGGTTCATGAACATCAGCGCCATCGGCTTGCCTACGATGTTGCTGGCGCCCACGACCACCACGTTCTGGCCGGCGAGCTCAATGCCTTCGCTCTCGAGGAGCTTGATCACGCCGAACGGCGTGCAGGGGGAAAAGATGGTGTTGCCGGTGACGAGGCCGCCGACGTTGTAGTGGTGGAAGCCGTCCACGTCCTTGTCCACCGAGATCGTCTCCAGCACCCGGGCCATGTCGATGTGCGGCGGCAAAGGAAGCTGCACGAGGATGCCGTGGATGCTCGGATCGGCGTTGAGCTCGACGATCCGGCCCAGCAGTTCGGCGTTGTTGATGTTCGCTGGAAGCCGCTGCGCCTGGGATCGTATGCCCACCGCCTCGCAAGCCCGGATCTTGTTGCGCACATAGACTGCGGACGCCGGATCGTCGCCGACCAGAATGACGGCCAGCCCCGGGACGACGCCGTCGGCGGCGAGGGCGGCCGCGCGGCGGGCAAGGTCGGTCCGCAGGCTGGCGGCCAGGGCGCGGCCGTCGATCAGCCTCGCGGTCACGTTCGCATGACGCGGTGACGCAGCTGACACTTGAGATCTCCGTTACTCTCCGGAGAAATTGGTAACAGGCCCCCTGTTGGGCTCTTGTCCGCTGCCGCCAATTTGTTGCGGCCGGCGGAGCTAGGCGGCAGAGTCGATCGCCGCCCAATCCGCCGTGCCGAGCGCATCGGCGATGAAGCCATAGCCTGCACTGCCAGCGGGCAGCCGGCGTTCGCCGCGGGCGATAGCAGCAAGGCTGTCGCGGTAGGCGGTGGCCGAGGCGACCATGAGGGCTGCGGGATGAAGCACCATGGCGAAGCCCTGCTGTGCGGCCTCGTCCACTGTGGGCGCAAACCAGGGGCCGTCCTCGATGACGATGGCCACCAGGACGACGTCCACCGCGTCGCGAAGGCGCTTCATCTCGTCGAGGCTCCGAAGGCCCGTGACCAGCACAGCGTCAGCGCCAACCTCGGCGAACCGCTGTGCTCTCAGCACCGCTTCGTCGAACGATGCCGCGTAGGCCGCGTCGGTGCGCCCGATCAACATCATGTCCCGCCCCGTTCTAGCCGCCAGCGCCGCCGCGAGCTTCGCCTCGATCTCTGCGAGCGGGACAACGGCAGGCGGCCGGCCGATCACCGGCGGAAAGCTCAGGTCCTCGATCGCCAGGGCAGCGACGCCGAGGGCCTCGAAGCTGCGGACCGCCCGCGTAACCGCCTTGACGTCGCCGAAACCGTTTTCGCCGTCGATCACGACCGGCACGTCGCAGGCGCCGACGATGCGCGCCACGGCGTCGCGGTATTCGCCGAAACTTTGCAATCCGAGGTCGGGGAGGCCGAGTTGGGTGGCGGCGAGTGCAGCGCCCCCGACGCTCACCGCCGAGAATCCGCTCTGGGCGGCGATGCGTGCGCCCAGGGCGTCATGCACCCCTGGGAGCACGAGCGGACGGCCGTCCTCGATCAGGCGGCGGATGGAGGCCATCGGTTCAATTTCCCCCAGCAGAACGCGCGGAGAGCGCCGAAGCTCGGTATTCCCGCGGCGTGCGGTCGAATTCAGCGCGGAAGGCGCGACTGAAATGAGCCGCGTCGTTGTAGCCCCACTCGAACGCAATGTCGGTGATGCTGCGATCGCGGAGCGAGGGATTCGCAAGATCCGCTGCGCACCGGTCGAGCCGCGTCTGACGGATCCAACGTCCAAGGCTGACGCCGGCATTCTGGAACACCCGGTGAAGCTGGCGTTCCGAGAGCCCATGGCTACGCGCGATCTGCTGCGGGGTGAGGCTCGTGTCGCCGAGCCGCGTCAGGAGGTAATTCTGGATCGTGCGCACGATCCGCGGCGCGTGAGCCGCCGAGACCTCGGCTTCCTCGCGCTCGACGCTCGCGGCGGCGATGAGGGTGAGCAACGCCTCGCCCAATGCCTCCGACTGCGAGACGGGGCTGTTCACAACCTGCTCGAATGCGGATCTCACCAGGGATCCGATCAGGGCCGAGGCGCCGCGAGAAAGCGGCCGACCGGAGCGGTCGCGCCAGCGGGCGACCCGTTCATCCAGGACCTCTGACGGAATGCGGACTGCTATCAGGACGACGCGGCCAGAGCGCTGGACGTGCAGCGGGCGCGACGAATCCGCCAGCACCATATCGCCAGGTCCGACGGACGCTTCGGCCCTCTCATGGTGAAGAACGGTCGAGCCGGCGACCAGCAGAACCAGGAATCCGTCACCGCCCTTGATCGGCGGCAGGTCCTCGTCGGTGATGTGCCGGTGATAGGTGATACGCACGGCGTCGAAGGGCCCTACCATCCGCCGGTCGAGCGCTGCGCGCTGCGGGTCTTCCTCGCCTGGGTCCGAAAGATCATCCGCGCCGCGCTGGCCGCAGCTGATCTGAGCGATGGAAGGATTGGCGAACCGATCATAGGCCGATCGGGAGAGGGAAGGCGTACGCCTGTACTCGGTCATTTCCTCACCTTCATGAAGCCGGAGAACGGGCGCTGGCGGGAGCCTTCGGCTCCAACCGGCCCGATCTCGTCTGGCGCGTCCGGGTTTCGGGAACCTGGTTATGCGCTTGGTCAATCTACGAAATTCTAGGTTAGCAGTGCTAACCTCTCAAGCGTTTTTTTTGCGGCGACGCTGCGGCAAACGACCGAGCTTGGCCTCAAATTGGCGGGAAACGCCAAGACCCGCACCGGCGCCCGAAGAAGTTGGTGGATGACACCGCGTTCAAGCCGAGACTAGTGGTCGCGCAGGAGCAGACAGATGCCGTTGTCCATCGAGTCCATCGTCCGTGCTGGCCTCGACGTCCTCGATTCAGAAGGGCTTGAGAGCGTCACGACGCGCCGCCTGGCTAAGGAACTCGGAGTTCAGGGGCCTGCGCTCTACAAGCACGTGCGCAACAAGCATGAGTTGCTCGGCGAAATGGTCGCGGCGATGCTTTCGGAGGGACTCGCTGACATGGAGCCCCAGTCGGAGTGGCGCGACTGGCTGCGCCAGTTCGGCCAGCTGTTCCGCGCGGCGATGCTGCGTTATCGCGACGGCGCCCGGATGCTGGCCGCGTCAAGCCCGAGCGAGCGTACCCGAATGGAGATCGTTCCGGGCATCTATACGCCCCTGCTGCAGGCTGGCTTCACGGCAGGCGAAGCCGTGCAGGCGGAGGGACTCGTCGCCTCCTTTGTCCTCGGCTGGGTGATCCACGAGCAGAACGAGAGGATGAAGTCCTTGATCGCCGAGGCGTCGGGGGTGGGGACCGACCAGGCTTTCGCCGAGGATCTGGAGACTGTGCTGGAGGGGCTGGCCGCGCGGCGGATGCGCCGGGCGGCGGCTTAGGTCCCGCCGGCGGGGGCGCACATCGGTTCGACCGGACCGGCGTCCGGATCAGCAGGCGCCGCCCGGCGACAGGACTGCATCCGGCGCGCGCGCGAGCTCTTCTGCGCGGCGGCGCAGCCGCCGCGCCTCCGCCAGAAGCTCCTCCTTGTCGGGCAGAAACGATATGCGCCTGGCGACGTCCTCCAATTGCATGGCCTCTCGCAGGTAATGGTCGAGGCGTGAGTTCATGGGGAAGATCCTGTCCAGGCGCATCGCCTCGGGGCTTGGCTTGCGCAGGCGCGCCTAGTGCTTGAATGAAAACTGGAGCGCGACCGACCGGGGCGGATCCGGCAGGGCGTAGACCGAGCCGTTGCCGCCGGTGAGCGGGTTCCGATAGGAGGCGGTTTTCGTGTCGGCCAGGTTCTTGGCGACCAGGGCCACGGACCAGCGATCGTTGGAGGGACCGTAGCTGATCCTCAGGTCGACCTTGGCGTAGCCGTCCTGCGCGAGCAGCGGATCGGCGGTGGCCGAGGTGAAGTACGACGTCGAGAAATAGACCAGCGGATTGACGTGGACTTCGGTTTCGTCGCCCGTCGGGATGGTCAGGTCCGCGCCGAAGTTGCCGCTGAACTTGGGAGAGTAGGGCCGGCGCTTGCCCGACATGTCCTGCGCGCAGCCCGACGGCGTCGCCGCCAGCGCGGCCATTGTGCAGACGCCATTCGGGTAGGAGAGGTATTTCGAGTCGAGGTAGGTGAGTTCGGTGCTGAAGGTCAGGTTCGGCGTGGCGCGGAAGCTCGCGCTCGCCTCGACGCCCTGCGCGCGCGCGCGGGCCGCGTTGGCCACGCCGCTCACCGGCAGCGGATTGAAGGTGATCGTCGTCTCCTGGAGATTTGAGTAGTCGCTGCGGAAAACGTCCAGGTTCGCCATCAGCCGACCGCCGAGGATTGTGCTCTTGAGGCCAACCTCGTAGGCGTTCACCGTCTCGGGCCCGAACGTGTTGATCGTGTTGGCGGCGCTGAAGCCACCCGCCTTAAACCCGTTCGTGTAGGTGGCGTAAGCCATGACGCCAGGGGTGACGTCGTACTGGATCCCGACAGACGGCATGACCTTGTGGTCGGTCCTGTTCGGATTGGGGAAATCACCCATGTCGCTGGCAAGGATCTGTGCGAAGACTGTTTGGGTCACCGGATCGAAGGGCGTGTAGAGCGAGAAGTCTCCGCCGGGCGCGGCGCCGAAGCTCTCCGCGCGGGTGGCGTGCTTGTGCACGTTGGTGTAGCGCAGGCCGAAGTTAATCCGCAGGTGGTCGACCGGACGCAGGGTGGCGGCGGCGAAGGCCGAGAGTGTCCGGTCCCGGTAGGCCTGATCGTTGACCCCGGCGACCGGCGTGTCCGCGGTCGTCGTGCCTAAGGGATTGAATGCCCCGAACGGCAGGAAGAACGCCCCGAATTTCGAGCTCAGATCGGTGGAGAGGTGGGCGAAGTAGCCGCCGACCATCCATTCGAAGACACCGCCCGCTCGCGACTGGAGCCGGATCTCCTGGCTGACTTGCCGGATCGTCTCCTCGTAGGGCGACGGGGCCGGGCTGGAGCCGCCGACAGCGGGGGTGGAGACCGGGATGAGCTGGATCAGGGAGTCATAGTGGTGGTGGAAATAACCGGTGATCGTGCTCAGCGTGGGCCCGCCAAGGTCGATCGAGTTGGTGAGCTCGCCTTCCTGGAAATCGTAGTTGACGAACGTTGGCGGCGAGTAGCTGTGGTAGTAGGGCGTCGTTCCGACCGCTGCGCCATTGTCCTTTAGAAACAGCGGGCACGACTGATCAAACGGCCCGGCCAGCGAGGTCGGGCAGTTGAGCACGATGGCGGCGAGCGCGTCGTGGGAGCGCTGATGGCCGACATCGATGCGCAGGTCGCTCCGCCAATTGTCGGTCGGCTCCCAGCGCAAGGCCACCCGTCCGAGCAGATCGCGCTGACGTGGGCCGTCGTTGCCGGTCGTGCGGTCGTCGATGTAGCCGTTCTGCCCCGACGCCTGCGCCGCGACACGCAGGGAGAGCGTATCGGTAAGCGGCGCGGTCACGCCGCCCTGCACGGTGTACTCCCCATAGGCGAAATCGTAGGAGGCCAGAGCGTTCGATTCGAACTCCCTGCCGGGCTTGCGGGTTGTAATGTTGAGCGCGCCGGCGATGGCGTTGTTGCCGAAAAAGGTGGTCTGCGGGCCCTTCAGGACCTCAACCTGGTCGACGTCGAACAGGGCCGCGCGGGTGGCCTTGGACCGGCCGCGGTAGAGACCATCGACGAACGTCGCGACAGACTGCTCGAATCCGGCGTTCTGGCCAGATCCGACACCACGAATATTCAAGTAGTCGGTCAGCGGACCGGAGACGATCTTCACCGCCGGCAACCGGACCGAGACGGCCTCGAGCGACGTGATGTTCTGCTGCGCCAGGGCCTTGCCGGAGACGACGGTGACGGCGACCGGCACGTCCTGCAGGCGCTGCTCGCGACGCTGGGCCGTGACGACGACTTCCTCCAGCGCCGCCGGCGCGGCGCTCGCGCCGGCTTGGGTCTCCGCCGCGGCCGGAGCCGGCGGAGAAGTCTTGGCCAAGGCGACGGAGTGGAAGCTGGCCGCGATCGCCACGACGCTCGTGTTGATCAGAAGCCGGGATATCTGCGCATTCATCCGAATTCCCCCCTTTTTCGTTGAGCGCCCTGTGGGCGCAGGCGAGCACGATATCGCCATGGTCGTCGTCGTCGGGATGGCCCGCGGCGGCCAGAAACTTGATGGTTTTCGCCATTACCCAGCCGCTGCCGGCCTTTACGCCATCCTGGTTCCGGCTTCCCGACCTTGCCGTCGGGCAAGAGCCCGTCTTTGGGAAGAGCGTGAAAGGCCGCTCCGCAGGCGGGGCGAAGATGGCTGCTGCGCGCGGGCCGCACAGCGGCTTGTCCCGCGGCGGCAACCCCAGGGACGCCGCCGGCCGGCCCACAGCGGCGAGTGGGGCGGCCGGCGGATCAAGGCTATAGAGCGGACGACAGCTGCGCGACGGGCGCGATGGTTGTGAAGTTGGAGATGTCGGACATCACCTCGGCGGCCTGAGGGCCGCTCAGAGCGGACTGCAGGGTCTCCGCAGACGAAAAGGTCAGTAGGGTCAAGGCGGCGTAGGGCGGCGCGCCGCCATCGAGGGCCGCCGCACCGATGTAGGCCTCAGCACTCTCGAGACCGACGGATTCCCACGCCACGCGCACCAGAGGCAGGTGCCGGCTTCGGTAATATTCGGCGTCGAACGTCGCCCCGGGGGCGTGCGGATAGACGATGGTCAGCGTCGCGCTCATTCCGCAGCCTCCTTCGGCACGTGGGGCGCACGAAGCCCACGCTGTTCCAGGAGCGGCAGCACGGCGTTTATGAAGCTACGGCTGCCTGCCTGATAGTCGACGAAGGTGAGGAGCACGCCGTCCATGCCGCAGGCCGACATCGTCTCGAGCTTGTCGGCGATGTCGGTCGCCGTTCCACACAGCTGCATCGAGCCGCCGCTGGCGATGGTCGGCCGCAGCGCCGAGAGCTTCTCCTCAGGCAACTGGGCGCCAAACATATATCTGGCGAATTCATCCACGGCCTCGACGTCGGCGTACTCAGTGACGAAGCCCCGAAGGTCGGCTTCGGCTTCTTCCCGCGAGGCGCGCTGCACAACGAGGCCATAGCCCCAGACCTGCAGCTCCCGGCCGTAGGTCTCGCGGGCGAAGGTTTTGTATGACGCCACCTGTTCGGCGATCTTCGCTGGATCCTCGGTCTGGGAGACTACGAAGGCGATGTCGCAGTAGCGCCCGGCGAGCTGCCGGCCCCGGTCCGAGCTGCCGGCGTTCATGATCGGCGGGCTGGGTTTCTGGACCGGCTTCGGCGTGGAGACTCCGCCTTCGATCCTGACGTAGCGCCCCTCGACATCGACCTCGGCGTCCTCGGTCCACAGTCGCTTGAGGGCCGCAACCCATTCCTCTCCGAAGTCGTAGCGATCGTCTTTGCTGCCAGGATCGATCCCGAAGGTGGCGATTTCCGGAAGATAGAATCCGACCACGAGGTTCAGGGCGAAGCGCCCGCCCGAGATCTGGTCGATCGTGGCGCCCTGCTTGGCGGCGACCAGCGGATGGACCGCGTGGGCGTGGACGGTGGCGAATACGCCGCTGTAGCTGGTGGAGGCGCTGACCGCCGCCGCCCAGGCGAAGGTGTCGAGGGTGACCCCGGTGATATGCCCGGCGCCGCCGAACGGCTTCCAGCGAGAATACGGGACGATCGCCTCCAGTCCGGCAGCGTCGCAGGCCTTGGCGACGGCCAGGGATGCCTGCCAGGTCGGCAGGAACCGGTCCGGGTGCGTGGTCATCACCGTTCCCGGCCCGTTCAGGCCGAACACGCCGAGCTTGAGCTTGTTGTCGTTGTAGACCGGATTGACCCGCTCGCGGGGCTCGGAGGGGAAGCTGTCCATCAGTATGGTCCTCTGACGTTAGAGCTCGGCCCGGGCGGCGCGCGCTCGAGGAGCATGTCAGCGGCCCTCTCCGCCAGCATCATCGCCGGTAGATTGGGATTGCCGCCGATCTGCGTTGGGAAGACCGAGGTGTCGACGACCCTCAGGTTATCGATGCCGCGAAGCCGGAACTCACCGTCGACAGGGGCCGCGCCGCCAGCTCCCATCCTGCAGCTGCCTATGGGGTGGAAGGTCGTCATCGTCGCGGCGCGCAGGTAGGCGTCAACCTCGTCGTCGCTCTTGGGCTCAGCCGCGGGTTGGGCGAGGTCGCCGACGAGCCTCGATAGCGACGGCTGGCGGACGAGCTCGCGCGCCAGCCGAAAGCCGCGGCGCATCTCGGCGAGATCGTGGGGATCGCTGTAGACGTTGTAGCGGATGAGCGGCTTCGCGAGCGGATCCGCCGAAGCCAGGGACACCGAACCGCGGCTGCGGGGATGGGTGAGCGAAACGCCCACGTTAAGACCCGGCCCGACCGGTTTGCGCCAGCCTGGAAACCAGACGCGGGATTCCATCGGAGCCGAAACGATCATCCGCATGTCGGGCTGCGCCAGACCCTCGCGGGTACGAACGATGAAGAAGCCCATGAGCGGGGGCGCGGCGAGCAGCCCGCGCCCGCTCACCAGCCACGTAAGCGCTGCGCGCGCGGCGCGATCGGCGCGCAGTTCACGCGTGAGGCTGAGCGGCTCCTTCGCGGAGAAGGTGAACCGCACGCCCGGCTGGTCCTCCAGGTCCCGGCCGATCCGCGGCTGATCGAGGCGAACGCCTATGTCGTGGCGGCGCAATTCGTCCGCTGGTCCGATGCCGGAGCACATCAGAAGTTGCGGCGTATTGATCGGGCCGCCCGACAAGATCACTTCGCCGGCGGTACGCGCGATGCGAACCTTTCCGCCCTGAAGATATTCGACCCCGACGGCGCAGCCATTCTCGATCAGGATCCGCAGAGCCTGCGCGCGGGTGGCGACGGTCAGGGTCGGGCGACGGCCCTCGAGGTAGGCGTCGGCGGCGCTCACTCGGCGGCCGCGGCGGACGTTCATGTCGGGAAGCCCGAAGCCCTCGGGCGCAGGCCCGGCGAAGTCGTCGGTCTCCGAAAAGCCCATCGCACGCGCCGCTTCCGAAACCAGCCGGGCATGTGGACTGGGATTGGGATAGGGGCTGACCGTCACCGGCCCCGATCCGCCGTGCCAGCGGCTCGCGCCCCGCCAGTTCGTCTCCGATCGCCTGAAGTAGGGCAGGAGGTCCTCGTACGCCCAGCCTTCGAGGCCGCCCGCGGCCCAGTTGTCATAGTCCTGTGGGGCCCCGCGGTTGCAGATCATCCCATTGATCGCCGAGGAGCCGCCCACGACCCGGCCCCGGGGAATGGGCATGCAGCGGCCATTGAGGCCCGGCTCCGGCTCGCCCTGGTACATCCAGCTCGAGTCCGGGCTGAACCAGAGCGACATGAAGGCGGCAGGCACGCGGTAGCGGATGCTGCTCGCGGCGCCTCCGGCCTCCAGCAGCAGCACGCTCCGGCCGGCGTCCGTCAGGCGCCCTGCCAGGGCCGCGCCCGACGACCCCGCTCCGACGATGATGTAGTCGTGCTCGGCCACGGATCAGCCCCGGTACCGATGCTCAGGCAGACCGACAGCGCCCAGTCCGTCGACGACGAACAGCTGTCCGCCCGTCTCGTCGTCGGCGAAGCCCAGGGACGAGCCCGTGATCGAGGTGAAGAACAGCCGATCGAGATCAGGTCCGCCGAACATCACGCTGGAGACGAGATAGGGCGGTACGTCGATGGTTCGCTCGAGCACGCCGTCCGGCCGCCAGCAGGCGATCTTGCCGGCGCCGCAGATGGCGCTCCAAAGCCGCCCCTCGGAATCGACGGTCGCGCCGTCGGGAATTCCGCCGAGCGCCTGGGTGTTGGCGAACACCCGCCTGTTGGAGATCGCCCCCGTACTCAAGTCGTAGTCGTAGGCGTAGATGTCGCAGGGCACGCTGTCGGCGTAGTAGAAGGTCTTGCTGTCGGGACTCCAGCATGGGCCGTTGGTGATGCCGAACCCGCTGTCGAGTTGCGTAATGCGCCCTGCCTCGACGCTGTAGAGTCCGCAAACCATGCTCTCCTTGTCGGTGGCGACCGTTCCGGCCAGGAAGCGTCCGTGGGCGTCGGCCTTGCCGTCGTTCCATTGGGTGAGAGGGTTCCCCGCCTCGGGGTCGCCAAGCGGCTCGACTGCGCCAGTCGCCAAATCATAAAGCCCGATGCCGTCGCCAAACGCAGCAATGACGCCGCGGCCGTCATTCCGCAGCGCAATCGATCCGACCAGGGCCGGCGTCTCGAACGACTGGAAAGAATCCCCGGCGTGGTCGTAGCGATGGATCTTCCGGCCGAGCACATCGACGAAATAGAGCGCCTGTTCCTCGTCATCCCACACCGGACCTTCGCCGAGCTTCGTCGTGACGGATCCGATGCGTTGGATGCGCATTTCGCGTGCCTCGAGACTTGTTGGTCGGGACTCTGATCCCGATCTTCATCTATCCTCCGGGCTGGGGGCGGACTTGCCGCGGTCCGCCAGATTCTTGCTGATGCGAGAGCCGGGGCGGTCAAATATCTGGCGGGCTCGCGCCATTTGCCGGGGGGAAAATCCGCTACCTCGGCGGCATGACCGAACCTGCCACACAACGCCTGGACTGGGCGGACCCCCTGGCCCTGGACGGGCGCCTTACCGAGGAGGAGCGACTCGTCCGCGAAGCCGCCAGCGCCTTCGCTCGGGACCGGCTGCTGCCGCGGGTGACGCGCGCCTATCTGGACGAGCACTTCGACCGCGAGATCATGTCGGAGATGGGGGCGCTGGGCCTGCTCGGCGCGACGATCTCGCCCGAATTCGGCGGCGCCGGGCTTGGGTATGTGGCCTATGGCCTGATCGCGCGCGAGATTGAGCGGGTGGATTCCGGCTACCGCTCGGCGATGAGCGTGCAGTCGAGCCTGGTGATGCATCCCATCAACGCCTACGGCTCGGAAGACCAGCGCAGGCGATTTCTCCCGCGCCTGGCTTTGGGTGAGTGGGTGGGTTGTTTCGGCCTCACCGAGCCGGACGCCGGGTCTGACCCGGCCGGCATGCGGACGCGCGCCGAGAAGATCCCCGGCGGCTACCGGCTCACTGGCGCCAAGATGTGGATCACCAATGCGCCGATCGCGGACCTGGCCGTGATCTGGGCCAAGTCGGAGGCTCATGGCGGCGCGATCCGAGGCTTCATCGTCGAGCGCGGCGCAGACGGCTTCTCCACCCCCAAGATCGAGGGCAAGCTGTCGCTGCGGGCCTCCATCACCGGCGAGATCGTGCTCGACGGGTGCGAGGTGGGCGAGGATGCGCTCCTGCCCCACATCGAGGGGTTGAAGGGCCCGTTCGGCTGCCTCAACCGCGCGCGCTACGGCATCGCCTGGGGCGCGATGGGGGCGGCCGAGGCCTGCTACGCCGCGGCGCGGAGCTATGTCCTCGAACGCCAACAGTTCGGCGCGCCGCTCGCCTCCAAGCAGCTGGTGCAGCTAAAGCTCGCCGACATGGCCACGGAGATCGCCCTGGGCCTCGAAGCCGCGCTCGCGGTCGGCCGCGGCATGGAAGCGGGCGACCTGCGCCCTGACGCGGTGTCGCTGATCAAGCGGAACAACTGCGGCAAGGCTCTCGCGGTGGCCCGCGCCGCGCGGGACATGCATGGGGGCAACGGCATCAGCGCGGAATTCCACGTGATGCGCCATGCCGCCAACCTCGAGACCGTGAACACCTACGAGGGGACCCATGACATTCATGGGCTGATCCTCGGGCGCGCGATCACCGGCGTAGCCGCCTTCTGAGGGAGGGATCGATGGTTGGGTGCACGGCGAACACGACGGCAGGCGCTCTGCTCGAGGGCGTCCGGGGTCTCGAGCTGGCGCGGATCCTCGCTGGCCCTTGGGCGGGCCAGCTGTTGGCGGACCTCGGTGCGGAGGTCATCAAGGTCGAGCGCCAGCGACGCGCCGCCGCTGGTATTCTGGAACGGCGGCTACGCGCAGGTGACGCCCGCGCTCGGACCGAGAGGCTGAGCGTCGTGGGCGGGCGAAGCCTCGCAGGCGGCCGGCCGCGGACCAACTGTCCGCTTCCGGCGCGCAGCGCACCCAGCAGCTAGGAGGAAGCACCATGGACTATCGCCTTCTGATCAACGGAGACCTCGTTGAAGGCGCCTCCACTTTGGAGGTGACCGATCCGGCCACCGGCCGGCCATTCGCCCGGTGCGCGCGCTCGGATGAAGCTCTGGCCAATCTGGCGATCGCCGCGGCGAAGGCGGCGTTTCCCGCCTGGGCGGCCACGCCGCACGCCCGCCGTGCCGAGCTCCTGGCGCGCTGGGCCGACGCCCTTGAGGCCCGCTTCGCGGATCTGGCGGCGCTGTTGACCAGCGAGCAGGGCAAGCCTTCGCAGGAAGCGAACTTCGAGGTCGGAGCAGCAATCGCCGCCTTGCGGACCCTCGGGGCGATCGAGTTGGTGGACGAGGTGCTCGTCGACGACGCGACGGACAGGATCATCGAGCAACGCACGCCGCTTGGGGTGGTGGCGACGATCACGCCGTGGAACTTTCCGCTGATCCTTCTGATGGTCAAGGCGGCGTCCGCCCTGGGAACGGGCAACACCGTGGTGGCCAAGCCCGCGCCGACGACGCCGCTCACAACCCTGCTGGCGGCGGAGCTGGCCGCCGACATTCTGCCGCCGGGCGTCTTCAACACCATTGTCGACGCGAACGACCTGGGACCGCTGATCACAGGGCACCCGGATATCGCCAAAGTCAGCTTCACCGGCTCCTCGGACACCGGGCGAAAGGTCATGGCAGGGGCCGCCGGCTCCCTGAAGCGGTTGACGCTAGAGCTTGGGGGGAACGACGTCGCCATACTGCTGGACGATGCTGACGTGGCCGCGGCGGCGCCGCGAATCTTCGCGGCCGCGACGATCAATGCCGGTCAGGTGTGCATGGCGGCCAAGCGGATCTACGCGCCGCGCGCCCTCTACGACGCGCTTTGTGACGAGCTGGCGAGACTTGCCCGCGAGGCCGTGGTCGACAGCGGGCGAAATCAGGGCACGCAGATCGGGCCGCTCCAGAACCGGCAGCAATACGAGAAGGTGCTGGAAATCATCACCGACGCGAAGCGGAGGGGTCGGGTGATCGCCGGCGGCGAGCCGCTCGCGCGGGAGGGCTACTTCATCCCGCCGACCGTGGTGCGCGACCTTCCCGACGATGCGCGCTTGGTTCGGGAGGAGCAGTTCGCACCCGTCATCCCGGTGCTCGCCTACGATGATCTCGATGACCTCGTCCGCCGCGCGAACGATAGCGAATATGGACTCGCCGGCTCGATCTGGACCTCCAACGTCGAGCGCGGAGCCGAACTCGCGCGCCGGATCGACGCCGGGACCGTCTGGATCAATAAGCATCTCGATCTGCGGTTCGATGTGCCATTCGGCGGCGCCAAGCAATCGGGCATCGGCCGCGAGCAGGGCCGCGAGGGCTTGAAGGAGTTCACTCAGGTCAAGGTCATCAGCGCTGCAAAGGCCCCGCTCGCCTGATCGGCGGCGCGGCGCGCAGACACAACAAGGGCGCAGGCGGCGGCAAAGCCCGAGCCTCGTCCTGGCGGCCTGTTCCACCGAAACCCGGCGGCGAACGACGCTTCAGGTCTGGCCGGTCGGGGGCTGGCCCCGCCGATCCCGGGCCACGACGCGACCGTCAGATGCCGGGCTGAGCTCGGCAGTGACAATCCGCCTGAACGAAAATGGTGGATGCGACAGGGATTGAACCTGTGACCCCCTCGGTGTGAACGAGGTGCTCTCCCGCTGAGCTACGCATCCGCCGGCGGTCAGCGTCTGCGCCGTCCGCGAGGGAGGCGCATATAGCCTGGAGACTTATTCGCTGCAAGCGCCCAGCAGCGTCATGCAGCCTGCCACGAGCTGGTCGAAGTGGTCGATCAGCAGGTCGGGGGCGAGCTCCCGGGCGGGGATTTCGGTGTAGCCGAAGGTGACCAGGATCAGCGGGGCGCCGGCGGCTCGCGCCGCGCCGGCGTCGGTGCCGGCGTCGCCGACCAGGATCGCCCTTTCCATGGTCCCGCCGGCCGCGGCGACGGCGGTGGTCAGGTGGCGCGGGTCGGGCTTGCAGGCCGGGGTGGCGTCGGCGCCGATCACCGCGTCGAAGCGGCGCGTCAGGTCGAGCGCGTCGAGCAGGGCCCGGGACAGGTCGGTGAGCTTGTTGGTGCAGACCGCCAGCCGCGCCCCCTCGGCCCTCAGCCGGTCGAGCGCGGCCTCGACGCCGGGGTAGGGCCGGCTCTCGTCGGCGATATGATCGAGGTAGTGGGCGATGAAGCTGTCGAACAGTTCCGGCGCGCGGGCCTCGTCGAGGCTGGCGCCGGCGGCCTGGAAGCCCCGCTCGAGCATCCATTTCGCCCCGCGGCCGATGAACGGGCGGGCCTCGCTGAGCGGAAACGGGGCCAAGCCTTCGCGCGCCAGCAGCACGTTCAGCGTGCCGACCAGGTCGGGGGCGGTGTCGACCAGGGTGCCGTCGAGATCGAAGGCGATGGTGGCGCCCTGAAGCGCGGAGGATGCTTTCGCCATGCCCTGGCGCTAGCGGCGACGGAGCGGCGGCGCAAGCCTTCTCGCGCGCGGGCGCAAGGCTTGGTAAGGCAGGTCGAGCTTGCGCATGACTCGCCCGGAGGCCTCCTGTCCATGACTAAGCGCGCCGCCGTGATCCTCGCCGCCGGCCAGGGGACGCGCATGAAATCCGCGATCCCCAAGGTGCTGCACAAGGTGGGCGGCCGCACCCTGCTGGACCGGGTGATCGACACCGTCGAACAGGTCGGCTGCGAACGCCTGGTGGTGGTGGTCAGCGCCCACGGCCCGGACGTGCGCCAGCTGGTCGAACGCAGGCTCGGCCCTGGCGCGGTCGCCGTACAGGACCCGCCGCTCGGCACCGGCCATGCGGTGATGGCGGCCGGCCCGGCGCTGGAGGGGTTCGAGGGCGACGTCCTGGTCACCAACGCCGACTGCCCGCTGCTGGCGCCGGCGGACCTGGAGCCGCTGTTCGCCATGCGCGCTGCGGGCGCCGACCTGGCGCTGCTGGGTTTCGAGCCGGCCGACGCCCTGCTCTACGGGCGGCTGATCCGTGCGCCCGACGGCGGGGTGCTGAAGATCGCCGAGCCAAAGGATGCGACCCCGCAGGAGCTGGCGGCGAGATCCTGCTACGCCGGCATGCTGGTGGCGGAGGCGTCGGCGCTGATGGGCTGGCTCGGGCGCACGAGCAACGCCAACGCCAAGGGCGAATACTATCTGACCGAGATCGTCTCACTGGCGGTCGGCGACGGGCGCGGCGTGCGGGCGCATATTGCGCCGGAAAGCGCGGTGATGGGCTGCGACACGCCGATGCAGCTGGCCGCCGCGGAGGCGATCTTCCAGCAGCGGGCGCGGGGCAAGGCCCTGGCCGAGGGCGTCGCCCTGCAGGCCCCGGAGACGGCGCACTTCTCGTTCGACACGCAGATCGCCCCTGGCGCCACCGTCGAGCCCTATGTGGTGTTCGCCCCCGGGGTGACGGTGGAGAGTGGGGCGGTGATCCGCGCCTTCAGCCATCTGGAGGGGGCGATCGTCCGCGCCGGGGCGATCATCGGGCCCTATGCGCGGCTGCGGCCCGGAGCCGACATCGGCGAGGACGCCCACGTCGGCAACTTCGTCGAGGTGAAGAAGGTCGCGCTCGGCAAGGGCGCCAAGGCCAATCACCTGAGCTATCTGGGAGACGGCACAGTGGGGGCCGGGGCGAACATCGGCGCCGGGACGATCTTCTGCAACTACGATGGTTTCGACAAGTTCGAGACCCACGTGGGCGAGGGGGCGTTCATCGGCTCCGACACCGCCCTGGTGGCGCCGGTCACGGTGGGGGCGGGCGCCTTCACCGGCACCGGCTCGGTCATCACCCAGGACGTGCCGGCCGACGCCCTGGCCTTGGCCCGCGGCCAGCAGGTGGTCAAGCCGGGATGGGCAGCGCGCTTTCGGGACCGTAAACGGGCCGAAAAAGCCGCCCGGCCGAAGAAATAGGGGTAAAGTCGTGAGCGAGGCCGACAATCAGAAGCGCGCCGCGGGCGAGGCCGCCGCGGCGCTGGTCGAGGATGGCATGGTAGTGGGGCTGGGCACCGGCTCCACCGCGGCCTGGTTCGTGCGCGCCCTGGGCGCCCGCAAGCTCGACGTCACCTGCGTCTGCACCTCGGAAGCCACCGCCGAACTCGCCCGCAGCCTCGACATGAAGCTGGGCGAACTGGGCGACACCCGTGAGATCGACCTCACCGTCGACGGCGCCGATGAGATCGGCCCGGGCCTGTCGCTGATCAAGGGCGGCGGCGCGGCCCTGCTGCGCGAGAAACTGGTGTGGGAGGCCTCGAAGCGCTGCGTGGTGATCGCCGACGCCGCCAAGCGCGTGCCGCTGCTGGGCCAGTTCCCGCTGCCGATCGAGGTGGTCGCCTTCGGCCACAAGACCACCGCGCTGCGGATCTGCGACGCTCTGGTCGAGTGCGACATCGGCGCCGCCCCGCGCCTGCGGATGAAGGACGGCCAGCCGGTGCGGACCGACGGCGGCAACCTCATCTATGACGCGGCCTGCGGCAAGATCCCGGAGCCGGCCCTGCTGGCGGTGACGCTGAAGAGCGTCACCGGCGTGGTCGACCATGGCCTGTTCCTGGACCTGGCGGACCTGGCGCTGGTCGGCGCGCCCGAAGGCGTCGTCCGCGTCGAGCCCTGACACGCTGCTCGGACCTTCCATGTGGCCGCACCCGATCTTCGTCATCAATCTGAAGAGCCATGCGGCGCGCCGCCGGGCCTGCGCCGACCAGCTGGCGCAGCTGGGGCTGACGCCGACCTTCGTCGAGGCGGTCGACGGACGCGAGATGGCGGTCGAGGAGATCTCCGCCCGGGTCGACGCGGCCGGCCGCCTGCGCCGCGCCCCCAAGCCGCTGACCGCCGGCGAGGTCGGTTGCTACCTCTCGCACGGCGCGGTGCTGGCGCGGATCGTCGCCGAGAACCTGCCGCAGGCGCTCGTGCTGGAGGACGACCTGCTGGCCAGCGACGAGCTGCCAAGGGTGCTGCAGGCGCTGACCACCCGGCCGTCTCCACCGTACGACATGGTCAAGCTCGGGATCAGCGAGCCGCAGACCAAGGCCTTCACCCCGCTCGCGCCGATGACCGCGACCTCGGCGCTGGTGCGCCACCACAATGTGGTCAGCTCCAACCTCGCCTATGTGATCACGAGGCAGGGGGCGGAGCGTTTCCTGCGCTACGGCTCGCCGATCCGCTATCCGGTGGACGTGGCGATGAACCGGTCCTGGCGCCATGGGCTCGACATCCTGGGGGTGCGGCCCTGGCCGGTGCTGCCCAATCCGGCCTTCGCCTCGAGCATCGGCGCCGAGCGCTTCGACGCCCCCGACGAAGGCCCCATCGGCCAGCGCCTGGAGCGCCGGCTGCGCAAGGGCTACGACAGCCTCGCCAAGCGGCTGGACGTGGGCCGGCGGCTGAAACGCGACGCCGCCTGGCGGCGCGCGCAGTCCGACTAGAACACGCTCTAGGCCGCAGGGGCGCGGCGGTCTAGAAACCCCGGCTATTGCGTCGCCCGAGGAGCCAGACTTGGCCAAGTACGACTACGACCTGTTCGTCATCGGCGCGGGGTCCGGCGGCGTGCGTGCGGCCAGGCTGGCTGCGATGTCGGGCGCCAGGGTGCTGGCGGCCGAGGAGCATCGGGTCGGCGGCACCTGCGTGATCCGCGGCTGCGTGCCCAAGAAGTTCATGGTCTATGCCTCGGAATTTGCTCACCATTTCAAGACGGCGCAAGGCTATGGCTGGAGCGTCGGCGAGACCAGCTTCGACTGGCCGGGGTTCATCGCGGAGAAGGACAAGGAGATCGCCCGGCTCTCCGGGATCTATGTCCGCAACCTGCAGAACGCCGGCGCCGAGCTGGTACACGGCAAGGCCAGGCTGGTCGACGCCCACACCGTCGAGGTCGAAGGGCATGGCGGCGTGACCGCCGACAAGATCCTCGTCTCCACCGGCGCGCGGCCGTGGATGCCCGCAAGCCTGCCAGGCGTCGAACACGCCATCAGCTCCAACGAGGCGTTCCACCTGCCGGAGCTGCCGAAGCGTATCGTCATCGCCGGCGGCGGCTATATCGCCCTGGAGTTCGCCGGCATCTTCAACGGCCTGGGCGTGGAGACCACCCTGGTGCACCGCGGCCCCAACGTGCTGCGCGGCTTCGACGACGACATCCGCGCCCACATCTCCGAAGAGATGGAGCGGCGCGGGATCAAGGTGATCCTGGCTGCCCAGCACGCCGCGATCGAGAAGACCGAGACCGGCTTCGTCAGCCGCTTCACCAATGGCCACCACTGCGAGAGCGACGTGGTGATGTTCGCGCTCGGCCGCGTCCCCCATGTCGGCGGGCTGGGGCTGGAGGCTGCCGGCGTCGCCCTGGCCGAGAACGGCGCGGTGCTGGTCGACGACTATTCGCGCACCAACGTCGAAAACATCTGGGCGGTGGGCGACGTCACCAACCGCATCAACCTGACGCCGGTGGCGATCCGCGAGGGCCACGCCTTCGCCGAGACCGTCTTCTACGACCGTCCGACCCGGTTCGACCACGAGATGGTCGCCTCGGCCGTCTTCTCGCAGCCGCCGATCGGCTCGGTCGGCCTGTCGGAGGCCGATGCGCGGCATAAGCTCGGCAAGCTCGACATCTACCTCGCCCGCTTCCGGCCGATGAAATACGCGCTGACGTCGAGCACGGAGCGGTCGCTGGTCAAGCTGGTGGTCGAGGCCGCGACCGACAAGGTGGTCGGCTGCCACGTGGTGGGCCCGGACGCGCCGGAGATCATTCAGCTGGCGGCCGTGGCGATGAAGCTGGGCGTCACCAAGGGCCAGTGGGACTCCACCTGCGCGGTGCACCCGACGCTGGCCGAGGAACTCGTCACCCTGCGCGAAAAATACGTGCCGCAAGGCCTGGGCCAGGTGGCGTGACGGCGACGATCGCGGTGAGGCCGGAGCCGCAGAGCGTGGCGCGCGACGGTCTGGGCGCCTGGTGCGGATGGGTGATGGTGGGGGCTGCCGGCCTCATACCCCTGCTCGGCTGGCTCTCGCCGCTGGGCTTCGCGCCTCTGTTGCCCCTGATCGGGCTCCTCTGCCTGCCGGCCGTTCGCATGACCGACGAGGATCGGCCGCTGCTGATCGTGCTGCTGGGCGCGCTGGTCTGGGGCGCGGTCTCCACGACCTGGAGCCCGTTCCGCCCGAAGTCGGCTGACCACAGCGTTATCCTGCAGCTGGCGCTCGGCCTGCCGCTGTTCTGGAGCGCGGTCTGCGGGGCGCGTCGGGCCGAACCGCGGCTCAACGACCTGGCGCTCAAGGTGCTGGCCTGGGGCCTGGCGCTGTTCGGCCTCGTCCAGCTGGCCGACGCCTTCACCGGCGCGAGATTCTACCAGTCTCTGCACCAGACCTTCCTGGCGCCGATCCGCATCGATCTCGCCCAGACCAACGTCGGTCATTCGAGCTATGTGCTCGCCGTCCTCTGGCCCGCGGTCCTCGTCGGCGGCCTGCACCGCCTCTGGCAGCTGGGCCTGCTGGCGGTGGCGGTGACCGGAATGGTGCTCGCCGCCCACCTGTTCGGGGCGGACGCGCCGGTGCTCGCCTTTCCGCTCTCCGCTGTGGCCATGCTGGTGGTCTGGACGTGGCCGAGGGTCGGCCCCCGGCTGATGGCCGCAGGCGCGGCGACCGTGTGCTTCGTGATGCCGGGGCTGGTCTGGCTTGTGCGCGCCAGCGGCGACTACGGCGTGCTGGAGATTCACGCGCCAGCCTCGTGGGCGGTGCGAATGAGTTACTGGAGCCACACCATCGACTGGATTCTCGCCCGGCCCGTGCGCGGCTGGGGGCTCGACGCCAGCCGCGTCATGGGGCCCGGCATCACCCTGCATCCGCACAATGGCGCCTTGCAGATCTGGCTCGAGCTCGGTCTGATCGGCGCGGCGGCGGCGGCGGTGTTCTGGGGGCTGAGCCTGATCCGCCTGGAGCGCGAGCGGCCGGACCTGCCGATGGCCGGGGTCGCCGGCTCGGCGGCCGCCTTCATCCTGTTCGCCTGGATCAACTACGGCTTGTGGCAGCAGTGGTGGATGGCCGTCGGCGTCCTGGTACCCGTGCTGGCCGCCATGCTGTCGAATCGCGAGGCCAAGGCGAAGTCGACGCGAGCCCCCATATCGGGCTAGAAGCCCGGCCAGCCTCGGCGTCCGCCGGGCGACAGACGCGATTTGAGACGAGCGATGGAACACTGGACGCCCGCTTCCTGGAGAGCGAAACCCGCCAAGCACGTGCCGACGGACTATCCCGACCTGGCCGAGGTGGCGAAGGTCGAGCAGATGCTCCGAGGCATGCCGCCGCTGGTGTTCGCCGGTGAAGCGCGCCGCCTGAAGAGCCTGTTGGGCGATGTGGCCGAAGGCCGCGCCTTCCTGCTGCAGGGCGGCGATTGCGCCGAGAGCTTCAAGGAATTCCACGCCGACAATATCCGCGACACCTTCCGCCTGATCCTGCAGATGGCGGTGGTGCTGACGTTCGCGGGCGGCAAGCCCGTGGTGAAGGTGGGCCGGATGGCGGGGCAGTTCGCCAAGCCGCGCTCGGCGCCGATCGAGACGCAAGGGCAGGTCACCCTGCCGTCCTATCGCGGCGACATCATCAACGGGATGGACTTCAGCGCCGAGGCCCGCACGCCCGACCCGAATCGGCTGATGCAGGCCTACGCCCAGTCGGCGGCGACGCTGAACCTGCTGCGCGCCTTCGCCACCGGCGGCTACGCCGACCTGCACAACATCCACCGCTGGACGCTGGGCTTCGTCGCCGGCTCGCCGCAGGGCGCGGCCTATGAGGAGCTGTCGAAGCGGATCAGCGAGTCGCTGGCCTTCATGGAGGCGATCGGCGTCACCCCGGAAAGCCATCCCAGCCTGCATCAGGTCGAGTTCTTCACCAGCCACGAGGGCCTGCTTCTCGGGGTCGAGGAGGCGATGACCCGCGTCGATTCGACCTCGGGCGAGTGGTATGACACCTCCGCCCACCTGCTGTGGATCGGCGAGCGCACGCGCGAGCTGGATGGCGCCCACGTCGAGTTCTTCCGCGGGATCCGCAACCCGATCGGGGTGAAGTGCGGGCCGACCATGGAAGGCGACGACATCCTGCGGCTGATGGAGGCGCTCAACCCGAAGGATGAGCCCGGTCGGCTGACCGTCTACGGCCGCTTCGGCGCGGACAAGATCGCCGAACGGCTTCCGCGCCTGCTGCGAGCGACCAAGGCCGAGGGCCGCAGCCTGGTCTGGGCGATCGATCCCATGCATGGAAATACGCTGACGGCAGCCAACGGCTACAAGACCCGGCCCTTCGACCGCATCCTCGCCGAGGTGAAGAGCTTCGTGGAGATCTGCAAGGCCGAGGGCGTGCATCCCGGCGGCGTGCACCTGGAGATGACCGGCCAGAACGTCACCGAATGCCTGGGCGGCGCGCGCGCCGTGGCGGAGGGCGACCTCGGCGACCGCTACCACACCCACTGCGACCCGCGGCTCAACGGCGAACAGGCGCTGGAGCTGGCCTTCCTGGTCGCCGAAAAGTTGAAGGACGAGCAGGGCCGGTCGGCCCGGCGCGCCGTGGCGGGGTAGCGGCGAGCGGCCCCCGCGAAGCCGGCGAGGGGGCGAAGGGTTTCGCCAGGTTTTCCACCCAGGGGCTTGCCGCGAAGCTTGGCAGGCCCAATCTCCCCTGCCTCTTTGACAATCCGGCAGCGTGTCCATGGACCGGTCCACGGCCCAAATGGTCTCCGTCGCCGGAGGCCGACCTGATCCCGTTCGCTCCGAACTCGCCCAGCTGCTGAAGCTGGCCGGGCCCGTGGTGCTGGCCCGGCTCGGCATCATGACCATGGGGCTGAGCGACGCCATCGTCGTCGGCCGCTATTCGGCGGCGCAGCTCGGCTACCACGCGCTCGGCTGGGCGCCGACCAATGTGGTGATCACCATGGTGGTCGGCCTGTTGAGCGGCGTGCAGGTGATGACCGCGCGCGCCGTCGGCGAGGGGCGGCGTCAGGAGGCGGGCGCGGTGCTGCGGCGCGGGATCGTCTACGCCTTCTGGATCGGGCTGGCCTCGACGGCGCTGCTGCTGCTGGGCGGGCCGGCGTTCCTGCACGCGATCGGCCTCAGCCGCGACCTCGCGGATGGGGCGACACGACCGCTGCTGGTCTTCGCCCTGTCGCTGATGCCCTATACCGTCAGCGTGGCGGCCAGCTTCTGGCTGGAGGGGCTGTCGCGCCCGGGCGCGGCGGTCTGGGCCATGTGGGTCGCCAACGGCGTCAATCTCGCCCTCGACCTGTTGTTCGTTCCAGGTAGCTTCGGCCTGCCGGCCCTGGGCGCCGTCGGCGGCGCCCTCGCCACCCTCGGCGCGCGGACGGCGCTCTGCCTGTTCATGCTGGCCTATATCGCGCGGATGGACGAGGCGCGGGCGCTGGGCGTCTTCGCGCGGCCGCCCCGCGACCGGGCGGCCGAGGCGGAGCAGCGGCGGATCGGCTTCGGCGCCGGCCTGTCGAACGCCTTCGAGGTCACCGCCTTCAACAGCCTCAACATCATCGCCGGCTGGATCAGCGCCCTGGCGGTGGCCGGCTGGACGATCGTCCTGAATGTCACCGCGGTGGTTTTCATGGCGCCGCTCGGCCTGGCGACTGCGGCTGCAGTGCGCGTCGGCGCCGCCTATGGCGCCCGCGATCCGGCCGGCATGCGGCGCGCCGCCGGCGTCGCCGTCGCGGTGACCAGTGTCTATGGACTGGTGCTGACGCTCGCGGTGCGCCCGTTCGTCGGGCAGATCGTCGGCGTCTACACCGGCGACGCCCCGACCCTGGCCATAGCGAGCGCCGGCCTGGCGCTCGCCTGCCTGATGTTGCTGCCGGACGCCTTGCAGGTGGTCGTCGCCCAGGTGCTGCGCGCCCGCGGCGACGTCTGGGTTCCCACCGGCACGCACCTGACCAGCTACGTCCTGATCATGGCGCCGCTGGCCTGGTTCCTGGCGATCCCGCTGAAGATGGGCGTGGCCGGCCTGGTCTGGGCGGTGATCGTCGCCAGCCTGGTGTCCTGCAGCCTGCTGCTCGCCAGGTTGTGGATGCTCAGCCGCCGCGACTCCTGGAGCTGAGGTTTGGATCGATCGGCATCTTCCGCGCCTCGGTCGCAGCGGCGCATCGCAGAGCCTGGCGGGGTTCGCAGTACGTCTATCCCGACCTTCGTCGCGCCGACCAGGTGACCGCCGAGATGCGCCGCCGCCGGGTCTATCAATAGAGCCGGGCGGATCTAGCTTCCGGCGCCCAGGATCCAGCCTTCTTCCCGCTCGGCGTCGACCACCACGTCCGGCGCCGTGCCGGCCGGCGGTGCGAACAGGGGCGCGAGCCGGTTGGCCTCGTCGAGCTTGGCGAAATGCTCCGCCATGGCGCGCACCTGCGCCAGGTCCTTGGCCTCGCCGGGTCCGGCTGCGGCCTTCAGCAGCGAGGGGTAGACCTCGGCGACCACCACCTCGACGCCGGCCAGGGCCTCCTCGGTCAACGCCCTGAAGCCGGTCTCGAAGGGCCAGGCCTTCACCGCCTCGCCGCGGGCCATCTTCAGGCGGCGGACGGCGGGAATGCCGAGGATCGACTGACCGCCGACCGAGCCGTTGTAATAGAGCTTCCAGATCGAGGCCGCGCCCTTGGCCGCCAGGTCGGCGTGGCGGAACTCCGGCAGGTCGTCGGGCCCGTGCGGGCGGCTGCGCTTGGGCTGCAGCGTCGTCAGGGCGTCCTTAGGCGGGCAGCCCCAGAACGGAAACGGGCCGCCGGTGATGCGCCGGTTGATCTCCGCGCCGACGCCGAAGCGGTTGTTGGTGTTGTCGGCCTTGTCCTTGGCCATCTTGTCGATCTGGTCCCAGACCGCCCGCCAGGGCGGATCGCCGGTCAGGTTCAGCGCCGCGGCGAAACCGCGCGGGAAACCCAGGGCGAAGTCGAAGCCCAGCAGCGCCCGCTCGCCGCGCTTCTTGAGGTCGTCAAGAACCAGCGCCAGCCGCTTCTCGGCCTCGGCGCGGGTCGGCGGATTGTAGCTCTCGAAGGTCATGCGGAAGCGCACGTCGCGCTTCAGCACGCCGATCCAGATCGAGTCCGCGCCCGTGGTCGGCTTGGAGGCCGCGCTCCAGTCGACGATGATGAAGGCGCTGAACAGGCGCGGCACAACAGGCTCCCGATCGAGGTGAGGGGGTGGGTTCTACCGCGCGGGCGCGGGCAGGGGAATTGCCTTCGGGTGGCGCCGGCCGCTTTGAACTGCTAGGCGCTCCAACCGATCCGGAGTGCAGCATGGCTGAGTCTTTACGAGGCGGCGTCATCGGTGCGGGCGTGTTCGGCGGCTATCATGCGCGCCAGTACGCCCGGCAACCGGGCGTGGTGTTGTCGGCGGTGCTCGATCCGCATCCCGAGCGCGCGGCCAAGGTGGCGATGCCGCTGGGCGGGCGCGCCTTCCACGAGCTCGACGCCTTCCTGGAGGCGGTCGACGTGGTCACCGTCGCCTCCCCAGGCACGGTCCATGCCGAACACGCCCTGGCCGCACTCGCCGCCGGCAAGCCGGTCTATGTGGAAAAGCCGATCGCCGTCGACCTCGCCGCCGCCGAGAAGATCCGCGCCGCCGCCGAGGCCCGCAGGCTGGTCGTCGCCTGCGGGCATCAGGAGCGGGTGGTGTTCCGCGCCATGGGCCTGCTGGACGTGCCCGAGCAGCCTTTGCGCCTGGAGGCCCTGCGCCATGGGCCGCCGTCGGAGCGCAGCCAGGACGTCTCCGCCGTGCTCGACCTGATGGTGCACGATATCGACCTGGCGCTTTCGCTCTCCGCCGCGCGGCCGACGCATCCGGGCCAGGGCCGCTTCAGCGCCGCGGGCAGCTGGGACCGGACCCAGGCGGAGGTCGGCTTCGACGACGGCTTCACGGCGGTGTTCGACGTCTCGCGCAATGCGCGGGCGCGCGAGCGGACCATGCGGGTGGTCTTCCCCTCCGGCGAGGTGGAGATCGACTTCCTGGCGCGCACCTTCCGCAACACCACTCCCTTCGTCCTCAACCCGGACTTCGCCGACACCCCGGCCGGCCAGGATCCGCTGGGCGCCAGCGTCGCCAGCTTCCTGATGGCCGTGCGCGGCGAGGCGCCCCGCCCGGTCGTCACCGCCGACGAGGCCATCCGCGCCCTCGACCTGGCGCTGGCGGTTCAGCAGGCGGCCAGGCAGGGTGCGCCGGCCGAGGCGACCTAGGTTATTCGCTTGCCGGGCTTGGGCGCCGGCGGCGGGTGGTCGAGCATCCGCAGCAGTTCGGCGTCCCAGCCATAGACGTCGGGACGGAAGGCGATGCGGCCGCCCTGCGGAAAGGCGGTCAGATAGATCAGCCGGACCGGCGTCTTGTGGCTGAGCTGGATATGGGTGGTCTCGCCCGAGGCGAGCGTCTCGTCGACCCGCTGCGGCGACCAGCCCGGCTCATTGGCCAGCAGGATCTTGGCGAAATCGACCGCCTGCGCCAGGCGCACGCAGCCGTGGCTGACCGCCCGCTGGGTGCTGGCGAAGGCCGCCTTGGCGGGCGTGTCGTGCAGGTAGACCGCATAGGGGTTGTCGAACTCGAACTTCACAAAGCCCAAGGCCGCCTCCGGGCCGGGCAGCTGCACCAGTCGGCCGTCCTTTTCGACGAACCCCTTGGCCTGCAGATAGGCCTCGCCCTTGGGGAGGATCTCTTCCTGGGCGATCTCCTCGGGGACGTTCCACGGCGGGTTCAGCACGATGCCGTCGACGGCCGAGGCCAGCATCGGCGTCTCGTCTCCCGGGCGGCCCGAGGCGGCCAGCATGTGGGTGACCAGGTTGCCGTCGACGTAATAATCCATTTCGGCGGCGGGGATGTTGACCTCGATGCGGGTCGGCGCCGGCCGGCGGGGAAGCCAGCGCAGCCGCTCGAGGCTGGCGCGGATCTGCGCGGCGCGTCCCTGTGCGGGCACGTTCAGCTGTTCCAGCGTCGCTTGGTCCAGCTGGCCGGTCGGCCTGAGCCCCTGGGCCGCCTGGGAGCGCTGGACGGCGGCGACCAGCGCCGCGTCGACCGGCGCCTCGGGCGCGGCGTTGGCCAGCAGCGGATCCTCGAACGCCAGCCTCTGGCGCAAGGCGGCGACCTGCGGGCCCTGGGCGCCGAGGGTCAGCGGCATGGGCGGAACCGTCGGCCAGCCGCCGCCGGCCTGGATCTTCAGATAGGCGACATAGGCCTTCTGCAGCGCCTGGTAGTCCTCGGTGGCCGGAGGCTGCTCGGCCAGCCAGGCCTTCAGGCTGCCCTCCTGCAGGGCCTGGGCGAGGCTGGTCGCGGCGTCGTAATCGGCGGGCTTCAGGCCCCAGTCCTGCGGGAAGGCGCGCTTGGGGATGGTCAGGCCGTGCTGGGCGCGGGCGTAGTCGATGAGGGCGGCGCGCAGCTCGCGCGCGCCTTCGGCCTTGTCCCGGCCGCTGTCGGATCCGAGCAGTCGCTCGATCCGATCGGCGTGGAAGCGTTCGGCGGCGAAGCCGTGGGCGGGGGCGGCCTTCAACGCCTCCAGTGCGACCTTCGCGTTGGGGCCAGAGAGGTCGTCGGGCTTCTGGCAGGCGCCGAGCGCCAGGGCGGCGGTGATCGCCAGCGCCAGGCCGGCGCGATGGAACGGGCGGAATCGCGCGCCGGGCGGCCGCCGATCGACAGGGGAATGCAAGTTCATGCCCGCTGAACGCGCGAGCGCGGCTGTGGGGAGCGCGGCTATGTCCGAAAATGCTTCAGAGCATCGCCTGGTCGTCGGCGTCCTCGTCCCAGGGCGCGGCGTCCTCGTCGAACGGCAACTCCTGACGACCGCCAGGCGGCGGCCTGGGACGGACCGGAGCGGCGAGCGGCGCCTCGGCGGGGGCGCTCGCCTGGGGCATTGCGCGCGGGGCGATGCGCTGGGCGACTTGCGACGTCAGGGGCGACGGCTTGCGGCGGAACACCGATTCGATGCGGGCCAGCCAGCGGTTGCCCTCCTCGACGCACTCCGCCGCATCCGGTTCGCCGCGGCGACCGGCGCGCGCCGCACTCCAGAGTTCGAGCGTAAAATCGGCGTACTTCGGGTCGTCGAACACCAGCCTGAGCGTCACCTGCTTCTCGGCCCCGCCGAGCGCATCGACCGGCCGCCGGGGCTCGCCGCGGAAGGCGCGCCCCGCCACCTGGCCGTCGACGATCAGTTCCAGGCCCAGGAGTTCGTCGACGCCGTAGATCAGGCACCAGCCGCCGCAGTCCCAGGCCACCGCCACGGTGTTGGTGGCGAAGTTGAAACCGGCGCCGCGCCCCTTGCCGGGAGCCAGGATCAAGGCGTGGGCCTCGCCCTTCAGCACCCGGCGCAAGCCGCGGCGGATCCGCCGATCCTCCCGGTTGAACCAGGCGACAGCTGCGCCGAGCGCGGCCAGGGCGACCGCGGCGACGCCGATCAGGACCAGGAAGGGACCGAGCTGAGTCATCGCCGCGAAGCTAAGCCGTTTCGGCCCGCGGGAAAATTGGATTTCAAGACGCTGTTATATTTCCGCCGCGGCGGCTTCGAGCGCCTCAGAGATCCAGCTCGATCACCAGCGGCACGTGGTCGGAGGGCTTGTCCCAGCTGCGCACGTCGCGGTGGATCGAGACCCCGCGCAGCCGGTCGGCGGCCTGGGGGGAGAGCAGGGCGTGGTCGATGCGGATGCCGTTGTTCCGCTGCCAGGCCCCGGCCTGGTAGTCCCAGAAGGTGTAGGCGCCGGGCGCTCCGTCGGCCTGCAGGTAGGCTTCGGTCAGGCCCAGCCACTTCAGGCTGCGGAACGCCGCGCGGCTTTCCGGCTGGGCCAGCGCGTCCTCGACCCAGTTCTTCGGGAACTCGGCGTCGCGATCTTCGGGGATGACGTTGTAGTCGCCGACCAGGGCCAGCGGCTCCTCGAATTTCAGCAGATCCTGGGCGTGGCGACGCAGCCGGTCCATCCAGGCCAGCTTGTAGGCGAACTTCTCCGTGCCGATCGGATTGCCGTTGGGCAGGTAGATGGAGGCGACCCGCACCGGCTGCGGCCCGGAGACCACCGCCTCTATGTAGCGGGCGTGGTCGTCGCCGTCGCCGCCGGGCAGGCCGCGGCGGACGTCCTCCAGCGGGCGCTTCGACAGGATCGCCACGCCATTGTAGGATTTCTGGCCGTGGACCGCGAGATTATAGCCAAGCCGTTCAAAGGCTTCGGCCGGGAACTTCTCGTCGACGCACTTGATCTCCTGCAGGCAGGCGACGTCGGGCTGGGCCTCTTCGAACCAGCGTACGACAGTCTCCAGCCGGGCGTTGACCGAGTTCACGTTCCAGGTGGCGATGCGCATGAGGGCTCCAGGCTGCGGCGGCGAAGCTAGTGTGCGCGGCCCCTGGGCTCAAGGCGGCTTGCCTCGCGGCGCGCAAAAGGTTAAGCATCGACTTAACGAACTCGGAGGATCAGCGATGGCGCTCGAACTGCATCTGCATCCCTTGTCGTCCTACTGCTGGAAGGTGCTGATCGCGCTCTACGAGCGGGGAACGCCGTTCGAACCGGTGACGGTGAACCTCGGCGACCCCGCGGTGCGGGCCGCCTACCTGCAGCTTTCGCCGTTCGGGAAAATTCCGGCGCTGCGGGATGCCGAGCGCGGCGTGGAGGTGTTCGAGACCAGCATCATCATCGAATACCTCGACCGGCATTATCCCGGCGCCCCGCGCATGATCCCGGAAGACCCGGAGCAGGCGCTGCAGGCGCGGCTCTGGGACCGGATCTTCGATCTCTATGTGATGAACGCCTTCCAGCCGATCGTCGAAGACCGGCTGCGCCCGGAAGGGCAGCGCATTCCGGCCCTGGTCGAACAGGCCCGCGCCAAGCTGCGGCAGACCTACGAGGTGCTGGAAGGACGGCTCGCCGGCCGGACCTGGGCCGCGGGGGAGCAGTTCAGCCTGGCCGACTGCGCCGCCGCGCCGGCCCTGTTCTATGCGACCCTCGCGGAGCCGCTGGCGGCGCACCCGCGGCTGAACGCCTACCGCGAGCGGCTGCTGGCGCGGCCGAGCGTGGCGCGGGCGATCGACGAGGCGAAGCCGTTCTTCCAGATGTTCCCGGCCACGGCCGAGGAGCGGGCGCGGATGCCGGCCTGACGCGACGGCGGCGCATCTCGTTTCTGTCCTCGTTCGGACATGCCGGGCCAAGACGGAGCGGAGGCGGGCGGCTAGATCGAGAAGCTCACCCCGCAGCCGCAGCTGGACTTGGCGTTGGGGTTGCGGATGCGGAATTCCGCGCCGGCGAGCTCGTCGACGAAGTCGATCTCCGAGCCCTTCAGCAGGGCCAGCGAGACCTCGTCGACCAGGGCCGCGGCGCCGTCGCGCTCGATCTTGAGGTCGTCGGGCTGGGCCTCGTCGACCAGGTCGAACAGGTACTGGAAGCCCGAACAGCCGCCGCCCTGCACCGCCACGCGCAGCATCACCGCCCGGCCTTCGCTTTCGCCGATCGTGCGGATCCGCTGGGCGGCGGTTTCGGAAAGGGTCAGCTCGGCGATTGCGGTCATGGTCCTGGGCGTATCCGGGCTCTTCGTTGAATCCGGGCTCTTCGATGGTGTTCCGGCTTAGCCTATATGAGGTTTCGTGCGGCTTCGACCAAGAGGCCTGGTTTCATGAAGAGTCCGATGCCGCTGATTCCTGCCCGCGCGCCCTTCGCCGAAGACCCGTCCCGCTCGCGCGGCCGCAAGTTCGCCGAGGCCGAGAGCCGCACGCGCACCGCGTTTGCCCGCGACCGCGACCGGATCATCCACACCAGCGCCTTCCGCCGGCTGAAGGAGAAGACCCAGGTCTTCGTCGCCCACGAGGGCGACCACTTCCGCACCCGGCTGACCCATTCGCTGGAGGTGGCGCAGATCGCCCGCTCGATCGCCACGGCCCTGGGCCTCGACGCCGATCTTGCCGAGACCGTGGCGCTGGCCCACGACCTCGGCCATCCGCCCTTCGGCCACGCCGGCGAGGATGAGCTGCAGATCCAGACGCAGGATTTCGGCGGCTTCGACCACAATGTGCAGACCTTCCGGGTGGTCACCCGGCTGGAGCGCTGCTATCCGCGCTTCGAGGGCCTGAACCTCACCTGGGAGACGCTGGAAGGCGTCATCAAGCACAATGGCCCGGTCGCCGATAAGCTGGATCGGCCGTCCTGGCGGGCGATCGCCGAGTTCGACGGCGAGTACGACCTGCGCCTGGCCACCTGGGCTTCCGCCGAGGCCCAGGTGGCCGCCCTGGCCGACGACATCGCCTACAACAACCACGACGTCGACGACGGGGTGCAGGCGGGCCTGTTCAACCTCGAGGAACTGCGCCAGGTGCCGCTCATCGGGCCGAACGTGGAGAGCGCGCTCGCCGACTATCCGGACTGCGACGCCAGCGTCATCCGGCTGGAGGCGGTGCGGCGGATGATCGGCGCCATGGTCGAAGACGTGCTCGCCGAGACCGAGCGGCGAGTCGCCGCCGGCGGGGTGGCCAGCGCCGAGGACGTGCGCACCCTCGGCCACGCCCTGATCAGCTTCTCGCGCGACATGGCCGAGGACCTCTCGGCCCTGCGGCTGTTCCTGATGGAGCGGATGTACCGCCACTGGAAGGTCAACCGCACGCGCAGCCAGGCGCGCCGCATCCTGGCGGAGATGTTCCAGCTGTTCATGGCCGAGCCGGAGGTGATGCCGACCGAGTGGTTCCAGCGCGCCCACGCCCGCGACGAGGCCGGCCGCGCGCGGGTGATCTGCGACTATATCGCCGGCATGACCGACCGCTTCGCCATCGAGGAGCACCGCAAGCTGTTCCACCTGGAAGTCTGGAGCTGAGCGGGTTCGATCCGGGGCCGCCCACAGGAAATCCCTCAACAGCGGTTCGGCCGGGCTGCGGCTTCGGTAGACTTGCGCCTTGAACCCGAGCGATTCGCAGCCCTTGCCTGCGCGCGTCTGAAATTCTCGGAGCTGGCGGATGTCCGAACACGACCGCGGCGCCTATGCGCCCCCTACCGCTGATGCGCCTCTGTCGTTCGACGCGCGCCAGCCCGTGCGCGGGTCCAGGCCGTTTCCGGTCACCCTGGTGATCAGCGGCCTGGTGCTGCTGGGCCTGATCATGGCGATCTTCCTGTTCTACCGTTCCGGCGTCCGTGAAGCCGGCCAGCCGCCGAAGACGGTCGGCACGCCGGTGGCCGAGATGAAGAGTGCGCCGCCCGCCGACGCCCAACCGGACGATCCGGCCGCGGGCCTGCAGATCTACCAGTCCGAGAACGGCCAGGCTCAGGCGGGCAAGCCGAACTTCGTCGCCCCGCCGGAGCAGCCGGCGGAGCGGACCTCGCCAGCCCAGGCCGCGCCGCCGCCTGCGCCGGCCCCGACCACGCCGGTCGCGGCCAGCGCCGAGCTGCGACCGGCGCTTCCGCCGCCCGTCGCGCCTCAGGTGACCACTCCGGCCGCGCCGCGAGCGGCTCAGCCGGCGCCTGCGCCGATCAAGGCCGCGCCCGCCAGGCCCGCGCCCGTGAAGGCCGCCGCGCCCAAGCCCGAGCCGGTGAAACCGCCGGCGCCCGCCCGGACCTCGGGCGGCGCGGCCGTGCAGATCGGCGCGGTCTCCTCGACCGCGCTCGCCGACGCGGCCTGGAAGGACGCCGTCCGCATCGCCCCCGGCCTCGCCGCCGGCAAGGGCAAGGGCGTGGAGAAGATCGACAAGAACGGCCACGTGCTCTTCCGCACCGCCGTCACCGGCTTCGCCAGCAAGACCGAGGCGGCCGCCTTCTGCGCCAAGCTGAAGGCCGCCGGAAAGGCCTGTTTCGTCAAGTGAGCGCCAGCGCCTGCATCCTCGGCTGCGCGGGCCTGACGCTGAGCCGCGAAGAGACCGCCTTCTTCCGCGACGTGAAGCCCTGGGGTTTCATCCTCTTCGCCCGCAACATCGACACGCCGGACCAGGTTCGCGCCTTGGTCGGCGCCCTGCGCGAGACGGTCGGCCGGGCCGACGCCCCGGTGCTGATCGACCAGGAGGGCGGCCGCGTCCAGCGGCTGAAGCCGCCACATTGGCCGGTCTATCCGCCGGGCCGCGTCTACGGCCAGCTGGTCGGGAACGACCCGCTGCTGAAGCGCGAGATCACCCGTCTGGGCGCGAGGCTGATCGCCCACGACCTGGCCAGCCTGGGCATCAACGTCGACTGCGTGCCGGTGCTCGACGTGCCCGATCCCGAGGGTCACGAGATCATCGGCGACCGCGCCTACGGCCAGACCCCGGAAGAGGTGGCGCGTCTCGGTCGCGCCGCCGCCGAGGGCCTGATCGCCGGCGGGGTGCTGCCGGTGATCAAGCACATCCCCGGCCACGGCCGCGCCAAGGCCGACAGCCACCTGGAGCTGCCGGTCGTCGACGCCGGCTATGACGAGCTCGAGGCCCGCGATTTCGCCCCCTTCCGGGTGTTGTCGGACATGCCGATGGCGATGACCGCCCACGTGATCTATTCGGCGATCGATCCGCGAAGGCCGGTCACCACTTCGAAGAAGGCGATCCGCAAGGTGATCCGCGGGGCGATCGGCTACGACGGCCTGGTGATGAGCGACGACCTCTCGATGAAGGCGCTGAGCGGCGACTTCACCGAGCGCGCCGAACAGTCGCTCGCCGCCGGCTGCGACGTGGTCCTGCACTGCAATGGCGACATGGCCGAGATGAAGGCGGTGGTGCGCGGAACGGGTGCGCTGAAGGGCCAGGCCGGGCGCCGGGCCGACGCCGCGCTGCGTCGCCTGGCGCGGGACGTCGAGCCGCTGGACGTCGAGGCGGCGCGGGCGCGGTTCGCCGCAGCGCTCGGAGCGGCGTAGGATCCAGCCGCCATGAGCCAGCCGTTCCAGCCGAACCTGGACTTCACCGCCGCGGCCAGCGCCGCGGAAGACGGCGAGGCCCTGATCGTCGATCTGGAGGGCTACGAGGGCCCGCTGCACGTGCTGCTGGCGCTCGCCCGCAGTCAGAAGGTCGATCTGCTGCAGCTGTCGGTGCTGAAGCTCGCCGAACAGTATCTGGCCTTCGTCCAGCAGGCGCGGCGCCGGCGCTTCTCGCTGGCGGCGGACTACCTGGTGATGGCGGCCTGGCTGGCCTATCTGAAGTCGCGCCTCCTGTTGCCGAAGCCCGACCGGCCCAAGGCTGAGGAGCTGCCGGCCGAGGAGATGGCGGCGCGGCTCGCCTACCGGTTGGCCAAGCTCGACGCCATGCGCCGCGCCGGCGAGGCGTTGAAGACCCGGCCGCAGTTTGGCCGCGACGTCTTCGGCCGCGGCGATCCCGAGGCGATCAAGGTGGTTCCCTCCGGCCAGATCGACGGCGACCTCTACGCCCTGATGAGCGCCTACATCGGCCAGCGGGCGAAGACGGCGGGCCGCCACTACACGCCGCGCCCGCCCCAGGCCTATCCGTTGGAGGACGCTCGCGAACGGCTGCGCCAGTTGCTGCCGGACCTGGACCGCTGGACCTCGCTGCTCGGCGTCGCGCCGACCGGCTCGGGGGGGCAGGGGCCGTCGCGCGCCTCCTTCGTCGCCTCGACCCTGTCGGCCAGCCTGGAGCTGGTGAAGGAAGGCGCCATGGAGGCCCGCCAGCTGGAAGCCTTCGCCGACGTCTACATCCGAGCGAAGGAGAGGAAGCGGACCGAGGGGGCGTTCGGCGCCGGCGAGGCCCGACCATGAACGCCCTTGAGGAGACCGAGCGGGAGGTCGAGGCGCTGCTGTTCGCCGCCGCCGGTCCGCTCAGCGAGGCCGACCTGGCGCGGCGCCTGCCGGAAGGCGCCGATGTGGCGGGCGCGATCTCGGCGCTGCGGGCGCGCTACGCGGGGCGAGGGGTGGAGCTGGTCTGCGTCGCCGAGCGCTGGCGCTTCCAGACCGCGGCCGACCTCGCCTGGCTGATGACCCAGGAGCAGGACGAGCCGCGGCGGCTCTCGAGGGCCGCCCAGGAGACCCTGGCCATCATCGCCTACCACCAACCGGTGACCCGCGCCGAAATCGAGGCGGTGCGCGGCGTCCAGGCAAGCCGCGGCACCCTCGACGTGCTGCTGGAGCTCGGCCTGGTGCGCATGCGCGGCCGCAGGCGGGCGCCGGGCCGGCCGGTCACTTTCGGCACCACCGACGGCTTCCTGGAGCACTATGGGCTGGCGAGCCTCGCCGACCTGCCGGGCATGGCGGAGATGAAGGCCGCAGGCCTGCTGTCGCTGGACCTGCCGGCGGACTTCGAGCTGCCGAATCCGGAGGGGCCGGTGCTCGACGAAGATCCGTTGGAGGCCGAGACGCCGGCGTTCCACGTGGACTTCATGGGTGACGAGGAGTCGGGGCGATAGGCCGCTCCCGAACGGCCGTGGCGCATCCTGCGGCGAGCGACTATATAGCCCGCTGAATCTTAGCGTCGGGCGCTTGGGCTTGCGCCGGCGCACATGGAGTTTTCGCGGTCATGGGCTCTCTATCCATCTGGCACTGGCTGATCGTCCTGGTGATCGTGGCCCTCGTCTTCGGCGGCCGCGGCAAGCTTTCCGGGCTGATGGGCGACGCCGCCAAGGGCATCAAGGCCTTCCGCGAGGGCCTGAAGGACGACGAGACGCAGGAAGCGTCCGCCAAGCCGCTCCCCAAGGAGAGCGAAAAGGACAAGGCGCACAGCTGAGAGCACGCGCCGCCCCCGCTTTCCCCGCGGCGGCGAAGCGCGTAGAGCCCCCGCATGTTTCCTGAAGGACGCGCCCTCGAGTTCCTGCTCGCCGCGGTGATCGCGCTTGTCGTGGTCGGACCGAAAGATCTGCCGTTGTTGATGCGCAAGCTCGGCCAGTTCGTCGGGCGGATGCGCGCCATGGCCGCCGAGTTCCGCGCCAGCTTCGACGAGATGGCCCGCCAGTCGGAACTCGACGAGCTGCGCAAGGAAGTCGAGGCGATGCGCAGCGCCCAGTTCACCGACGTGGTCGCGCACACGGGACAGGCCGAGGTCCAGGACGTCTTCGCCGACATCCAGCAGAACCTCAGCGGCGTCGCGAGCGACCTTCACGCCGAGACGACGCCATCCTATTACCAGGCGCCCTCGGAGCCCGCCGCCCCGGTCGAAGCCGAGGCCAAGCCGGCGCCCAAGCCGCGCGCCAAGCGCGCCACGGCGACCAAGACTGCGCCGAAGAGGGCGACCAAGGCGGCCGCCGCGAGCGACGCCGCGCCGAAGACGGCCAAGCCGCGCACCCGGAAGAAGCCGGAGACCGAGGCGTGAGCTACGAGCCCGACGAGTCGGAGATCGAGGCGTCGCGCGCGCCGCTGCTCGACCACCTGATCGAACTGCGCAAGCGGCTGGTCATCTGCCTGGTGGCGCTCGGCCTGGCCTTCGCCGTCTGCTTCGCCTTCGCCACCCAGATCTTCAACCTGCTGCTGCACCCGTTCTCCATCGCCGCCCAGCTGCTGGCGATACGCGAGGCGGAAGCCGTGCATTCCAGCGCCTTCGATTTCATGGGGGTGCTGAGCGGGGCCAAGAACATGTTCCTGGCCCTGATCGGGGCGATCCAGCTGCCGCCGCCGCCCGGCAAGGTCACCAGCCTGGTGTTCACCGCGCCGCTGGAGTTCTTCTTCACCAAGGTCAAGCTGGCGGGCCTGGGCGCGGTGGCGCTCGCCTTTCCGGTGCTGGCCTGGCAGATCTACGCCTTCGTCGCGCCCGGGCTCTACAAGCGCGAACGCCGCGCCTTCCTGCCGTTCCTGCTGGCCGCGCCGCTACTCTTCATCCTGGGCGCGGCGCTGGTCTACTACATGATCCTGCCCTTCGTGCTGTGGTTCTCGCTGTCCCAGCAGATCGTCGGGGCCGGGGCGATCTCGGTGCAGCTGCTGCCGAAGGTCTCGGAATATTTCGACCTGGTGACCACCCTGGTGCTGGCCTTCGGCCTCTGCTTCCAGCTGCCGGTGGTGCTGACCCTGCTCGGCATGGCCGGGATGGTGACGTCGAAGATGTTGATGAGCGGCTGGCGCTATGCGGTGGTGGGCGTCTTCGTGGTGGCCGCGGTGGTGACGCCGCCGGACCCGATCAGCCAGACCCTGCTCGCCCTGCCGATCATCCTGCTCTACTTCGCCTCCGTCGGCTGCGTGAAGCTCATCGAGCTGCGCCGCGCCAAGGACGAAGCCGGCAAGGACGTGGTCCCGGCCTGAGGCCACGCGCTTCCCTTTGAGGGCTACGGCATTCACACAACTTTCGATGTCGGGCTCTGGGCGAGGCGAGCGCAGGTCTGCCCCCTCTCCCCGCAAGCGGGGAGAGGGTTGGGGTGAGGGGTGGCGCAGGCGATCGCCTCCTCTGCGGCGGTTCAGCCAGGATCCTCGCTCCACTGTCCGGTCGCGCGGCGAAGCCCAGCCGTCCCCTCACCCAACCCTCTCCCCGAGCGGGGAGAGGGCTCGCTCGCGGCGCGAGATGTGTGAATCCCCCGGCCCTCTGGGGGAGCTCCCGCAAAGCGGGTGAGGGGGCTTCCGTTCAAGCGTCGGATTGGGCGGTTTTCAGCTGCATCTGAGTGAAAGCTCCCTCCGGCGCTTGGCGCCACCTCCCCCCGAAGGGGGAGGAGCGGTTTCGGGGCTTGGCCGGCTCGCCGACGCGCTCTAGACAGGGCCGCCCCCTCCGTCGCCAGCGGTCCCATGCACGACATCCGAGCCATTCGCGAAACCCCCGAGCTCTACGAAAAGCAGTGGGCGGCGAAGGGCATGTCCGGGCGCGTGGCCGAGCTTCTCGAGATCGACGCCCGGTTGCGGGCGGCCCAGACAGCGCTGCAGGCCGCTCAGGCCGAGCGCAACGAGTCCTCCAAGAAGATCGGCCAGGCCAAGGCCAGGAAGGACGAGGCGGAAGCCACGCGCCTGATGGCGCATGTGGAGACGCTGAAGAAGACGCTGGAAGAGCAGGCCGAGGTCGAGCGCGAGACCGGCGAGCAGCTGCGCCATATCCTCGCCGCCCTGCCCAACATTCCCGCCCCCGACGTGCCGCCCGGCGAGGACGAAAACCACAACCTCGAGGTCCGTCGCTGGGGCGAGCCATTCGCCATCGCCGCTCCGAAGGACCACGTCGATCTCGGCGAGCGCCTGGGGATGCTGGATTTCGAGGCCGCCGCCCGGATGAGCGGCTCGCGCTTCGTCGTCATCAAGGGCCAGCTCGCCCGGCTGGAGCGGGCGCTCGGCCAGTTCATGCTCGACCTGCAGACCCAGGAGCACGGCTACACCGAGGTTTCGCCGCCGATCCTGGTGCGCGACGAGGCGCTGTTCGGCACCGGCCAGCTGCCGAAGTTCGCCGAGGACCTGTTCCACACCACCGACGGCCGCTGGCTGATCCCCACCGCGGAAGTCTCGCTGACCAATCTGGTGCGCGAACGGATCATCGCCGAGGAAGAGCTGCCGCTCCGGCTGACGGCGCTGACGCCCTGTTTCCGCTCGGAGGCCGGCGCCTCCGGGCGCGACACCCGCGGCATGATCCGCCAGCACCAGTTCTACAAGGTCGAGCTGGTCTCGATCACCGCGCCGGAGCAGTCGGAGACCGAGCACGAGCGGATGGTCGGCTGCGCCGAGAGCGTGCTGAAACGGCTGGAGCTGCCGTTCCGCACCATGCTGCTGTGCGCCGGCGACATGGGGTTTTCGGCCCGCAAGACCTACGACCTGGAGGTCTGGATCCCCTCGGAAAACCGCTATCGCGAGATCAGCTCCTGCTCCAACTGCGGCGACTTCCAGGCCCGGCGCATGGACGCCCGCGCCAAGGCCGCCGGCGGCAAGGGCACGCGCTTCGTGCACACCTTGAACGGCTCGGGCCTGGCGGTCGGCCGCACCCTGGTGGCGATCCTGGAGAACTACCAGGACGAAGGCGGCCGCATCGCCGTGCCGCAGGCGCTGCACCCCTACCTGCCGGGCCTGACGCATATCGAGGCGGCGCGGTGAGGATCCTCCTGACCAACGACGACGGGATCAACGCCCCGGGCCTGGCGGCGCTGGAGCGGATCGCGCTTAAGCTCACCGACGACGTCTGGATCTGCGCGCCGGAGTACGAGATGTCGGGGGCGAGCCGGGCGCTGACCCTGGCCGACCCGGTGCGCGTGCGCCAGGTCGGCGAGCGGCGGTTCGCGACGACCGGCACCCCCACCGACTGCGTCATGCTGGCGATCCGCGAGCTGGTCGCCGACGCCCGGCCCGACCTGGTGCTGTCGGGCGTCAACCGCGGGGCCAACCTCGCCGAAGACGTCACCATGTCCGGCACGGTGGCCGGCGCGATCGAGGCGATGGCGCTGGGCGTGCCCGGCGTCGCCCTGTCGCAGATGGGCGGCTACGTCCCCGAGGCGACCTATTTCGAAGTCGCCGAGGCCTTCGCGCCCGGCATCATCAAGCGGCTGGTCGAGGTCGGCTGGGCCAACGACGTGGTGATGAACCTCAATTTCCCCAGTGCGCCGCTGCACGAGGTGACCGCCGTCGAGGTCACCCGCCAGGGGTTCCGCGACATCCAGGTCCGCCACGCCGAGAAGCGCACGGACCTGCGCGGCCGCGACTACTACTGGATCGGCTTCCGCCACGAGCGCTCCAAGCCGGCCGAGGGCACCGATCTTCGCGCTCTCTACGAGAACCGCATCTCGGTGACGCCGCTGCACATCGACCTGACCCACCTGCCCACCGTGCACGACCTGAAGGCCGTGCTGGGCGGGGCGCCGCCGAGGCTCTGAGCATGGGCGAGCCGCATGACGACGCCCCGCAGGCTCTGATGGCCCGCCTGATCCTGGCGCTTCGCACGCAAGGGGTGACGGACGCCAAGGTGCTGAAGGCGATCGAGGGCACGCCGCGCGAGCTGTTCACCCCGGAGCTGTTCAAACAGCGGGCCTTCGAGGATTCGGCCCTGCCGATCGCCTGCGGCCAGACCATCAGCCAGCCCTTCATCGTCGGCCTGATGACCCAGGCGCTGAAGCTCGACCGGCGCTCGCGGGTGCTCGAGATCGGCACCGGCTCGGGCTACCAGACCGCCGTGCTCTCCAAGCTGTCGCGGCTGGTCTACACGGTCGAGCGCTACCGCACCCTGATGCGCGAGGCCGAGGCGCGTTTCAGGGCGCTCGGTCTCACCAATGTGATCACCCGCTTCGGCGATGGCGGGGAGGGGTGGCCGGAGCAGGCGCCTTTCGACCGCATTATGGTCACGGCGGCGGCGCCGGGCGAGCCGACAGCTCTGCTGCAGCAGCTCAAGCCTGCGGGGATCCTGGTGGCGCCGATCGGCCGCGGGCCCGTCCAGACGCTTCGCCGCTACACCGGCGACGGCAAGGGCGGGTTCCAGGTCGAAGACCTGATCGACGTGCGTTTCGTGCCATTGCTGGAAGGCGTGGCGAAGGAACCCTGATTGTTGCGGCGGTTTTGCAGGGTGGCTCGGGGAAGCGGGCTGGCCGATGATCGCCAGGCTCCCGACTGATTCTCTCCAACGCCCAAATTCCGGAGCGGTGATGACGCATTTCCTGCAGCGGACGGCCCTGATCGCGCTGGCGACTGGCGCGCTCGGCGCGTGCTCGACCCCGGAGATGAACGGCTCGCTTCGGCCGAATTTCCCGGTGCGCGCCCCCGAGCCGCCCCCGCCGGAGGCTGCGCCCACCGCGCCGCCTGCGCCGGTCCCCGCGCCGCCGCCCGCGGATACGCCGACGACCGCTGCGCCCGCCGCCCCGGTCGAGCAGCGACCGCTCGAGCCGCTGTCCACCGCGCCGCCGTCCGCGCCCGCCCCGACCGTGGCGCCGACGGCGGGTCCACCCCCCGGACCGGCCCCCGCGCGCCAGGCGCCGCCGCGCCCGGCTCCCCCGCCGCCGCCGGCGTATCGGACGGTCACCACCCGCTCGGTCACTGGCAAGGTGGTCGAGGTCGAGGGCCGCGCCGTCAGCTACAAGGTGAAGAAGGGCGATACCCTCGAGGAGATCGCCGACAAGCTGGGCACGACGGTGCGCCAGCTGCGCGACGACAATGGCGTCGGCCGGCGCGACACGATTCACCCCGGCCAGGTGCTGAAGGGGCCGACCAGCCCCGCCCACGCCTATGTGACCGGCTCCGGCGACACCCTCTATTCGATCGCCAGGCGGTTCGGCGTCAGCGCCGAGGCGCTGCGCGACGAGAACGGGCTGGGGCGCAGCAACAGCCTGCGCCTGGGCCAGCAGCTGCGACTGCCGGACAGCTATGACGACCATGGCCCGTTGACCGCGACGACGCGCGTGCCGGTCGCCGCTGGTCCGCTTGTGGCCGACACCGCCCCGGCCGAGGTTCCGGCCGCGCCGCCGCCGCCGCCGCGTTCGGCCTCGTCGCAACCGGCGCCGGCCCAGCCGAGCTTCCGCACGGTGACCACCCGCTCGGTGACCGGCAAGGTCGTCGAGGTCGAGGGCCGCGCCGTCACCTACAAGGTCAAGAAGGGCGACAGCCTGGAGAAGATCGCCCGCAAGCTCGACACCACGGTCGATCAGCTGCGCGAGGACAACGATCTCAGCCGTCGGGAGAAGATCCAGCCGGGCCAGACGCTCAAGGGGCCGGCCAGCACGGCCCGCGCCTATGTCGCCGGACCGGGCGACACCCTGTCGGCGATCGCCAGGCGCTTCGGCGTCACCGCCGAGGCCCTGCGCGCCGAGAACGACCTGTCGCGCAACGCCAGCCTGCGCTCGGGCCAGAAGCTGCGGCTGCCGGACGGCTTCGACGACCACGGCCCGCTGACCACGACGACCCGCGTGCCGGTCGCGACCCCGACGCCGCCACCGGTCAGCTCGCCTTCGCCCGCCGCAGCGTCAGCGACGTCGATGGCGCCGCGTCCCTATGCGCCCGCGCCGCGGCCCTATGCGCCGGCGCCAATCGGCTCAACGCCGTCGGCCGCGCCCTCTGAGACGCCGACCACGCCGTCGCCGCGTCCCTATGCGCCCGCGCCGCGGCCCTATGCGCCGGCGCCAGTCGGCTCAACGCCGTCGGCCGCGCCTTCTGCGACGCCGACCACGCCGGCGCCGCGCCCCTACACGCCCCCCGCGCCGCGCCCCTATACGCCGCCGGCCAGGCCCTACACGCCGCCGACCTATGCCCCGCCCACCGGCGTGCCGGGCCCCAGCGTCGCGCCGCTGCCCATGGCGACCCCGGGTGACGCGCAGATCTCCGAGCTCGGCCGCGGCCGCTTCATGTGGCCGCTGCAGGGTCCGATCATTTCCGACTTCGGCCCCAAGGCGCCCGGCCAGCGCAACGACGGGATCAACATCGGGGCCCAGGTCGGCGCCTCGATCCGCAGCGCCGCCGCCGGCGACGTGGTCTACGCCGGGGACCAGGTCCCGGGCTTCGGCAACCTGGTGCTGATCAAGCACGCCGATGGCTGGGTGACCGCCTACGGCCATCTGTCGCGGGTGATGGTGAAGATGCAGCAGAAGGTGGCCCAGGGGCAGGAGATCGGCCTCGCCGGCGCCACCGGCGGGGTCTCCGAGCCCCAGCTGCACTTCGAGATCCGCTATGCGCCGAGCCCGCTCGAACGCGCCAAGCCGATCGACCCGAAACTGGTGCTGCCGAAGTAGGGGCCCAGATCCTCCACCGCGCAGCGGGGAAGGTGTCGGCGAAGCCGACGGAGGGGGCGTTCGCCGCTACAGCGGCAGCGGCTTGCCCAGCTCGCCGGCGAGGTCGCGGATGAACTGCCAGGCGATGCGGCCCGAGCGGCCGCCGCGCAGCTGGGCCCATTGCAGGGCGCGGCGGTCGAGGTCGGCGACGGCCAGGCCATAGCGATGGGCGTAGCCCTGGACGGCGGCCAGATAGGTCTGCTGGTCCATCGCCGGGAAGCCGATCCAAAGGCCGAAGCGGTCGGAGACGCTGACCTCCTCCTCGGCATCCTCGGCCAAGGCGATCGCGCCGCGGTCCTCGGTGTGGGTGCGTGGCATCAGGTGGCGGCGGTTGGAGGTCGCCACGAACAGCACATTGCCCGGCGGGCCGGAGACGCCGCCCTCCAGCGCCGACTTCAGCGCCTTGGCCGCCGCCGCGCCCTCCTCGAAGGACAGGTCGTCGCAGAGCACGACGAATCGTTCCGGCCGCTCGCGCAGCAGGTCGAACAGGGCGGGGAGGGCGGTCACCTGGTCGCGGTCGACCTCGACGAGCTTCAGGACGGGCTCGGCGGCGCTGGCGGCCATGAAGGCGGCCTTGGCCAGCGAGCTCTTGCCCGTGCCGCGCACACCCCAGAGCAGGGCGTGGTTGCAGGGCAGGGCCTTGGCGAAGCGCGCGAGGTTCTCCAGGAACCGCGCCTTCTGGCGGTCGACTCCGACCAGGCTGTCGAGGCCCAGCGGATAGTCGGGCGCGAGGTGGAAGGCCCCGGTGGCCGGCTCGTGGCGGAACAGGCGCGCGCCGGAAAAATCCACCGGCGGCGGCGCGGGCGGGGCCAACCGGTCGAGGGCCTCGGCGATGCGGGTGAGCAGGGCTGAATACGCGGCGTCCATGGCCGGACGCTTAGCCTTCCCGCGGTTCCATTGCAAAAGCAGGGCGCAGCGCATAGCTTCCGCCGACTTCAAACGGGGGCCGCGATCCGGCCCCTGATCGCGCTTCCGGAGAGGCCATGTTCTCGACCCCCGCCTACGCCCAAGCCGCCGGCGCCGCCGCTGGCGGTCCCCAGGATATGCTGATCCAGTTCCTGCCGCTGATCGGCCTGGTGGTGCTGTTCTATTTTCTGATGATACGGCCGCAGCAGCGGCGGGCGAAACAGCACCAGCAGACGCTCGCCGCCCTGAAGCGCGGCGACACCGTCGTGCTGTCCTCCGGGGTGATCGGCAAGATCGTCCGCGTCGAAGACAGGGATGTCGGCGTCGAAATCGCCACCGGCGTCACCGTCAAGGTCCGCAAGGGGATGATCTCGGAAGTTTCGGCTCGCGGCGAACCGGCCGCGGCCAACGATTCCAAGAACTAGGCGAATCCCCGCGCCATGATGACGCTCTCGCGCTGGAAGGTGATCCTCGTCGTTCTGGCGACGATCTTCGGCGCCCTCTTCACCCTGCCCAACGTGCTGCCGCCGGACATGCGCGAGCAGTTGCCGGGCTTCCTGCCGAAGAAGGCGCTGAACCTGGGCCTCGACCTGCAGGGCGGCTCCTACCTGCTCTATTCGGTCGACACCCAGGCGCTGCGCAACGAGCGGCTGACCAACCTCACCGAGGACGTCCGCAAGACGCTCACCGACGCCCAGATCCCGTTCACCGACCTCGGCCAGGTGAACGGCGCGCTTTCGGCGCGGATCACCGACCCGGGCCAGCTCGCCAAGGCGCAGAACGCCCTGCGCAACGCCGTCGGCGCACCGCTCGCCGGCGTCGCCGGCGGCCGCGACGTCACGGTCGGCTCGGCCGGCGACCAGCGGCTGACCGTCGCCTTCGTCCCGGAAGCCTTCGACGCCGACGCCTCGCGGGCCGTCGAGCAGTCCATCGAGATCATCCGCCGACGGATCGACCAGCTGGGCACGCGCGAACCCAATATCGTGCGCCAGGGCAAGGACCGGATCGTCATCGAGGCCGCCGGCGAGAGCGATCCCGAGCGCCTGAAGAACGTGGTCGGCCAGACCGCCAAGCTGACCTTCCAGATGGTCGACGACAGCGTCTCGGCCCAGGAGGCCGCCGCCGGCCGGGTGCCGCCGGGCTCCGAGCTCGTGCCGTCCACCGACGAGCTCGCCCCGGCCTATGTGGTCAAGAAGCGCGCCGAGGTGACCGGCGAGATGCTGGTCGACGCCCAGGCGCGCTTCGACCAGCAGACCGGCCAGCCGATCGTGCAGTTCCGCTTCAACGGCCAGGGCGCGCGGCGCTTCGGCGATGTCTCGAGCCAGAACATCGGCCGCCGCTTCGCCATCGTGCTGGACAACAAGGTGATCTCCGCCCCGGTGATCCAGAGCGCCATCACCGGCGGCAGCGGTCAGATCACCGGCCACTTCACGGAGGCGAGCGCCAACGACCTCGCCATCCTGCTGCGCGCCGGGGCCCTGCCGGCCCCGCTGAAGGTCGAGGAGCAGCGCACCGTCGGCGCCGAGCTGGGCGCCGACGCCGTCAAGGCCGGGGCTATCTCGGCGGTCGTCGGCCTGGCCGGCGTCGTGGTCTTCATGATCGTCATGTACGGCGGCCTGTTCGGCGGCGTCTCGCTGGTCGGCCTGGTGGTCAACGGGCTGATGATCATCGGCTTCATGAGCATCACCCAGGCGACCCTGACGCTTCCTGGGATCGCCGGCCTGATCCTGACGCTTTCGGTGGCGGTCGACGCCAACGTGCTGATCTACGAGCGGATGCGCGACGAATTGCGCGCCGGGCGCGGACTGCTGTCGGCGATGGACGCGGGCTTCTCGCGCGCCATGGGGACCATCATGGACGCCAACATCACCCACCTGCTGTCCGCCGCCATCCTGTTCGGCTTCGGCGCCGGGCCGGTGAAGGGCTTCGCCTGGACCCTGTCGATCGGCGTGCTGACGACCGTCTTCTCGGCCGTGCTGGTCACCCAGGTGCTGCTCGCCTGGTGGTATCGCGCCACCCGCCCCAAAGTCCTGCCGATCGCGTGAGAAGGCCTGACGCATGAAATTCTGGCCCCTCATCAAGGTCCTGCCGGTCCGCACCCACTTCCGGTTCGTGCGGCTGGCGAAATACTTCTCCATCCTGTCGATCCTGGCGGTCGTGACGTCGCTGGCGCTCACCCTCTATCCGTTCAAGCCGCCATGCTTCGGCATGGCCTGCGGCATCGACTTCAAGGGCGGCACGGTGCTGGAGATCTCCACCGCGCCCCAGGCCGTCGACGTCAGCCGGGTGCGCGCCGCCCTGGCCTCGATGCATCTGGGCGACGTGCAGGTGCAGGGCTTCGGCGCGCCGTCCTCGGCGATGGTCAAGTTCCAGACCCCGGAAGGGGCCAGCCCCAGCGACACCGCCGACGCGGTGCGGGCAAAGATCGCCCAGACGGTCTCGCCCGTCCGCTTCGTGAAGACCGACGTCGTGGGGCCGAAGGTCTCCAGCGAGCTCCTGACGAAGGGGCTGCTGGCGCTCGGCGGGGCCATCCTGCTGATGCTGGTCTACATCTGGTTCCGCTTCGAGCTGCAGTTCGGGCTGGGCGCGGTGGCGGCCCTGTTCCACGACGTCTTCCTGACCTTCGGCCTGATCACCCTGGCGCGGATCGAGTTCAACCTGACGGCGGTGGCGGCGCTGCTGACCATCATCGGCTATTCGATGAACGACACCGTCGTCGTCTTCGACCGCTTCCGCGAGAACCTGCGCAAGTACAAGCGCATGCCGATGGCGGAGATCATCGACCTGTCGATCAACGAGATGCTGACGCGGACCATCATCACCAGCATGACCGCCGTTTTCGCCCTGATCGCGCTGGCGGTGTTCGGCGGGCCCAATCTGTGGGGGCTGTCGATCATCATGCTGTTCGGCATCCTGATCGGCACCTATTCGTCGATCTACATCGCCGCCCCGGTGATCCTGCTGTGGGGCGTCAAGCGCGGCGAAGACGAGGTCGAGCCGCTGAAGACCGCAAAAGCGCGGCCCTGAGCCGGTCGGGGACAGGCCATGGCCCGTGACGCGCCTTCCATCGACGCCTACGGCGAGGGCGGTTTCCGCCTGGACGGGACGCGCCACGACGGCTCGCTGCTGATTCTGCGCGACGCGGCGCTGAGCTGGCCGGTGCGGGCCCTGGCGGAGCTCACGCCGCAGAGCCTCGCGCCGGTGCTGGACGCCGGCCGCGCCGACGTGGAGTTTCTGCTGTTGGGGGTGGGCGTGCGCAACGCCTTGCCGCCGCGGCCGGTGCGCGAGGCCCTGCAAGGTGCGGGAATCGGCTTGGAGTTCATGGACACCGCCGCGGCGGCGAAACTCTACAATGTGCTGACCGCAGAAGGCCGGCGGATCGCCGCCGCCCTGATCGCAATCTGAAGCGGTGCCGGCAGCTTCCCGCCCGCGCCAAAACGCCGTATAGCTGATCCCCAAGGTAGGAAATGCGAGGGGGATTCGATGGCTGGACTACTTGCCAATCTGCGCAACACGCTGATCGTCAGCTTCATTCTGGCGCTGGTCATCATCGCCGGCTACTTCATGCACTACGGCTCGGCCGACCAGATCTTCTGGCAGGCGGTGTTCCGCTGGCTGCACGTGCTGAGCGGCATCATGTGGATCGGGCTGCTCTACTACTTCAACTTCGTGCAGATTCCGACCATGCCGAAGATCCCGGCCGAGCTGAAGCCGGGCGTCTCCAAGTTCATCGCCCCCGAAGCGCTGTTCTGGTTCCGCTGGGCGGCGCTGGTCACCTGGGTGATGGGCGTGCTGCTGGCGCTTGACCGCGGCTACTTCCTGCAGGCGATCACGCTGGGCGCCGCCGAGGGCTTCCAGAACCCCGGCCACAGCTTCATCGGCCTGGGCATGTGGCTCGCCACCATCATGTTCATCAACGTCTGGGCCTTCATCTGGCCAGCGCAGAAGATCGCGCTTGGCCTGGTCGAGGCCGACGCCGACGCCAAGGCCGCGGCGGCCCGCAAGGCCATGCTGTTCTCGCGGACCAACACCTTGCTGTCGATCCCGATGCTGGTGACCATGACCATGAACCAGACGATCTTCGGCTGATCACGGCCGCCAGATCTGCGACGGGCCCGCCGGCGACGGCGGGCCTTTTGCTTTGGCGCCCGCGAACCGGCCGTTGACGAACGCCGCCGGACCCTCCAGGGCAGCGCGCCATGGCCAGTGACGCGCGTTCAGATCCGGAAGACCTCGACGCCCTGGTGCGGCGGGTCGATCCCGACCGCTGGCTGTCCAGCCGCTTCATCGGCGATCCGATCCAGCGGGCCGACGTGGTCGCCCTCTACGCCTACGATCACGAACTGGGCCGGGCGTCGCGTGTCGCTTCCAATCCGCTGCTCGGCGAAATCCGGCTGACCTGGTGGCGCGAGGCGCTGGACGAGATCTTCGGCGGCCGCGAGGTGCGGCGTCATCCGACCGCCCAGGCGCTGGCGGGCGCGGTCGACCGTTGGAGCCTCGCCCGCGAGCCGCTGGAAGCCATGATCGACGCCCGCTACCGCGAGCTGGACCCTGCGCCGCTGAGCGAGGCCGAGGCGCTCGACTGGGCGCGGACCACGGCGGGGGAGGCGGCGCGGGCGGCGGTGGCGGTGCTCGACCCGACGGCTCCGGCGCAGCTCAGCGTCGCCGCCGCCGCCGCCTGGGCGCTGGCGCGGCGGGCGGCCGACCAGCCGGACCTTCGCGGCGCCTTTCGGAAGCTGCTCGCCGAGGGCCGGCGCGATGCGCGGCGGCTAAGCCCGGCCGCCTTCCCGGCGGTGGCGCACGCGGTATTCGCCGCGGGCCGGGCGCAGGGCGGCTCGAGCGAGGGGCTGGCCGGCCGGCTGCGAATCACCCTGGCGGTGGCGCGCGGCCGGCTCTGAGGCCTATTCGGCGGGCTCCAGCGCCGGCGCGCCAGCGCGCCAGGCCTCGAGGTCAGCCAGGGCGCGCTCGCCGACCAGCCGCTTCTTGTTGCGGCCGCGCTCCTTGGAGCCCAGTCGACGGCCGTCCTCGCCGCGTTTCGCCGCCGCTTCGACCGGCGGCATCAGGCCGTAGTTGATGTTCATCGGCTGGAAGGAGCGGGCGCCGGCGTCCAGGTGTCCGCCGGTGATGTGGCCGACCAGGGCCCCCAGGGCGGTGGTCGCCGGCGGCGCGGCGAGTTCGCGGCCCAGCCGTTCGGCGGCGGCGAAACGCCCGGCCAGCAGGCCGACGGCGGCGCTCTCGACATAGCCTTCGACCCCCGTCACCTGGCCGGCGAAGCGCAGCCGCCTGTCGGACTTCAGCCGCAACTGGGCGTCCAGCAGCCGCGGACTGTTCAGGAAGGTGTTGCGGTGCAGGCCGCCCAGGCGCGCGAACACCGCCTTCTGCAGCCCCGGTATGGTGCGGAAGATTTCCGCCTGGGCCCCGTGCTTCAGCTTGGTCTGGAATCCCACCAGGTTCCACAGCGTGCCCAGCGCATTGTCCTGCCGCAGCTGGACGATCGCGTGGGCCTTGACGGTGGGATTGTGGGCGTTGGTCAGCCCGACCGGCTTCATCGGCCCGTGGCGCAGGGTCTCGCGGCCGCGCTCGGCCATCACCTCGATCGGCAGGCAGCCGTCGAAATAGGGCACGTGCTCCCAGTCCTTGAACTCGGACTTCGGACCTGCCAGCAGGGCGTCGATGAAGGCGTCGTACTGCGCCTTGTCCATCGGGCAGTTGATGTAGGCGGCGGCCTCGCCGCCGGGCCCTTCCTTGTCGTAGCGCGACTGACGCCAGGCGATGTCCATGTCGATCGAGTCGAGATGCACGATCGGGGCGATGGCGTCGAAGAAGGAAAGCTGGTCCTCGCCGGTCAGGGCCTGGATCGCCTGCGCCAGGGCCGGCGAGGTGAGCGGTCCGGTGGCGACCACCACATTGTCCCAGTCGGCCGGCGGCAGGCCGGCGATCTCCTCGCGGGCGAGGGTGATCAGGGGGTGGGCCTCGAGCCGGGCGGTGACCGCCTCGGCGAAACCCTCGCGGTCCACCGCGAGCGCGCCGCCGGCGGGCACCTGATGGGCGTCGGCGCAGCTCAGGATCACGGAGTCCAGCCGCCGCATCTCGGCGTGCAGCAGGCCGACGGCGTTGCCGGCCCAGTCGTCGGCCCGGAAGGAGTTGGAGCAGACCAGCTCGGCCAGGCGGTCGGTCTGGTGCGCCTCGGTGCCGCGGACCGGCCGCATCTCGTGCAGCACCACGGGGACTCCCGCCTGCGCCGCCTGCCAGGCGGCCTCGGAGCCGGCGAGGCCGCCCCCCACCACATGTACTGGTTTCGTCGTCATCCGTGGCTAAGTAGCAACGTTGCGGGCCCATCGCGAGCGGGGCCTTGCGCCGGGACCGGCCGCACCCGAATTTGCAGCCGAAGGTGTCGCCGATTCGTTCTCGTGAACGGATCGCGCCAAGGGATGGGAATGATCAGATTTTCGGCGAGCGAAGCCGCTCTGGAGGGCTTCCGCCTGACCCGGGAACGGCCGGGCACCATCTTCGGATGGGGCGTCGTCTATGCCGCCTGCGTCTTCGTCATCGGTCGGCTGATGCTGGTCAGCCTCAATCCCCAGCTGGTCGAACTGACCCGCAAGAAGGACTTCAGCCAGCAGGACATCGATCAGGTCTCCGGCATGCTGGCCCAGTCGTGGCCGGCCTTCATGCTGGTGCTGGTGCTGCTTTCGGCCCTGTACTCGGCGCTGATGGGCGGCATCTATCGGCTGGTGCTGCGGCCGGGCGAAAAGGGCTTCCTGCACCTGCGCTTCGGCAAGGACGAGCTGCGCCTGACGGTCGTCAACCTGCTGCTGATCGCCTTCGGCATGGTCTGCCTGACGGCCGAGCTGGCCGCGGTCGCCGCCGCCGAGCAGCAGGGCGGGATGGCGACGATCGCCGCCATGGTGCTGCCGCTGGTCACCGTCTGGATCGGCGTGCGGCTGTCGCTCGCCACGCCGATGACCTTCGCCCTGCACCGCTTCTCGATTCGCGAATCCTGGCGCGCCTCGCGCGGGAAGTTCTGGCCGCTGCTCGGCATGATCACGCTGGCGGCGATCTTCTACGTCATGGTCTGGCTGCTGATCAGCATCATCGGCGCGGCGCTGATCGGCCTCGCCGGCGGCGCCGACGCCATGAGCAACATCCGCAGCCTGGCCGGGCCGGCGATCGTCGGCGTGGCGCTCTACGTCTTCCTGCAGCTGATCCTGCAGGTGATCCAGGTGGTGATGCTCTACGCCCCCTTCGCGGTGGCCTATCAGCAGGTCCACGGCGATCAGCCGGCGAATCCGTTGAGGGCGCGCTCGCAAGACAGCTAAGCTCCGCGCCTCATCATCAGGGACCCGACATGACCGAGTTTTCCGCCAGCGACGCGGCGCTGGAGGGCTTCCACCTGATCCGGCGGCATTGGCGCGTGGTTCTCGGCTGGGCCGGGTTCGTTCTCCTGGCGCTGATCATGATCGTGGTGGTGTCGGCCGTGCTGACGGTCGTGGCGACGGCGGTCGGCGGCGGCGCCGATGCGACCCACAATCCGGCGCTCGACCTGGCCGGCGTCATCATCCTGTTGGTCATCCTGTTCAGCCAGGCGATCGTCGCCGCCGGGGTGTTTCGGCTGGAGATGCGCCCGGACGAGCCGGGCTTCCTGCATCTGCGCCTGGGGGGTGATGAACTGCGCCTGTTGCTGGTCTGGTTGATCGCCATCACCGGCGCCTGGGTGCTCGGCTGGGCGGCCACCCTGGTCGGTCATACGCTGGGCGCAGGCGGCGGCTGGATCGACCTGTTCGCCGCCGTCCTGGGGATCTATTTCGGCCTTCGGTTCTCGCTGGCCGCGCCGATCAGCTTCGCCGAGCGCCGCGTCGACTTCCCTCGCTCCTGGCGGCTGACCGGTGGCCGCACCCTCGGTCTGCTCGGCATGACCGCGCTCAGCCTCTGCCTGATCGGCCTGGTGACGCTCGCGGTCGTCGTCGCCATGGCGCTCGCCGTCCTGGCGTTCGGCGGGCTGGACGCCCTGGCCAGCGCGTTCGGCGGCCGCGAGGCGCTGGAGACCCATCCCGGCGTCTTCCTGCTGGGCTTCGCCGTGGAGATCGTGCTGACGCCGGTGCTCTGGACGCTCGGCGTGGCGCCCGCGGTCGCCGCCTACCGTGCCTTCACCGAAGGCGAGGCGACGGCCGAGCGATAGCCCCGCGTCCTCGCCGTCGCCCGACGGCTTCAGGCGCGCTTCCGCGCTTCGACGCGCCGCTCGCGGTGGCGTTCCAGCAGGTCGGCGAGGTAGCGGCCGGTCCAGCTCCTTGGGTTTTGCGCGACCTGTTCGGGCGCGCCGGAGGCGACGATCTCGCCGCCGCCGTCGCCGCCTTCCGGGCCGAAGTCCACCAGCCAGTCGGCGGTCTTGATGACGTCGAGGTTGTGCTCGATCACCACCACCGTATTGCCCTGGTCGACCAGCTCGTGCAGCACCTCGAGCAGCTTCTTGATGTCCTCGAAGTGCAGGCCGGTGGTCGGTTCGTCGAGAATGTAGAGGGTCTTGCCGGTCGCCCGGCGCGACAGCTCCTTCGACAGCTTGACCCGCTGGGCCTCGCCTCCGGAGAGGGTGGTGGCCTGCTGGCCGACCTTGACGTAGCCCAGTCCGACCCGCTTCAGCGTCTCCATCTTGTCGCGGATCGGCGGCACGGCCTTGAAGAAGGCCGCGGCTTCTTCCACTGTCATATCAAGGACATCTGCGATATTCTTGCCCTTGAACATGACTTCGAGGGTTTCGCGGTTGTAGCGGTGGCCGTGGCAGACGTCGCAGGTGACGTAGACGTCCGGCAGGAAGTGCATCTCGATCTTGATCAGCCCGTCGCCCTGGCAGGCCTCGCAGCGCCCGCCCTTGACGTTGAAGCTGAACCGCCCGGGGCCGTAGCCGCGCGACTTGGATTCCGGCAGGCCGGCGAACCAGTCGCGGATGGGTTGGAAGGCGCCCGTATAGGTCGCCGGGTTGGAGCGTGGCGTGCGGCCGATCGGCGACTGGTCGATGTCGATGACCTTGTCGAACAGCTCCAGCCCCTCGATGCGATCGTGCGGGGCCGGCGCGTCGGAGGCGTTGTGCAGTCGCCGCGCCGCGGCCTTGTAGAGGGTCTCGATGGTGAAGGTCGACTTGCCGCCGCCGGAGACGCCGGTGATGCAGGTGAAGACGCCGACCGGGATCTCGCCGGTGACGGCTTTGAGATTATTGCCGGTGGCGCCTATCACCCGCAGCATCTTCTTCTTCGAGAAGGCCCGGCGCTCGGCCGGAACCTCGATCTCGCGGGCGCCCGAGAGGTACTGGCCGGTGAGGCTGCGGGGCTCGGCCATGATGTCGGCGGGCTTGCCCTGGGCGATGATCTCGCCGCCGTGGATGCCGGCGGCGGGGCCCATGTCGATGACATGGTCGGCGGTGAGGATGGCCTCCTCGTCGTGTTCCACCACCAGCACCGAATTGCCGAGGTCGCGCAGCCCCCTGAGGCTTTCGAGCAGCCGCGTGTTGTCGCGCTGGTGCAGGCCGATGGAGGGCTCGTCGAGCACATAGAGCACGCCGGTCAGGCCCGAGCCGATCTGGCTGGCCAGCCGGATCCGCTGGCTCTCGCCGCCGGACAGGGTGCCGGAGCCGCGGCTGAGGTTCAGGTAGTCGAGGCCGACGTTGACCAGGAAGCGCAGCCGGTCGTTGATCTCCTTCAGGATGCGCCGGGCGATCTCCATCTGCTTGTCGGAGAGCTGGTCGTGCAGCCCCTCGAACCAGTCGCGGGCGTGCTTGATCGCCAGCGTCGAGACCTCGCTGATGTGCTTGCCGGCGATCTTCACCGCCAGCGCCTCCGGCTTCAGCCGGTACCCGGAGCAGGCCTCGCACGGCGTCTCGGACTGGTAGCGGCCGAGTTCCTCGCGCACCCAGGCCGAATCGGTCTCGCGCCAGCGCCGCTCAAGGTTCGGCAGCACGCCTTCGAAGGTCTTGTTGACCTCATACTTGCGGGCGTTGTCGTCATAGACGAAACGGACCTTCTCCTTGCCGGATCCTTGCAGGATCACCTGCCGGGCGGCGTCGGGGAGCTTCCACCACGGAACGTCCATCGAAAAGTCGTAGTGGCGAGCGAGCGCCTGCAGGGTCTGGGTGTAGAGCGGCGAGGGACCGCGCGCCCAGGGGGCGACCGCGCCCTTGTGCAGCGTCTTGTCCTTGTCCGGCACGACCAGGTCGGCGTCGAACGCCAGCTTGGCCCCGAGGCCGTCGCACACCGGGCAGGCGCCGTAGGGATTGTTGAACGAGAACAGCCTGGGCTCGATCTCGCTGATGGTGAAGCCGGAGACCGGACAGGCGAACTTCTCGGAGAAGACCAGCCGGCGCGGGTCTTCTTCCACGTCGGTGCGGATGTCGGCCCATTCGGCCACTGCGATGCCGTCGGCCAGCCTGAGCGCCGTCTCCAGGCTGTCGGCGTAGCGCTGCTCCTGCCCGGGCTTGGCCACCAGCCGGTCGACCACGACGTCGATGTCGTGCTTGTACTTCTTGTCGAGGGCGGGCGCGTCCTCGATCGCATAGAACTGGCCGTCGATCTTCAGCCGCTGGAAGCCGGCCTTCTGCCACTCGGCCATCTCCTTGCGGTACTCGCCCTTGCGGCCGCGCACCACCGGCGCCAGCAGGTAGAGGCGCGTGCCCTCTTCGACGGCGGCCAGCTTGTCGACCATCTGGCTGACGGTCTGGCTCTCGATCGGCAGGCCGGTGGCGGGGGAGTAGGGGACGCCCACCCGCGCCCACAGCAGGCGCATGTAGTCGTGGATCTCGGTCACCGTGCCGACGGTGGAGCGCGGGTTGCGGCTGGTGGTCTTCTGCTCGATGGAGATGGCCGGCGAGAGGCCCTCGATCAGGTCGACGTCGGGCTTGCTCATCAGCTCGAGGAACTGGCGGGCGTAGGCCGAGAGGCTCTCGACGTAGCGGCGCTGGCCCTCGGCGTAGATGGTGTCGAAGGCGAGCGAACTCTTGCCCGACCCGGAGAGCCCGGTGAGCACCACCAGTTCGCCGCGCGGGATGTCGACGCTGACGTCCTTGAGATTATGCTCGCGCGCGCCGCGCACGCGGATCTGGTTGAGCTGATCGGCCATTCTGTCCCGGGAACCCTGAGGGTCCGCCGGCGCCCGGCGGACCACAGCTAATGTAGGTCGGCGACTCATGGATATCACCGGAACGCAACCGGAACAAACCCGCTGCGCTCGCAAGTCGCAGCGATCTTGCGATCTCAGCCCGCTCAACTGGCTCAGAAGCGCCGGGTGACGCCGATCTGCACCACCGGATAATATTTCCCGTGGCCTGCGTCGTGGCGCACGTCTTCCTCTTCGCGCCCGCAGAGTTCGACCCGGCCGGCTTCAGTTTTGCGAGCGTCGCGCGGTCCAGGCGTAGAGCCCCAGCGCCACGGCGGCGTAGACGGCGAGCGCCAGCGGCGTGGCGGGGGCGAAGTCCTCAGGGACCACGGCCAGCGGCGCGCCGTTTCCAGTGGCGACGATCAGGCCGGCGTAGGCGACGTTCAGCAGGCTGTCGCCGACGATGTAGCCGGAGACCAGCAGCACCCCGAGCCGCTGGGTCGCGCCCGGGTTGGGGCGGCGTTCGGCGGCGCGGTTGAAGGCCCAGCCGGCGAAGGCGCCGAGGATCACCGGCGTGGTGACGCTGGAGGGCAGGTAGATGGCCAGGGCCGCGCCGAGCGGCGGCAGGCTGTAGCGGCCGCCGCGGCGCAGCAGCTCGTCGACCACCACCAGCGCCGCGCCGATCAGGCCGCCGACGCCGATCAGACCCCATTGCAGGTTCCCGCCGACGACGCCGGAGGCGATGGTGCTGATCAGGGTGGCCTGGGGGGCTGCGAGCGGACTGTCGGAGATGGCGTGGCCCGACGCGCCGGCGAAGCCGTAGGCCCTGTTCAACAGGTTGAGGATCACCGGGATCAGCGCCGAGCCGGCGATCACGCCGATGACCAGGGCGGCTTGCTGGCGCCAAGGCGTGGCGTCGACCAGTTGGCCGGTCTTCAGGTCCTGCAGATTGTCGTTGGCGCTCACGGCGACGGAGATCAGTACGCTGGTGACCAGGAGGGCGAAGGCGACCAGCGGCCGGGTGTCGCCGCCCTTAAGCACCGGCAGGCCGATGGCGGCGATCAACAGCGCCGCGCCCAGCACCGATAGGATGGCCATGCCGGAGACCGGGCTGTTGGACGAGCCGATCAGGCCGGCCATGTAGCCGCAGACCGCCGCCACGGCGAAGCCGGCGACGACGATGTAGAGCACCGCCCCGATGGTCAGCGGGATGACGAGCCCGCCGAGCGGACCGCCGGAGAGGAAGCTCGCCAGCACGACCGCCACCGGAACCAGGCAGATCAGCGAGGTCACCAGCATCACCCCGATCGGAATGTCCTGCTCGACCCGGGCGAGGTTGTGGGCTTCTCCCGCGCCACGGCGGCGCTGGGCGGCAAGCGCGCCGGCGACGCCGGTCACCAGGGGACCGGCCAGCTTGGCCAGGGTCCAGAGCGCCGAGACGCCAATCGCGCCGGCGCCCAGGAAGCGGACCTTGTGGCCCCAGACGCCCTGGGCGATGTCGATGGCGGCGCCCGTGGCCGGCGACGCGGCGGTGAGGATCGGGACCGCCACGCCCCAGGTGATGATCAGGCCTACCAGCATGGCGGCGCCGACCGCCGCGCCCATCAGGTGGCCGGCGCCGAACAGCGCCAGCGACCCCTGCGCCCCGATGCCCGTCGCGCCGCCGTTGGAGGTGCGGAAATAGACCCCCACCTCGGTGGCGAACACTCGCATCGCAGTCAGCGCCGCATAGATGGCCGCCGCGATCGCGCCGATGGAGAGGGTGAGCATTCCCAGCCGGCTGTCGGCCTCGGCGTCGACGGTGTCGCCATAGGCGCCCGACCCGACGATCAGCACCTCGGCCGCGGCGACGCCTTCCGGATAGGGGAGGTCGGAGTTGGTGACCAGCGCCCGGCGCAGCGGGATGGTGTACATCACTCCGAGCACCCCGCCCGCGGCGCAGACCCCGAAGGTCGTCCAGAAGGGAAAGCCTGTCCAGGCGCCGATCATCACCAGACCCGGCAGGACGAAGACCACCGAGGCCATGGCGCCGGCCGCCGAGGCGACGGTCTGGACGATGTTGTTCTCGACGATGGTGGCGTTGCGGGTGAGGACGCGCAGCACCGCCATCGAGATCACCGCCGCCGGGATCGAGGTGGCGAAGGTCAGCGCCACCTTGAGGCCCAGGTAGACGTTGGCCGCCGTGAAGACGAGGGTGATCAGAACCCCCATGACGACGCCCCGAATCGTCAGCTCCAGGCGGGGCGCTTCGGTGTGGTCCGCGGCGGCTGCGGTCATGCGGCGTTCCGGCTCCTGAAAGGGCGACATCGAGGTCTCGCCTGCTGTTAGAGCCGGATGCGCGCGTGGTCTCAAGCTTGCTCGCGCCAGCGCCTCAGGGCGCGTCGTGGAAGATGACGCCCAAACAGAGGCGACGGCCGGCGCGGACGCGGCTGACGCCATGGCGGTGGTTGACCCGGTAGACGCCGCGCGGGCCGTGGACCGGACGCTCGCGGACCGGGAAGACCACCGCCTCGCCCTGCCGCAACGGCGCCACCTCGACGCGCGACTGCATGCGCGGCCGCTGTTCGGTCAGAACGAACTCGCCGCCTTCGAAATCGCGGCCGGGCGCGCTCAGCAGGATCGCCACCTGCAGCGGAAACCAATGCTCCCCATACAGGTCCTGGTGCAGGCAGTTGAAGTCGCCGGGGCCATACCGAAGCAGCAGCGGCGTCGGCCGGGTCTGGCCTGCGGCGTGACAACGGCGCAGGTAGGCGGCGTGCTCCGCCGGATAGTTTCCGGGCAGGCCGAGGGCTTCGGCCCACCGGTTGGCGATCGCCGCAAGCGGCGGATAGAGCCGCTCGCGCAGCTCTCGCACGAGCGACGGCAGGGGATCGGCGAAATAACGGTATTCCCCCCGGCCGAAGCCGTGGCGGGCCATGGTCACCGTGCCGCGGAAGCGCTCCGGCGCCGCATACCAGCCGGCGACGGTCTCGCACGCCGCGGCCTGCAGCAGCCCCGGGATGCGGGCGCAGCCGTGAGCGTCGAGGTCTGCGGCGATCTCCGGCCAGGGCGGCTCGGCGGAAAAGACGTTCATCGGCGATCAGATCGGGGAAGATCGCGGGCGTCTCAAGACTGTTTGCGAATGACGCGTCCGAAAGCCGCCAACGGCTGCCGGCGCGGCTCAGGCGCGCCGGTTGAGGGTGATCGCCGTCGCGGCCTTGGCCGACGACGCCGGCGCCCGTGCGCCTGGCCCGTAGCCGGAAAGCTGCCCGCGCTGGCTGGCGACCTCTTCGGCGATGACCCGGACCAGGCCCTCGGTGACGAACTTGGCGGCGATCACGGCGCGGCCGTGCCGGGCGAGCACGGCGTCGAAGGCCTCGGTCGCGCGGATCAGCCGCTGGCGCAGTTCCGCCGGCGCGGCCATCACCAGGCCGGGGTCGGCGCGCACCCGCATCGACTCGTGCCGGTAGAGGTTGGCCAGCCGGCCGGCCTCCGCCATCTGCGCGGCGGCGTCCTGCGGCCGGTGGTTTTCGAACGCCTGGCACTGCTGGGCGACGACGTCGGTCAGCCGCTCGGTCAGGATGATCAGCTGGTCGACGCGGTCGGCGGCGTCATGGGCGGCGAGCGCCATGGTCGGTCTCCTTGCTTCGGGCGGTTACTTCAGGCCCTGCATCTTGAGCATTTCGCGTTGGACCTGGGCGGCGATGCCGATCCCGCCGGCCTTGGCCATCTGCTTGGCCATGGCCTCGGTCTCGAACGACTTGAACATCTCCTCGCCCTGGCCGCCGCCGAACGGGGCGGAGGTGTCGACGCCTTCGAACATGTTCTGCAGCATGCTGGAGAGGAAGGTCGCCTCGAACGCCTGGGCGGCCTGTTTGATCTGGCTGCGCTTGGCGGGCTCGGCAGAAAGCGCCGGGCCGCTCGTCGGGGCGGGGGCGAAGGCTGAGACGCTCATCACATCACCTCGATGTCGGCTTGCAGGGCGCCGGCGGCCTTGATGGTCTGCAGGATGGAGATCATGTCGCGCGGGGTGACGCCGAGCGCGTTCAGGCCCTGCACCAGAGTGGCGAGGGAGGCGCCGCTGGCCAGGGTGACGAACTGCCGGCCCTTCTCCTCGTCGACCGAGACGGTGCTCTGCGGCACGGTGGTGGTCTGGCCCCGGGAAAACGGGTTCGGCTGGCTGACGGCCGGGCTCTCCTGGACGGTGATGGTCAGGTTGCCCTGCTGGATGGCGACGGTGGAGATCCGCACGTTCTCGCCCATGACGATGACTCCGGCGACCTCGTCGATGACCACCTTGGCCGGGGCGTCGGGATCGACCGGCAGGTTCTCCACCTGGGCGACGAAGCTCATCATGTCCTGGCCGCCGACCGGGTGGATGGCGACGATGGTGGGGTTCTCGGCGAGGGCGGATCCGGGGTAGCGGGTGTTGATCGCCTCGGCGATCCGCCGCGAGGTCGTGAAGTCGGGATTGCGCAGGGTCAGCCGCAGCTGGCTCATGCTGGCCAGCTGGAACTGGATCTCGCGCTCGACGAGGGCGCCGGAGGCGATCCGGCCGGCGGTCGGCACGCCCTTCGACACCGTGCTGCCGGACGCGCCGCTGGCGCTGACCGAGCCGGTCTGCACCGTGCCCTGCGCCACGGCATAGGCCTGGCCGTCGGCGCCCAGCAACGGGGTGACCAGCAGGGTGCCGCCGAGCAGGCTCTTGGCGTCGCCGAGGGCCGAGACCGTCACGTCCAACTGCGAGCCGGCGGCGGCGAAGGCCGGCAGCCGGGCGGTGACCATCACCGCGGCGACGTTCTTGGTGTTGAGGTTGGCGTCGCGGGTGTTGACGCCCAGCCGCTCGAGCATCGCCTCGAGGCTCTGCTTGGTCATCGGCGCATTGCGCAGGGCGTCGCCGGTGCCGTTCAGCCCAACGACGATGCCGTAGCCGACCAGCATGTTGTCGCGCACGCCCTCGAACTCGACGATATCCTTGATGCGCGACCTGGCGAAGGCCGGCGAGGTCGCGAGGCCAGCGATCAGGACGGCGGCGGCAAAGGGGCGAAGGGCGCGAAGCATGGTTAACCGCAAAGCTGTTCGCACCTCCCCATGCGACAGCCGTGCCAACTCGCCGACGGACGAAATGCTCAGCAAATACAGCGGAAAGCCAGGGGCGAGGCGGCGGTCCAGGCGGTCGTCGGCAGAAATTGCCCGGCATTAACCATACCGCAAGCGTGCCCCTGGACCCTGTCGGCCTTAACGTCGGTGGGGGAGCGTGAGTCGCCGCATGAAGATCACCGGACCCAACGGAACAGGATCAGCCGCCGGCCCGAAGGGGACGCGTCCCGGGGCAGCCGGCGGATTCAGATTGCCGGGCGTCGACGCACCCGCTGGAGCGGCGCCGGCCAGCAGTGTCAATCGCACCGCCAGCGTGATGGGCGTCGACGCCCTCTTGGCGCTGCAGGACGTCGGCGGGCCGCTGGAAGGCAAGCGCCGCGCGGTGCGGCGGGCGGGGCGGATCCTCGATGTGCTCGAGGAGGTCAAGCTTGCCCTGCTGGATGGGCGACTATCTATGGGCCAGCTCGATCGATTGCGGCGCGCCGTGCGCGACGAGCGGGACCTGACGGACGATCCTAAGTTGGAAAACTTGCTGAATGACATTGAACTGCGGGCGGCTGTTGAACTAGCAAAGCTCGAACAAGCCGCTCCTGCGGCGTAAGAGCACGAACAGGGAGGGCGCGGATTGAAACGGCGAGGCGATTCGTTGTACACGCACGACGTGTTTCTTGGCGTCCAGGGGGCGTGAGGTTTTCATGAGCACAGCCGCGGTTTTGGCTGAGAAGCCCGACTATCGTCCGACAGAGGACGAAGAGTTCATGAATGAGCGGCAGATCGAGTACTTCAAGCAAAAGCTGCTCGACTGGAAGGAGGAGATCCTCCGCGAATCTCGCGAGACGCTCAGCCACCTGCAGAGCGAGACCGAGAATCATCCGGACCTGGCCGACCGCGCCTCGTCCGAGACTGATCGGGCGCTCGAACTTCGCACGCGGGACCGCCAGCGCAAGTTGATCTCCAAGATCGACGAGGCGCTCCGACGGATCGAGGAGGGCAGCTACGGCTACTGCGAAGAGACCGGCGAGCCGATCGGACTCGCCAGGCTCGAAGCCCGGCCCATCGCCACCTTGAGCCTCGAAGCCCAGGAGCGGCACGAGCGCCGCGAACGCGTCCACCGCGACGATTGATACCCGCCAACGGCCCCGCAAGGGGCCGTTTTGGTGTTCAGGGTCTTGTGCGCCTCTACCCCGCGCGCAGGCGCGGGGGCGGCAAACGTCGGGGCTGGGCCGTCTGCCGACGCGATGCAGCGGTTTTGCGCCGGCGGTTACGCTGGGCTATATATGCTCAGAGTGAGCATATTCCCGGGCCTTTGGCGCCGCCTGGGCGCCCGGCGAGTTGGGTGATCGCAAGCCGACGGAGCCCGCGCGCGTGACCAGTCCGTTCTACGCCATCCACAGCCAGGGATTTGTCCGCGCCGCCGTCTGCACCCCCCGCGTGGCGGTCGGCGATCCCGGCTTCAACGCCGCCGAGACCCTGACGCTGGCCCAGCAGGGCCACGGCCAGGGCGTCGACCTGATGCTGTTCCCGGAGCTCGGCATCTCGGCCTACGCCATCGACGACCTGTTCCTGCAGGACGCCCTGCTGCGCCGGGTCGACGCGGAACTCGCGGGCCTGGCCGCGGCGAGCGTCGCGCTGGATCCGGTGCTGGTGGTCGGCGCGCCGCTGGAGCACGGCGGGCGGCTCTACAACTGCGCCGTGGTGATCGCCAAGGGCCGGGTCCTGGGAGTGGTCCCCAAGAGCTTTCCGCCCAACTACCGGGAATATTACGAGCTGCGCTGGTTCACCCCCGGCTGGGGCGTGCAGGACCAGGAGATCGTCGTCGCCGGTCAGCGCGCGCCGTTCGGCGTCGACCTGATCTTCGAAGCCAGCGACCTGAAGGATTTCGTCTTCGCCGCGGAAATCTGCGAGGACTTCTGGGCCCCGCAGCCGCCCTCGACCCGGGCCGCGCTGGCCGGCGCCCTGATCCTGCTGAACCTTTCGGCCTCCAACATCGTGATCGGCAAGTCCGACGACCGCGAGATCCTTTGCGCCTCGCAGTCCAGCCGCTGCCAGGCGGCCTATCTCTATTCCGCCGCCGGCCCTGGCGAGAGCACCACCGACCTTGCCTGGGACGGCCAGGCGAGCATCCACGAGCTTGGCAAGCGCCTGGTCCAGACCGACCGCTTTCCCGCTCACAGCCAGCTGGCGGTGGCCGACATCGACGTCGAGCGGCTGCGGCTGGAGCGGATGCGCACGCCGACCTTCAACGCCGCGGCCATGGCCGCCGGCTATCCGGAGAAGGCCTTCCGCTGCGTGCGCTTCGAACACCGGCCGCACGGCCGAGACGTCGGCCTGATGCGGGCGATCGAGCGCTTCCCCTTCGTGCCGAGCGACCCGGCCCGGCTCGACAAGGACTGCTACGAGGCTTTCAACATCCAGGTCCAGGGCCTGACCAAGCGGCTGCAGGCGACCAACGGCCAGCGGATCGTCATCGGCATTTCCGGCGGCCTCGACTCCACCCACGCCCTGATCGTCGCCTGCAAGGCCTTCGATGCGCTGGGCCTGCCGCGCGCCAACATCCTCGGCTTCACCCTGCCGGGTTTCGCCACCAGCGAAGGCACCAAATCCAACGCCTGGACGCTGATGCGGGCGCTGGGGATCACGGCCCGGGAAATCGACATCAAGCCGGCCGCCGAGCGGATGCTGGCCGATATCGGGCATCCCTACGCCAGCGGCCAGCCGGTCTATGACGTGACCTTCGAGAACGTCCAGGCGGGCCTGCGCACCGATTACCTGTTCCGCCTGGCCAACCAGAACCACGCCTTCGTGCTCGGCACCGGCGACCTGTCTGAGCTGGCGCTCGGCTGGTGCACCTATGGCGTCGGCGATCAGATGAGCCACTACAACGTCAACGGCTCGATCTCGAAGACCCTGATCCAGCACTTGATCCGCTGGGTGGCCGAGACCGGCCAGTTCGACGAAGCCGCCTCCGAAACCTTGCTCGGCGTTCTCGACACCGAGATCTCGCCGGAGCTGGTGCCCGCCGACGCCAGCGGCGCGATCCAGAGCACCCAGGCCATCGTCGGGCCCTACGAGCTGCAGGACTTCAGCCTCTATTACGTCACCCGCTACGGGCTGCGGCCCTCGAAGGTCGCCTTCCTGGCCTGGCACGCCTGGAAGGACGTGGAGCAGGGGGCCTGGCCGCCGCACTTTCCGGCCGAGGCGCGCAACGTCTACGACCTGGCGACCATCAAGCGCTGGCTGGGCGTCTTCCTGTTCCGCTTCTTCCAGACGAGCCAGTACAAGCGCTCGGCCATGCCGAACGGGCCGAAGGTGGTCTCCGGCGGCAACCTGTCGCCGCGCGGCGACTGGCGAGCGCCCTCCGATGGCGCCGCCACGGTCTGGTTGGACGAACTGGAAGCCAACGTTCCCTGAGCGAAGTCGAGTGCGTACGCGGCTGTTCGGCCAGCGCGGGCGCCGATCAGGTTCGCCCGGACCGCTTCAGCCCGTCCGGGCGACCTTGAGCAGGTCGGCGTCGGGCTGGGGGGTCTGGGCGTGGAGCGCCGGGATCACCTCCTCGATGCGTTCGACGGCGATCCAGGCGCTCATGAATTCTGGCGGCGTCAGGCGCGCGTCGACCGTATGCTGGAAGAGATCGAACAGCGGCTGCCAAAAGCCGTCGGGATTATAGAAGACCACCGGCTTGGCGTGCAGATCGAGCCGGCGCCAGGAAAGCAGCTCGACCACCTCCTCCAGGGTGCCGACGCCGCCAGGCAGCACGACGAAGGCGTCCGAGCGCTCGAACATCAGCATCTTGCGCTCGTGCATATTGGCCACGACCACGTGCTCGACGCTCTCCAGCGCCTTTTCGCGGCCGACCAGGAAGTCCGGAATGATCCCCAGCACCTGGCCGCCGGCCTCGTGGGCGGCGCGCGCACAGGCGCCCATCAGGCCAACCCCGCCGCCGCCGTAGACCAGCTTCAGCTCGGCGGCCGCCAGGTCGCGCCCCAGGGTGGCGGCGGCGCGGAGGTAGGCGGGATCGGCGGCGTCGGAGGAGCCGCAGAACACGCACACCGCATCGATGCTGTCTGTCGCACGCCCCATGTACTCGCTCCGCCAGGCCTCGCTTGCAGCCGCAGGCCGAAATCATCAATAGCTATAGCCCGGGTTTAGGAGTTTGGTTCGCCACGTGTTCGGAGGGAAGTCGCAAATTGTCGCCGTCGTCCTGCTGGCGGCCCTGGGCGGCTGCCATGCGGCGCCGCCGCGCAGCTCCGGCGAAGTTTCAGACAGCGACGCCGGCTATGTGTCTCCGCCGGAGGTGGTCGCGGCGACCCGGACGGCCAATGCCGTGCTGCTGCAGGGCAAGGCGCCCGCGGGCGCGCAGGTGCGGCTGGCCACTCCCGGCGGCCAGGCCATGACGACGCGCGCGGACCGCGAGGGCGGCTGGCGGCTGCAGGCGCCGCTGGACGCGCAGGCGCAGATCTTTGGCCTCTCGGCCGAGAGCGCTGGCCGGCGCGTGCAGGCCGAGGGCTATCTGCTGGTCGGCCCCAAGGGCGAGACGGCGCTGCTGCGGGCCGGAACGGCGGCGCTTCGGCTCGACCGGCCGCCCGGCTCGCGGATCGCCGCCGTCGACTTCGACCCCGAGGGCGGCGCGCTGGTCTCCGGCTGGGCGGCGGCCGGCACCGACGTCGCCGTGCGGCTGGACGGGCGAGTGGTCGGCGAGGCGCGCACCGATTCCGACGGGCGGTTCAATTTCGCCATCGCCAGGCTCTCGGCCAGGGCGCACCAGATCGAGGCGACCGGCGTGGGCTTCACCGACGACGTCGGGCTCGATGCGCGGCCGTCGCCCCCCCTTGTCGATGGGCCGCTGCGTAGCCAGCTGAATGGACACGCCCTTCGGGTCGACTGGCTGACCCCCGGGGGCGGGGTGCAGTCCACCATTCTCACCAGCTAGCGGAGCGGTCTTGGCCTTCATGCACGCACATGCGGCGCGCCGATTCGGCGAGGCCGACACGGTTGCGCCGAAGGGCGTGAAGTTCGACTTCTGGCGCGCCATGGCCGATCTCGGCCGGCTGGTGCTGCGATCCGGCGCGCCGAAGCTGCGTCTGCGCATCGCCGCGGCCCTGGCGCTGGTGGTCGTCGGCAAGCTGGCGAGCGTCTGGGCCCCGGTGGTGCTGGGCGACGCGGTCAGCACGCTGGCGCCGCAGTCTGGCGCGGCGCTGGGCGGCGGCTTCGTCGCCGGCGCCCTGATCTTCGCAGCCTTGAGCCTGGTGGCGAGCTGCGCGCCCTATGCCCGCGACGTTGTCTTCACCCGGGTGGCGCAGTCGACCATGGCCCGGGCCGCGGTGGAGACCTTCCAGCATGCGCTGGGCCTGTCGCTGGACTTCCACCAGACCAAGCAGATGGGGTCGCTGTCGCGGATCATCGACCGGGGCTCGCGCTCGACCGACTTCCTGATCCGCAGCGTCGTCTTCAGCATCGGACCGACGCTGATCGAGCTGGTGCTGGGCATGGCGGTGATGACCACCCGCCTCGACTGGCGGTTTGCGCTCACCGCCTTCGTCAGCATCGCCGTCTACGTGGTGGTGACCTTCCGCATCACCGACTGGCGGCTGTCGCACCGGCGCGCCTTGAACGAGGCCGACAGCCGCACGGCGGGCCTCTCGGTCGACGCCCTGATCAACTATGAGACCGTGAAGACCTTCGGGGCCGAAGGTCGCGTGGTCGGCGCCTACGCTCAGGCGATGGACACCCATGTCGACGCCAGCGTCCAGGCGAACACCTCGCTCAACCTGCTCAACGCCTCGCAGTCGGTGATCCTCAACGCCGGCCTGGCGGTGATGACGGTGATGGCCGGGCTGGCGGTGGTGCACGGCGAGATGCGGGTGGGCCAGGTGGTCACCGCCGTCCTGCTGCTGCGCGGGCTCTACCAGCCGCTCGGCATCCTCGGCTTCAACTATCGCGAGATCCGCCAGGCCTTCATCGACATGGAGCAGATGGTCGACCTCACCAAGGTCGCGCCGGAGATCGTCGATGCGCCCGGCGCGCGCGACCTGCCGCCGGCCAGCGGCCAAGGGGCGGCGGTGGCGTTCGAGAGTGTCGGCTTCCGCCACGACGCCCGCTCGCTGGGCCTCGACGGGGTCAGCTTCGTCGCCCAGCCCGGCCAGACGGTGGCGCTGGTGGGGCCATCGGGCGCCGGCAAGACCACGGCGGTGCGGCTGGCCATGCGCCTGATCGATCCGCAGGAGGGGCGGGTGCTGATCGACGGAGTCGACATGCGCCAGGTGAAGCTGGACGCCTTGCGTGGGGCCGTCGCCCTGGTGCCGCAGGACGTGGCGCTGTTCAATGACACCCTCCATCGCAACATCGGATTCGCTCGCCCCGACGCCAGTCCGCAGGACGTGCGCGCGGCGGCCGACGCGGCCGAGCTGGGGGCCTTCATCGACAGCCTGCCGGACGGCCTTTTGACTCGCGTCGGCGAGCGCGGCCTGAAGCTCTCCGGCGGTGAGCGCCAGCGGGTCGGCATCGCCCGCGCCCTGCTGGCCGATCCACGGCTGCTGATCCTCGACGAGGCGACCAGCGCGCTGGACGGCCCGACCGAGGCGGCCATCCAGGAGACCTTGCGCAAGGCCCGCGCCGGGCGGACCACCCTGGTCATCGCCCATCGGCTTTCGACGATCGTCGACGCCGACCAGATCCTGGTCCTGCGCCGTGGCAAGATCGTCGAGCGCGGCGCGCACGCCGACCTCCTGGCCAGGGGTGGGGAGTACGCCGCGCTCTGGCGGCGGCAGACGCGGGCCGCCGAAGTTTAGCCATCGGCTCGCGAAGCGAGGCGTTTTCGAAGAATAGTCCTTGGATTTTTGAACCTAGGGCGCTGCAACCGCGTTTGATCCGGCCGGGGTCAGCGATCTGGGGGGTGAATTGGAACAGGCTGCGGGCTTCGGGGAGGCGACGTTAGACGAGAGTCGGTACCGGTTGCTGATCGATGCGATCACCGACTATGCGATCTACATGCTCGATCCGACAGGGGTGGTGACGAGCTGGAACCCCGGCGCCGAACGCTTCAAGGGCTATACGGCCGAGGAGATCCTCGGCCAGAACTTCTCGTGCTTCTATACGGAGGACGAGCAGCAGGCTGGCCTGCCCGCGCGCACGCTCGAGACCGCGGCGCGGGAGGGGCGCTTCGAACGCGAGGGCTGGCGGGTGCGCAAGGACGGGACCCGCTTCTGGGCCAACGTCATGATCGATCCGATCCGCGCGCCCAGCGGCGAGCTGATGGGTTTCGCCCAGATCACCCACGACCTCACCAAGCGTCGCGAAAGCGAAGAGGCGCTGCGCAGGAGCGAGGAGCAATTCCGGCTGCTGGTCCAGGGCGTCACCGACTACGCCATCTACATGCTGGACCCTCAGGGCCACGTCGCCAGCTGGAACGCCGGGGCGCAGCGCATCAAGGGCTACCGGCCCGAGGAGATCATCGGCCAGCACTTCTCGCGCTTCTACACCGAGGAGGATCGCGAGGCGGGCGTCCCCAACCAAGGCCTGCAGACGGCCCTGCGGGAAGGCCGCTGGGAGCGTGAGAGCCTGCGTGTGCGCCGCGACGGCACGACCTTCTGGGCTCACGTGGTGATCGACGCCATCCGCAGCCAGGATGGCGAGGTGGTCGGCTTCGCCAAGGTCACCCGTGACATCACCGAGCGACGGCTCGCCCAGATCGAGCTGGAAAAGGCGCGCGAAGCCCTGTTCCAGTCCCAGAAGATGGAAGCCGTCGGCCAGCTCACCGGCGGCGTCGCCCACGACTTCAACAACCTCTTGATGGCGGCGCTCAGCAGCCTCGAACTGCTGCGCAAACGGCTGCCCAACGATCCGCGCCTTGCGCCCTTGATCGACAACGCCCTGCACGCCCTGGAGCGCGGATCCGCCCTGACCGAACGCATGCTGGCGTTCGCCCGCCGGCAGGATCTGAAGCTCGTGCCCACCCCGACGCCAAACCTGCTGCGCGGCATGTTGAGTTTCCTGCAGCGTTCGATCGGACCGACGGTGCGGATCGAAAGCCGGATCCCTGCCAGCCTGCCGGCGGCGCTTACCGATCCCACCCAGCTCGAGACCGCCCTGCTCAACCTGGCGCTCAACGCGCGCGACGCCATGCCGGCGGGCGGCGTGATCACCGTGTCCGCCAGGATGGCGACGGTGGCGAAGGGCGACGCCACGCTCAAGGCCGGAGACTACGTGGTCGTCAGCGTGGCGGACGACGGCGAGGGCATGGACGCCGCGACCCTGGCCAAGGCGACGGAACCCTTCTTCACGACCAAGGGCGTCGGCAAGGGCACTGGCCTGGGCCTCTCCATGGTGCACGGCCTGGCGGCGCAGTCGGGCGGCGCGCTGACCATCCAGAGCCGCAAGGGCGAGGGGACGACGGTGGAGATCTGGCTGCCCACCGCCGCGGCCCTGTCCGACCAAGGCGACGCAGTCGACGTCGATCTTCCGCCGACGCCGGGCTCGCAAATGGTGGTGATGTTGGTGGACGACGACAACCTGGTCCTGACGAACACCGCCGCGCTGCTCGAGGACCTCGGCCATTACGTCATCACCGCCTCGTCCGGGGGAGAGGCGCTGCAGGCCCTGAGGCTGCATCCGGACGTGGACGTCGTGATCACCGACTTCGCGATGCCGCACATGAACGGCGTCGATCTGGCCGCCGCGATCGGGCGTGAGCGTCCGGGCCTGCCGATCATCCTCGCCACCGGCTATGTCGACCTCGCCGGCCGCGAAATTCCGGGGCTGCTGCGCCTGAAAAAGCCGTTCACCCAGGAGCAGGTGCAAGACGCCGTCACGCTGGCCGTCGAGACCCGGCGGTCGGCCGTGCCGGAGCAGGCTTAGCGCACCGGGTCTGAAGTTCGCCAGCCTATGGTCACCCGCCGGAGCGAACCTGCCGAGGCGCACGCCTATTCGGCGGCCGCGCGCGGCGCCTCGCGAACCTCGACCGGCGGCGGGCTCGGCGTGCCCCCGCGCAGCCGCCGCCCGAGGGCGGCGATCCGCGCCGACACCACCTTGGGCGCCGCCAGCATGACCGGGGTCAGCAACAGGGTCAGCAGGGTCGCGAAGCTCAGGCCCCAGACCACGGCGCCGGAGAGCTGCACCCACCATTCCGAGCCGGGAGCCTTGTACTCGAAATGGCCGGTGCGGAAGTTTGGATGCACCTGGAACATCAGCGGCAGCAGGCCGACCACGGTCACCAGGGTGGTCAGCATCACCGGTCGAAACCGCTGGGCCGCCGCCCGGACGGCGGCCTCGTCGGCGGCATGCCCCTGCCGCCGCAGCTGGTAGAAGGTGTCGACCAGCACGATGTTGTGGCCCACGACGACGCCGGCCAGCGCCACCACGCCCGTGCCGAGGAACAGCACCGAGACATAGTCGAAGGTGTGGGCCACGTTCAGCTGCACGCCCAGCAGCACGCCTGTGGTCGACAGCAGCACCGCCGAAAGGGTCACCAGCACGCCGTAGAAACTGTTGAACTGCCAGAGCAGGATCAGCCCCATCAGGAACAGCGACACCAGCATGGCCACGGCGAAGAAGCCCATCGCCTTCTGGCCCTCCTCGTCGGCGCCGCGGAATTTCCAGCGCACCGAGGAGTCGAGGCCGGCCCGCTGAATCCAGGGCTTCAGCGCGGCGATCTTCTGGTTGGCGGCGACGCCCGGCGCAGCGTTCGCCTGCAGGATGACAACCCTGGCGCTGTCGCGCCGCTGGATGGCGGTGACCTGCGGCGCAGGCGCGCGCTTGATGAGGTAGGAGGCCGGCACCGGACCATTGGCGGTCGGGATCTTCAGCTCGTCGAAGGCGGCCAGGTTGCGGTCGGTCGGCGGGAAGCGGACGCGAATGTCCAGCTCGTTGTCGGAATCGTCCGGCCGGAAGCGGCCGGCCAGGACCCCCTCGGTGACGAACTGGATCGCCTGGCCGACGCTCAGCACGTCGACGCCGTAGCGGCCGGCGGCCTGGCGGTCGACGCTCAGGTTCCACTCGATCCCCGGCGAGGTCCGGTTGTCCTCGACGTCGCGCAGCTGCGGGTCGGCGGCGAGCTTCGTCTTGATCGCGGCGGCGGCGGCGTCGAGGGCGGCCGGATCGCGGCCGCGCAGTTCGATCTGGATGTCCTTGCCGACGGGCGGACCGGCCCGCGGCTTGCGGACCTCGGCCTGCAGGCCCGGCAGGGTCTCGACGCGCCTGCGGATGACCCCGACGATGTCCTCGCCGGTCAGTCCCATCGCCCGACGGTCCTCGTAGTCGGCGAACTCGACCTGGATGCGGCCGACGGTATCGTTGGGGGCGCCGTTGAAGCCGCCCGGGCTCATCGGACCCGAACGCACATAGATCGCCTTCACCCCCTTGATCCCCAGCAGCCGCCGTTCGACCTGGGCCGTCAGGACGTCGTCGGACTGCGGCGACAGGTTGCCGCGGGCCTTCACATAGACGGCGGCCTGGTCCGGATCGCTGCGCAGGATGAACTCGGTGGCGTGCGGCGTCTTGGCGTACCAGGCGAAGATGGCCACGGTGATCACCACGGCGGCGCCGATACAGGCGAACGGCCGCTGGGCCAGCCGCGACAGGGTGCGGGCATAGCGCCCCATGAAGCCGCTCATGCTGCGTGGATCGCCATGCTCGGACTTCTCGATCTCGGCGAGCTGTTCGGCGTCGATCGACGCGGTGCGGCCGAACACCGAGCCCAGCGCCGGCGTGAACACCAGGGCGACGAAGATCGAGGCGCCCAGCACGAAGATCAGGGTCAGCGGCACGAAGCTCATGAACTTGCCGGTGATGGAGTTCCAGAACAGGAACGGCAGGAAGGCGCAGAGCGTGGTCAGGGTGCCGTTGACCACCGGCCAGAACATCCGCTTGCCGGCGAGCGCGAAGGCCCTCGCCTTCGGCAGGCCCTCGGCCATCTTGCGATCGGCGTACTCGACCACCACGATGCCGCCGTCGACCAGGATGCCGACCGCCAGGATCAGGCCGAACATCACCATCTGGTTGAGGGTGACGCCCTTGGCGTGCAGCATCAGAAAGGCGATCAGGAAGCAGATCGGGATCGAGGCGCCGACGATCAGGCCCTGGCGGACGCCGAGGCTGGCGACCACGATCAGCATCACCAGCAGGGTGGCGGTGATCAGGCCGGATTCCAGCACGATGAGGGTGCGGCCGATGAATTCGGAATCGTCGAAGGTGTAGTCGACCTTGACGGTGTCCGGCCAGCGCGCCCGTTCGGCGGCGACCATCGCCCGCACCTGGCGGTTGGTGTCGATGACATTGGCGCCGCTGCGCTTCTGCACCTCGATGGTGAAGGCGGGCTCGCCATTGAAGCGGGTGATCGAGTCGGCTTCCTTGAAGGTCCGCCGCACCTCGCCGATGTCGCCGATGGTGATCAGCCGGTCGCCGTTCTTCTTCACCGGCAACGACAGGATGTCGGAGGGTTCGCCGACCACGCCCGGCACCTTGACGGCGAACCGCGCGCCGCCCGACTGCAGCGCGCCGGCGGGGATCAGCTGGTTGTTGCGGGCGATGACGCTCTGCAGGTCGCCGACGGTGACGTTGTAGGCCTCCATCCGCATCGGATCGACCGTCACCTCCATCATCTCGTCGCGGGCGCCGTTGACCTCGGCGCCCAGCACGCCGGGCAGGGTCTCCAGCCGTTCCTTGAGGTCGCGGCTGATGCGGAACAGCTCGCGCTCGGGGGCGGCGCCATGCAGGACGATGCCGATCACCGGATTGAGCGAAGTATCGGCCTCCTGCACGAACGGCTGCTCGGCGTCCGGCGGAAAGCGCGCCCGCGCCAGGTCGACCTTGGCGCGGACATCCGCCAGCGCCTTGTCGCGGTTGAATTCGGGGACGAACTCGAGATTGACGATCGCGACGTTCTCGCGCGCGACCGCGTTCATCTCCTTCAGCCCCTGGAGGTTCTGCAACTGCAGCTCGAGCGGCTTGACCAGCAGGCGCTCGGCGTCCTCCGGGCTGACGCCGGGGAAGGGCGCCACCACCGAGACGAAGGGGAAGGGCACCTCGGGATCGGCTTCGCGCGGCATCGCCAGGTAGGCGAACAGGCCGAAGACGGCGGCGATCAGCGCCACGCCCAGCACCACCTTGCGCCGGCGGATGGCGCCGTCGATGAGGGCCTCGATCATCCGCTCAGCCGCCGCCGCCGACGCGGACCTTCTGGCCTTCGCCGACGTAGGACTGGCCGACCGTGATCAGCCGCACCGCGCCGTGCAGGCCGCTGACCCAGGCTCCGTCGTCGGTCTCCTCGACCACCTGCACGGGGGCGAAGGCCACGCGGCCGTCGGCCTGGACATAACGCACGCCCTGGCGGCCGGCGGCGTCGAGCACCAGCGCCGAGACAGGCGCCAGATGCGCCGCGCCGACGCCGGCGGCGATCTTCACCTCGGCCGAAAGGCCGGAGCGGATCTCCATCCGCGGATTGGGCGCGGTGATCTCCAGATGATAGGTCCGCGTCTGCGGATCGGCGTCGCGGGCGATGTAGCGCACGCGGCCCTGGAGGGTCTCGCCGGAGACCAGCCTGGCGCTGGCCGGCGCGCCGACCTTGATCTTGGCCGCCTCGGTCTCCGGCAGGTCGGCGACCACCAGCAGGGGGTCGAGCTCGATCATCGTTCCGCAGGCCTGGCCCGCGGCCAGATAGGTCCCGATCTCGGCGTCGCGGTGGTCGAAGACCCCGGTGAAGGGCGCGCGGATGTCCACCTGGGCGCGGGCGATCTCCGCCTGGCGCACGGCGGCCTGGGCGGAATCCAGGGCGGCCTGGCCGGCCAGCACCTGGGTTGGCGAGCGGAAGCCCTTCTTGGCGAGTTCGACGGCGGCCTGCTGCTGCAGCTGGGCCGAGCGCAGCGCGGCGCGGGCCTGGTCGAGGCTGGCCTGCCGGGCGTCGACGGCGAGCCGGCAGAGCACCGCGCCCTTGGCGACGATGGCGCCCTGCAACACCGGGGCTTGGGCGACCACGCCAGCGGTTTCCGAACGCAGCTCCACGCTGCGCGTCGCCTGTGTGCGGCCGCGCAAGGTCACGTCATAGGCGCGCATCACCTCGGGAAGCAGCCGCACCTGCACGCTGGGCAGCGCATGGGCCGCCGGGGGCGGGGGCGGGGCGGTGCTGGCCGAGGCGCCGCCGGCCAGGGTGCGTACGAGGAAATACAGCGCCACGACCGCGACGACGGCGACGACGAAGGCGTAGCGGGATTTGATGCGCATGCTTTGTCCCGAGCCCGCGACGGCGGGATCAGCGGCTTCCTCTCCGGCAACCCCGTACTCTGGGTGTATCGCCGCATTTTTGCCACCTGAAGGCGATGAGCAACTTAAATCGGCGTTATGCGCCGCGCGGCACGGTGTCCTTCCCGGCGGCGCAACGCTATCTCGGGCTGGCGCGGCAGGACGTCTCCGGCCCGCAGAATGGAGAGGTTCCGTTGCGCTATCTGCACACCATGGTCCGCGTCGCCGATCTTGACGCTGCGCTCGACTTCTACTGCAACAAGCTCGGCCTGGTCGAAGTCGACCGTCACGACCAGCCCCAGGGCCGCTTTACCCTGGTGTTCCTGGCTGCGCCGCGCGACGTCGAGGCGGCGCGGGTCAAGCGGGCGCCGACCGTCGAGCTCACCTACAACTGGGATTCGGAGGACTATGGCGGCGGCCGGAATTTCGGCCACCTGGCCTACGAGGTGGACGACATCTATGCCGCCTGTCAGCGTCTGCTGGACGGGGGCGTGGTCATCAGCCGCCCGCCGCGCGACGGCCGCATGGCCTTCGTCCGTTCGCCCGACAATATCTCGGTGGAGCTGCTGCAGGCGGGAGATCCCCTGGCGCCGGCCGAGCCGTGGCTCTCGATGCCCAATGTCGGCGTTTGGTGATTTAACCAGGAGAGATCGCATGCCCGCTTCCCCGCCACGCTCGCCGCTTACGAGGCTCAATGACGGCCAGGCGATGCCGCAGGTCGGGCTGGGCGTCTGGCAGACGCCGCCCGACATCACCGCCCAGGTGGTCCGCACCGCGATTGCGACCGGCTACCGCTCGATCGACACCGCCGCGGTCTATGGCAACGAGGTCGGGGTGGGCGAAGGCGTGCGCGGCTCCGAGGTTTCGCGCGACGAGATCTTCATCACCACCAAGCTGTGGAACCGCGACCATGGCTACGACGCCACCCTCGCGGCGTTCGACCACAGCCTCGAGCGGCTCGGCCTCGACGACGTCGACCTCTACCTGATCCACTGGCCCGTGCCGGCCGAGGGCCGCTACATCGACAGTTGGCGGGCGATGATCCGCTTGCAGGAGGAAGGCCGGGCCCGCTCGATCGGCGTCTCCAACTTCATGGTCGAGCATCTGCGGCGACTGATCGGCGAAACCGGGGTGGCCCCGGCGGTGAACCAGGTCGAGCTGCACCCGAAGTTCCAGCAGACGGAGCTGCGCGCCTTCCACGCCAGCCAGGGCATCGTCACCGAATCCTGGAGTCCGCTGGGCCAGGGCGAGCTGCTGAAGCATCCGGTGATCGCCCGAATCGCCGCGCGCCACGGCAGGACCCCGGCCCAGGCGGTGATCCGCTGGCACATCGATTCGGGGTTCGTGGTGATTCCCAAATCGGTCCATGCCGACCGGATCGCCGAGAATTTCGAGGTCTTCGATTTCCGCCTGGACGACGAGGACATGACCGCCATCGCCGCCCTCGACGATCCGACCGGACGGATGGGCTTCGATCCGCTGACGTTCGCCTGACGCGTTCTCAGGCCGAGATCTGGCCGCCGTCGAAGCCAGCGCGACACAAGTTTCCTGGGGAAAAGGCTGTCGTAAGGCTCAGTTCCGCCGCCTCTGGGACAAGACCTGGCGCGCCGCCATCCGAGCCCCTGAGGGCAATCTGGCGGGGCTCAGCTTGAACGGAACCCGACGGGCCGCCGAAACGGCGGACTTTAACTCTGCAATGGCTCCCCGGGCAGGACTCGAACCTGCGACCCGGCGGTTAACAGCCGCCTGCTCTACCAACTGAGCTACCGAGGACCAGAGCCGTCGAGGGCCGGGGCTATACGCTACGACCCGCGGCCATGCAAGCGGGGGGTGGCGGTCTTGTCTCGGCCTTTTGTTATGTCACTGCACCGCCTTGAGGCCCGCTGGAAAAAAGAGCCCGGCGCGAGCGCCGGGCCAAGACGTCTGTGATGGTGGGGTGTCTTCAAGGAAGACACCTGGACAGTCCGGCGCGTCGGTGAATCACGAGTTAATTCCGGGTGGCGGCGGCAAGCCGCGGTTTACCGATGTGGCGAAAATCCGAACGGCTTCGTCCGACTGCGGAGCCTGCCAGCTCGCGGGACCGGCGCTTCGGCCGTAGGCCGTTCAGCGGCCGTTCAGGCCGAGTGACGCATTCGAGGAGGCGCCTGTCCGACGGCCTATGTTGGTCGCGTAGTCCGCCAGGCCGCGCGCCCGGTCCTGCAAGGGGCTTTTCCTGGGGGGGACCGGGCGCGTATGGCCGCCAGGCCCACGGCCCATCGATGCTTGCCGCGGTCGAGGGCAGGGGCCAGACTAGCCGCATGTCGTCCGAGCCGCCGCCGACCACCGACGCCGAATACCGCGTCGTGCGCGGGCCCTGGCCGCGCTGGGCGCTGCAGCTCAGCCTGATCAAGCTGATCGCCTGGGGCGCCAGCGTCGTCGGGGCGACCATTCTGATCGCCCTCGTATTGCTGGTGGTCTTCGGCGCGTTCGGCTAGGGGCGGCCGGTGAAGACGCGAAAGCCGCGGATCTCGGCGATCGCCAGCATCTCGCGGTCGCCGGCGGTGTCGCCATAGGCCGCGGCGAGGCGCAGGCCTGGCCCGAAGCGCGCCTCCAGCCGGGCGACCTTTTCCGGCCCGCGGCAGTTGCGGGTCGCAAACGCGCCGGTGACGCGGTCCTGGCTGTCGACGACAAGGTCGGTGCCGATCAGCTCGTCGGCTTGCAGCAACTCGGCGAACGGCCGCACCACGAGGCTGGGCGAAGCAGTGACGATGATCCTCAGCGCGCCTCGCTCGCCCCATTCGCGCCAGGTCGCCAGGGCGTCCGGCCGCAGCAAGGTCGCGGCGTGGGTGGCGGCGAATTCGCCGGCCAGGGCCTCGAGCCATGGCCGCGGCAGGCCGTTGAGGAATTCCCGCACGGCGGCGGCCTTGATCCGGCCACGGTCTTTGTCGACCAGGTAACGCAGGGCGGCCGGCGCCAGTCTCCCCATCCCCAGCGCGTATCGTAGCGGTCGCGCGCGCCATCGGAGAAAGGCCGTGAAGCTGTCGCGAACCGTCAAGGTGCCATCGAAGTCGAAAGCCGCGATCGGCCGGGCGCTTGCGCGACCTTCTGTCCCCGGGTTTTTCCCGGTCTGGGACGCCGGAGTCGCGATATCTTGTGCCATTACGGGCCGTTCCCATCTAAAGGAGGGCGCCCGGAGCTTTGGCGCCCCGTCGCAGAATGTCGCTACGTCGAGCGAAGGCTTGTGATCCCGGCGCGGATCGGGGAATGTCAAGACTTAGACAACCCGCGGCGCGTAATCTGCATTGAAGGCGCAGACGCCCGCAGGGGCGGCGGACGCCGGGCCCGACCCGGACGCCTAGAGAGTGAGAAACGACCATGACCAAGGCCGCCAGCGGAGACTCGAAGAGCACGCTCTATTGCTCTTTCTGCGGCAAGAGCCAGCACGAGGTCCGCAAGCTCATCGCGGGGCCGACCGTGTTCATCTGCGACGAGTGCGTCGAGCTGTGCATGGATATCATCCGCGAAGAGCACAAGATCTCCTTCGTCAAATCCAAGGACGGGGTGCCGACTCCCAAGGAGATCCGTGAGGTTCTCGACGATTACGTGATCGGTCAGGACCACGCGAAAAAGGTCCTCTCGGTCGCGGTCCACAACCACTACAAGCGCCTCAACCACGCGACGAAGAACAACGACGTCGAGCTCGGCAAGGCCAATATCCTGCTGATCGGCCCGACCGGCACCGGCAAGACGCTGCTCGCCCAGACTCTGGCGCGCATCATCGACGTGCCGTTCACGGTGGCCGACGCGACGACGCTCACCGAGGCCGGCTATGTCGGCGAGGACGTCGAGAACATCATCCTGAAGCTGCTGCAGTCGGCCGACTACAACGTCGAGCGGGCGCAGCGCGGCATCGTCTACATCGACGAGGTCGACAAGATCAGCCGCAAGTCCGACAATCCCTCGATCACCCGCGACGTGTCGGGCGAGGGCGTCCAGCAGGCGCTGCTGAAGATCATGGAAGGCACCGTCGCCTCCGTGCCGCCGCAGGGCGGGCGCAAGCATCCGCAGCA
>Ga0207703_10000087_pt1 | contig 106113 bp, 102 predicted proteins | sample KBSSwiS12_FD_184304 | JGI IMG/M metagenome (GOLD analysis project Ga0207703, IMG submission 184304) | Switchgrass rhizosphere microbial communities from Kellogg Biological Station, Michigan, USA - KBS Switchgrass S1-2 (SPAdes) (version 2) | ecosystem: Host-associated > Plants > Roots >...
GATGCGGCGCGGCCTAAAGCCTCGCCGCATCCGCGGATGCTGCTCATCGCGGGCCTCGGCAACCCCGGCCAGGGGTATTCGAAGAGCCGCCACAACATCGGCTTCATGGCCGTTGACGAAATTGCGCGCCGGTGGGGTTTCTCGCCGGCGCGTTCGCGTTTCCACAGCCTGGCCAGCGAAGGCGCGATCGAGACGCCGGCCGGGGCGGTGCGCGCCCTGATCCTCAAACCCCAGACCTTCTACAACGAGAGCGGCCGCGCGGTCGGCGAGGCGCTGAAGTTCTTCAAGCTGGCGCCGGCCGACCTGGTGGTCTTCTACGACGAGATCGACTTGGCGCCGGGGCGCTTCCGGATGAAGACCGGCGGCGGCGCAGCCGGCAACAACGGCATCCGCTCGGTCACCGCACGGGTCGGGCCGGATTTCCGCCGCGCCCGGCTGGGCACCGGCCACCCCGGCGACAAGGCGCTGGTCATGGGCCATGTGCTTTCCGACTTCCACAAGGCCGAGATGAGGTGGGTCGAGCCGCTGCTGCAGGCCTGCGCCGACGCCGCGCCGCTGCTGGCGGCCGGGGAGGACGAGAAATACCAGACCGAGGTCATGCGCCTGGCCCCGGCGGAAAAGGTCGACCCGCGCGCGCTGGCCCGCGGCAAGGACTGAGGCGCCGCCGCGATCATCCCAGCCATGGAGCCGACCAGAAGATGTGGCGGGCACAGGCTGAATGGACGCGTGATCCATGGCGCGCCGGCCGCAGATCAGCCGCACCGGCCCGCCCGCTCAGGCGATTTAGATCAGATCAGGCGGGGTCGTAGTTGAGGATCGGCCCCAGCCAGCGCTCGGCGGTCGACAGCTCCCAGCCCTTGCGGCGCGCGTAGTCCTCGACCTGGTCACGCTCGATCCGCCCGACGCCGAAATAGTGCGCCTCGGGATGGGCGAAGTAGAGGCCGGAGACCGCCGCCGGCGGGGTCATGGCGAGGCTCTCGGTGAGCTCCAGGCCGGTGGCCCGGGTGGCGTCGAGCAGGCGGAACAGGGTGGTCTTCTCGGTGTGGTCGGGCTGGGCGGGATAGCCCGGAGCCGGCCGGATGCCGCGGTACTGTTCGGCCACCAGCAGGTCGATGTCGAACGGCTCGTCGGGCGCATAGCCCCAGAGCTGCGTGCGCACGCGCCGGTGCAGGGCCTCGGCGAAGGCCTCCGCCAGCCGGTCGGCGATGGCGGTCGACAGGATCGCCGAATAGTCGTCGCCGGCCTCACGGAACCGCTGGGCCAACTCCAGCTCGCCGTGCCCGGCGGTCACCGCGAAGCCGCCGACCCAATCGGGCTTGACGCCGATCGGCGCCACGAAGTCGGCGAGCGCCACATTGCGCTGGTCGCCGGTCTTCTGCATCTGCTGGCGCAGGGTGTGCAGGCGGGCGATCTCGCCCTGGCGGCTCTCGTCGGCGTAGAGGACGATATCGTCGCCGTCGGCGTTGGCCGGCCAGAAGCCGACCACGCCGCGGGCCTCCAGCAGCCCCTCCTGGATGATCCGCGCCAGCATGGCCTGGGCGTCGGCGTAGAGGTCGCGGGCGGCCTCGCCCACCACGTCGTCCTCGAGGATCTGCGGGAAACGGCCGACCAACTCCCAGCTGGCGAAGAACGGCGTCCAGTCGATGTGGCGGGCCAGCTCCGGCAGGTCATAGGGCGCGAAGGTCTTCACGCCCAGGAAGCCCGGCTTCGGCGGATCGTAGGTCGACCAGTCCGGCGTGAAGGCGTTGTTCCGCGCCTCGACCAGGGTGGCGCGGGCGCGGTTGCTCTGCCCTCGGGCGAACTGGACGCGGACCTTCTCGTAGTCGGCGACGGTCTCGGCCATGAAGCGGTCGCGCTCGGTCGGCGACAGCAGGTTGGAGACCACGCCGACGGCGCGGCTGGCGTCCAGCACATAGGTGGTCGCGCCCTGGTACTTGGGCGCGATCTTCACCGCGGTGTGGGTCTTCGAGGTCGTCGCCCCGCCGATCAGCAGCGGTATCTTAAAGCCCCGACGCTGCATCTCGGCGGCGACGAAGGCCATCTCGTCGAGCGAGGGAGTGATCAGGCCGGAGAGGCCGACGATGTCGACCTTCTGCTTCTCCGCCTCGTCGAGGATGCGGTCGACGGGAACCATGACGCCGAGATCGATGACCTCGTAGTTGTTGCACTGCAGGACCACGCCGACGATGTTCTTGCCGATGTCGTGGACGTCGCCCTTGACGGTGGCCATCAGGATCTTGCCGGCGGCTTCGCGCGGTTTGCCCTCCTTCTCGGCCTCCATGAAGGGCATCAGGTAGGCCACCGCCTGCTTCATCACCCGGGCCGACTTCACCACCTGGGGCAGGAACATCTTTCCGGCGCCGAACAGGTCGCCGACGACGTCCATGCCGGCCATCAGCGGGCCTTCGATGACGTGCAGCGGACGCTCGGCCTTCTGTCGCGCCTCCTCGACGTCGACCTCGATGAATTCGCCGATGCCGCGGACCAGGGCGTGCTTCAGCCGCTCCTCGACCGGCCCTTCGCGCCAGGTGAGGTCGGGGCCCTTGGCCTCGCTCTTGCCGCCCTTGTACTTGGGCGCGAGGTCGACGAGGACCTCGGTCGGGACCTTCCCGTCGGCGCGCTTGCGGTTGAGGATCACGTCCTCGACGGCCTCGCGCAGTTCGGCCGGGATCTCGTCATAGACCGGCAGGTCGCCGGCGTTGACGATGCCCATGTCCATGCCGGCCGCGATGGCGTGGTAGAGAAAGACCGAGTGAATGGCCCGGCGCACCGGCTCGTTGCCGCGGAAGCTGAAGGAGACGTTGGAGACGCCGCCGGACACCCGGGCGTGCGGCAGGGTCTGCTTGATCCGCCGGGTCGCCTCGATGAAGTCGACGGCGTAGTTGTCGTGCTCCTCGATCCCGGTCGCCACGGCGAAGATGTTCGGATCGAAGATGATGTCCTCGGCCGGGAAGCCGACCTGTTCGGTGAGGATCCTGTAGGCGCGGGTGCAGATCTCGACCTTGCGGTCGGCGGTGTCGGCCTGGCCCTGCTCGTCGAAGGCCATGACCACCACGGCCGCGCCATAGCGCAGGCAGGCTTTCGCCTGTTCGATGAACTTGGCCTCGCCTTCCTTCATGCTGATGGAGTTGACGATCGAGCGGCCCTGGACGCACTGCAGCCCGGCCTCGATCACCTCCCACTTGGAGCTGTCGATCATCACCGGCACGCGGGCGATGTCCGGCTCGGCGGCGATCAGGTTGAGATAGGTCCGCATGGCCGCGACGCTGTCGAGCAGGCCCTCGTCCATGTTGACGTCGATCACCTGCGCCCCGGCGTCGACCTGCTGGCGCGCCACGCTCAGCGCCTCGGGATAGTCCCCCTCGGCGATCAGCTTGCGGAATTTGGCCGAACCGGTGACGTTGGTCCGCTCGCCGACGTTGATGAAGATGGGGCGCATTTCACTGAAACCTGAGTGTCATCCCGGTTTCGCCAAGCGAAGACCGGGACCCATGAACATCGGGGATGGCAATTAGAACAGGGTGACCGCCGCGTGAACGCCGGAATTCGTGGGTCCCGGACAAGCGCGGCGCGCTTTCCGGGATGACGGCTCCTTCAGGCAAGTTCGAACGGCTCCAGGCCGGCCAGCCGCATGGCCTTGGGGCGTTCCGGGACCAGCCGCGGCGCCAGATCGCGCACCTCGTCGGCGACGTGGCGAATGTGGTCGGGGGTGGTGCCGCAGCAACCGCCCAGGATGTTGACCAGGCCGGCCTCGGCCCATTCGTGCAACTGGTGTCCGGTCTGGTGCGGGGTCTCGTCGTACTCCCCGAAGGCGTTGGGCAGGCCAGCGTTCGGATAGGCCGAGACCAGGGTATCGGCGATCCGCGCCAGCTCGGCGATGTGCGGCCGCATCAGCTCGGCGCCGAGCGCGCAGTTGAGGCCGACGGCGAACGGCTTGGCGTGTTTCACCGAGTTCCAGAACGCCTCCACCGTCTGGCCCGACAGGGTGCGCCCCGAGCGGTCGGTGATGGTGCCCGAGATCCAGATCGGCAGCGGCTCGTAGCCCTGTTCCTCGAGGTCGAGGATGGCCTTGATCGCCGCCTTGCAGTTCAGGGTGTCGGTGATGGTCTCGATCAGGAAGAGGTCGACGCCGCCCTCGTGCAGCGCCTTGGCCTGCTCGGAATAGGCCGCATAGACCTGCTCGAAGGTGACCTTGCGAGCGCCAGGATCGTTCACGTCCGAAGACATCGACAGCATCACCGGGAGCGGGCCGATGGAGCCGGCCAGGAAGCGCGGCTTTCCCGGCTCCTTCGCGGTCCAGCGGTCGGCGACCTCGCGGCCGATGCGGGCGCCCTGCAGGTTGATGTCGCGCACGGCGCTTTCCAGCCCGTACTCGGCCTGGCCGATCGAGGTGGCCGAGAAGGTGTTGGTCTCCGAGATATCGGCGCCGGCGGCGAAATACTGGTCGTGCAGGTCGGCGATGATGTCCGGCCGGGTGATGCACAGCAGATCGTTGTCACCCTTCAACTGGCCGGGATGAGCCTGGAACCGGTCGCCGCGATAGTCGGCCTCGTCGAGGCCGCGCTTCTGGATCATCACGCCCCAGGAGCCGTCGAGCACCAGCACCCGCTCCTTGGCCGCGGCCTTCAGCGCCGCGATACGCTCTTGCCGCGTCATGCCGCCGCCTCCTCCTGGGGAGCTTCAGGTTCGCGCACGCCCAGCACCCGGCAGATGGCGTAGGTCAGGTCGGCGCGATTCAGGGTGTAGAAATGGAAGTCCGAGAAGCCTTCCTCGACGAGCTTGGCGCACATCTCGGCGGCCACCGAGCCGGCGATCAGCCGACGGGTGTCGGGATCCTTGTCCAGCCCCTCGAACAGGTTGGCGAGCCAGCCCGGCACCTGGATGCCGATCGGGCCGGCCATCTTCTTGAGGCCCTTGAAGTTGGTCACCGGCATGATTCCCGGCGAGATCGGAATGGTGATCCCGGCCTTGCGGACCTTCTCCATGAAGCGGAGGAAGCCGTCGATGTCGAAGAAGAACTGGGTGATCGCCCGCGTCGCGCCGGCGTCCACCTTGGCCTTCAGGACCTTGATGTCGTGCTCCAGCGACGGGCTCTCCGGATGGATGTGCGGGTAGAGGCCGACGCTGACCTCGAACGGCGCGATGGCGCGGATCGCCTGGGTCAGTTCCGTGGCGTTGTTGTAGCCGTCGACGCGCGGCGTGTAGCGGCCGCCGATCTGGCCCGGCGGGTCGCCGCGCAGCGAGACGATGTGGCGGACGCCGGCCTCCCAATAGTCGCGGATCACCTCGTCCACCTCCTCGCGGGCGGCGTCGACGCAGGTCAGGTGGGCGGCAGGCTTCAGCGTCGTCTCGCGCAGCATGCGCAGCACCGTGCGGTGGGTGCGGTCCCGGGTGGAGCCGCCTGCCCCATAGGTGACCGAGACGAAGGACGGGTTCAGCGGCTCCAGCCGGCGGATCGCCTCCCACAGGGCGACCTCGGCCTCCGGCGTCTTCGGCGGCGAGAACTCAAAAGACACCGTCGGCGGCGGCCGGTGGCTTTCGCCGGCGCGCGCCACGGGACCCAGGGCCGAATGGGGGGCGGCGGATTGTTGCCGGCTCATGCGGCGCTCCTTTGACGGTCGCGGCCGCGCTCGGCCGTCCAGATCTTCACGGTGAGGCCTTCCTTGCGGGTCGGCGGCAGGTCGCCGGCCTGGATGTCGGGAAACCCCGCCTCGCCCAGCCAGCGATAGATCTCGGCGTCGGAAAAACCCAGCCGGCGGTGCTGGTGCTGCTCGCGCAGGAACTCCAGCCCGTGCGGGGCGAAGTCGACGATGATCAGCTTGCCCGGATCGGCGACGATGCGGCCCGCCTCGCGCACGGCGGCGGCGGGGTCGGCGAGGTAGTGCAGCACCTGGTGGACGATGACCAGGTCGGCGCTGGCGTCGGGCAGGCGGGTGCCGAAGATGTCGCCGTGGCGCAACTCGCAGCGCGCCAGGCCGGCCTGCGCCACATGGTTGCGGGCGATGTTCAGCATCTGCTGGGAGAGGTCGAGGCCGAGCGCCTGGTCGACCCGCGGGGCCAGCAGGGTCAGCATCCGCCCGGTGCCGGAGCCGAGATCGACCAGGCGCTTGAACGGACCCGGCCCGGCGGCCTTGAGGATCGCCTGCTCGACATCGGTCTCGGCCACGTAGAGCGAGCGGATCTCGTCCCAGCGCGCGGCGTTGCGGGCGAAATATTCGGCGGCGTCGGTGGCGCGCTCCGCACGCACCCGGCTGAGCTGCTCGGCGTCGCGCGCCAGCACCGGATCGGCGGGATCCATGCGCGCCAGGGTCTCGGCGACCAGATCGGAAGCTTGCCCCGCCGTCGTCAGGCGGTAGAAGACCCAGGCCCCGTCCGGAAACCGCTCGACCAGACCGGCTTCGGCGAGCAGCTTGAGGTGGCGCGAGACGCGGGGCTGGCTCTGGTCGAGTACGCGGCAGAGCTCCAGCACCGCCAGTTCCTCGTGCGACAGCAGCGCGAGGATGCGCAGGCGAGTCGGTTCGCCCGCCGCGCGCAGCACGTCAACAGCCTGGCCCGCCGTGAGCTTCATGCTCCATATAAAGATATCCTTATGTCTTTATGTCAAGTCGCAAGCGGACTCGTGCGCGTCCGCGCCGCCTGGCGAACCGCCGGCGGCTCAGCGGTTCGCCGCGACCACGACGGTCGCTTCGGAGATGCCGAGTTCGGCCATCTGCTCACTGATCTTCGGCTCCAGCCCGGCTGCAGCGCGCAGGTCCGCCGCCCCGCCCGCGGCGTCGCCTGACTTCAGCTTCGCCAGCCCGCGCGCATAGAGCGACGGCGCGAGCTTCGGCTGCAGCTTCAGGGCGGTGTCATAATCGGCGAGCGCCTGTACGAATTCGCCGCGGCGGAGGTGAACCATGCCACGGCTGTCGAACACCATCGCCACGCGTGAGCCGCGCCGGATCGCCAGGTCGCAATCGGCCAGCGCCTGGTCGAGCCCCCGGCCCCAGAGTGCACGGGCCCAGCAACGCTCGTTCAGTGCGATCCCGACCTGGAACGACTTCGGGTATTTCGCCAGCCAGGCGTCGAGGCGGGCGATCGCCCGCTCGTACTGGCGCGCCTCCACATAGCCACCGGCGATATCGAGCTCCAGGTCGGGCTGGTCCGGCTGAGTGGTCAGGGCAGCCTGGAAATCGGCGTCGGCGGCTTCCACCTGGCCGGCGGCGAGGCGGATGTGAGCGCGCACGACCAGCGCGTCGGCGAAGGCCGGCTTCAGCTTCAAGGCCTTGTCGAGGTCACGCATGCCCTCCAACGGAGCCTGGCTCGCCAGCCTCCACCGCGCGCGGTCGTAGTAGAGGTCGGCGTTGTCCGGCTCCTGGGCGATCGCCTGATCGAGAGTCTTGATCGCACCCAGGTAGTCGTGGCGGGCGGCGGCGGCGGCCGCGCGACGTCGCAGCGCGCCGACATCGAGAGCCTCGGCCGCAGCCGCGCCGGCGGCGTTCGCCACCTGGAGATCCGGCGCCGCGGTGGACGGCGGACCGGCGCGCACGCCTTCGTCGTCGAGCCGGAAGACCGGGCCGCCGTTGTAGGTGAAGTAGAGGGCGTGCTGGCTTTGCGAGACGAACACCCGGTGCGACAGAAAGAAGTCGGCGCCCAGCAACATGTCCGCGCCGGAAAAGTCGGTCTTGGCGACGCGCAGGCGGGTGTTCTTGATCGTCTCGTTGCCGATCTCCAAGCTCGAGAAGGGCAGGATGTAGCTGTCGGTCGCCCGGCGACCGATGCCGCGCGCCGCCTCGTCCATACTGGCTTGGTCCGCCTCCAGCCTCGCGCCGGCCTTCAGCGCCGTGCTCAGCTTCAACATGGAGCGGCCTGCCCCGGTGTCGAAGGTGACCCGGATCGGCAGGTCGTTGACGCGCGCTCGACCATAGATGTGGGGGTCGACCGGCGTGGTGCGGGCGATCGGCATCATCGACACGGCCGCGACGCTGGTCGCCCAATAGGCCAGCATGACCTTTTCGCAGTCGGCCGGCCTGAAGATGCGCACCACGCCGTTGGCAAGATCGTACTCGATGTCGAGAATGCCGAGGATGTTCTGGCCGAGCAGGCCGTCGGCGTCGCCGAGGGTGTCGCCGGCGACCAGGAACTCGAGGTTCTTGAACGTCGTTGCGTCGAGCTCGAACTCGGCCGCCTTGCCGAGCCGCGCCGAGGTCGTGCCGACGGCGCCCTGCAGATAGAACCCCGGCAGGCCGCTCGAGCTCATCTTGAATTTCTCAGCCGCCCGCGGCGTCACCATGCTGAAGAAGGCGCCGGAATCGACGACCAGCCGGGCCGGCTCGCCGTTGACCTTGGCCGAGACGAGCGGCCTAAGGCCGTCCATCGTCACCGGCAGCTCGGCCAGCTTCCCGAGCGTGCAACGGGGCGGAGCCGCCAGGGCTGGCGAGGTGGCGGCCATCATGGCGACCAGAAGCGATATGAAACGGAATGATATGCCCCTCATGGTGGCAATCCTAATCCGTAACCCGCCCGCGGCGAAGGCCCTACAGCAGAGCTTGAGAACCTGGCGGGCGCGGCGCCGATTTCGCGCTTTCGACCGCGCCTCGACCCATTCTCGCCGCAGTCGAGGACCTAGGCTGAAAGCTCCCCCGACAAAGACGCACGTCCAAGGGAGGCCCCCATGACTTCGATCGAAACGCCCCGCCCCGTGGTCCAGATCGGCGTGTTCGCAGCGCAGGAGGGATGGCTGCTCACGCATCCGGCCGTCCAGGGCCGGTTCGAGGATCGCGAGGAGGCGATGGCTGCGGCCCGGCGCCTGGCGCACCTGGAGAGCTGGCGCGGGCACATGGTCGACATGCTGGTGCAGGAGCCGTTCAGCGCCGAGGTGGCCTCGTTCGACCCACGCTGAGGCTGCGCGCTGGCGGCGCGCAGCCGCCGATCGGGCCGGCATAGAGGCAAAGCCACCCCACCGGCCGCCAGACGTCGCGCAAGGCTCAGTTCTCCAGCGAAACCCGGCCGTGCTCGAACCGGATCGGCGCGGCGAGCAGGGCGCGAAACGCCTTGTAGCCGGCCTCGCCCGGTCGGAAGGCGTGCAGGAAGATGTGGTGACGACCGTCGGGGGCCACGGCGACGGAGGGATGGCCCGGTCCCCACCAGTCTCCGGTCGAGCTGAGGAAGACTTCCGAGGATTTGCGGTAAGGTCCCGTAGGAGCCTCGGCCACCGCCGCGCCGATGCCATAGTGGGCGGTCGAGAAGTCGTTGCCGGCGTAGAGCAGGTGGTAGCGGCCCTCCTCCCGGGTGATCCAGACGCCCTCGATCAGATGACCTTCCCATGGCAGATCATTCTGCAGGATGACCACGGGCTCCCCCACCAGCCCGCGCGCGCCCGGCGACAGGCGCTGGGCGTAGACGCGGGTGCGCAGCGCCTCCAGCGCCTCGACCATCCGCGCGCGCTCGTCCGGCGGGGCGTCGGCCAGGGCGGCGGCCAGGCGCAGTTCGAACGCCGGGAGGTCGGCGGCGGCCGCCTCGATCAACAGCTGCAGGGCGAAGAACTGGGCCATCGGCTCCAGCCCCTCGATCCAGGGCCAGAGGGTCAGGGTGAAGGCCGCCGTCCGGCGGTCGGCCTCGCCGACGAAGAGCTGGCCCGCCAACGCCGGGCGCCGCTGCAGCAGGGCGGCCAGGGCGCGCGGCCAGACGCCGTTGTCGTCGCGCTTCCAGACCAGCCACGGCGCGCCCTCCGCGTCGATCAGGACATGGGAGTCGATCACCCCGCCGGTGACGATCGGGGCGGGATCGGCGCGGAACGGCCCGTCTGGCGAAGCGCTGCGGGCCAGCCCGATGGCCAGGCTGCGGTCCGGCTGGCGGGCGGTGAAACAGACCAGCCATTGATCGTGCAGACGATGCAGCTCGGGGGCCCAGAAGTCGCTGACCTCCGGGCCGGCAAGCGCCCAGGCCGGCGCTGCGCCGCGGGGAAAGACAAAGCCGCTCAGCCGCCAGCGCTTCAGGTCGCGAGAGGCCAGGATCGGGAAGGCGTCCGGCGCGTCATTGGAGGTGACCAGCAGCCGGTAGTCGCCGGGACCGACCTGCACCACGCACGGGTCGCCGTAGCCGTAGAGGATCTTCGGCGAGACCGGCTCGGTGAGGATCGGCGCAAGGCGCGGGCCGGCGGCCGCGGGCGGGGCCTGGCGAGCCTGCGGCCGACGCAGGCCGAAATCGCGGGCGAGGCCTTCGAACAGGTCGAGGAAGGCGGGCTGGTCGAGCGTCTCTAGCTGATAGCTGCGCTCCGGGCCGCCGGCCTCGGCGAGGCTCAGCCGCCAGGGGGCGCCGGCGGTGAGCCGGATGCGAAAATCCGCCGGCGCGCCCTGCGGCGCTGCAAGCTCGAGAGGGATCATGCCGGCACAACGCACGGGGGCGGCCGAGGTCGTGCGCGGCCGCTCCAGGTTTCGCCGGGACGAGGCGCAACAAATGGTCGAGCTGAGGGTTCTACGGTCGCCGACCGAAACGGCGCTACGTCAGGGAGACACAGCCATGAAGACGATCGTGATGGCCGCCAGCGCCGCGGCCCTGCTGGTGACCGCCGGCGCGGCGGACGCCGCGCCCCGCCATAAGGCCGCTCGAACCCACCACCACCACCACGCCTCGGCCTCGGCGTCGGTCACCAGCCCGGCGCAACCGATCCCGTACGCCCAGCTCGACGCCTATCTGGCCGCCTCGCCGCGGCAGCGCGCCAGCAAGGACTGGTGGGCGGGGTCGACGATGGCGGCGACCGGAACCAGCGCCAACGCCTCCGCCAACAGCGGCGCGGCGACGGGCTCGCCGATGAGCGGCTCGATGAGCTCAGGCGCGATGAATTCCGGCTCGATGAATTCCGGCTCGATGAACTCTGGCGCGATGAATTCGGGCGCGACCAGCGGGACCGGCGCGACGGACAACGCCGGCGGCGCGGCCGGCGCGGTCAATCCGCCGACCGACACCGGCTCGGCGAGCGGCAGTTCGACGACGTCGGGGACCACCGGCGGCGACACCAGCAGCACGACGACGCCGTCCAACAGCTCCGGCTCGACCACCTCGCCGCGCTAAGCCGTCAGCCTGGCAGCCTGCGAAGCCTATCACCCCCGGCCGGCGACGGCCGGGGTCGCTCGTGTTCGCCGACTTCGGTCTAGAGGCTGACCTGGGTCCCCAGCTCCACCACGCGACCCGGGGGCAGGTGGAAGAAGCTCGTCGGATCGGCGGAGTTCTTGTTGAGGAAGACGTACAGCTGGCGGCGCCAGGCCGCGAAGCTCGACGAGGAGCTGGCGACGATGGTCCGTCGGCTGAGGAAGAAGGTGGTGGCCATGATGTCGAACTTCAGGCCCCGTTTGCGGCAGTAGGTGAGCGCCTTGGGAATGTTCGGCCGCTCCATGTAGCCGTAGCGGATGATCAGGTACCAGAAGCCGCCGCCCAGGTCGGTGATCTCCACCCGGTCGTCCTCGTCCACATAGGGCCGCGACTCGTTGACGACCCGCAGCAGGACGTTCTTCTCGTGAAGCACGCGGTAGTGCTTCATGCTGTGCATCAGGGCCGCCGGCGTGGTGTCCGGCTCCGAGGTCAGGTAGATGGCCGCGCCCGGGATCCGGGTCGGCGCACGCTGGGCCATGATCTTCAGGAAGTCGGCGAGCGGCAGGCCGTCCTTGATCAGCTTGGCGCGCAGCAGACCGGTGCCCCGCACCCAGGTGGCCATCAGCACGATCAGCCCGCCGCCCAGCATCAACGGCACCCAGCCGCCGGTCAGCACCTTCAGCAGGTTGGCGCTGAAGAAGGTCAGGTCGAGCGCCAGCAGCGGCGCCAGCAGGCCGACCGCCAGCGGCAGCTTCCAGCCCCAGCACCGGCGCACGACGATGAAGGCGAGGCAGGTGGTCACCACCATGGTTCCGGTCACCGAGATGCCGTAGGCGTGGGCCAGGGCGTCCGAAGAGCGGAACGACAGCACCAGCAGCACGACCCCGACGAACAGCAGCCAGTTGATCGGCGCGACATAGATCTGACCCGCCTCGGTGGCGGAGGTGATCTTGATGTTCAGCCGCGGCAGCAGGCCGAGCTGGATGGCCTGCTGGGTGAGCGAGAAGGCCCCGGTGATCACCGCCTGGCTGGCGATGACGGTGGCGACCGCGGACAGCACCACCCAGCCGATCCGCCATTCCGGCGGAGCCATCAGGAAGAACCAGTCCCGCTTCTCGAGCAGCACATGCGCGGCCTGGGCGTGGGCCAGCGCCTTGGACGCGATCGCCGCCTGGCCGAAATAGTTCAGCGCCAGGCACGGGAAGACCAGGGTGAACCAGGCCGTCTGGATCGGCAGGCGGCCGAAATGGCCCATGTCGGCGGTCAGCGCCTCGGCGCCGGTGACCGTCAGGAACACCGCGCCCAGCACCAGGAATCCGACCAGGCCGTGATGCGCCAGGAAGCCCGCCGCATAGTGCGGCGAGATCGCCATCAGCACGCCCGGTGCGTCCTTGATGTGCAGAATGCCGACGGCGCCCAGGGCGAGGAACCAGACCACCATGACCGGCCCGAACAGCCGCCCCACCTTGGCCGTCCCCCGGCTCTGGAAGGCGAAGAGACCGGTCAGGATCAGCAGGGTGACGACGATCACCTCCTGGGTGTCGAACCAGTGGGAGAAGCCGCGCACCGACTTCATCCCCTCGACCGCCGAGAGCACCGAGATCGCCGGCGTGATGACGCCATCTCCGTAGAAGAGGGCGGCGCCGATGGCCCCCAGGGCGAACACCCCGATGGTCTGGGCCTTCAGGCCGCGCTGTGCGAGCGCCATCAGCGACAGCACTCCGCCTTCGCCGTTGTTGTCGGCGCGCATCAGGAAAAGCACGTACTTGAGCGTGACCACCAGGATCAGGGCCCAGAGCGCCAGCGACAGCACGCCCAGGATGTCGGCCTGGACCAGGCGCTGCGCCGGGATCTCGGCCAGGGCGTCGCGGAAGGCGTAGAGGGGGCTCGTACCGATGTCGCCGAACACCACGCCGACGCTGCCCAGCGCCAGCGGCCAGAAGCGTCCTGCCCCGCTCCCATGGGCGGCGGGATCGACGGTGGCGGGATGTGCGGCGGATGAATCGGACGCAGCGAGAGACGGCTCGCTCGTCATGGCTGGACCTGCTCCGGACGCCGATCAGAGCCGGCGGCGGTCGCATTACGCCTGCGACATATCCTGGGCAAGCGGATTCGCCCGCCCGGTTCCAGCCGGCGGCGCGGCGCCGAGCACGCGGGCTTTCCAGGTTCGGGCTCAGCCGCGCCCTTCGGGCCGTGGAGGACCGAGCGAGCGCGTTTCTGCTTTCGCCAAACGCGCTCCAGCCGGGGCTCAGCGCGTGAACTTGTGGAACTTGATCCGGTGCGGGATCAGGCTGTCGGTGCCCAGCCGGCGCTTCTTGTCCTCTTCGTAGGCTTCGAAGTTGCCTTCGAACCACTCGACGTGGCTGTCGCCCTCGAAGGCCAGGATGTGGGTCGCCAGCCGGTCGAGGAACCAGCGGTCGTGGCTGATGACCACGGCGCAGCCGGCGAACTCCTCCAGCGCTTCTTCGAGGTTCTGCAGGGTCTCGATGTCGAGGTCGTTGGTCGGTTCGTCGAGCAGGATGACGTTGCCGCCGGTGGTCAGGGTCTTGGCCAGGTGGACGCGGTTGCGCTCGCCGCCGGAGAGCAGCCCGACCTTCTTCTGCTGGTCGCCGCCGCGGAAATTGAACGAGCCGACATAGGAGCGGGTGTTGATGTCACGCTTGTTGACTGTGAGGATGTCGAGGCCCTGGCTGACCTCCTGCCAGACGGTCTTGGCGGGATCCAGGGCGTCGCGGCTCTGGTCGACATAGGCGAGCTTCACCGTCTCGCCGAGGCGGAAGGTCCCTGAGTCGGGCTGTTCCTGGCCGGTGATGATCTTGAACAGGGTCGACTTGCCGGCGCCGTTCGGGCCGATGACGCCGACGATGCCGTTGGGCGGCAGCTTGAACGACAGGTTCTCGAACAGGACCTTGTCGCCGTAGGCCTTCGACAGGTTGTCGGCTTCCAGCACCAGGTTGCCGAGGCGGGGGCCCGGCGGGATCTGGATGGTCGCGAAGGTCTGGGCGGTGCGGCTGTTTTCCTGCGCGCGGACCATCTCGTCATAGGCGGCCAGGCGGGCCTTCGACTTGGCCTGGCGGGCCTTGGCGCCGGAGCGCACCCATTCCAGCTCGCGGGTCATGGCGCGCTGGCGGGCCTCGCTCTCGGACTGCTCCTGGATGACGCGCTTGGTCTTCTGTTCCAGCCAGGACGAATAGTTCCCCTCGTAGGGGATGCCCTTGCCGCGGTCGAGCTCCAGCGTCCACTTGGTGACCTGGTCCAGGAAGTAGCGGTCGTGGGTGACGAGGATCACGCAGCCCGGGAAGGCTTCCAGATGATGCTGCAGCCAGGCGACGCTTTCGGCGTCGAGGTGGTTGGTCGGCTCGTCGAGCAGCAACATGTCGGGCTTGGACAGCAGCAGGCGGGCGAGCGCGATGCGGCGCTTCTCACCGCCCGACAGCTTGTCGACCGGCCAGTCGTTCGGCGGGCAGCGCAGGGCGTCCATGGCCATCTCGATGCGGGAATCGATGTCCCACAGGTCGCCGGCGTCGATCTTCTCCTGGAGGGCGGTCATCTCCTCCATCAGTTCGTCGGTGTAGTTTTCCCCGAGCTCGCCGGCGACTTCGTTGTAGCGGTCGACGATCTTCTTCTCTTCGCACCAGGCGATGGCGTTGCCCCAGACGTTCAGCGCCTCGTCGAGTTGCGGCTCCTGCTCCAGGTAGCCGCGCTTGACGCCGTCGGCGGCGATCGCCTCGCCGCTGAACTCGGTGTCGATGCCGGCCATGATCTTCAGCAGCGTCGACTTGCCTGAGCCGTTGACGCCGACGACGCCGATCTTCGCGTCCGGGTAGAAGGACAGCCAGATGTTCTCGAAGGTCTTCTTCGGGGCGCCTGGGAAGGCCTTGGTCAGGCCCTGCATCTGGAAAATGTATTGCTGCGCCATCGGGCGTCCCGCGTCTTTCGCAAGGTGGTCAAGAGAGGTCGCCGTGCAGATAGCGGGCGCTCAGCCCCGGCGCAATGCGGCGCCGACGCCAGTGTCCCGATTCCGAAGTTCGCCAGCGCGCGGACGATTTTCCGGCGGTGGCCTGCGGAACACGAGCGTGGCCGGCGCGTACTGGAGGGAGAGTTAGTCTCGATGCAGAAGGGATGTTTTCATGCACAAGGACGAGATGAAGGGCGCCGCGAAGGACGCCAAGGGCTCGATGAAGAAGAGCGTCGGCAAGGCGACCGGCGATGAGCGCATGGAAGCCGAAGGCGCCGCCGACAAGGCTGCGGGCAAGCTCCAGAAGGGCGTGGGCAGAGTGAAGGACGCCGCTCGTAACGCTTTGAAACATTGACGCCCTTGCCGGCCGAGGGCTCAGTCGGGCCTGGTCGCGGAAAGGGCTGCGCACGCGTGCGCGGCCCTTTTTGCTGCGCCGAGCCGGATCGGACGGGGCCTGCGGCGGCCTTGCTTCAGACGCGATCGTTGCTCATCTAGAGCCAAGCTTCGGACATGCGGCGCACGCGGACAGATGACGAAGGCGTGCGACTGCTGGTAGGAACTTCAAATCGGTCGAGCTTTCGGCCGGATGATGGATCCAGGTCCGCCGGCTCCTCGGCGCGTGAGGTGGCCGTCGCGGCGGCCGCCCAGAGTAAGGACGAGACCACTGGCCAGACTCTGGAAGAAGACGGTGACGCGGAACCGCTTGACCCCCAGCATGCTCGTCACCGTCGAGCGGGATCGAACCGCTGGCCCGCTCGTCGCGCGCTCCGCAGGCCTCATGGACAAGACGTTTCGCCGAAAGTTCGACGTCATCAGGCCGGCCTCGGAGAACCTCGTTCGCCTGGATCCGGCGGAAGCCGCCCCGCAGGGGGGCGACGGCGACGGCTTCCATATGCTCGACACCACCATGATGTATGCGCCGCGTTCCGGCGGCGTGAAGCGCTACCTCAACGCCAAGAGCCACTGGCTCTCCACCCGCCGGCCGGACATCAGCCACACCCTGGTGGTGCCGGGGGCGCGAACACGCCGCCTGTCCGAGGGCCTGGTCACCGTGGCCGCGGCGCGCCTGCCGTTCGGCGACGGCTATCGGATGCCGGCGAGCGTCACCAAATGGGCAAGCGTCCTGCGGACCTGCAATCCGGACATCATCGAGGCCGGGGACGTCTTCGTGCCCGGGCACGCCGCGCTCGAAGCTGGCGACGCCCTGGGGGTTCCCGTGGTCGGCTTCTGCCACACCGACGCCGCGGCGCTGGCCGCCCTGCACCTCGGCGATTGGGCCGAGCAGCCGACCTTCAACTTCTGGGCCCAGGCCTATCAACGGTTCGACCTGGTGATCGCGCCCAGCCGCCACACCGCCGCGCGCCTCGCCGACGCGGGCGTCGACAAGGTCACGGTCCTGCCGCTCGGCGTCGACACCGAGCTCTTCCACCCGAGCCGCGGGGACCGGGCCAGGCTGATCAAGAAGCTGGGGCTTGCGCAGGAGACCCGGCTGCTGGTGTTCGCCGGCCGCCCGGCGCGCGAGAAAAACGTCGAGTCGATGGTCGCCGCGGTCGAGCGCCTGGGGGCGCCCTACCACCTGCTGCTGATCGGCGCCGGGCGCGACGCGCGCAGTTCGGACCAGGTCACGTGCATCGACTACGAACGCGATCCGCAGAAGCTGGCGGCGCTGGTGGCCAGCTGCGACGCCTTCCTGCACGCCAACGAGAACGAGATCTTCGGCCTGGTGGTGCTCGAGGCCATGGCTGCGGGCCTGCCGGTGATCGGACCGAACAAAGGCGGAGTCGGCGAACTGATCGACGAACGGGTCGGCCAGCACGCCGAGCGCTCGGACCCGCAGAGCCTGGCCGACGGCATCGACGCCCTGTTCGCCCGCGACAGGGCGCAGATCGCCTTGGCCGCTCGCCGTCGCGCCGAGACGCGCCACAGCTGGGACATCACCTTCAACGGCCTGACCCAGCTGTACAGCGGGCTGATCGCGCGCAGCGTCCGGCCGCTCGCCCTCAGCGCCTGAGCCACTGGCCATAAGCCGGCGAACTTCAGATCCGGCGCACTCGCGGCTGGCGGCCAGGCGGGCGGGTCGTTAAATCCATGAGATGCGCACCGACACGCCCCAGCCGATCCGGCTCTCCGACTATCGCCCGCCCGCCTTCCTGATCGACGAGGTCCTGCTGACCTTCGATCTGCAGCCGAATGCGACCCGGGTGACAGCGAAGATCGCGGTCCGTCGCAATGGCGACCATGCCGCGCCGCTGCGGTTCAACGGCGAGCGGCTGACGCTGATCTCGGCGGCGATCGACGGCCGTTTGCTGGGAGAGGCGGAGCGCACGCTCGACGCCGAGTTCCTGACCATCCCCGGCGTGCCCGACGCCTTCGTGCTGGAGACCGAGGTCGAGATCGATCCGGAGAACAACAAGGCGCTGGAAGGCCTCTACATGTCCGGCGGCCGCTTCTGCACCCAGTGCGAGGCGGAGGGTTTCCGCAAGATCACCTACTGGCCCGACCGGCCCGACGTGCTGGCGCGCTTCACGGTGCGCATCGAGGCCGACCAGGCGTTCAGCCGGCTGCTCTCCAACGGCAACCTGATCGAGGCCGGCGAGCTCGAAGGCGGCCGCCACTACGCGGTCTGGAACGACCCCTTCCCCAAGCCCTGCTATCTGTTCGCCCTGGTGGCCGGCGAGCTCGACGTGCTGGAGGACCGGCTCGTCACCTCGAGCGGCCGCAGCGTGGACCTGCGGATCTACGTCGATCCCGGCATGGCCCCGCGCGCGGCCTACGCCATGGACGCGCTGAAGCGAGCGATGACCTGGGACGAGGAGGCCTTCGGGCGCGAGTACGACCTCGACCTCTTCATGATCGTCGCCGTGCGCGACTTCAACTTCGGGGCGATGGAGAACAAGGGCCTCAACATCTTCAACTCCTCGCTGCTGCTGGCCGATCCGACGACCGCCACCGACGCCGACTACGAGCGGATCGAGAGCGTCATCGCCCACGAATACTTCCACAACTGGACCGGTGACCGGATCACCTGTCGCGACTGGTTCCAGCTGTGCCTGAAGGAAGGCCTGACGGTGTTCCGCGACCAGGCCTTCTCAGCTGACATGCGCGGCCATGCGGTGCAGCGGATCAAGGACGTCAAGGCGCTGCGCGCGCGGCAGTTCGCCGAGGACCAGGGGCCGCAGGCCCATCCGGTGCGGCCGTCGAGCTATCTGAAGATCGACAACTTCTACACGGCGACCATCTATGAGAAGGGCGCGGAAGTGATCCGCATGCTGCGGCTGCTGATCGGACCCGACGCCTTCCGCACCGGCATGGACCTCTATTTCGAGCGCTGGGACGGCCACGCCACCACCGTCGAGGAGTTCATCCGCTGCTTCGCCGAGGCTTCCGGCCAGGACCTCTCGCACTTCTTCGCGTGGTACGAGCAGGCCGGCACGCCGCGGCTCAGCCTGCAGCAGACCTACGACGCGCAGGCCCAGACGCTGACCCTGGAGCTTCACCAGCAGACGCCCGCGACGCCTGGGCAGCCGCACAAGCGCCCGTTGCCAATCCCGGTGGCGGTGGGTCTGCTCGACCACGAGGGGCGACCGATGCGCTTCGAGCGTGACGGTGAGACCGTCGAGGAGACGCTCGTCGTGCTCACCCAGCCGCAGGCGACGGTGACCCTGACCAAGGTCGCGCAGGAGCCGGCGGTCTCGGCGCTGCGCGGCTTCTCCGCGCCGGTGATCCTCAACAGCAACAGCCCGGCCCGGGACCGCTACGTCCTGCTGGCCTCCGATCCCGACCTGTTCAACCGCTGGGAGGCGGGCCAGGACCTGGCGCGCGAGCTGATCCTGGCGCGGGCCGACGGACGGGCCGACGAGGTGGGCGAGGAACGCTACGCCGAGGCGCTCGGCCGGGCGCTCGAGGACCAGGCGGCGGATCCGGGCTTCAAGGCGCTGCTGATGGCCCTGCCCTCGGAAACCGACCTGGCGCTGGTGATGGCGCCCGCCGACCCCGCGGCGATCCACGCCGCCCGCGACGCCCTGCTGATGCGCCTGGCGGTGCACCTGGAGGACCGGCTGCGCCACCTGCACACCGGGCTGCAGGATCTCGGCGAATTCTCGCCGGACGCGGCCGGCGCCGGACGTCGCGCCCTGCGCAACGCGGCCCTCGACCTGCTGGCCGCCAACCCTCGCTCGGACAATGTCGAGCTGGCGATCGGCCACTTCGAGGCGGCGGCCAACATGACCGACGCCATCGGTGGGCTGAACGCGCTGATGCAGTTGGGCGGCGAGCCCTATGAGCAGGCGCTGATGGCCTTCTACGACCGCTGGAAGGGCGAGCCGCTGGTCGTCGACAAATGGTTCAGCGTCCAGGCGCGCGACCCCAGCGAAACGGCGCTGGGTCGGGTGATGGGGCTGACCGCGCATCCCGCCTTCGAGCCGAAGAACCCGAACCGGCTGCGGGCGCTGGTCTCGACCTTCGCCAACTTCAACCCGGCCCGTTTCCACGACCCCAGCGGCGCCGGCTATCAGTTCCTGGCCGACCAGATCCTGGCGGTGGACCGCTTCAACCCGATGACCGCGGCCCGGTTGATCGATCCGCTGGACGGCTGGCGGCGCTACAAGCCCGAACTCGGCGCCCTGATGAAGGCGCAGCTGCAGCGGATCGCCGCGACCGAGGGCCTGTCGAAGAACGTGCTGGAGAAGGCCAGCCGCGCGCTCGCCGAGGGCTGATAGCCTCACCCATGGGCTTGAAAGACAGCATGAGCCTGGGCGCGCGGATGCAACCCTGCGGGCCGGTCGTCGACGCCAAGGCGGCGGCGCGCGTCCGCGACACCCTGGGCCCTTCGCCCGCGCTCGACGCCGCCTGGCCGGCGCTGGAGCCGGTGTTCGCCGCCTCGCCCTACCTCGCGGGCCTGGCGCGGCGCAATCCGGCCCGGCTGGCGGACCTGCTGCAGAGCGATCCCGACGCCCGGCTCGACGAGCTGCTGGCCCGCACCGCCGCGGTCGCCGAGGGCGACCTGGACGCCGCCTCGGCGAACTTGCGCCGGCTGAAAGCCGAACTGCACCTGCTGACCGCGCTGGCCGACCTGGGCGGGGTCTGGGACCTCGACGCGGTGACCGGGGCGCTGACCCGCTTCGCCGACGCCTCGGTGGCGGCCGCCTTGACCGTCGCGGCGCGCGGCGAATTGGCGGCGGGGCGGCTGAGCCGGCTGGGCGAGGGGCGAGAGGGTCCGGTCCCCGGCTGGTTCTGCATCGCCATGGGCAAACAGGGTGCCTTCGAGCTGAACTACTCCAGCGACATCGACATCTCGGTCTTCTTCGACCCCGAGCGGCTGCCGCTGGCGCAGGGGGTGGAGGCGCAGCCGTTCGCTGTCCGGCTGACCCAGAAGCTCGCCGACCTGATGCAGTCGAAGACCGACGAGGGCTATGTCTTCCGCATCGACCTGCGCCTCAGGCCCGACCCCTCCTCGACGCCGCCGGCGGTCTCGACCCCGGCCGCCCTCGACTACTACGAGAGCGTCGGCCAGAACTGGGAGCGGGCGGCCTTCATCAAGGCCCGCGCCTGCGCCGGGGACCTCGACGCGGCCGAGGCCTTCCTGGGCGAGCTCAAGCCGTTCGTCTGGCGCAAAAACCTCGACTTCGCGGCGATCGCCGACATCCATTCGATCAAGCGGCAGATCCATGCCCACAAGGTCGACGAGCGGGTCTCGGCCAAGGGGGTCGACCTGAAGCTGGGACGCGGCGGCATCCGCGAGATCGAGTTCTACGTCCAGACCCAGCAGTTGATCCTCGGCGGCCGCAATCCGAGCCTGAGGAGCAACCGCACGCTCGACGCCCTGGCGGCTCTGGTGGCGACAGGCCACGTGCAGCCGGAGACCGCCAAGGAGCTGACCGCGGCCTACCGCATGCTGCGCGAGGTCGAGCACCGGGTGCAGATGCTGGCCGACGAGCAGACCCACAAGCTGCCGGACTCCGACGCCGACCGCCGTCGGGTGGCCGCGATCGCCGGCTATGGCCTGTTGCGCAGCTTCGACGCGGCGATCACCCGCACGCTGAAGACCGTCAACGCCCGCTATGGCGAGCTCTTCCCGCAGGAAGAGCCGCTGTCCTCGCGCTTCGGCAGCCTGGTGTTCACCGGGGTCGACGATGATCCGGAGACCCTGGCGACCCTGGCGCGGATGGGCTTCTCCAGCCCGCCGCGGGTCTCGCAGACCATCCGCAGCTGGCACCACGGGCACATCCCCGCGACGCGCACCGCGCGCGGCCGCGAGCTGTTCACCCGGCTGGCCCCGCGGCTGCTCGAGGCCGCCCAGGCGACCGGCGCGCCGGACACCGCCTTCAACCGGTTCGGCGACTTCTTTTCGCGTCTCTCGTCCGGCGTGCAGCTGCAATCACTGTTCCTGGCCCAGCCGCGGCTGTTCGAGCTGGTGGTCGAGGTGATGGCCTTCGCGCCCCGGCTGGCGAGCACGCTCGCCCGCAGGCCGGCGGCAATCGACGCCATGCTGGACTCCGAATTCTTCCAGGAGATCGACCTGGCCGAGGACCGGCCGGTGTTCCACGCCGCAGTGGCCCAGGCCGGAGGCTTCGAGGCGGCGATGGACGCAGTCCGGCGGCTGCAGCGCGAACAGGCCTTCCGCGTCGGCGTGCAGGTGATGAGCGGCTCGGCGACCGCCGCCACCGCCGGCAAGGCGTTCGCCGATCTCGCCGATCTCTGCATCCAGGCGCTGGCCCCGGCCGCCCTCGCCGAAGCCGTGCGGTTGGGGGGCGAGTTTCCGGGCCAGGTGGCGGTGGTGGCGCTCGGCAAGTGCGGCTCCCGCGAGATGAGCGCCGGCTCCGACCTCGACCTGATGACCCTCTACCGCGCCGACGATCCGGCAGGCGCCTCCAGCCTCAAGGGCTGGGACGCCGGCGTCTTCTACGGCCGCTTCACCCAGCGGCTGATCGCGGCCCTGTCGACCCAGACCGGTGAAGGCGGGCTCTACGAGGTCGACATGCAGCTGCGCCCCTCCGGCACCAAGGGCCCGGTGGCGGTGAGCTTCGCGGCCTTCCAGAACTACTACCAGGGCGAGGCGGAGACCTGGGAGCACCTGGCGCTGACCCGCGCGCGAATCGTCTGGGCGACCTCGGACGCCTTCACCCGCAACTGCGAGGCGGCCATCGAAAGCGCGCTGCGCCAGCCTCGCGACCGCGCCGCGACCGCCGCCGACGTCCGCGAGATGCGCGAGCTTCTGGAGCGCGAACGGCCGCCGAAGGGCGACTGGGACCTGAAGCTTGCGCCGGGCGGGCTGGTCGACATCGAGTTCGCGGCCCAGTTCCTGCAGCTGGCGCATGCGGCGGAGGGCGGGCCGCTGTCGCCCAACACCGCCGAGGCCCTCGCCGCCTTGCGCGACACACGGCTCGCCGCGGCCGAGCCGCTGGAGGCGCTGGAAGACGCCTGGCGGCTGCAGCAGGACCTGACCCAGTTGCTGAAGGTCGCGCTGGAGGACGTCCACGACCCGGCCCACGAGCCCAAGGCCTTCCTCGCCCTGCTCGCCCGCGCCGGCCATGCGCGCAGCTTCGCCAGCCTGCGCCAGCGCCTGGACAAGGCGCAGGCGGCCGCACGCCTCGCCTACATGGCCCTCCTGCGTCCCTAAGACCAATTCGGAAAATTACGAGATATATCTAATAAGCCCTTGCACGATGCATAATTAGATATATCTTCACTGCATCTAAAGTGTTTTGGAGAACATGAGATGCATGGAAGATTTCACCACGAAGGCCGCGAACGCCGCAGCCGTCATCCCTGGGGCGGCCACGGCATGGAAGGCTTCGGACGCCGGTACGGCGGTCGCGGCGGCCGGGTCGGCCGGCTGCTCGAGCACGGCGACCTCAGGTTCGTCCTGCTGGCCTTCATCGAGGAACAGCCGCGTCACGGCTATGAGCTGATCAAGGCGCTGGAAGAGCGCACCGGCGGCGCCTATCGGCCGAGCCCGGGCGTCGTCTATCCGACGCTGAGCCTGCTGGAGGACGAGGGCTTCATCCGTCCATCGGCCGGCGAGACCGGACGCAAGCTCTACGAGATCACCGACCCTGGCCGCGAGGCATTGGCGCAGAACCGCGCCGGCGTGGACGCGGTGTTCGCGCGGATGGCCGAGGCGGCCGAGCGCAGTGGGGCCACCTCCCCGCGGGTGGGCCGGGCCATGGCCAACCTCGGCATGGCGCTGCAGCAGAAGCTCTCGGCGCCGCTCACGCCCGAGACGCTGGACCGGATCGTCGCCCTGATCGACGAGGCCGCCACAGCGATCGAGAAGGCCTGAAGCGCCGAACGTCCCCCGCGGCGACGGAACTCCGGCAAACCTGCGTATAATCATCCGAGGACGATGAGCATGCGGCGGCGCCGGGGCCGGGAGGTCCCACCTGAAAGTCATTGGATCCAGCGCGAGGACGGGTTTGGTAGCGGCGGATCCCGACGAGGACCTGCTGATGCGGATCGCCGATGGCGATCCGGCGGCGTCGCGCGCGCTCGTCGCGCGCAAGCTGCCGCGCATCCTGGGGCTGGCGCAGCGAATGCTGGGCGACAAGACGGAGGCGGAGGACGTGGCGCAGGAGGCCTTCCTGCGGGTCTGGCGGCAGGCGCCGAAGTGGCGGCCCGGCCAGGCGCGGTTCGACACCTGGCTGCACCGGGTCTCGCTCAACCTCTGCTACGACCGGCTGCGACGCCGGCGCGAAATCCCCACCGACGATCCGCCGGACCTGGCCGACGGCGGCCCGGCGCCGGACCGCGGTCTGGAAGCCCGCGACACCGGACGAAGGGTCGGCGCGGCGCTCGCCCGACTGCCGGACCGGCAGCGCGAAGCGATCGTGCTTTGTCATTATCAGGAGCTCGGCAATATCGAGGCCGCAGCAATCATGGGCGTGACGGTGGAGGCGCTGGAAAGCCTGCTGTCGCGCGGCCGGCGCAGCCTTCGGGCGGCGCTGGCCGATCTGGTGGAGCAGTAGGGTGAGGAAAGCTAGGTTCGAAGCGCTGGCGGAAGCCTATGGCGGCGAGATCGCCAAATGGCCCGCCAAGCTGCGTGACGAGGCGGCCCTTGTGGTCGCCGCCGATCCGGCCTTCGCCCAGGCGGTGCTGGCGCGCGAAGCCGAGTTGGACGCAGCCCTGGACGCCGTCCCGTACGTCCCCGCGGCGGCGTCGCTGTACGAGCGAATCCTCGCCGAGGCCCCGGCGCGGAAGGTGCGGCGGTGGCGCTTCTGGCTGGCGCCGGCCGGGCTCGGCGCCGCCCTGGCGGGCGTCGCCGCGGCCGGCCTGGTCGTCGGCGTGCAACTCGGCGACGGTTCGTCGCTCAGCTCCGACGTCTCGGCCCAGTCGGTGGCTGACCTCGACGTCTCCGCCGTCCCGGAGCTGGGTTGATGAGCCGCCGCGGCCTCTGGATCGCCCTGATCGTCTCGCTGGCGGTGAACCTGTTCGTCCTCGGCGGCCTCGCCGGCGCGGCGCTGATGGGCTTCCCCTTGCACAAGCCGCCGCCCCAGTTCGGGCCGCCGCGCATGGTGGCCGCGGGCGACGCACTGACGCCGGCGCAACGCCAGGCCTGGCAGGTGACCGTGCGGCAGACCGTCGAGAACGGCGGGCCGAAACTGATGCGGGCCCGCGCGATGCGCCGCGACGCCTGGGCGGCCCTGTCGACCGACCCGGTCAATCCCCAGGCCGCGCTAACGGCGCTCGATCAGGCGCGCACCCTGGAGTTCCAGGCCCGCTCGGAAATGGATCGGGCGGTGGTCGGCTTCGCCGCCACGCTTCCCGCGGACCAGCGGCGCAAGCTTGGCGAGGCGCTGGCGCGGAGCCGACATGGCCCGCCCGGGCCAGGTTGGTCAGGCGGCCGCCCCGGTCCGCAGGGCGAGCCCCGCCTGCCGGATCGGTAGGCTGAAGCTGGCGACCGTGCCCTGGCCGGGCGCGCTCTCCAGGTCCAGCGAACCGCTGTGCATCTCGACCAGCGCCTTGCTCAGCGCAAGCCCCAGGCCGGTGCCCTGCTGGGTCTTGGCCTGCTGGCTTTCGATCTGTTCGAACGGTCGGGCCAGGCGCTCCAGGTCCTCGGCCGCGATGCCGATACCGGTGTCCTTGACAGCGATCCGCACGAGGTCACCCGCGACCTCTTCGGCCGAAATCGAGACGCGGCCGCCGCGCGGCGTGAACTTCACCGCATTGGACAGCAGGTTGAGCAGCACCTGCTTCACCGCGCGGTAGTCCGCCTCGATCTCCGGCAGCGGCGGCAGGTCCAGCGCCAGCGTGAGGCCGGCGGCCTCGGCCCGGGTGCGGACCAGGCGCACCGCTTCCTCGGCGACGTCCTCGACGGTGACCTGTTCGAGGCTGAGCGTCATCTTGCCGGCTTCGATCTTCGACATGTCGAGGATGTCGTTGATCAGGGCCAGCAGGTGCTGGCCGGAATTGAGGATGTCCTGGGCGTAGTCCTTGTAGCGGCCGTCGCCGAGCGGCCCGAACATCTCCGCCAGCATGATCTCGGAGAAGCCGTTGATGGCGTTGAGCGGTGTGCGCAGCTCGTGGCTCATGTTGGCCAGGAACTCGCTCTTGGCCTGGTTGGCGCCCTCGGCGCGCACCTTTTCCATCTCGTATTTGCGGGCCAGGTCGGAGAGCTCCGACTGGCTGCGCTCGAGATTGGTGACCGCCTTGCGCAGTTCCTCCTCGTTGAGCCGCCGCGCCTCCTCCTGGGCCTTGACCGCGGTGATGTCGGTGGCGGTCACCACCAGACCGCCTTCGGCGGTGCGCCGCTCGGAGATCTGCACCCAGCGCCCGTCGACCAGCTCGGCCTCGCGCACCCCCTTGCGGTCGCCCGGCGCCCGGACGTCCTGGCGCATGGCGGCCCGGGCGACGCGCTCCACCTCCTCGCGCTGGGAGCCGGGCTTCAGGAGCTGCGGGTCGAGGCGGAAGAAGCTGCGGTAATTGCGGTTGTACATGACCAGCCGATCATGGCGGTCCCACAACACGAAGGCCTCCGACACGCTCTCGATGGCGTCGCGCAGCCGGACCTCGGCGGCCTGGGCGCGAGCCTGGGCCAGCCGCTCCTCGGTGACGTCGAGGGCGACGCCGATGATCCGCGCATAGCCGCCCTCGGGGCTCTCGCCGAAGGCCTCGCCGCGGGCGTCGATCCACACCGGCCGCCCGCCGGTCAGGCTAGGCACCCGGAAGGAGACGTCGAAGCCGCCGTAGAGGGCGGCGGCGCGCAGCGCGTCGCGCAGGCCGTCGCGATGGCCCGGCCAGACCCGATCGAGGACCTGCTGTCCCTCGACCACTCCGCCGCGCCAGCTGAACAGCGACGCGGTCACGTCCGACATGAAGATGGTGTCGGTGGCGAGGTCCCATTCCCAGATGCCGCAGCGGGCTCCCTCGACCGCCAGGCGGAAGCGCCGCTCGGTTTCGTTGAAGCGGGCGTGCGCCCGATCGACCCGATGCGATTCGAGCAGCACCACCACGCCCAGGAGCGCAACCACCACCAGCGGCAGGGCGAGCCAGAGGAACTGTTCGAGCTGCGACTGCGGCGGGCCACGCAGCCGCACGGCCGCCGCCACGGCGTAGACGGCGAGGATCAGCAGGACCGCGACGACGACGATGCGGATGAAGCGTTGGGTCGGCGGCCCCTTCGGCGCAGGCGACGACGCGCCCGCGCGCTCGGCAAGCGCCGGCCAGCGGGCAGCCGCGCTGTCGCTTCCGCTTCTGGCCAACCGCAGCCGTCCCCCGTGACGCCCTCGCGCGAGTCAATCTCGAGCGAAGCGAAGTCTAGCCGCCCCGGGCGACTCCGTCATCAGAGCAAGCGTCGCCGATCGACGACGGTCAGACCGCGCGGGGCAGCACCAGGGCGACCCTCAGGCCCGGTCCCAGCTCGCCGAGCTTGCCCGGCCCTTCGTCAAGCTCCAGCCGGCCCGCGTGGGCCTCGGCCACCGCCGCGACCAACGACAGGCCCAGCCCCGCCCCCGGCTGGTTGCGGCTGTTCTCCAGCCGGACGAAACGTTCGACGACGCGGGTGCGGTCGGCGTCGGGCACGCCGGGCCCGGTATCGGTCACCGAGGCCTCCACCTCGCCGGAGGAGCGCCGGCGGACCCGCAGCATGATCGCCCCGCCGGCGGGCGTGTACTTCACCGCATTGTCGAGGATGTTGGCCAAGGCCTGGGCGATGAATTCGCGATTGGCGCGCACGGCGTGCCCGCGGGCGAGTTCGGAGCCGAACTCGATCTCCTTGTCCTCGCAGAGCGGCTCGTAAAGCTCGGCCACGTCGCCGGCCAGCTCGGCGAGGTCGAAGACGACCGGGTCCGGGGCGGTCCCCGCCGCCTGCAGCCGGGCGATGGACAGCACCGCCGAAAAGGTCTTCAGCACGCCATCGGTGTCCTCCAGCGCCTGGGCGAGCGCCTGGGTCGGATCCCCGCGGCCCGCTTCCACCTCGAGGTAGGCGGCTTCGAGCCGCGCGCGCAGGCGGGTGAGCGGCGAGCGCAGGTCATGGGCGATGGCGTCGCCGGCGTGCCGATGGCCGGCCATCGAGCGCTCCAGCCGGTCGAGCATCTCGTTCACCCCGGCCGCCAGCTCGTCGAACTCGTCTCGCGTCCCACGCACCGGCGCCCGCGCCGCGAGGTCTCCGCCGCGCACAGCCTCCACCACACCGGTCAGGCTGACCATGCTGCGCGAGACGTTGCGGCTGACCAGCACCCCGCCGGCCAGCCCCAGGATGATGACCAGGGCCCCTGCGCCCCACAGAGCGCGCACCACATTGACCACATAGGCCTGGTCCTCGCCGACATCGGCGCCGACGAACAGGATCTCGCCGCCGCTCAGCCGCTCCTGCAGGCCGCGCGCCGGATGTCTCACCGTCCGCCCGCCGACCACGTCGGAGACCTGGAAGGTGGTCCAGGCCGGCTCGCCCTCGAAATGCTCGACCGGGCTCTCCTCGATGGAGCCGGAGATCCGCCGGCCGTCCGGACTCATCAGCAGGTAGAGGAACGGCCGTTCGCTGGCGGCGCGCTCGATCAGCGACTGATTGACGGCGTTGAGGCCCGCGCGGTCGTAGGCCCCGGTCAGCGAGCGCATCTCGCGCTGGATCTCGCTGTCGGTGCGCCGCGTCGCCTCGCCGGCAGTGGCGATATAGATATAGGCGAGGAAGGCGCTGGCGGCGGCGGCGAACAGCGCCAGAAACAGCAGCGTCAGCCGGAACGGCGTGGTGCGGAAGATGCGCGGCAGGCGCATTCAGGTTCAGGCGTCGAGTCGGTAGCCGGCGCCGCGTACGGTCTGCAGCATGGGCTTGTCGAAGCCCTTGTCGATCTTCGAGCGCAGCCGCGAGACGTGGACGTCGATGACGTTGGTCTGCGGGTCGAAGTGGTATTCCCAGACCTTCTCCAGCAGCATGGTGCGCGTCACCGACTGGCCGGCGTGGCGCATCAGGAACTCCAGCAGCTGGAACTCGCGGGGCTGCAGATCGATGTCCTTGCCCTGGCGACGGACGACGCGGCCGATCAGGTCCATCTCCAGGTCGCCGACCCGCAGCAGGGTGTGCACCGAGCCCGTCTCGCGCCGTCGCGCCAGCGCCTCGACCCGGGCGATCAGCTCGGCGAAGGCGTAGGGCTTGACCAGATAGTCGTCCGCCCCGGCCTGCAGGCCGGCGACGCGGTCGCCGACCTCGCCGAGGGCGGAGAGGAACAGGACCGGAGTCGCGTTCCCCTCGCGCCGCAGGCTCTCGACCAGCGCCACGCCGTCCAGCCGCGGCATCATCCGGTCGACGATCATCACGTCGAAGACGCCGGCCCGAGCCGCCTCGAGGCCAAGCGCCCCATCGGCGGCGCGCACGCAGGCGTAGCCGGCGTCGGACAGGCCGCGTTCCATCGCCTCGGCCGCCTCAAGGTCGTCTTCGACGATCAGGATCCGCATCGCCAGTCCCCCTCGGCCGATCCGTCAGTCGCTGATCTTCAGCGGCAGGAACAGGGTCCGGCCGCCGCGATAGACGCCGAGCAGCACGCTCGGTCGCTTGGCGCGCTTGGCCGCCTCGACGGCAGCCTGCACTTCGGCGGCGCTGGCGACCGGCGTATCCCCGGCGCGGACGACGACGTCGCCGCGCTTGAGGCCCTTCTGGCCGGCGTCGGAACTGGCGTCGACGCCGAGCACGGCCGCGCCGCGCACACCGGCCGGCAGCCCGAGCTGACGGCGCAGCGAATCATCGAGCGGCGCGAGCGACAGGCCGAGCACAGCGGGGGCGCGCGGCGCCTGCGAGCCGCTCGAGCCGCCGCCGCCCTGGTCGGGATTGTTCTCGTTGGCCGCCAGCTCCTTCTCGGACGGCCGTGTGCCGGAACGGACTTCGAGCGTGCGGCGCTTGCCGTCGCGGATGATGTCCAGCTGCAGGACGTCGCCCGGATGGGCCTTGGCGACCTCACGCGTGAGTTCGGAGGAGGTCTTCACCGCATGGCCGTTGATCGAGACGATGACGTCGCCGGCCGTCAGGCCCGCACGTTGCGACGGACCGCCGGGGGCGAGATCGGCGATGATCGCGCCGCGCTGATCGCCCATCCCCTGGGCTTCCGCCATCTCGCTGGTGAAGTTCTGGATCGTCGCGCCGATGTAACCGCGCTCGATCCGCCTCCCGGAGATCAGCTGCTTGGTGACCTGGTCGGCGACGTCCGCCGGAATGGCGAAACCGATCCCCACCGACCCGCCCGAGGGCGAGAAGATCGCCGTGTTGACGCCGATCACCCGGCCGAAGATGTCGAACGTCGGACCGCCGGAGTTGCCGCGGTTGATCGGCGCGTCGATCTGGATGTAGTCGACGAAGGTCTCGCCGATGTCGCGGCCATAGGCCGAGATGATGCCGGCCGTCGCCGTCCCGCCGAGGCCGAAGGGATTGCCGACGGCGATCACCCAGTCGCCGACGCGCGGGCGGGCGGCGTTCTCGAAATTGACGTAGGGGAACGGCCCCTTGGCGCCCTTGACCTTGATGACCGCAAGGTCGGTCGCCTCGTCGCGGCCGACGATCACGCCCTCGAGCTCGGTCTCGTCCTTCAGGACGACCTTGATGGTCTCGGCGTTTTCAACGACGTGGTTGTTGGTGACGATGTAACCGTCCGGCGAAATGAAGAAGCCTGAGCCCGCCGATTGCTGGGTCGGCAGTTTCGGCTGGCCCTTTTCGGTGCGGCCGCCTTGCGGCGGGGTGCTGTCGTCGCCGTCGTCGTCATCATCCGGGGCGCCCTTTGGCGTCAGGTCGAAAGGCAGGCCGGGGATGCGCAGCGCGCTCGACTCGACCCGGCTGGTGACGTTGATCGAGACGACCGCCGGGGAAACGCGGTCGAAAATATCCGAGAAGGACATCGGTGCGCCGGGCGGCGGCGCAAAGATCGGCGCGGTCGACGCCCGGATAAGCTGCGGCTGAACGGCGTGAGCCTGAGGCAGGCGCACGCCCGCGCCGGCCACTGCCGCCGCCATTACGCCCGCGCCGGCGACGGCGCCGAGGAAATAGCCGGTCTTCTTTGAGGTCATAAGCCTTCTATCCTTGTGCGCGACGCGGGGAATGGCGCTGCGCCACGACAACCTAGGTTCGTTGCACGAGAGCGAAAAGCCTCTCAAGTTACCATTCGGTCAGCCTCCGAGCGGCATCGCGACGGTTCTGGGGCGGTCCTGTGTCAGGAGCCACCCTCCTGCAGCCGCCGCAAGCGCTCCGTGTCGGCGGCGTCGAGCTCCGTCTCGGGCTCGGGGATCCGCCTGCGCAGGCGTGCGAACAGCAGCAGGACGCCGAGAATCACCACCAGGAAGGGCCCGCCCCAGAGGGCGGCGTTGCCCAGCGAAAAGCTGGGCTTGAGCAGCACGAACTCGCCGTAGCGCTCGACGAGGAAGCGTTTCACGTCGCCGTCGCTGCGGCCGGCATGGACCTGCTCGCGGATGATGTGGCGCAGGTCGCGCGCCAGATCGGCCTGGGAATCGTCGATCGACTCGTTCTGGCAGACCAGGCAACGCACCTGCTCGAAGATGTGGCGGGCGCGAGCCTCCTGGTCCGGATCGGCCAGGCGCTCGGAGGGATCCGCCGCCGCCGCCATGCAGAAGACGGCCGCGATCGCCGCCAGCAGGGTCCGAGCCTTCACGCCGGCTGCTCCCGCCGCTTCGAGGCGACGCCCAGCCTGAGCCGGCGGTCGGACAGCGAGACGAAGCCGCCCAGGGCCATGACCACCGGTCCGAGGAAGAGCAGGGTCGCCAGCGGATTCCAGTAGGCCCGCACCAGCCAGACCGGCGTTCCCGCCGCGTCCCGCCGCTCGCCGAGTACGATGTAGAGGTGGCTGAAGCCGCGGTAGCAGAGCGCCACCTCCGACGTGGTCTGGCCGCCGGCCGAGTAGATGCGGCGCTCCGGCGCGGCCTCGCAGATCGGCTGGCCGCTGCGGGTCACGCGAACCCGGCCGCGCTCGGCCTCGTAGTTCGGCCCCTCAATGGCGCCGACCTGGTCGAGGCGCAGGTGGTAGCCGCCGACGTCGAGGCTTCCCCCGAGCGGCAGGGTCTCCGCCGCCTCCTGCCGCCAGCCGGTCTCGAAACAGGCCCCCAGGACGAAGACCCCCAGGCCCAGGTGCGCCAGTGTCATGCCCCAGGCTCCGCGCGGCAGGCGCACCAGCCGGCGCCAGCTTTCGGCCGCGGGCGAGCGGAAGGCGCGGGTGCGCTCGACGAGCTCGGCTGCGGCGCCGGCGATCAGCCAGGCCCCGAGCGCCAGGCCGGCCGCGCCCATCGCCTTGCGCGGACTGACCACGGCGTAGACGGCGAGGCCGACCCCGAGCGCGATCAGCGCCGCCGCCCACAGCCGCTGGGCCGCGCCCGCCGCGTCGCCCCGCTTCCAGGCGAGCAAGGGGCCCGCCGGCAGCAGGATCAGCAAGGCGGCCATCAGCGGGGTGAAGGTCAGGTTGAAATAGGGCGGCCCGACCGAGATCGACTCGCCGGTCAACGCCTCGCGGATCAACGGATAGAGGGTGCCGAGCAGAACCGTGGCCGTCGCCGCCGCCAGCAGGATGTTGTTGAGCACCAGCGCGCTCTCGCGGCTGACCGGGGCGAACACACCGCCCGGCGACAGCGCCGGCGCTCGCCAGGCGAAGAGGCCGAAGCCGGCCCCGGCCATGACGCCCAGGATGATCAGCAGCAGCACGCCGCGCCGCGGATCGACGGCGAAGGCGTGGACCGAGGTCAGCACGCCCGAGCGGACCAGGAAGGCGCCCAGCATCGAAAAGGTGAAGGCGGCCAAGGCCAGGAACACCGTCCAGCCGGCGAGCGCGCCGCGCTTTTCGGTGACCACCGCCGAATGCAGCAGGGCGGCGGCGACCAGCCAGGGCATGAAGGAGGCGTTCTCGACGGGGTCCCAGAACCACCAGCCGCCCCAACCGAGCTCGTAATAGGCCCAGAAGGAGCCCAGCATGATGCCGATGGTCAATAGGCTCCAGGCGGCCAGCGCCCACGGCCGCACCCAGCGCGCCCAGGCGGCGTCGACGCGGCCCTCGACCAGGGCGGCGACCGCCAGCGAGAAGACCACCGACATGCCGACGTAGCCGGCGTAGAGGAAGGGCGGATGGATGGCGAGCGCCGGATCCTGCAGCAGCGGATTGAGCGACCGCCCCTCGACCGGCGCCGCGGCGATCCGCGCCAGTGGATTGGAGGCGAAGACGGTATAGGCCAGGAAGACCGAGCCCAGCCCGCCCTGGGTCGCCACCATGACCGCCCGCAAGCCGCGCGGCAGGCTGCGGCTCAGCAGGGCGGCGGCCGCACCATAGCCGGTCAGCGCCAGGCACCAGAGCAGGATCGAGCCCTCGTGGCTGCCCCAGGTTCCGGCGACCTTGTAGAGCATCGGCTTTTCGCTGTGGGAGTTGGCGGCGACATTGGCCACCGAGAAGTCCGAGACGACGAAGGCGTGCATCAGGATGGCGAAGGCGACCGCGACGCCGAGGAAGGCGGCGACGGCCGCCCCCTCGCCGGCCGCCGCCAGGGTGGTCGAGCGGCGCACCCGCGCGGCGGCGGAGAGGCCGAGCTGGGCCAGCGAGAAGGCGAACGCGAGGATCAGGGCGAAAGAACCAAACTCGACCAGCATCTAGACTCCGCCCGCTGAGGCTGACCCGTAGTTCGGCCTGGCGCCGTCGCCGCGCCACTCGCCCTGGGCCTTCAGGGCCTTGGCGACTTCGCGCGGCATGTAGCGCTCGTCGTGCTTGGCCAGAACCCGCTTGGCCTCGAAGACGCCGTCGGCGCGGAAAGCGCCCACCGCGACCACGCCCTGGCCTTCGCGGAAGAGGTCCGGCAGGTCGCCCTGGAACACCACCCGGTCCACCGCGTGCTGGTCCTGGACGGTGAACTCCACCGCCCCGTCGGCATGTTTCACCACCGAGCCGCGGGCGACCAGGCCGCCGAGCTGGACCGAGCGGCCCGGCGGCGGATGCGCCTGGGCCGCCTGGGAGGGGGTGTAGAAGAAGGATACGGAATCGCCGAGGCCCCACAGCGCCAGGCCGACGGCGAGCGCCAGCACCGGGGCGATGGCGGCGATCAGGGTGAGGCGACGGCGCGCCTTGGGCGATTTCGGCAGCAGGCTCATCGCATGGGCTCCGCCCGCGCCGCGGCGTCGAGTTGCGAGAGCACATCGGAATTGGCGGCGTAGCGGGCCTTGGCCTTGGCGAGCACCGCATCCCGCTTGGCGGTGTCGCCGAGCACTGCGTAGGCGCGCACCAGGCGCACCCAGCCCTGCGGATCGTCGGGATTGGTCTTCAGCTTCTGGGCGAGCCCCTCGACCATGCCTTGGATCATCGCCAGCTGGCCTTGCGGCAGGCCTGGCCGCGCGGCGGGGCCCTGCTCGGCCTGGGTGATCGCCTCGACCAGGGCGGAACGGCGCGGGTCGTCGGCCGGCATGTCGGCGAGCAGCGCGCGCCAGGCGGCGAGGCCGGCCGCCTTGTCGCCGGATTCGACCTCGGCGCGGGCCAGGTGGAAGCGCGCGGCGATCGCCTTGGGGTCGCGGCGGACGGCCTGGCGGAAGGCGTCGCGCGCATCCGGCGTGATCTCGCCGCCCGCCTCGGCGACCAGCGCCTCGCCGAACAACTCCCAGAGGTCGGCGCGCTGCGGCGCCAGCCGGACGGCCTGGCGCATGGCGCGCACCGCCTCGGCCGGGTTCTGCGCCGCGCCCTCGGCGATCGCCAGGTAGTGGAAGGCTTCCGGATCGTTCGGCCGTTCCCGCGTCATCCGCGTCAGCACGGCGGCGAGCTCGGCGGGGGCGAGGCTGGCGGGATCAGCGGCGCGCCACGCCGCCAGGCGGCGGGCGAACGGTTGGTCGTGCATCCCGGGTTGGCCGACGGCGACATAGAGGCCAAGGGCGGCGGCTGAAGCGAGGCCGACGACGACCAGGACCAGTTGGCGGCCGTTCGGCTGGGCGCTCCAGAGTTCGCGGGGCGCGTCGGCGGCGACCAGCAACCTTCGGGCAGCCTCGGCGTGGGCGCTTTTGCGCTCGCCCGGGCCGATCAGCCCCCGCTCGGCCAGATCGTCGATTTCAGCCAGCTGGCGGCGGTAGACGTCGGACGTCAGGTCACCCGTTTCGTCAACGGCGACACGGGCGGCTCGGAAAAGGACAAGGCCGGCGGCGGCGGCGGCAAAGACGCCCGCGACGGCCCAGAACGCGATCATGGCGCGCGCTTTAGCGGAAATGCGGCGCGCAGGCGAGCGCGGCGTCAGGTCCCGGTGGCGAGGCTCGCAGTGTTTTCGACGGGCGGCGCGGCGATGGCCGAGGCGGCGCGGCGACGCACCAGCTCGGCGGCCTTTTCGTCACGCACCAGGCCGCTGAAATCGGCGGCGACGTCCAGGAAGGCGCGGGCGTTGGCTTCGTTCTCCGCCTCTCCCCGTTTCAACAGATCGAGCAGTTCCTCGACATATTGGTCGAGCTGTTCACCCAGGCTTTCGAGCAGCTTGCTGCGGGCCGAGGCGAAGCCGCCATAGTTGGAGCTGAAGCGAACCTCGCCGACGAAGATCAGCAGGGTCGCGCAACGGCGCACGGCCGCCGGGTCCGGCGGCGCGCCGAGCGCAGGACCGCTGCGGCGGACGCGCTTGAGCTTGGAGCGGCCGCAGGGCAGAGCCAGGTCGAAATATTTCTCCGCCTCGCGAAAACGCGCCTCGACGGTCGCGGCGAGCGACTTGCGGTGCTTGACCAGGGCCTGCCCCCAGCCGTGGTCGCGCGACAGGGTGACGAAGGTCTCCAGGTCGCTGGCTTCCAGGGTCACCTGGTCGACCTGGCGGCCCGCCTGGACCGCGGCCGGCTCGCCGCCGTCCGGGTCGAAGCCGGCGATGTCCTTCAACGCTTCCTCGATATCGCGCAGGATGCACTGGCCGAACACCCCCAGGTCGGTCTCGGCGAGATAGCGCTCGGTCGGCTTCTCCATGACCGCCGAGATGATCCGCAGGATCATCCAGTGGCTCTGCAGTTGGGCGGCGAGCATCTGGAAGAAGCGCGGACCGGCGTCCTCCGAGACGGCCACGGCGTCCTTGTAGGCGAGGCGGGCGCCGATCGCGGCGTCGCTGTTCTGCAGGGCCGTCCATTCCGGCAGCCTGTGCGCCACGCTGCGGACGACGCCGCTCAGATCGAGGCAGGCGAGCAGGGTCGCCGCGCCGTCCGGTCGCGCCGCGTCGCAGACCTCGGAAACCATCTGGAACTCGCGAAGCTCCGCGGCGCGGATGCCGCGCGCCGCGAGCCGCACGAGCCGGTCGAAGTGTTCCGTCGACGTCTCGCCGGGGCGGTAGTCGTAGAGGGCGAGCTGGGCGTTGTGGACCACGGCCGGCGCCTGGGCCTTGAGGCCGCGCCAGATCAGGCCCATGACCCGGATCGGAAAGGTCAACTTCAGCGCGTCCCGGCCGTCGCCGACGCACATCGGGGCGATGGGCAGGAGCACGACGTTGCGGAGCTGGCGGTCGCGGCTTTCGGTCTCGATCAGCCGACGCACGCTGGCCAGCGCGGTGTCGCCGCTGGCGTCGGCGAGCGCCTGGTGCAGGTCGCCGACCACCTTGTCGGGCGCCGTCTCCACCAGAGTTCGGACGATTTCCAGCTTGCGCCCCGAAAGAGCGGCCATTCGAAGCTCCACCTGCGCGCCGAGAGCCCGCCACCGGTGAAGATGGCCAGATCGGGTTAAAGCTTTGCCAAATGACGGGAAACTCAGGCTTCCGCGCGTGGAATCACAACCTCGAGATGCAGCCCGCCCATCGACGAAGCGCCGAGCTTGAGCGCGCCGCCATAGGCGCGGGCCAGCTCGTGCAGGATGGAAAGACCCAATCCCGACCCCGGCGCACTCTCGTCCAGCCGCGCGCCGCGCCGGAGCACCGCGTCGCGAGCCGCCTCCGGCAGCCCCGGGCCGTCATCCTCGACGGTCAGGCGCAGGCGATCCTCGCCGAGGGGCTCCGCCCGGACGCGGACCCGCGCGCGGCCCCACTTGCAGGCGTTCTCCATGGCGTTGCCGGCGATCTCCAGCAGATCCTGCCGCTCGCCCAGGAAGTAGAGATCGTCGGCGGCGTCCCAGTCGATCGCCATACCCTTGTCGCGGAAGATGCGCTGCAGCGTGCGGGCGAGTTCGTCGAGCACCTCGGCGACCGAGGTCCGCTCGCCCTGCCCTTGGGCGCGAGCGGCGGCGCGGGCGCGGCGCAGGTGGTGATCGACCTGCTGGCGCATGGTCTCGGCCTGGCGGCCGACCACGTCGGCGAGCGGCCCCGGTCGCTGGCTGGCCTCGGTCAGCATCACCGAGATCGGCGTCTTCAGGGCATGCGCCAGGTTGCCGACATGGGTCCGCTGGCGCTCCACGACCTCCTGGTTGTGCGCGACCAGGGCGTTCAGCTCCTCGGCCAGGGGAATGAGCTCGACGGGATAGGCGTGGGCCAGCCGCTCGGCCTTCCCGCGGCGGACCGCCGCCACTTCACGCCGCAGCTCGAACAGCGGCCGCAGGCCGACGCGCACCTGCACCACGATCGCCGCGATCAGGCCGCCGCCCAGCAGCAGGAAGGCGGTCGCCGTGGCCACCACGAAGCCGCGCACCTCGCGGTTCACTTCGGTACGGTCCTCGGCGGCCAGGAAGATCACCGGGGTCCGCCGTCCCGGCAGCCAGTTCTGCTGGGCGCGGGCGCGCAACGGCTCGTTCAGCGGCCCGCGGGTGTCATAGGTCACCGCCTTGCCGGGCGCGGCCTTGAAGCGCGCCACCAGGTCCGGCGGCGTCTTCAGGACGGCGTCGAACAGCGAATAGGAGCGCCCCACCGGCCGGACCTGGCCGTCGGCCGTCGGCTCGGCGATCTCCCAGTAGCGTCCGGAATAGGCCGCCAGCGCGCGCTCGTCGGTGAGCGGCGGGGCGAACACCTCCTGGGTCGTCGCGTCGACCATCGAATAGCGGACCAGGTTGTCGATCAGCTCGTGCAGCCCCTGGTCGACCCGGCGGATGGCCGCCTGCTGGAACAGAAACGCCAGCACCACCGCCACGATCACCAGCGCCGCCAGGCTCCAGCCCAGGGCGAGCAGCACCAGCCGGCGCGCCAGCGATGGCCGGCGCAGGGCGTCGAGCTGGGCCTTGAGCCTATGGCGCCGCAGCCTCGCCCCCGTCGCTGGCTTCATCGTCCGGACAGGTCAGGCGATAACCGAGGCCGCGCACCGTCTCGATCCGATCGGCGCCGATCTTCTTGCGCACCCGGCCGATGAACACCTCGATGGTGTTGGAATCGCGGTCGAAATCCTGGTCGTACAGATGCTCGACCAGCTCGGTACGGCTGATCACCCGGCCCTGGTGCATCATCAGGTAATGCAGCAGCCGGTATTCCAGCGAGGTCAGCCGCAGCGGCTCGCCGTTGACGCTGGCGCGGGCGGCGCGCGGATCGAGGCGCAACCCGCCGCAGGAAAGGTTGGGCGCCGCATGTCCGGCCGAGCGGCGCAACAAGGCGCGCAGGCGCGCCAGCAGCTCCTCGGTATGGAAGGGCTTGGTCAGATAGTCGTCGGCCCCGGCGTCGAAGCCGGCGACCTTCTCGCTCCACGCGGCCCGCGCGGTGAGGATCAGCACCGGCGTCGCCATATTGTCGCGTCGCCAGCGTTCCAGCACCGACACCCCGTCGACCTTCGGCAGGCCGAGATCCAGGATGATGGCGTCGTAGGGCTCGTTCTCGCCCAGGTACTGGGCCTCTTCGCCGTCAGGAGCGTGGTCGACGGCGTAGCCGGCGTCGGCCAGCGCCAGCTTCAGCTGGCGGGACAGGTCCGGATCGTCTTCGACAAGCAGGATGCGCAAGGTGCTGGCGTCCCTTCCAGTTGCGGTCAGCCGCCCTGGCGGCTGAGAATCTGGCCGCTTTCGGCGTCCACGATGAAAATCACGACGCGGCCGTCCGGCAGTTGCCACTGAACGATATAGGCGGGCCGACCGCCGGCTTCGCCCACCGTCGTGTTGAGGTGCCGGCCCGGCTGGCGCCCCTTGATCGTTGCGATAACGCTCGACAACGAGACCTGGCGCCCGGAGGCCGGCGCGGGCGGCCCTGCGTCCTGCGCGTTTGCGGCAAGCGGCGCAGCCGTCGCGGCGAACAGGGTCATGATCAGGAGCAGGCGTTTCATGGAAGCAAACCTAGTCGCCTGGGACTGAACCGCGGCTGAATACGCGGTTATGAAACGGCTCAGCTGTTCTGTCATCTTACCTGGTCGGCGGCGAGGCCCTGCCTCGCCGCGCCTGCGTCGGGGCTCCACACCGGGTGCGGCTATTTCCGCCGCCGCGGCGTATAGGGCCGTTTCTGCCGCCATGCCTCGGCGAAGGCTTCGAGCTCGGCGTCGACGGCGTCCGGCAACACCACCGTCAGCCGCGCGAAGAGGTCGCCGCGCCGGCCCTGAGCGTCCGACAGGCCTCGCCCCTTCAGGCGCAGGCGCGTGCCGGTGTTGGCGGCCTTCGGCACGGTGAGGGTGACCGGCCCGTCGGGCGTGGGCGCCTCGACCTTGCCGCCGAGCACCGCGTCGTAGACGGTCACCGGCACGTCCATCACCAGCACCTCGCCTTCCTGGCGGAAGATCGGGTGCGGCAGGATGGTGAGCTCGATGAAGGCGTCGCCGGGCCCGGCGCGGCCGGGATGGCCCTGGCCCTTGAGCCGCAGGGTCTGGCCTTCCTGGGCGCCCTTGGGAATGCTCACGTCGATGGTGCGGCCGTCGGAGAAGGCGATCCGCTTCTTGCCGCCGCGGATGGCGTCCTCCAGGTCGATCTCGAGCCGGGCGCGCACATCGGCGCCGCGCTGGGAGAAGCCGCCGAACCCGCCGCCTGCGCCGCCGCGGCCGCCCCCGCGCCCGCCGAACATCTCACCCAGGATGTCGCCCAGGTCGGCGCCTTCGAAAGTCTCGCTCTGGAAGGGACCAGAACCACCGCCGCCGCGCCGCTGGAAGCCGCCGCCGGGGCTGGCGCCCCACGGCCCCTGCCCGCCGGCGAACCCACGCGCCGTCTCGCGCCCGTCGGCGTCGATCTCGCCCGCGTCGAACTTCTTGCGCTTGTCCGGATCGCCGACGATGTCGAAAGCGGCGCTGACCCGCTTGAAGCGCTCCTCGGCCGCCTTGTTGTCCGGATTGGTGTCGGGGTGATGCTGCTTGGCGAGCTTGCGGAACGCCTTGCGAATCTCGTCTGCGCTCGCCGTGCGGGAGACGCCCAGTTCCTGATAGGGGTCGCGCGCCAAAACTCTCAGCCCTTCGCCAACATGCCTGCCCAACTCGCCTTGTAGATTGGTCCGACGTCACATGCACGCAAGGTCGTCTGTGGCAGAATTACAACATCGCAAGTGGCCGCGCGGCAGGCGCCAGGAGCCGGCGGCGCCGGGGACGAAGCCCGGCCGGCGCTGGGTCACCTGCGCCCGCGCTCCGCGACGAGATCCCAGGCGGTGAAATCGAGGGCGTCCTCGGGATCGGCCAGCGCCTCCTCGCTCACCGTCTGGCCGCGCACCGACACGCCCGCGCGATGCGGGCTCTGCGGATCGCCGGTGATCAGCGGGTGCCAGGGCGCGAGGTCGCGGCCCTCGTGGAGCCGCCGATAGGCGCAGCTCTTCGGCATCCACTCCAGCGCCTCGATGTTGTTGGGCGTCAGCTTGATGCAGTCGGGCACATGGCGATGGCGGTCGGCATAGTCGCTGCAGCGGCACGCCTGGGGGTCGAACAGCTTGCAATGCACCCGCGTCGGGATCACCTCGCCGGTCTCTTCATCCTCGAATCGAACCAGGCAGCACAGGCCGCAGCCGTCGCAGAGGCTCTCCCATTCGCGAGCCGTCATCTGCTCGAGAGTCTTCCTGCGCCAGAAGGGTTCGCCACTCATCCTGCGCATCTAGACCCGCCCCGCGCCCACCCCAAGAGCCTGCGTCGGAAATGTGATCGTTCGGCGCGGCCTTGCGCCCGGCCCGCAAGCCGTTATCTGAGGCCGCCCATGAGAGCCCCCATCCTCGCCCTGAAGGACGTCCGGCTCGCCGACGGTCCAAAGATGCTGTTCGACGGCGTCGATCTCGGGCTCGAGCCCCGGGTCCGCGCCTGCCTGGTCGGGCGCAACGGCGCGGGCAAGTCGACCCTGCTGCGGATCATCGCCGGCGAGGTCCAGGCCGACGAGGGCGAGCGGACGATCACGCCGGGCACGCGGATCAGCTTCGTGCGCCAGGAGCCGGAGATCGCAGGCGCGACCCTGCTCGACTACGCGGTAGCCGCAGGTGCGGCGCCGCACGAGGCGGAGGCGGCGCTGGAGACCTTCGGCCTCGACCCGGCCAAGCCAGCGGAGGGGCTTTCCGGCGGGGAGAGCCGGCGCGCGGCGCTCGCCCGCGCCTTCGCCGAAGACGCCGACATCCTGCTGCTCGACGAGCCGACCAACCACCTCGACATCCTGGCCATCGAGATCCTGGAGGCCGAGCTCGCCGCTTCGCGGGCCGCGGCCTTGATCGTCAGCCACGACCGCGCCTTCCTGGAGCGGGTGACGCGCCGCTGCTTCTGGGTGGAGCACCGCCAGGTGCGCCGCCTCGACGAGGGTTTCGCGGGCTTCGACGCCTGGGCCGAAAAGATCGAGGCGCAGGAGGCCGAGGAGGCGCGTCGCGCCGACAAGATGCTGGAGCGCGAACAGCACTGGATGCTGCGCGGCGTCACCGCCCGGCGGGCGCGCAACGAGGGTCGCCGCCGGCGGCTGCTCGCCCTGCGCGAAGCCAAGACGGAACGGCTGAAGGACTCCCGCGGCACGCTCAACATGGGCATCGCCAGCTCCGGCCTGTCCGGTCAGCGGGTGGCCGAGGCCAAGGGGATTTCCAAGGCCTTCGGCGAGCGGACGCTGTTCAAAGGGTTTTCGACCCGCATCCTGCGCGGCGACCGCGTCGCCATCGTCGGCCCGAACGGCGTCGGCAAGACCACCCTGGTAAAGATCCTGCTGGGCGATCTTGCGCCCGACACCGGCGAGCTGAAGCTCGGGACCAACCTGGAGGTCGCCTACATCGACCAGGCGCGCGCGGCGGTCTCCGGCGACGCCACGCTGAAAGACATCCTGACGCCCCATGGCGGCGACCAGGTGATGGTCCGCGGCCAGCCCAAGCACGTCGCCGGCTACGCCAAGGACTTCCTGTTCCGCGACAGCCAACTGCGCCAGCCGGTGCGCACGCTCTCCGGCGGCGAGCGCAACCGCCTGCTGCTGGCCTGCGCGCTCGCCAGCCCCGCCAACGTCCTGGTGCTGGACGAACCGACCAACGACCTCGACATGGACACTCTCGACCTGCTCGAGGACCTGCTGGCGGACTACGACGGCACCCTGATCCTGGTGAGCCACGATCGCGACTTCATCGACCGCCTGGCCACCTCGACGATCGGGCTGGACGGGCGCGGCGGCGTCGTTGAAACGCCCGGCGGCTGGCAGGACTTCCTGTCGCAGAACCCCGGCTTCTTCGCGCCGCCGGTGATCAAGACCGCCGTCAGGCCGGCGCCCGCCATCGCTCCGAAGGCCGCCGCGCCACGCGCCGCTAAGCTCTCCTACAAGGACCAACGCCGGTTGGCCGAACTGGAGACGCTCACGGTCGAGCTGCCGGCCAAGATCTCGGCCCTCGAGGCGGGGATGGCCGATCCGCAACTTTATTTGCGCGACCCGGCAGGCTTCGAGCGTTTGAGCCGCGCTCTGGAAGCGGCGCGCGCCCAGCTGTCCGCCGCGGAGGAGGAGTGGCTGGCGCTCGAAGAACAGCGAGAGGCGCTGGACTCCGGCCGCTGAGCCCAGCTGTGGAAAAATACCAACTGTTTGTAATCAAAGAAGTCTTGTCGCATTTTCCCCAGTCCGGGAACCGTTCGCTCACAGACTGTTGCACAAGCCGTCGCCAGCGGGCGCTTGCCGGATAATAGGTGCGGGCGCACCCTCAGCCGGTCAAAAGGAACGGCAGCGCAGGCGCCCCCGGGAAACCGGAAAGCCCAGCGGACCGGCTCCCGGACGGGAACCAGGGAGACCCGGAACCCGCCGAGATCCGGATGCGGCGGAAACCAGCGGGGCGACCCGCGAACGCAAGTCGCGGCCAGACTGAAGGACACAGATCTCCCAACGGATCTGGATGAGAGGGCGACGCTCCGGCCACCGGAGCGCCGCCCTCTTGCTATGGGATTTCCGATCAAGGGTCCTTCACGCGAAGCCGGCATGGCCTTATTGGCGCCGAGGCGCGGCCGCCCTACCCTCCGGCCGCTGTTCCGGGGAAGCGTGACTGATGAAATCCTTGCGTTCGATCGTCGTCGCCCTGGCGGCGCTACTGGCGGCCTGCTCGCCGGCCAAGAGGGAGAGCGCCTCGCCGAACGCCGGCAGCCAAGCGACCGTGATCCGCTTTGCCACCGATTGGCATGCCCAGGCCGAACAGGGCGGCTTCTACGAAGCGCTGGCGAATGGCGAGTACAAGAAGCGCGGCCTGGATGTGACGATCGTCCAGGGCGGACCTGGCGTGAACGTGCCGCAGCTGTTGGCGGCCGGCGCGGTCGAGATGGGCATGGGCTCCAACAGCTTCATCGCCTTGAACCTCGCCCAGCAGAGCGTGCCGGTGAAGGCGGTGGCGGCCTACTTCCAGAAGGACCCGCAGGTCTTGATGGCCCATCCCGACCAGGGGATCGCGACCATCGCCGACCTGAAGGGCCATCCGATCCTGCTCTCCGATGCCTCGGTGGGCGCCTTCTGGCCCTGGCTCAAGGCGAAGTACGGCTTCGGCGACAGCCAGATCCGCAAGTACACCTTCAACTCGGCGCCTTTCCTGGCCGACAAGCGGGTGGCCGAGGAAGGCTATGTCACCAGCGAACCCTACACCCTGGAGAAACAGGCCGGCTTGAAACCGGTGGTCTTCCTGCTCGCCGACAATGGCTACCCCGGCTACGCCAACATGGCGCTGGCGTCGGACGCCCTGATCGCCAGGAACCCGGCTGCGGTGAAGGCCTTCGTCGAAGCCAGCGCCCAGGGCTGGCATGACTATCTCCATGGCGATCCGCGGCCGGCGGACGCCCTGATCCGCAAGGACAATCCGGAGATGAGCCAGGACGTGCTGGACCAGGCGCGGGAGAAGATCAAGAGCTACGAGATCGTCGAGTCCGGCGACGCCAAGACGGCGGGGATCGGCGTCATGACCGATGCGCGCTGGAAGCAATTCTTCGACATGGCGACGGGCACGGGCGTCTACCCGAAGACGGTGGACTACAAGCGCGCCTACACCCTGCAGTTCCTGGGGAAATGAGCGTCGCTGCGCTGAAGGCGGTCGAGGTCGATTATCGCGGCCGCGGGCGGGCGCTCGGCCCGTTCAGCCTGACCCTGGCGCCGGGCGAGATCGTCGCCCTGGTCGGACCATCGGGCTGCGGCAAGTCCACCGCCATGCGCCTGCTGGCGGGGCTCGAAGCGCCGAGCCGGGGAGAGGTCATCCGTACGCCGGGCCGCGGCGAGACCGCTGTAGTCTTCCAGGCGCCTACATTGGCGCCCTGGCTGAGCGCTCGGGCCAATGCGTCGCTTCCGCTGGAGCTGGCCGGGGTCGACCGCAAGCTCGCCAGCCGGCGGGCCGACGAGGCGCTCGCCCGCGTCGGCCTTGCGGGATCCGAGACCGCGCGGCCGGCGCAGCTCTCCGGCGGCATGGCGATGCGGGTCTCGCTGGCCCGCGCTCTGGTCACCGAACCGCGGCTGTTGCTGCTCGACGAACCCTTCGCCGCCCTCGATGAGATCACCCGCCGGGCGCTGGCGGACGACGTGCTGCAGCTGTGGTCCCAGGCCCGGCCGGCGATTGTCTTCGTCACCCACAATGTCGAGGAGGCGGTCTACATGGCGTCGCGCGTGGTGGTGATGACCCCCGGTCCCGGCCGCATGGCCGGCGAGGTGGAGGTCACGGGCCCTGTCCCCAGGCCGCCCGGCTTCCGCACGACCGTCGAGTTCCGCGCCACGGCGGAACGCGTCTCACAGCTCCTGGCCACGGCAGGCGCCCAATGGGTCGCCTGATCGACCGGGCCGCGCCCCTCACCCTGGTCGCGCTGCTGCTCATGGCGTGGGAGATCGCCTGCCGAGCCCTACACGTGCCGGCCTATTTTCTGCCGCCGCCATCCCGGGTCGCAACCGCCTTGCTCGCCGACCTGCCCACCTTGGCGCAGGCCGCCTGGCGCACGCTCGCGGTGGCGCTGGCGGCCCTGGTGATCGCCAGTCTGACGGCTCAGCTTCTCGCCGTGTTGATCGGCCTCCATCCTCTGCTCGAGCGGGCCGTGCGGCCGCTGGCGTCGATCATCCAGGTCACGCCGGTGGTGGCGATCGCGCCGCTGGTGCTGATCTGGGCCGGAATCGACCACCCGGAGCGGGCCATCGTGGCGCTCGCCGTTCTGGTGGCCTTTTTCCCGATCTTCTCCGGCGCCGTCACTGGCCTGCGCGCCGCAGACCCCGACCTCGAGCGTCTGTTCGATCTCTATGGCGCGAGCCGCTGGAGGCGGGTGACCCGCCTGCGCCTGCCGTCGGCGGTCCCCTTCCTGCTCGAGGGCCACAAGGTGGGCGCCGGACTGGCGATCATCGGCGCCGTGGTGGCTGAATTCGGCGCCGGCTCGGGCGGGGTGCGCGGCCTCGCCTGGCAAATTCTCGACGCTGGCAACAAGCTGCAGACCGACCGGATGATCGCCGCCCTCGCCGTCCTCGGCGTCATGGGCGTAGCCTTCCACGGCTTGCTGGAGGCGGTGGAGCGGGTCGGCTTGCGCTGGTGGCGGGGGCGGTAGGCCTCAGACGGTGCGACGCTCGCTGGGCGTGGCGATGCGCAGCCGATTGAGCGCATCGGAAGCCAGCACGGTCAGGCTTCGCAAGCCCTCGTCGGCGAAGACGTCGACGGCCGCCTCCAGTGCGGTGATGGCGCGCACGCGCTCGCCACGGTCGCGGCCGGTCAGGTCGATACGGGCCTCGTACAGCCGGGCGAGGTGCAGCTGGGCCACCGCCCACCCCACCGGATCGCGGCGCGCCTGCACGGCGGAGAGCTCGATCTTCATGGCCGTCTCGGCGATGTCGAGCACCGCGAGGTCGCCGGTCACCGCGACCGAGCGCGCCAGGCAGACGGCGCGCGCACTGGCGGCGAGGCCGCGCAGGGGCATGGCCGGGATCGACTTCAGCACCAGATTGGCGCGATCATAGCAGGTGACGGCCTCGTCGAACGCATGGCCGTCAGCGCAGGCCTCGCCCAGAACCTGTAGCGTATCCGCCAGCGCCAACTGGGCGCGCGCCCAATCGAGCGGGCTATGGTCGCGAGGGAGCTGTTCGAGCGCCTCGGCCAGCACCGCCGCCGCGCGGGCCACTCCCTCGACATCCCCCGTAAGCTCGCCCCAGAGCGTCAGCGCCTGACCGCGCAGGGTCTCGGCCCGCGCCCAGGTAAGCGGCTCGTAGTCGGGATTCAGCCGCCCGGCCGCCGCAGCGGCGTCGTCCATGGCGCTCTTGAGCAGGCGTTCGTCTTTCAGGCGGGCGCCGGACGCACAAAGGAAATCAGCGCGCAGCAGATATGCTTCGGCGGCCAGCGTGCGGGCTAGCGGGGTCCGGCGGCTCTGGACCAGCAGCCCGGCGACCGGCCCATCGAACCGTTCGGCGATGGCGCGGACCTCATCCGGCGTGGCCCGGCTGAGGATCTTACGGCCGGCGACCACCGCCACTCCGATGTCGGCCTGGGCGGCCACCACACCGCTCCGGGCATGCGCCCGCGCCTCGCGGAAAGCCACTTCCGCCGCAGCGTTTAATCCGAGGTCGCCGAACAGCTCGGCCCCGGCGAGAGCACAGAATGCCTGTTCGCAACGCGCCCGCGCCCAGACATCCGGCCGGCGGCCGGGCTCGGCGCCCGCGCTCGCCGCTTCGGCGGTGGCGGCGGCCTTGCGCAGGTAGACGACGTCGCCGCTCCGCCGGGCCGCTTCTCGCCAGACGAAGGCCGCCTCGATCCGGCGTTCGGACTTGTCCTTGACGGCGATTCGCCCAGCGGTGATGTCCGCCGCCCTGCCTTCCTCGACAAGCAGGTTGAGATCCAGCAGTTCGAGCAGGGATCCGTCGCCGCCGGTGAGACCTTCGCCGGATCCGAACGTAGGTTCCGCGCCGAACAGACGCCTCAGTTCTCGGCCCAGTTCGAACATGGCGTGGCTCCGATCGCGCAGGCGTCCCACCATGGAACGATCTGCTTGGCTAGCCAGAGCAATAGCAAAGCCGGAGCCGCAGACCTTAACAATCCCTTAACTGCGAACTCATGGTTAACACAGGATAATGATCCACAACAAAGCGCAGGGTTCAGGCGCGTTCCGCCCAACGCCACGGCATCCACGACCTCACTATCGAAGCCCGTCCGGAGGCGCTCGGAACTACCTAGGCGCGCTCCTTTGAGCGCTCGAGCCTCACCTTGGGAAAGCGCTCGCCGACGTAGCCGATCTCCCAGGTCGACTTGGCGAGGAAGACCGGCTGTTCATCGATATCGACGGCCATGGCCATGCGGTGCTTGCTCTGGAAATCCTCCAGGTCGGCGCGCTCGCCGGCGAGCCAGCGGGCCTCGGCGTAGGGGCTGACCTCGAAGATCACCTCGAGCTGATACTCGTTCGCCAGCCGGTCAGCCATGACTTCGAACTGCAGCTGGCCAACGGCGCCGACGATGAAGTCGGCCCCGATCACCGGCCGGAAGAGCTGGGTGACGCCCTCCTCGGCAAGCCCCTCGAGCGCCTTCTTCAGGTGCTTGGCCTTGAGCGGATCCTTGACCCGCACCCGCTGCAGGATCTCCGGCGCGAAGTTCGGCAGGCCGGCGAACCGCAGGGCCCCGGTCTCCGACAGGCTGTCGCCGACCCGCAGCACGCCGTGATTGGGAATGCCGATGACGTCACCGGCGAAGGCTTCCTCGGCGAGCTCGCGGTCGGAAGCAAAGAACATGATCGGCGCATTGATCGACAGCTGCCGGCCTGTGTTCTGCACCTTCAGCTTCATGCCGCGATTGAAACGGCCGGATGTCAGCCGCAGGAATGCGACCCGGTCGCGATGGTTCGGATCCATGTTCGCCTGGATCTTGAACACGAAGCCGGAGACCTCGCGATCACCGGGCGCGACGTGGGTCTGATCGCCGTTCTTTACCGCAGGCACAGGTTTCGGCGGCGGCGCGTAGGCGCCCAGGCCTTCCAGCAGCTGGTCGACGCCGAAATGGCGCAGGGCCGAACCGAAGAACACCGGCGTCATATGGCCTTCCAGGAAGGCCTGCGGATCGAACGGCTTCGCCGCCTCCTGCACCAGCATCGAGCCTTCCTCGAGCTCTCCCTGCTCGTCGGCGTCGAGGAAGCTGACCACGGCGGCGCCACGAAAGGCGACAGACTCCGGATGGCCATCCTCGGCGTTGGAGCCCTTCCTGGCGAAGGGAATGAAGCGCTGGCGGCGCAGGTCGAGCATGCCGCGGAAGCGATTGCCGGAGCCGGCGGGCCAAAAGAGCGGCGCGGGATCGAGCGCGAGCTTGGAGGCGATCTCGTCCAGCAGCGCGAACGGATCCTGCGCCTCGCGATCCATCTTGTTGATGAAGGTGACGATCGGAATGTCGCGCAGGCGGCAGACCTCGAACAGCTTCAGCGTCTGCGGCTCGATGCCCTTGGCGGCGTCCAGCACCATGACCGCAGCGTCGGCGGCGGTGAGCGTCCGGTAGGTGTCTTCGGAGAAGTCCTCGTGGCCCGGGGTGTCCAACAGGTTGAACATCAGCCCTTCGTGGTCGAAGGTCATGACGCTCGCCGACACCGAGATGCCGCGTTCCCGCTCGATCTTCATCCAGTCGGAGCGGGTCCGCCGGTTCTCGCCGCGCGCGCGCACCTGGCCCGCCGCCCGGATCGCGCCCCCCGCCAGCAACAGGTTTTCGGTCAGGGTGGTCTTGCCGGCGTCAGGGTGCGAGATGATCGCGAAGGTGCGCCGACGGGCGGCTTCCGCCGCGGGGGAATTGCTCATGGGCGGCAGGTAGCGCGCGGGGCTCGCATAATCAAATGGCGGCGATCTGTTCGCACCGTCTATTGGCCGAGCGCGTGCATCAGCCGCCGTGGGGCGGCCTCCGGATGCAGCTGCGTCATCGTGCACTGCCGCGGATCCTTGTCCGGCCGCCAGCGGACCAGCTTGGTTCCATGCCGGAACCGATCGCCAGTGACGTGGTCGTAACGGACCTCCGCCACCAGTTCATGGCGAAGCGGCGTCCATTGCGTCGACCGACCGGCGGACCAGCGGCTCGGACCGCCGGGCGCGGCGCCGGTGAAGCCCTCTCCGCCCGCAAGCGCCTCCAGCCTGCGGGTTAGTTCGCCGCGCTCGGCATCCGAGATGGTGGAGGTGAACCCGACGTGGTTCAGTCGCCCCGCCTCGTCATAGAGTCCAAGCAACAGCGAGCCCACGCCGTCGCCGTCCTGCGCGTATCGAAAGCCGCCGACCACGCAGTCGGCCGTGCGCATGCGCTTGATCTTCAGCATGACGCGCTCACCCGGCAGGTAGGGGTCATCGAGGCGTTTGGCGATCACGCCGTCCAGCTCCGCGCCGACCTCGGACAGCCAGTTGCAGGCCGTCTTCCTATCCGCGGCTACGGGTGAGAGCCGCAGGGCCGCAGGACGCCCGAAGTGGCCGTAGAGCGCCTCCAGTTCCTGGCGACGGCGCGTGTAGGGGGCTTCGATCAGCGACCTGCCCTTGCCGTCCAGCAGGCAGTCGAAGAGGACGAAACACGCCGGGTGTTCGGCCGCCAGCTTGCGAACGCGGCTTTCGGCCGGATGCAGCCGAGCCTGCAGCGCATCGAAGGACAGCTCTCCATTCACCGCGATGGTCAGTTCGCCGTCGACGACGAAGCGCTGCACCGGCAGGGCCTTGATCGCTGCCACGATGTCGGGGAAGTAGCGGGCGAGCGGCTTGCCGGACTTGGCCTTGAGCGCCACCTCCTCGCCTGCCCGGAAAGCCAGGCAGCGGAAGCCGTCCCATTTCGGTTCGAAGCGCCAGCCGGCGTCCCCAGGGATCTCGTCCACCAGCCGGGCTTCCATGGGGGCGAGGTCCAGAGGCACGGGCAGATCGTCAAGGTGCATGGCCTGCGAATTCGCGAGGCCGCCCGTCCGTTCCCGTAGGCGACCTTGCCGGCCAGGACTTCAGGCCGGTTCGACCGGTTCGGTGAGGAAGTGGCGGCCCAGGCGATCCTCGATCTCCACCACCCAGATATCCGGGTCGATGCGGGCCGCCCGCTCGATGTAGCGATCGAGCTCCGGCTCCTGGTCCGATTTCGCCGGCTGCATCCAGACCGGCTCGCCTTCCATCCGCGTGGCTTCGGCGTAAAGGCGGGCGGTTCCATCGCTGCGGTTGACCACCTTCACCAGGACCGCACCGGCCCGCGCATCGCCTTTGCGAGCGACGATCGGAAAGGCGCCGCCCAACTGCGCCCGGCGGATAAGGGCGCCCACCCAAAGATCTGTTTGCAGCAACATGTGCGGACAGAGTGCGCCCGACCGGCGCCTCCTGTCACCTGCCCCGCTGCGCTCGTGCGCTAACCGAACGGCAACAAGCCGGAGCCTAGGTTGCGACCAAGGCCCGCGAGGACCAGAAGAAAGACGACGCATGACGAGCACGCGCAAAGCGCGGCCGGCGTCTCGGTGGATGGGGTTGTTGGGCGCGGTCTTGGCCGCAGCGCCGGGCTGCGCGCAAGCGCAGATCCTCGACCTCGTCTACGAGCGCACGGTGATGACCGTGGCCGACGAGCGATGCCGCCTGTTCACGCCTGAGGTGGCGGCGGCGCTGGCGGCCGCCCAGGTGCAAGCTCGCGGCGCGGCGCGGCGAGGCGGCGTCGCTCCGGACGCTTTACGCTCGGTCGAGGAAAGGGCCCGCGCCAGCGCGTCGGCGGCGGACTGCGCCTCCCCGGACCTCGCAGCCGCGGCCGGGCGCGTACGCAACGCCTTCGCCGGCTACGCGCGCACGCAGCGCATCGACTATCCCGGCGAGGTGGCGGACTGGCGCGCCGACCGAACCGGGTTGGGCGTGATCCGCTGGCGCCTGGCTCAGGACGTCCGTTTCGGCCCCGACCGCATGACCTTCGGCCTTGCTGGCCGGCAGACGCCGGGCGTCCTCATCGCCGTCGCCCAATTCGTCGACGGCCAGGCGCCGTACAGCGCGCGGCTGCTGATGCGCGACGGCGCTCGCAGCATCGGCCCCTATCTCGACGGCGGCTCCGGTCAAGGGCTGCCGCTGGCGCGTCGACTGCCGCCGCGAAGCGCGCTGCGGATCTATGCCGCCGAGGCGCGCAGCACGGCCGGATCGGACCTCCTGCCCAAGGACGCGAAGACCGGCTGGGCCTTCCGCTTTCCGGCTCAGGCCGCCTTCGAACTCGCCAGCCTGGACCCGCGCGAGGCCATCGCCATCGAGTACCTGTTTCCCGGCGACGTCGTCCGGCGCGCCTATGTCGAAGTCGGAGACTTCGCCGCCGGTCGAGCCTTTCTCGGTCTCGCCAGCCGCTGAGTGGCGCGCGATGCCGGCTCAGGCCTGGGCGGCGATCGGCGCGACCTCCGGCGCCACGGCCATCTCGCTCAGCACCGGCATCCGGACGATCACCGTCGCGCCTTCGCCCAACGTGCTCTCGATGCACATCTCGCCACCGTGCAATTGGGCGAAGGCCCGCACAAGCGAGAGCCCCAGCCCCGACCCGGCCGCCTTCTGATTTGCATCGCCGGCCTGCTCGAATGGTCGCCCGAGCCGCTCCAGGTCGTCCGGAGCGATGCCGACGCCGGTATCGGCCACCACGAGTTCCAACGTATCGCCCGCGGCCTGCAGGGTCAGCGTCACGGCGCCCCCGCGCGGCGTGAACTTCAGCGCATTCGACAGCAGATTGAGCGCGATCTGCTTCACGGCCCGGCGGTCGGCGAGCGCGAGCAGGGAATCCGACGGCAGAACCCCGCGCAGACTGACGCCCGCCCGGTCGGCCTGGCCGCGCATCAGCCGCAAGGCCGCCGCGATGGCCTCGCGCGCGTCGAAGGCCTCTCGCACCAATTCGAAGCGATCCGCCTCGATCTTTGACATGTCCAGCACGTCATTGATCAGCTCGAGCAGGTGCGCGCCGGATTCGTGGATCAGGTCAGCGTAGTCCGCATAACGGTCCGAAATCGGGCCGAACAAGCGCTGCCGCATGATGTCGGAGAAGCCCATGATCGCATTGAGCGGCGTGCGCAGCTCGTGGCTCATGTTGGCGAGGAATCGGCTCTTGCCGGCGTTCTGCTGTTCCGCGGCGACGCGTGCGGCTTCAAGTTCGGCTTCGCGCGTGCGTTGGGCGCGTCCGTCACGCACCGCCCCGACAATACGGGTAGGGCTCATCCGCCGCAGCGACAGCTCCCACCAGCCCTCGGCGTCGTGCGCCGGGCGGAAGGCGGCGGTCGCCGACCCTTCCCTCGCCGCTCGGTGCAGGGCGCCTTGCACTCTCGAGCGGTCGTCGGCATTGGCCAGGTCGCCAAGATTGCGGTCGAGCAGGTCACGCGTTCGCCAGCCAGGCGGCGGCTGGCCGAACGCCTCGAGGATGCGTCCGCCGGGATAGAGGTCCAGCAGCAGTTGTGGCTGGTTTTCGAGAACCTCGAGCATGCCGGTCTCGATGTCGTCGCGGGTGCGGCGCTCGCGTGTCGCTTCGGCGAACAACACGACCAGCGCCACGCCCAGCGCGAGCGAAACGCCGCATAGGGCCGCCAGGCTCAGCCAGACGGCGGCGGCGGCCGGCGGCGGGGGCAACGGCAGGAGGGCGGAGCTCAAGGCCGTCACGGCAGCGGCGGCCAGAGCGCCCGCCGCCCCCAACGGCAGCAGGTCGGGGCTGCGGAATGCGGCCGCAGCGGCCAGGGGCGCCAGGCACCAGACAGCCAGCGGTCCCGAGGCGCCGCCGGTCATCAGAGGCGCGGCGATCACCGCCAGCGTCCAGATCAGCAGAGCCGCTGGGCGGGCGCGCCCACCCGCGCCGGCCAGTACCGAGCCAGCGAGCCCCGCAGCCAATCCCACCGCCAGCGGCGCAAGCTCCGGCCCCGCAGCTAGCCGGCCCGTGACCACCAGCCCCGCTGCTGTCAGGGCGATGCCGGCCGACCAGGCCAGATGCCAGCCGACGGCAAAGCCGGCCCCGACAAGGCGTCGCCCGGACTTCAACGGCGGCCGCCGCGAGCGGCGAATGGCGGTCAAGGCTTTGGCACCCGTTTTGATCCTCCTTGGGACCAGCCTAACGCCTGAGGTGAGTCCGGTTAAGACCACTCGCCCCACAAGCGACTCGAACCTGTACAAACGTGACAAGCGAAACGAAATCGTAAGCGCGCTGGCGGACGCTGCTGCTCCCGAACTGCAAGGCGCCGCGTCCGAAATGCCTCCTGCCGTCCGCCAAGACAACGCGACGACGCCCATCGCCTCCACCGGCCCTCGGCGCGCGCGCGAAGCTTCTGATCGATCCCTCCTGCGAGTCGTTTCCCACGAGCTACGCACACCGCTGAATTCTATACTCGGCTTTTCCGAGATTCTCGCGACCGAGCTCTATGGGCCGCTAGGCGCCGAACAATACCGCCAATACGCCGAGATCATACACAGCAGCGGGGAAAAGCTGCTGAAACTTGTCAACCAGGTGGTGGAGATCGCCCGGCTGCAGACCGGCGACGTCGAGTTCGATATCCAGCTAGAACCACTCGCGCCGATTTTCGAGACCTTGGCCGATGGCTTGCACGCGAGGCTGGCTGCGCAACAACTTCGTTTTCAGGTCACCGCCTGCGGGGACCTCGAGGCCCGGTTCGACAGCCGGTCGCTGCGCTGCGTGCTTTCGAACCTGTTGCAGAACGCCGTGGCCTTCTCGCCAGACGGCGGCGCCATCACGGTGAGCGCAAGCGCCGCCGACGGCATTTTGGAGATCATCGTCGCCAACGATGGCGACGGCGTCGACCCTGCGGATCTGCCGCGCCTTCTGCGCCCCTTCGAGCAGGGCGAGAACGCCTTGATCCGCCACGCCGAGGGCGCTGGCCTCGGCCTGGCGATCTGCGACCTGACCTGCCAGGCGATGGGCGCCCAGCTGAAGCTGGTTTCCGCCCGCGGCGAGGGCTTCTCCGCCCACATCCTGCTGCCCACCGGCTGAACACCATTGCAGCAAGCGCCGGGCGGGCTTACCTCGCCACGTGCATGAGCGCGATCGACGATACCCTGGAAGAGCTGGCCGCCGAGTTCGACATGCTCGGCGACTGGGAGGAGCGCTACCGCTACGTCATCGAATTGGGCCGCGAACTTGCCCCGCTCTCAGAGACCGAGCGCAGCGAGGCCAATAAGGTGCGCGGCTGCGCAAGCCAGGTCTGGCTGGTGACCCAGCCTCAGGCCGACGGCGACCTGGTGTTCCGCGGCGATTCCGACGCTCATATCGTTCGCGGCCTGATAGCCGTCCTGCTCCGGCTCTATTCTGGTCGGCGCCCGGAAGAGATCCTCGCCTTCGACGCCAAGGCGGCGTTCGGAAAGCTCGGGCTGGCCGGAGCCCTTTCGGCCCAGCGCTCCAATGGACTGGCCTCGATGGTCGCGCGCATCCGGCGCGACGCCGAATACGCGGCCGCCTGACGGATCCTATGCGGCGCGGATCCCCGTGGCCGCCCCCTGGCTCATGCCGATCAAGGCGTCGAAGCCCAGGATCATGTCGACGTCCCGGCCGTTGCTGGCGAGCGGCAGGCGCAGCCAGAGGATCGACAGATGCGAAGCGCCACGCCAGGCGAGGTTGTGCGCGCCGACCGACGGACGCCTCTCCTCCACCACCTGCACGAGTTCTGACCGCCAGTAGTCGACGGCGGATCCGGAATAGACCTCTCCGATCCGACGGCCCGTGATCTCCCGCCCATAGACCCCATGAAGGCCGGTCCCGGCGAGGCGCATGCGAAAATCGAGCGGTTCATAGAGGACGTCGACCAGGCTGACCGTCGGCAGATGGCGCTTGAACTGGCCCGGGTCGAGGTCGCGCCGTGCAGGCAGCCGTCCAGCCGCTCGCAAGGAGGCCCAGTAGGCGAACAGTTCTTCGTGCGCTCGGGCCGCCGCGGCGGGGGCCCCGATTTGCGCCGCCATCTTCAGATTCCTTAACAACCACTTGGAATCATAACGATTCGTTTATCACCCGAAGCACGAATCGGCGGCAAGCTAAAATTGTGGCGGAGACGTGATTTCCTCGGCTGCGGATTGTCTCGCGACAAAAAAACGCCCGCCGATGCGGCGGGCGTCTTCTGTTGCGGCGGTGTTGGGGACGCTTAGCGTTTCTTACGTGGCGCCTGACGGCCGCCTTGGCCCAGGCCCATCTGCTTGGCCAGGTCCGAACGCGCCTTGGCGTAGTTCGGAGCGACCATGGGGTAATCCTTGGGCAGGCTCCACTTCGCCCGGTACTCTTCCGGGCTCATGTTGTACTTCGTCCGCAGGTGCCGCTTCAGCGACTTGAACTTGCGGCCGTCCTCAAGGCAAATCAGATAGTCCGGGGTGATCGAGCGACGGACCGGGACCGCGGGCTCCTTCGGCGCGACTTCCGGCGCTTCCTGGCCGGTCGACACCCCGGCGAGCGCGCGGTGAACGCTCTGGATGAGGCCGGGCAGATCCCCCGCCGCGACCGTATTGTTACCGACATAGGCGGAGACAATATCCGCCGTCATCTCGATGACTTCCGACTTCTCGTCCATTCTTGTCATTCCATTGGATCTGCGAACGATAGGCCGCAGACGCGATTCCCATTATCAGTAGCGGGTCCTAACGGGAACTGAGACCAAGCACAAGGTGAAGAGTGATTATTATGCCCGAATTCACCTGACCCGTCGCCACAAGAAAGCGAGACCACGTGCAGAAGCTGACTTCCAATGCACCTTTCACCAACAATGAGACGTGAACGGCGTAACCGCGCGCCGTATGCGTCAGAAGCTGAGAGGCGTCAGCCTATGTCAGATGTAACGAAGATCATTTGACGGACCTTAGGAAGACCGCGCCCAACGCTTCTCGGCCCGGGCAAGGCCATTCCCGGCGTTCCTGCACGAGATCCGTGAAGACCGTCGCCCTACGAGCGGCAAGCCCGCATTCGGTAGGAAAACCTTAGACGCGTGCGAGCGCGCCCGCCGAGACGATCTAACTGGATGCCTCGCCGTCGTCTGCGGTGGACCGCGCTCGACTCGGAGAAATCCCGACGCCGCTCAGTTGGGCGTCGCCGCTTCCTCCGCGGAAGCCGCCCGGGCGCCGGTCACGGGCTCGCCGGCGGCGATGGTCACCGGGGCCGCTGGATTGTCCAGGAGATCGATCGTCTCGCGGATGTATTTGGCATGGGTGACGATGCCGATTTCCAACCGCTCGTTGTTGAGCTCAACCTGTTGGGTCAGCAGGCCGGCGATGAATTCGACGTTCTGGGGCGATTGGCTGAGATCGCCGGGAGAGCGGCGCCCGTCGCTGTGCATGAACACCGGCCCGCCCGAATTGCCAGGGAACACCGAAAAGTCGAGCAGGAAGGTCGGGAAAATCTTCGCCGGCGCGACCGGGTAGGATGCGATCCGGCCGGCGCGCAGGATCGGGAAGCCCGCCTGATTGGCCGCCAGGCCGCGCGGGAAGCCCAGCGCCATCAACTCGTCGCCCGCCTCGACCTGATACTTCGTGAAGGTGTCGTCAGAGGCAAGATAGTCCTTCGGGATCGCCGCCTTGGCGAACTCCGCCGGGGCCGAGATTGTGATCGCCGCGACGTCGCGCGCCGGATGATGGGTCCACAGCTCGTGGCCGCCGGCGTCCCGGATCTGCAGCGGCTGGGGCGAATAGCTCCAGCTGCCATCCGCATTGGCGACGCGATAGCCAATGCGCGCGACCTGTCCCGGCATCTGCCGGAAAACATGGTTGGCGGTGACCAGCACCGTCCGCGGCCGCCCGTCGGGCGCCGTATCCGAGATGAGAAACCCCGTGCCAACCGTGCGCGTGCCGTTGCCGAGCGGTTGCTCCAGCTGGACGGTCGCGTGCATCAGCTCGACGGAGAGATCCGCGTTCATTTGGAACCCCGACGACTGAACAAGAACTAGCCCTTCGCGTCTTCGCGCGATCTCGATGTGCCTTGAGTTGATCAGACCCGGTCGTCCGCGCCAAGAAAAGAGCGCGTGAGAAGGTTGCGCCCAAGCGACGCGGCAAGGCGCTTGGGAGGGCCCCTTTCACCCAATCCAGCACGGCGTCTTGAGCCCGTGCGCCGCGCAGCGCATTTAGGCGGCCATGACCTCTCCGGCTCCCCCCGTCGCCCGCAAAGATCCCAGGCAGATCGAACAGCTCGACCGCATCCGCGTGGACGACTACGGCTGGATGAAGGACGAGAACTGGCAGCAGGTTCTGCGCGACCCCAAAGCCCTGCGCGCTGATGTCCGCGAGCACCTCGAAGCGGAGAACGCCTACACCAAGGCGATGCTCGCCTCGACCGAAGGCCTGCAGGCCGAGCTCTTCGCCGAGATGAAGGGGCGCATCAAGGAGGACGACGCCTCGGTTCCCTCCCCGGATGGGCCTTGGGACTATTATTCGCGCTACGTGATCGGCGCGGAGCATCCGATCCACGCCCGCCGCCCGCGCGGCTCGGCCGACGGCGAAGAGATCTTGCTCGATGAGGACGCCCTGGCCAAGGGCAAGGCCTATTTCCAGGTCGGCGCAGCCAGCCACAGCCCGGACCACGCGCTCTTCGCCTGGACAGCCGACGAGCAGGGCTCAGAATACTTCACCCTTCGCGTGAAAGACCTGGCTTCGGGCCAGGAGGTCGGCGCGCCGGCCGAGAGCGCCTATGGCGATTTCACCTTCTCGCCCGACAGCCAGCACCTCTTCTGGATCTGGCGCGACGAAAATGCCCGACCCGCCAAGGTGTTTCGCCGCCCTGCGCGCGGCGGCGAGGACGTGCTGGTCTATGAGGAGGCCGACGACGGCATGTTCCTCGGTGTCGGCACGACGGCCGACCACAGCCACGTCTTGATCCACGTCGGCAACCAGGAGACCACCGAACTGTGGCTCATTCCGGCGGCGGAGCCCACCGCCGCGCCGGTGGTCGCCGAGCCGCGCCGCGTCGGCGTCAAATATGAGCTCGACCACTGGACGGACCGCTGGGTGATCCGCACCAACGACGACGGCGCCGTCGACTTCAAGCTTTGCGTGTCCGACGCCGTGGTCCCGGCGAAGGCCAGCTGGCGCGACTGGATCGCCCATCAGCCGGGCCGTTACGTCACCGGCTTTGCCGCCTACGCCGGCCATCTCGTCCGGGCCGAACGCGTGAACGCGCTGGATCGTCTGGTCGTCACCGCGCGCGGCGGAGACACCCACGAGATCGCCTTCGACGAGGAAGCCTACGCCCTAAATCTTGAAAGCGGCTACGAGTACCACACTGCCACCACTCGCTTCGTCTACCAATCGCCGACCACGCCGAAGCAGTGGTTTGACTACGACCTGGAGAGCCGCGCCCGCACCCTGCGCAAGACCCAGGCGGTCCCCTCCGGCCACGACCCGGCGCGCTATGTCGCCCAACGCCTCTATGCCACCGCTCCCGACGGCCAGCAGGTGCCAATCACCGTTCTCAAGCTCAAGGACACTCCGATCGACCGGTCGGCCCCGCTGCTGCTCTATGGCTACGGCTCCTACGGCCACGCCATGGAGCCGAGCTTTTCAGTCCGCAACCTCAGCCTGGTCGATCGCGGCTGGATCTGGGCCGTGGCCCATATCCGCGGCGGTTCGGACAAGGGCTGGGGCTGGTTTCTCGATGGGCGCCGCGAGGCCAAGACCAACACCTTCACCGACTTCATCGCCTGCGCCGAACACCTGATCGCCGAGAGCTATGGCGAGAAAGGCCGCATCGCCGCCTACGGCGGCTCGGCCGGCGGCATGCTGATGGGCGCGGTCGCCAACCTGCGATCGGACCTGTGGGGCGCGATCGTCGCGGCGGTCCCCTTTGTCGACGTGCTCAACACCATGAGCGACACCACCCTGCCCCTCACCCCGCCTGAGTGGCCGGAATGGGGCAACCCTATCGAGGACGCCGAGGCCTACGACCGCATCGCCGGCTACAGCCCCTACGACCAGGTGAAGCCGCAGGCCTACCCGCCGGTTCTCGCGACCGGCGGCCTCTCCGACCCGCGCGTCACCTATTGGGAGCCGGCGAAATGGGTCGCAAAGCTGCGTGAGCACACCACCGGCGACGCACCGGTTCTCTTGAAGATCAACATGGACGCCGGCCATGGCGGCGCCTCGGGCCGCTTTGATTTCCTGAAGGAGGTCGCGCTCGACTACGCCTTCGCCATCTGGGCCATAAACAAGGGCTGGCGGACCTGATGGCCGCCCTGATCCGCCCCGCCACCGAAACCGACGCCGAGGTGGTCGCCGCCATCTACGGCCACAACGTCCTGCACGGCTTTGGCACCTTCGAGGAGGTTCCGCCCTCGCCGGCCGAGATGGATCAGCGCCGTCTGGCGGTTGTCGGACACGGCCTGCCCTGGCTGGTCGCCGAGGACGCCGACAGAGTGCTGGGCTATGCCTACGCTGGCCCCTTCCGTCCGCGCGCCGCCTACCGTTACACCGTCGAGGACAGCATCTATCTCGCGCCCGACGCGATCGGGCGCGGCCTGGGCCGCGCCCTGCTCTCGGCGGTCCTCGACGCCTGCGAAGCCATCGGCCTGCGCCAGGTCGTCGCCGTCATCGGCGATTCCCGCAACGCCGCCTCGATCGGCCTCCATCGCGCCCTCGGCTTCGAGCCCGCTGGCGTCGGCCGCAATGTCGGCTTCAAGCATGGCCGCTGGCTCGACATCGTCTGGATGCAGAAGCCGCTGAACGGCGGCGACGCCACGCCGCCCGACAGCGCCGGCTTGACGCTCACCGGCCACTGAGGCCGCTCAGCGGCCCCATCCGCCAGCGCCTCCGAGTCGGACCGCCGCCCAGAGCAGGGTCCGCTTCCACAGCGGAACGCCCAGCGCCCCCAGCGCCTCGCGGAAGATCGCGTCCGCCTGCGCCCGGCTGTAGCGCCCGCCCAGGCCGCGGCTCGCGTAAAGATAGTCATGGATCACCGCCGCCTTGGCTGCGTCGCCGAGAGGGGGCTCAAGGTTCCAAAGCCCCCAGGGAACCGAGGCGAAGTCGGTGACGAAGCCCGCCGGAACCCGGATCACCTGGCCATCCACGACCGCGGGCCGGTAGCTGAACCGCGCGATCAGCCGGGCGGTGACCCGCCCTTGCCGCTCGCCGTCGAGAATCTGGACGGTGAGCGGCTCGGCGAAGGCGCTCACGCCGGCCTGCGCAGGAAGGCGCCGACGACGATTTCGGCGAGACCCAGTCCCAGCGACACCTGCGCCTGGGTCCGCGAGCCCGCCCGAGACACGGCGAAGATCGCCGGCTGCGCCTGAGCAAGCGCCGCCAGGACGTCGGTGATCACCGTCGCTGCATGCGAGGGGTGCACGTCGGGATGGCTCTGCACCGCCTGTGCGATGCTGCTGACGACCTGGACGGGATCGATCGCCGGCGCCAGGGGCTGCGCCTCAGGCGTGGTGGGAACGGCGGTCGCCATCTTGGGCATGAAAATCTCCTGTGGAAGATTGAAGTCGCCGCTTCAGCTCAGGCGCAGCCGCCGGCCAGCAGGACGTCCTGGAAGCGCATCGCGTAGTCGGCGATCAGGCTGGCGCGGTCCTGGCCGTTGACGATCCGCCGCGCCGCAGTGAACTGCGCCCGCGTCGCCCGGCCGCCGAGCGGCAAGACGTCGACGGCCTCGATCGTGTGTTATCAGGTTAGCCGGCGCTGCCGGCCTTAGCGTCCGGGTGAGCGCAACCCAGCCACTCCCGCACGCGTGCGATTTTCCTCACGCCCTCCGCATTGGCGGTCCTTGGTACAGGTGCGTTCAGAACAAGACAGGCTTCTGCTAATTCCCCCATGCGATAGAGCGTCAGGGCCAGACCGATCATTCCAGGAACATAATAGCTTCTCGTGTCCTTGCTGTAGCGGCCATACCAGTTCGCCGCCTGCTCCTCCGGGGTTCGAACCTTATCGAACCAAGGCAAACCAAATCGCACGGTCGACTCCGCCATCCGCTCGGGACCATTGGGCTCGTCACCCCACCAATGATCGCGATTATCGATCAATTGACCAACCCTGGCGGAGATCGGCGGCATGCGGATTGCGCCTTCGGAACCGAAAATCTCCAGGAAAAGCTTCTCCGTCTCGAGGTCCTTCACATAAAGGTTGACGGTCCGACCGCCGAGCCAGCTCGGCTGGAGGTTTACGGTTTCTTCCAGATCGCCTCGAACGCGCGTCCAGTCCAAGCCCTTGCGGGCGAATCCAAACGGCTTGAGCGCCGTATCAAGAATTTTGGCGTATGGTCTGCGCGTCACATCTAGCTCTTGGGATCATAGTAAATTGGGCGCGTCTTGTTGCCTGTCGCCTCAAGGTAGCGTTTTACCTGCTGCGCGGCGGCCCGCTCGCCCCGTTAGGTATATGTCCAGACCGCGCGCGCCCTCGGGCATAGGTTGAGATCCGGGTCAATCGTAAGCTGCCAGCCTTCCGGCCACCCTTCATCGTAGGCGCGATCTTCGTCAGCGAGGAGCAGCAGAAAAGCCCCTAGGGAGGAGCCTGCAGCATACTCCGGCCTATCGAAATGGGTCTCATGGTCGAAGAGGTAGACTGCGGGGTTTGACTCGCCAGGACTCAGGTCAAGTCCGAATAGATTTCCGCACCCCTCCAACACGAGCGGAACGGCGTTGGCATCAAGCAACCGCTTTATCGTTTCGCCCCAATCCCGCCAACCACCCCATTCACTCCATACTGGGACCAGGGCGGGATTACCGTCGATGGTGGCGATGTGCGCCCTGTAGAAATCTTCCAGGTCGGCCGGCAGATCGCGCCCCAGCACCTCGCGAACGAACGGGATCACCCGCTCGGATTGGTCGTTTCTCAGCCGCTTTAGAACGCCCCGTTCCTCGAGGACGCGCGCAGCTTCAGCGACAGAAATTCTCAAGTCGGCCCTCTCTCAGTCAGCCATCGGGCAGAGTCGGTGGTCTCGGGATTCCCGCACGCTGAATGTACGGCGCCTCATCGACGTGATCCAATAACCTGATGGGAAAGGTCGAGGCGCTTACTCCTGCTCCACGCGCACACGCCGACCGAGGACGACCCGGCCGGTCAGCAGGTTCTTGATATCGTGGCCGAGCTCTTTGACCAGTTCTTCCATGGCCGCGAAGCGGGTGTTGAGGACCGCCAACTCCTTGCGGCAATCGCTGTCGCTCGATTGTTCGCGCAGCGTCCTCACGTCGCGGAACAGGCCGCCCAGCACGAAGGCGACCGCGCCGGCTTGCACGAAGATCACGAGGGCGAGCGAGGCCAGCGCGATCCAGGCGGATGCGTCCATCGGGTCTGACTTTCAAATTGAAGTAGGAGAGGCCTCCGCCGTCGCATCGCTCGCCATGGCCATGCTAGACAGCGGCTGCAAATGGGCCGGCGCGCTGACTGCTGAAGGCTACTTCTTCATGAACGGCATATTGTAACCCGCGCCCGCTAGCGTGCCTGCGATCTGGGCTAATTGCCCGAGCGCATCCAGCGCGCTGCCGGTCTCCTTCGTCTTGCCATCGGTGACCTCCCCGTGCAGCAGCGACAGGGGCAGGCTCCCGTAGTTCCCCGCCAGCGACGAAATCGTGCTCAGCGGCGCGCTCGCCTGCTGCTGCGCGATCTGGCGCAGCGTGTCGGCGATCGCAGCCTGGGTGTTGATGTCGTTCACCGAGGCCTGGTTCTGGGCATTCGCCGCGTCGACCAGGTCCCGTCCCGCGGCCTGCTGCTGGGTCGCGTTGAACTGCCGCGCCTGATTGTACGCCGCCATATTGGCCAGCTGCGCCTGCTGGCGACGATCGGCGTCGAGGTTCGCCAGGTTGGAGCCTGCCTGGAAGCCCTGGTCGTGCAACTGCCCCGACAGCGCGCCGCGGCCGCGCGCCAGCTGGCCCCCCAGCAGGGAATCCGACAGCAGCCGGTTCGAGCCGCCGAAGGTGTCGTCCATGTTCCCGGCGTTGAGCCGCGCCTGCGCCAGCTGCTGGCCCGCGCCGTAGTCGTAGTCGGCGAGCGACGTGTCGACCACCTGCTGAAGGTAGGGGCTCATATAGGCCGACAGGTTGGGCAGGATGCTGTTCGGATGCACCGTCGCCGGATCGTAGGAGGCGCCGCCCGCCATCGTCCCCTGGAACAGCCGCTTGGCGCCGTCGTAGCTGGCGGTGTCCGGCGCCAGTCCGCCCGCCGTCGCATAGGCCTGGTTCTGCAGCCCGTTCGGCCCCGCCACGAAGCTGTACGGGTCCATCTTGGACAGATCCGTGATCCGCCCGGCCAGGGTGCTGAGCTGCGGCTCGACCCAGCTTGCATTGGTCGGCGTCGTCGTCTGGTGCGTCGTCGTCTTCTTGCTGGAAAATCCCATCACAGCGCCTTTCTGAGGGTCACCGACCATTGTCGGTATCCGATGTCCTTGAGCGCCCGCGCCCAGCCGCCACGGCCTTCGACGAGCAATTCGCTGCAGCCCTGCCGCCGGGCCCAGGCGTCGAGCCGCGGGCTGGCCGCGACGATCGCCTCCAGTGTTCCGGCGGCCCACATCACCTGGCAGGCCCGCGCCGCCGGGTAGTCGACCAGCTCGACGACGAAGCAGCAGTCCGGCAACGTCAGCAGGTGGCTGCGCCCTTCGGCCAGGCTCCGCTCGATGCTGTCGATCGTGTGGTGCGAACCGTCAGCGGCCCTGGCGATGCGGTCTCGCCAGAGCGCCCAGCCACTCACCCCTTCCGCCCGCGCGGACTGGCGTCCACCACCAGCCGGCCAATGCGCGCATAGCTCGGCAGGGAAAAGCCGGAATAGCTGAGCTGGAACAGCCGGCCGGACGCCTTGAAGTCGACCGTCTCCTGGCCTGGCATCAGGATGAAGGGTCCGAAGTTGGTCTGTGGCCCTTGCGGGTGCAGCCGGCTGGCGAGCGCGAACTGCACCGGCCCGATCTGGTCGGACGAAATGTCCGGCCAGGCCTGCCGCACCAGGCTGGCGCGGTTCTCGTCAAGATAGAGATCGGCGGTTTCGATGAACCATGGCAGCGCCCGGCCGTCGGCGCTGTGTCCGAGTTCGTGCCAGTAGACGGCGCCGTCGACGCTCACCCCGATCGGATTCTGCGCCGGTCCCGCGTCGACCATCGCCGTCCGCGCCGGGACCACGCCGTTGATCGGCTTGCCCCGATGCCAGGACCCGGCGTCCGGCCCGTCCGCCGCCAGCGCCACGTACCGCTCACCTCATAGCCGTCGCGGGTGTCCGGATAGTCCCACCGCACCTCGCTGAACTCGGCGATGGTCGAGGCCACGATCTTGTCGGCCTGGCTGGCCGCCAGGTTCTGCGCGAAGTCCGCGCGGATCGGACAGGCGACCGGCGTCACCGCCCCGCCCGCCGAATAGCTGTGGAATTGCCGGTCCGGGCTGATCCAGAAGGCGGCCGAACCCAGCACCGCCGCCGCATTCGGTCCGATCAGGCCGCACTTGTCGCCCACCTTGTCGAACCGCCAGACCTGCCCGATCTGACCGACATAGGTCCCGAGGAACAGGCTCTGGGTCGTCCAGACCAGCAGGTAGCGCCCAAGGACCCTGCCGCCGACGATTCGTCCGCCGCCTGGCAGCACATATTCGCGGGCCGTCGACGACGAACTCGCATCCGTCGCCCACTGGGTCTCGTCGCCGACGCCGGAATGGCGCAGGCAAAGCGGATTCCACAGCCCGTTCTCCTGGCTGCAGCCGAGCGCGAACACCTGCCGCTGCGGCGCTACCAGCATCTGCGTGATCCGCACTGGCGCCGCCGTCACCGCCACGGCCGCCTGGCTGGTCACGTTCGACCATTCATAGAGGCCGCCGTTGCGCGGGCTGGCCAGCAGCTTCTGTCCCCAGGCCGCCAGCGACCAGGTTCGCGGAAAATAGTCCGCCGTCGACGGCTGGCCCCAGCCGCCAACGCCGTACGCGCCGGTGCCGTAACCCGAGGTCCCGGTGCCGTCTCGCGGCCCCTCCGGCAACAGCTGCTGCGGCGTGACCACCACCTTCGAACCGCCGCCGCTCGCAGGCACGGTCGCCACCACCGCCGATCCCCCGCCGGTCGCCGTCGAGGTCGCGTTGGCGGTGAAGCTGAAGCGATAGGTGTCGGCATCGACCACCGTCACGGGAAAACTCCCGTTCGGCGCGATCCCGCCGACCGCCGCCGCGCCCGAGAAGCTGACGCTCGTCCCGCTCGCAAGATTGTGCCCGGTCTCGGCCACCGTCACCAGCGGCGAGCCGACGACCACGCTGAACGGGTTGGCCCCGAGGGTCTTCGACACCGCCGCGGGAACCGGCAGTGTCACCGTGTAGCTGTCGGCGTTCACCACCGCGATCGGAAACGTCCCGTTCGGCGTCACCCGTCCGACAGCGCTCCCGCCGGCGATCGCCACCTGCGCCCCGGTCGCCAGCCCGTGCGCCGCCTGCGCCACCGTCATCACCGCCGAGCCATTGGTCACGCTCAAGGGATCCGCCGCCAACGCCGTCACCGGCCCGAACGGCGTGATGTCGTAGAGCCCGCCGCCCTGCCAGAGCTGCAGGTTCGAGTGCGTCCCGAACGCGATGTTCAGAGTCGCGCTGTTGTTGTCTGTCCAGGCCAGCACCGATCGGCAGACGCCGGTCAGCGGATCCGAAGTCAGGCCTTCCCAGCCGCCGCAGACCTGCGGCTTGCCAAGACGGAAGCGAACGTGCGATCCGTCTGCCCACGCTGGCGCAGCGGCGTAGGTGGTATCGTCACTATTCAGCCCGGGGGGGATATCGATGGGGATGTCCATTTGATCTTCACCTTGGTGTTCTGAACGAGCTGGCGCTAATTTTGCCCGATGACGCCTTTGCGCCCGCCGTCCCAGACCAGCTGCTGTAAGATCTGCCGCGCTACCGCGACGAAGTTTGGCACCACCGACCTCAATCGGCACTGCCCCGTTCCCGGCTTTATGCTTCCGGCCGCCGGTCTCGACGTCTCATACTACCGCTGCACTGACTGCGGCTTGATCTTCACAGACGCCTTCGATGATTGGTCGGCTGAGGATTTCGCGGCGGCGATCTACAATGGAAGCTATGCAGCCGTTGACCCCGACTTCCTGGGGGCTCGCCCGACACTAATGGCGCAAATCGTCGATCGAGAATTCGGCTCGGTCAAATCGAGGCTGCGTGTTCTAGATTATGGAGCTGGCAATGGGCAGTTTGCCGAGGCGCTCCGCGCCCGCGGATGGACTGCGGTCTTCGCCTATGATCCCTTCAATGAGAAACACGCTGAACCGCCAACGGGCAAGTTCGACCTCATCACATCCTTCGAGACGGTAGAGCACTCCCCAACACCGAAAGAAACATTCGGGGAGATCGGTTCATTCCTTTCCCAGGACGCGCTTATTTTCTTCACTACGCTCGTTCAGCCACCCAACGTGACAGAAATTGGCATAGACTGGTGGTACATAGGGCCGCGGAATGGCCACGTCACCTTGTTCAGCTGGCACGCACTCGCTCGACTTCTGAACGAACAAGGCCTCAAAAGCTACTCTCTAAACGATAATTTCCATGCGGCGACTTCTGGCCAGCCAATTTGGGCAGAATCTATCCTCAAGCAAGCGAGACTTAACTCAATTTGAGACGGCCGTCGGTATTGGTGTTTCCGGCGGCCCCACGATCCGCATCGCCGCTGTTGCCGGGCGTTGCGAAGTTGCCTCCCTGAAGCGACGCAGAGGTCACCGCCACCGTGTCATAGTAACCTGAGCCGCCACCGCCGCCCTTCGGAAGGATCAGGTTTGCCGGGTCTGAAGGATTGTCGATACCTCCGCCAGATCCACCACCGAAATATCCGCCGCCGCCGCCGCCAGCGAACACCGCGGACCCAAACTCAGATCCTCCGTGAAATGCGGAGCCGGAGTGCCCCACATAACCGCTACCTACACCTCCAATCCCGCCCGCGGTTTGTGTACCGCCCTGTCCGCCCTCAGCCGAAGGTGCAGCTTGTCCCGTCGCACCTCCCCCCGCACCGCCAGCTGCTAGACCCGTGCCATTCCCTGCACCGCCGCCGCCGCCCGGGGCGATCAACACGGCTTCACCTGATACCTTGCGGACGCCACTGTAGCCGCCACCACCACCGCCAAAGCCAGAGCCTGAACTCCCACCGTATCCACCTCCAGGAGTTCCACCTGTCTGGTCGAATGGACCCTCGCCGACATAGAGGTTGTACGGGACCCCCGCATGGAGCGTGACGAGACCTTCGGCATAGCCGCCCGCCCCGCCGCGATATCCGCGCAGCGGACTATCAGCGCCGCCCGCGCCCCAGCATTTTGTAAATGCCTTGAACGGAACAAGCGGAACGATAGTCCAGGTACCTGAACTCGCGAGGTTCAATGGTCCGTGAGCGTCAAGGTCCCACACCGACGTGCCCGCTACAGCGGGACTGATCGTGAATACACGGCGAACCGACGCCATCAGGGCCACGCGGAGGGCAGTCATCAGGCAAGCTCCAGAGCCAGCGGGATGCCGGCCCAGCTTGTGCCCCCATCCAAGGTGACGAAGGCGAGCAAGTTGCGGCCATTCGGGATCGTCGGCGCGACGGCACCTGACCAATCGACGTTGGCGGGCCAACTTGGCACCGCCGAACTCGAGACTGTGAGCTCAAGGATGAACGCCTGCGCCTTCGATGCGGCCGCGCCGATAAAAGTAAGAGAGGTGTTCGTGCTGATCGTCTTACTGAAGAATTCCGCAACCGAAACGTCTATCGACGCACCCACGAGCGCTTGAGCATTTTGCTTCATAGAGCCGGTGACCAATGCTCCGCCCGCGATCGTCGGCGTGGTGATCGTTGGCGATGCGAAGACGTCGCTCCACTCAGGTATCGATCCATCCGTTGTCAGAAACTTGCCGGCGTTACCAGTCTGGCCGGGCAAAGATCCTGAAGCTATCGCGAAGGCAGTGTCGTCGACGTACTTCTTTGTCGCCGCCTGTCGGTTGCTTGTCGGAAGATCGAAGTCGTTGCCCTGCACCCGGGCGATACTCCCGCCCCCATCGGTGACGACCGACACCACCTCCCCAGGCTTCACCGCAACGCTTGCCGACCCGTTGGTAACCGTCAGGTCGCCCGTGCACGCGTTCCACACGTCATACCGCTTGGCCACCGCCGGCACGGTCACCGTGAACGCCCCGGTTCCGGTGAACTTCAGCATCGCCTTGCGGGCCTCGTCGGCGGCGCCGTTGGCGGTGCTGAGCGTGTAGTCGCCGGTCAGCGCCTTGCTCAGCCAGCCGGCGATGGCGTCGTCGGCGCGGGACAGGGCGGCGTTGAGCTTGTCGCCCCAGAGGTTGACGTTCTCGCCGGTGAACTGGAGTTCAAAGCGAAGGCTGGTCGTATAGCTCGACGGCATCAGACGATCTGAGCTCCGGTGTCGGCGCGGCGCCAGCTCACGCCGTCGGACCAGACGAGCGTCTTGAGGTCCGTGGCGAGGCCGATGCGCGCGGCATGGGCGGCGGCGTTGGCCGCCGTCAGGTTGCTGGAAAGGGTGAGGAAGGCGGGCGTGAAGCCCTGGGGCGTCTCCAGTGCGGAGAGCCGGCTCTCCAGTTCCTCGAGATAAGCCTGCAGCGGCGGCGCAAGGCCGGCGGGAACCGCCATCAGACCACCGCCCCGGACGCCGACGGCGCGACCAGCGGCCCGCGCAGGGCGTCGGCGGTCTCGCAGGCGTTGACGCTGTCGATCAGCGCGCCGAACAGGCCGGCGTAGCGGTCGCAGTTGGCGTCGTCCTCCAGGTAGCGGTAGAGCGCCTCCAGCCCTCCCCACAGATAGAGGAACGGGTACTTGGCCAGTACGACGTTGCTGTCGTCGTCCGCCGCCAGGCTGGCGGGCGCCTGGTAGAACAGGAGCTTGCCGGTCGCCTGTCCGCCGAACAGCGGGGCGAACACCAGGGTGTCGCCCCCCTCGACCGCGAACTGGCTCGGATAATCGCAAAGGCTCACGCCGGCGCTGAGATCCGCCAGGCTGGCGGCGTCCGTCTGGCGCAGCACCCGCCGGGGCGTCACGTCCAGGTAGAACCGCCGCGCCGCCAGGAACCGCTCCGGCGCCGGCGCGGTCTCGGCCGTCACCGCCACCTCGGCCCGCGCGTGCAGCACAGGCGCGCGCAGCCGGCGGCAGATCTCCTGGTGCGCCCAGCCGACGAAGTCGTCGATCCGCGCGTCCAGGTCCGTCCGCGTCGCCCAGCCGGCCAGCGCCGCCTTCAGCTCGCCCAAGGTCGAGAGGCTCATCGCAGCACTCCGTTGGAAAGGCCCACGCGGCCCGGCGCGGTGCGCAGGAACCGCCAGTCAGGGTCATTCAGCTTGGCCGCCAGCTTGTCGCCGTAGAGGTCCGGCCGCCAGGCGTCCCAGCCCTCCTCGTTCAGCCACTTCAGCCGCACAATGTTGGGGATGAAGGCCACCCGCCGCAGCTCGCGCGAGCCGCTGTAGCCGTCGTTCGCGGTCTGCAGCGCCTTGTTGCGCTCCAGCACCGGGGCCACGTCCTGGACCGAGCGGATCAGCAGGCCGCCCTCGCCGTCATCCTCGGCGTAGTGGGCGACGTCGCCGGCGAAATCCGGCCCGACCAGCAGCTCACGCCGGGCCAAGGACTTCCACCAGGCCACGGTCCTCGAGTTCGGCGGCGAGGGCAGGCGCGACGCCTTCGACCACCACCGCCCTCTCGAAGGTCAGCGAGGCGCCCGTCACCGGATCGAACTCGCCCGTGTAGATCAGCCCGGCCCCCTTTGGCAGGACGCGGTAGCGGGCCAGCGTCTCGGCGGTCGCCGGCATGGAGTCAGCCGTGGTCGCAGCCTCGGCGGACGCCGAGGCCGTGGTGCTTTTTGTAGGCAAGGGGAGTCTCCTTCAGGCAGACGAATGTGCACCCGCGCGGGCCCGTGGCCGACGGCGCAGGGCGAGCACCAAAGTGCATGTGCTGCACGCCTAGATTTGGCGCGATTGAGGTCGCAGGGCGATCGTCCTCCCTGAGAAGGCGAGCGAGCTCCGCGTAGTCAAACGTGGGGTGGCGGCTGCCAGCGCCATGGCCAAGACGAGGCTCACACGCAGAGCGCTCGCCCATGCCGATTTGGCCGCACTGATCTCATCAGTCGTAGCCGAGCTTCTTCAGCTCCGCCTTCACCGCGGCGATGGTCTTGAAGCGATAGCGTCGGGAGGACCCGTCGCTCCAGGAACACTCACAGTCAGCGCCGAAGTGGTCGCTGAGCTTGAGCATCTTCAGCGAGGTCTGACCGCCTTGCGGGTCGTCGAATATGCGTACCTCGTAAGAGGTTCCTTCGACATCGAGATGCCTGGTGTCCCAAGTCAGGATGACGATCAACTCCTTGGCAGGATCACGATCCGCGTTCGCGAAGCCGATCGCCGCGATGTTTGGCCGTCCGCCCTCCGTCTCGCCGACGGTGACGCGGAGCAGCCGATACGTCCCAGACGGCTGCCGTTGCAGCGCCACGAGCGGCCGCTCGGGAGAATCCTCCTCGCGTCCGGTCTCGTAGTCGACGAAAAGCGTTGGCGCGCCATTCCAGGCGGCGGCCGTCACATTGGGCTCCTTGCCCTTCGGCAGATGGAGGATCCGCGCGGCGAACGCCTTGTCGCTCTCCCCGAGGTTACGAGCAAAATCCTGAGCCTGTGCACCAGGTCCAAAGCCAAGCCACGCCAGAGTGAGGGCCAAGGTCGCGCCCAAGCGCACCGCCGAGCCCGGCGACGATCTCGATCCCCAAATCATTGAAGCCCGGCCCCTAAAGTTGTGCATGCGGTCGCCGGATAGCAGAACAAACCAGCAACTACAAGGTCGTGCGCGCTCTTCACGATCAGAGAGCCGGCGGGCGTGGCTGCACGGCCGCCGCGCCGCTCAATCCGGAGCTAGGACGTCGAGGGCGCGGTTGTAGAGCATCCACCGCTCCGTCGCGCCGTTCATGCCACCGTTGACCTTCCGACTGAGGCGATCGAATTCCTCCCGGCTCAATCGCCGATCCGGAAGGTTCCCGAGTCTCATCGACCGCCAATAGGCCGCCGCTGAATCTGCCGCCGCAGCCGGCTCCGCCAAGGCCTCCGGGTCGTTCTCGTGGCCGACCAGCCGATAATTGCGTCGGCCGGTGACTTGCAGCAGTCCGCCGCCGCGATAGCGATATCCATCACCCGAGGCCGCATCACCGTTGCCGTTTCTTCCGGCATAGACGCGGTTGCCCAAGGCCTGCGGATTATGCGCGTAGGGTCGCGCAGCATCGAGAGTGGGAAACCTCTTGCTCCAAGTGCGATGCAAGGTGTCCGGCCGATAGTTGAGGTCTTCCCGCGTCTTGTTCAGTTGCGCGGACTCATGGCCGACTTGGGCTAGGAATGCGGCCTGTTCGTACGGCGAGGCGAGGCCGCGGTCGCGCATCGCCTTGTCGAGCGCGCCCGCATAGCTGTCGGCCTTGGCGCCCGCGAGCGGCATTATCCGTCGAAGGCGGTCCGCCGTCAGCGAACCCGCCGCCGCCGGGGGCGCCCTGCCCTGAGTCGGGGCAGTCCCGCTGGGCCCGCCCGCGGGCGCATTTCCGGTCAACCGGTCCCAGCCGGCCTCGATCGTCGCCGGAGCGAGCGCTGTGAGCGTCGTGCGCGCTTGGGGCGCGCTGCCGGCGGTGGTCGCGAGCGGCGGACGAGGAGTTCCTGGCGAAGGAGCTGCAGGCGCCGCGCCTGCACCCACTGGGCCCGATGGGCGCACCGCTCCATCCCGCGGATCGAGGAACAGCAGCGGCTGGCCGCTGAGATCGCTCGCCGATGGGATGTAGATGCTCGCACCCCGCCCGGGCGCGCCCCCTCCGCCGGTCGCTGGCCGCACGTCATCGCCCAGCCGGTTCATATAATCCTCATACTGTCCACCAAAGAGGCCGAAGCGCCGAGGCTTCGAGCGCCCGTAGCGACGCAAAAAGTCGTCCAGCGCGGGATCGCCCGCCCGGGTCTCATCAACCGTACTCATGGAAAGCCAATTCTTTGGGTCGGAGTCGACTGACGCGCCGAGACACGTCGCGCCAGCCAGGCGACTCGGTTTGGAGCGATCTTCACGCTCAGGCGCCGCACGCCTCAGCGTGGCGACATCTCAGAAGGGATAGGGCGCGACGTCGAGAACCTCGGTCACCGCCAGGAGCAAAAGGTGGCCGCCGAATGTGGTTGGCTCCCGACCGCCCGGAGCCTCAACGCCAGGGGCGGATCAGAACGGATAGGGCGCGATATCGAGCATCTTCACTATCGCGGGCAGGAACAGGGTCGATCGCAACGCCTCAAGCCATCCCAACCGTCCTTCTCGGTGCTCATCAGAGCCGTCGAGATGGTCCGAGAGCACCGCGAGGCCGTCAAACAATGCCTGAAGTCCCGTACGCCCAACCGTGCGCAGCTCTAGCGCAAGCGGCGCAGTGACGCTAACGGCGCAGGTCCAGAGGTTATGGTCCGGTTCGAACCTGGGCGCGAAGATCCTCGCCCAGGCCTTCTTGGAGCGTGTAGCCTTTCCGAGAGGGCGAGACACAACGCCTGCATAACGGTGACGCCCGAGGTCATCAGATCGATGCCCCAGGGTTCTTCGAACAGCGTCCGACAGGACCATTCATGGCCGTAGGTTTCAAGACGGGAACGAAAACACGCGCCCATACCTCACCGCCTGAGGGGAGATCGAACACTTGTTCCGCCGCAACTGAGATTACACGTCTCCCGGCGTGTCGCCGCCGAATCATCCGCCCTGGCGCTGGTCGCGCTCACTTAGGCAAGAGGTAGTGGGTCAGTTTGAAATCTGCCCCTGCTTTTTGTAGGTCGCGGGCCGGCCCGGCTTAGAATCCGCCGCTTCCACGATGGCGACCAGATCGGTCATTTCCCACAGCCTGGGCGCCGCCGCTCAGAGAGCCGGCTACCCGTCGCCCGCGGGCGCCCTCCTGCGGGCGCGGAGGAGGGCGACGACGCCCCACCAGCCAGGTCCTGCAGAATAGTAAACCAGCTGATCATGTAAGGCGAAGCCCGCGACGGCGAGGCCGCCTGCGAGGCCGAACCAGCGGTCCATCAAGAACGCTGCCCTCACTTCGCCGTCGCGTCGGCGCCCTGGTAGATGTCCCAGTCTTCCCACGGCAGCATGCCGCCGCACGGCACTCCGCTGGCATCCGCGCCCATGACCTTGTCCAGCCGCTTGCATTGAACGCCAGCCTCGTACTGCAGATAGGAACAATCCGCTGTCGGCTCGCAACCGCCCGAATAGATCAGGGCGTTGCGTCGGCACAGGTTCGCCAGCGCCAACGCCGGCCGCTCGCCAATCTTGTCGCGACACGAGCCCTTGGCGTTCTCCGGTTGGGACGCCGCCGCCCAGGCGGCCTCCATGTCGCGCCGCCGCGACTCCCCGAGCGCACGCCGCTCCGCATCCGAAGGCTCGGGCCGCGTCGGATGTTGGGCCTCCTGCTCGCGATAGAACTCGTCGACAGTCTTGTCGCTGCGTACATAGCGTCCTGTCAGGTCCGATCCCATGCCGCAGTACTGGTCGCCATCCGAGCGCTCCACTGTCATCCGGTCGCGGGAGGTCTCCAGCACCATCTGGCCCGGCCGCGCCTTCACGTCCTCCGCGGTCATTTCGATGTTGTCGCCGCTGAACGGGACGAGATCGGCCGTGAGCCGCCCCGTCGCATAGCGCCCGACGGCGACCGTTTCGCATTCCGCCGGCGGCCCCGACGCCCCCTCCTGATCCGAGGTTCCGCTAATCGAGACGCGCCAGCGTCCGCCGGGGGCTTGCGAGATCGTCATCTCGGCCCAAGCCGGAGCTTCGCGCACATAGCGCCCAGCCAGCGAAGTCGGGCCCGGGTCGGGCGCCCGCGCCGCTACCTCTGACTTCGCCTCGGGCTGGCCTGCTGACTTCGCCTCTGGCCGGCCGTGACAACTTGCCAGCGCCATGCCCGCCACAAGCCCCGCCCAAATGCACAGCGCACGCGCGTCCGCTCTCCGCCCCATTGTCGCCCCCACTCCCAATCCGCGCCACGCTACAAGAACAAAGCAGAAACTCAGATCCAGATGAAGCCGCAGCTGAGCTCCGCCGCACTTGAATACGGCCGGGGATCAGACGTATCGCGGCAGCTCAACCGGCAGATCCTTCTGCCCATCGGTCCGCCCACGTCTTGAGACCAGCCAACTGGGCCGCAACTCGCCACGCCAGCGCGAGCGCGGTCCTCGCACCCGCCGAGCTCGCCAAGCCCCACCCGAATCGTTCGTCCGCCACCGCCAAGCGTCAAGCTGTACGACAGCGGTCGACTTACGAGAACAAAACAAGCACGTCAAGATTGAGCGCTCGGCGGGAACCCGTCGCGGGACGCCTTCGCGCTAGTGTCCCGATTCCGAAGTTCGCAGGGGCCTTTGGCGGGCTCGAACGAACTTTGGAATCGATAAGGACACTCGCCAAGTGAACCCGCGCCGCCGCAGCCGGCGCTCAGATTGGCCGATGGAACTGATCAGAGGTGCGCTGCCGCCGCCGGCGCGCTCTTGAGGCGCCGCTGCATGAGCGCTCGCGCCCCCGGTCGCCGACAGGAACGGCGAACCGCGAACGGGGCAGGACATCAAACGTGCGGCGGCGGCTCCACCGGCGCGCTCTTAAGGCGCCGCTGCATGACCAGACTGACGACAGTCAGAACAACCGCGGAGGCCAGGCAAACAAGTCCAACCGCGATCGTCACGAACGATCTGGCCAGGACGAGATGACCGATGGCGCTGATGATCCCGACGAACCCGGTTGTGGCCGCGATGTTGAATCCTTGAGGCAAGCGGCCCATCAGCGTTCCGATTGTCGCCAGGCACGTCATGAGGAGCAGCCCCGTCGCGCCGAACCCCCGCACTAGGTCGCCGTCAGGACCGATCAGCTCCAGTGTGGCTTGAACCAGCAGCACGCCTGCGGCCAGCACCGCAAGGCGACGAGCGCCTTCGCTCATCTTAGCCTCCCAACGAACCCCACCCCAAGCTGGCGCCGCACAGCGAACAGATCAAGAACTAAAACTGGCTTCTCCGGGGATCGTCAACGGCCGCGCTCGCGTTTCGTTTTCTCATGCACGGACCGTTCGACCCCGACCACCGGCGTCGCGAGACGCGCGGCGAGCTGAGCCGCCTTCCAGGCCGTCAGGGGGCCCTCCAAACCGGCGGCGGAGAAGCCGAGAGCGTCTGTGGCGAGGTCCCAGCCCACTCCCGGCCAATCAATGTTGTGCGCCCACTGACCAAAGTCGAATGGACCCGTCGTATGCCAGCCTCCGATCGGACGAAGCTTGCCGTCCGGACGGTTTCGTTGTCCGAGGGCAAGAAGCTCATCGGATCGTTCCTCCAGATTGTCGGATTGGTCAGCCCACGACAACCGCCCGCCCCGGCTCAGGCCGGAGCGGACGGGCCCCGCGCCTACTGCAGGTCGGCGATCACGAAGTGCGCCTTTTCGTTGGCGCATTCGAAGGCGGCTTCGTGGGTCATGATCTGCTTGGCGCTGTCGCCGGTCTTGGCGAGATCATCGGTCTTGAAGCCGTCGAGAGTGGCCACCGCCGCATATTCCGGATCGATCGCCACCAGGTCGCGCGTCAGCCCGTAGGGGTGCGGCACCAGCATCAGCTGGCCGAAGTCGCCGACATAGACCTCGGCGCCGGCGATGATCGTCGCCTGCTCGCGCCCCTTCACCTCGGCGCGGATGTCGGCGATGCCGGTGAAGGCCGAGAACTGCTGCTTCTGCACCGGCCCCATCAGGGCGATCGAGGGGTTGGCGCCGTTCGAGAACGCGCTGGCCCAGGCCGCCTTCAGCAGGGTCTCGGTCAGGGTGCGCTGCGTGCCGTTGGTCGCCGCCGCGACCACGCCGGTGGCGAAGCCGCCGCTGGCGCCGGACGTCCCGCGCGAGACGTTGCTGGTCAGCCAGGCCAGGACGCCTGCGGTGCCCCGCGGCGTCGCCCCGGCCTCGGCGATCGAGGCGTAGTTGCCGATCATCCGCGCCTCCATGTCACGGCGCAGCTCGATGCCCTTGCGGATCTTCTGGCGGTTGACCTCCGACTTGCGGCCGGCCTTGTCGACCACCTCCTGGGTGCGCGAGACGCCCAGGGTCTTGCGGAAGATCTGGCAATAGTTGCCGACGCGGGCGGTGTTGTTGGGCGCGTCCAGGGTGGCGATGTCGTCGCCTTCCAGCGCCGCGTTGGCCGGGTTCGGCGTCGCCAGGTTCTCGGTCTGCCATTCGTGATAGCGGGCCGAGGCCTTCTTCTTGCCGATCGCCGAGAGGAACGGCGTCTTCTCCGGGGCCACCCGGTAGATGGTGTCCTCCAGGTCCTCGCGGTTGCCCGACATGTTCAGGGTGGTGGACAGGTTGGTCGGAGCCGTCATGGGCTCAGTCTCCTTGGGCGTTGAGCAGGGCCACCGCGTCCTCGACCGATCGCGACTTGGCGAAGCGGCTCCTGGCCTGGGCGGCCCTGCGAACTTTGGGATCGACCGGACCCGCCGACGCCCCGCCCCGTGCGAGGGAGCGGGTCGCCGAGGGGCCCGGTCTTGGGGTGGAGTTGGACGTTCCGGCCTTGGCCTGCGCCTGGTCCCAGAGCATCGCCTTGCGGGCGAGGCTCATCTCCAGCGCCGAGATCTGCACCAGCGCGTCGGGCGGAACGCCCTTGCCGTGCAGGTAGCGGGTGACCTCGGTGCGCCGCTCGGTCCCGGTCTCCGGGTGGGCGAGATCGGGATCGAGGCTCTTCAGCCGCTCGAACTCGGCGGCGACGTAGGCGTGGTGGTTCGCCCGCCGCGCGACGGCGGCGATTTGCGAAGCATGGTCCAGCCTAGCCCTTTCCGCCTCGTACTGCCCGCGGGCGGCCTGCATCGCCTCGACGCCGTGGGCCTGGGCGATGGCCGCCCAGTCGGGGGTCCCCTGCCAGCGGTCTTCGAAGCTCTGCAGCGCCTCGGGCACGGCGTCGGCCAGCTGCGCCAGCAGGTGGCGGGCTTGCGCCGCCTCCTGCAGCGCCGAGTTGCGGACCTGCTCGGCCTCGGCCTTGGCCTTGGCGGCGGCCGCCTCCCTCGGTTCCTCCTGCGACAGCACGACGGCCTGCAGGTCGGGATCGAGCTCGGCGAACCGCGCCTTGGCGTCCTTCGACCAGTACTTCGGCGCAGCCAGGCGATCGACGTCGCCCGGCCCGTCCGCCTCGGTTTCATCCTCTCCGTCCGACGGGTCTTCGGCCCAGTCGGAGGCCTCCTCGGGCGCGCTGGCCGCACCCTCGAATTCTTCATCGCCATCGCCGGCGCCCTCGCGCCCGGCGTCCCGCCGGTCGAGCAGAGCCACGGCCTCGTCGAGCGACAGCGCGCCGCCCTGCGGCGCATCAGCGGCTTCAGTCATTCGTCACCTTGTCTGTTTGGGGGGCCCGCATTCGGTCGGGCATGGCTCAGGCCGGGCGAGACGTCGGCCGGCACGGCGCGGGCGGGCGCCGCCCGCTCCCCGGCGAGGCCGGCGCTTCGCGACCGACCGCCAAGCGACTGGACCCGGTTTGACGGTCTACATGATTACCGCGATCAATCAGTAGCCGTACTGAGGAGGCTGATAATTGCGGATGGCCCGTGAATCCCGGCGTCACCCTTCTCGCCCGCTTGCGGGCGACCGTGCGACGAGCACACGCAGCCGTAGCCAACGATGTCCACGCCCGGCGGCGGCTTGGCGAGAACAGCAGCTCGGGCGCCTGGCGAACACAAGCCTTCATGGCGCCGCAGCGCTTGTCTCGCCGCGCGCCCGCGCGGACGCCCGGGAACGAGGTCTATCATTTGCCGAAAGAAACGTAGTCTCCATCCAGGTGTGCGGTGGCTGGCGGAGCCTTGCTGCCCAGGCGCACGCGATTTCCGTCCTTGGCAGGTAGATTGACGATCACGTCCGAACCGTCGATCCGCAATCGGTAGCCGGCCATGATGTGATAGCTGCCCAGATAGCGACGACGGCTGTCGAAGATCAGGATCTCGGCGCCGCCATGCGCCACTCCCCAACCATGCGTCCTCGTCCGGTAAGTTAGCTGATACACAAGGTAGCTGGGGCCATCGACAGACTTAGTACGGCCGACATAATCGACCGTCTGGTGGACGAGGCTGCAATCCATGTTGCCCTCGTATCCGCCCCGCTCGAGCGCACTTCGTAGACCGCCGAAGCAATCGGCAGCGAACGCCCCAGTCGAAGAAAACAGCGCGGCCCCGGCCGCGACACTGGCGAGCACCGGGAGTTGCCGCCCGCCCATTCTCGATCTCGCCTGCCGCATGTCGCAGATCCCCTCGCAAGCGCGCCGCCGAGTGGATGGATGCCTCCGGCTTGCGCTCGCAACAATAAAGAACAAAACAAAAACATCAAGGTTTTGCAACGCGCCCGTCATCGGCCTTGCTTGATGTCACGGTAGGCCTTCCCGACCTTCTCCATGTAACGTGGGTCGCCGCCGCCGTTGTACCGTCTCGTCGCCTCATCCCAACCAAGAAACTCGGTTGGCCGGCCCTTCGAGTCATAGCGATTGGCTTTGGACTCTAGCCAATCCAGCCCGGCCCTCACGCCCAGTTCCGGTCCCGGCGGGACGCCTTTTGTCAGTCCGATCTGGGCCTTGTAGTCGTCGTTCTTCGGCCAATCGCCCGTGTTGTTCACCTGCATCGGGTCTCGGCTGGCGGCCTTCAGGTCATGTCCGCTCTCGACCCGAATAATGGCCCGGATCCAGTCGGGATCCATACAGACGTCATCGCCTGGATCGGCCTGGTTCATCTTGTTGAAGGCGGCCACCTTGGCGGCGACGATCGGATCCAGGTTCGTCGGATACGGCTTGGCGACGGCCGGCCCTGCCACCTGCAGATTGTTTGCGGGATCGATAGTGGCCGCATCAGTCTCCACGCCGAACGCTTGCGGCCCAAAGACCCTTGCGGACGGTAGGAAACGCACTCCCGCTCTACCGGCTCCCGCCTGCATCGGCGACCCGAGCAAAGTTCCATCCAAGTAAGACGTCGGTGCGGCCGGCGCGTTGTCCGCCATGAACCGCGCATAGTCGCCACCGAACAGGCCGCCAACCTTCGGCAGTCTCGCCCGGCGCGCGATATCCGCCTGCGCCTGCGCGATTGGATCGTCGTTCGGATCAGGACCCGCGGCTCCCAGCCCGCGCAGAAGGCCGAACAGATCCTGCAACCCACGGCCGCCCGTTCCGTCGAAGCTCATCGGCGGTTCGCTCCTGGATGTGATGTAATCTCGGAGCTGGATTCAGCGCCTTTGCGGCGTCTAGCCGGCGCAATACGTCTCGCGTTCAGTTCACGGTTGTCGCGAAGCCTACAGCGAGTGGCCGGCTAGACGCACAGAACAGCAATGCGGGTCGCCACGGTCGGTCAGCGCAGGTTGATCGCGACGGCGCCCTTGTCGTCGAACCAGACATCTCCGAGGCCGACCGACACCTGTCCGCTGCGGGTGAACATCTCGTGGGGCGACACGTCCTTGAGGATCCTGAGCAACGACGGGGTGAAGATGCGTTTCCATTGGGCCAGGAGGGCGGCCTTGTTGCGGATGACCCTGCGACGCGTCCCGGGGCCGTTGACGTACAGCGGGTAGGAGACGAAGGCCGCAGCTGTATCGCGGTCGCCTTTGATCGCCGCCTGCAGGAACTTGCGAACCTTCGCCTCGTACTCGGCGTCGGAAAGGTCCGTCACGGAATCGTAGAGACGCGCCTGGCTGCCCGTCGCTTGTCTGGCCGTCCACGACCATTCGAACTGAAGCGCGACGGGAAGCGACGTTCCCCCTTTGGTCCAGACGCCGGCGAATCCCTCGGCGTTCTGGACGGTCAAGGGCGCGCCGTGCGTCGGGTGGCTCGTGACGAAGTGCAGCCTGAACATGCTTCCGTCAGCCCCCTGCAGGGTCATGGTCTCGCCATCCAAGCGCACCTTCAGGGGAATATCCACAAGCTGCCGAACATAGAAGTAGTGCGCGTCCGCGAGCGGAGTGTTGTCGAGAACTTTGAACTGCATGCCGATCGGGTAGGGCCCGACCTTGCCGCTCAACTCGCGGAAGACCAGTTCCTCTGACCGAGAATCTTCCTCCGCCGCTGCGGCCGCGACGCACATCGCGATCAGAGCCAGCGCACAGCCAAGCCCGGTGGCTCTTGCCCAGGAGAACATCACCACCCCACGGTTTTGCGAACAAAACCGAAACGCACTCCCCAGTCATTGTCAAGCTGGACGCCAGAGATTGAGGCGCGCGCCGGCGCTCTCACCGTGAGCCAATGGATTTTGGCGGAAGCTTTAGCAGCGCGCTTTGGAACTGCCGCACGCGCTTGGACGTCTGTTTGTTCCACGTCGAATTCGCGATCTCCTTGGAGGCCGCCGCGTAATCGCCCTGGACGATCAAGGGCCAGGACTTGACGAACTTATCCCTCCAGTTCGTCCCCAGCTGGAAGTTCACCGAAGCCAAGGGAACGATGCTTGCGCTCTACCGACGGCCGCTACTCGGCGCCCGTGCCGCTCGGCCCGCTCAGATGCGCCTCGACCTGCTGGATGATGACCGAGGCAAGCCGCATCTGCTTCGGCCCAAGGCGGACGGCGAGCATCATGAGACTTGGCTCATCGTCGGTTTCGAGCATGATCGCCCCATGTATCGGCGCGCCTGAAGGGACGAGTCTTCCTTGCGTGCCGAGTCCCTGTCCGCCCGCCGCGGTGACGTACTCCACGCGCTTGGCGGAGCGCGATGTGATCTGGTCGGACGACGTCGGCTTCCACGGCTTGATCGGCTCGAGCCCCTCGGCCGCCACCTGGCACACGAAGGCCTCGGCGGCCGGGAAAAGTCCCGCCGCGGCGTCGGCGACCTCGAAGCGGCCGGAGGTCTCGCCGTCTCTGGCGATGACCTCGACGGCGGGTCCCTTGATCGGCACACCCGGCTCGAGAAGCTCCGAACCATGCCGCTCCGGCGTGACGATCAGGATGGATCCGTTGGATCCCGCCAGGCCGAAGCAATGCCATCCGCGCGGCGCCAGCACCCCGAGATTCTCAGAGGCGTAATAGGCCAAATGCGCCGCATCGCCGCTGGGCAGGCGCGGCGTCGCGATCTTACGCCTGGGCGGAGGCGCCGGCCCCATCTGCCCATCGGACGCACAAGCGACCAGTGGGACCGGCTTCAATTCGGCGCCCAGAACAGGCCCCGCGACCCCGCCCCAGACCAGGATGGCGAGGCCTAGGATCTTGCGCCCCATGAAGCTCACGAACTCGGCCCCCGCCTAAGCTGGCCGCGCGCGCCTTTTTGAAGCCGCCGACCCGGAGAGAACAAAATAGAAACTTCGATTCAGAGTTGTCAACCGGGCGCTGCTGCGCCTGTCGATGCGTGCGGGGAGCGCCATCGAATGAGGTCGCAATACCGCGAACGTTCCGGCCGGCCTCTTTTGAGAGGCGCCGCCCTATCCGCGCGTAAGCCCTGCCTCCGCCACCGCGTATTCCGCGGCGCGCGCGTAACCGGCGTGCTCGCCGGCGGCGACGGTCTTCACCAGCGCCTCGCGCACCGCCGCCAGGTTCTGCAGGCTCATGTGCAGCTTCAGCACCTTGGCGTCGGCCCCGACCGGCGTCTGGGCGAGCGCCGCCAGCAGCGCCGCGCGCACCGCCTCGAAGGCCGCCGCCGTTTCCGACAGCTCGCCCTCGGCCCGGCGGCCGCGCAGGATGTCCGCGTTCAGGTCGCGCCGGCTCATCCGCCAACCCCGCCCGGCAGGTCGTCCACGTGCCCGGCCACGTCGAACGAGTTCGACGCCCCGGAGGCCAGCGCCTGGCCCTTCAGCGCCAGGGTCGCCATCAGCTCCTCGCGCTGCAGCTTCAGCGCCTCGGCGGCGCGTTCACGTTCGAGTTGGATCTTCAGCTGCATCTCCTCTCGCTTCAGCGCCATCTCCGCGGCCATCCGCTCGCGCGCGAGCTGCAGCTCGGCCTGGGCCTTGGCCATCTCCGCCTGCGCGTCGGGATCGTGGTTTTCCAACCCCGCCGGCGCATGCGCCGGATCGCTCCAATAGAGGTCGGGGCTCTTCTCCCCCACCGCCCGGCTGAAGGCGCGCAGCCGGTTGTAGACGTTCTGGGCGGTGATGAACGGCCCCTCGATCCCGCCCTGCATCTGCAGCACCTTCTCGGTCAGGCCGATCGCCTGGGACTGCACCGCGAGATCCCGGTCGCGGCCGGACGCGCCTACGCCGACATGGACGCTCAGCGCCTCGCGCTCGCGCCAGGCTTCCGGGCGCACCTCACGCCAGACCTGGCCCACCTTCAGCCGCGCCGGCGCATGGTCGCGGGTGAACTCCTCGCGCAGCAGCTGGTGGACGCCGAGGAACAGGTCCTTCACCCCGGTCTCGGCGAACACCCGGCAGATCATCCGCACCCGCTTCTGCGCCGCCGCGATCAGCTGCATCGCGCCGCTGGCGGTCTCATGCAGGGTGTCCGGGTTCAGCCCCTGGGCGTTGCGCACCACGCCGGAGCGCTGCTCGGCCACGGTCGACATGAACTCCATCGCCGCGAAGACGTCGAAGCCCAGGCCGCCCCCCGAGATCGGCCGCACCGCCTGCCCAGTCTTCGAGCGAACCGGCACGTTGGGGGCGTTGTTCAACAGGTCGGCGATGGTGAACTCGCTGGCCTGTTCTTCGGAGACCTCCATCCGCTGGTTCAGGGCGAAGTAGCCGCTGTCCAGCAGCATGCGCAGCAGCACCGTCTTGATGCGCATCACCTCGAACAGCTTGTCCGCCAGGCTCTCACCATAGAAGCGGTGGGCCGACAGATACGGCGTCAGCGCGCCGAAGGGGATCTGGCTGACACGCTCCTTTTGCAGCAGCACCCGCTGCTCTGCGTCGGTCTCCACTCGCCAGATCTCGACCTCGCCGTCGTCATCGGCATCGATGCGCAGATAGTGGGTGCGCACCTCGACGACCCTCAGATCGTCGACCCCGCTCTCGCCGGCCCGGTCGTTCTCGCCGGCCTCGTCGCGGGCGTTTTCCAGCGCGTCCTGACGCGAGGTGGCGTGCGGCAGGCTGCGGGCCAGCTTCCTGTCCACCCCGCGGGCGATCAACTCCTGCACGCGTGGCCGGTCGCGCAGCGCGCAATAGGCCGCGTCCCTGAGCGCGATGGTGTCGGCCGCCACCGTGAAGTCCTCCGACGGCACGGCCCGGATGCAGACCCGGCCGCGCAGCTCGCACAGCTTCACCGCCATCGCGCCGTCGTCCCGCGTCTCCATCTGCGCCCGCGTCCAGGGCTTCTGCAGCTGCGCCAGGGCCGCCAGTGCGGCCGCCTCTTCTGGACCGCTCGCCTCGTGGCGGGTGATCGGCTTCTCGTCCTCCTCCCACCACCAGTGGAACAGGCCCGTGCGGTTCAAGAGCGCGTCCTGGACAGCGTCATGGAAGGCGCGGAAGGCGTCGTTCTGGTGGAAGACCACATGGGTGACCAGGTCGGTCTCCTCGCGCGCCTGGGCTTCGTCCGCCGCCCCGTCCGCCTGGAAGCTCACCACGTCGTCGCCGCCGAAGAACACCTCCATGACGTCGGGCATCAAGGTGTCGACGGCGTCCGCCAGCGTGGAGTCCACCGCCGTCGAGCGGCCGCGGATCACCTGCAGGTCGACGATCCTGCCCTGGCGATACTCCTGGGCCTTGATCCGCACCCGCGCGAGTTCGCCGGTGTCGCCCTCGCCGAAGCCGACCGAACGCCGGCATTCGTCGTCGACGATGCGCAGGAAGTCGGCGTCGGAATAGCGGGACCTGGGGTCGCGCACGGATCTGTCCGTCGCCTCCGGCGTGTCCGGAGGCTCGGTGGGCTCGGTCTTGGGCAAGCTATGACCCTCAGGGCTAGACGAGCGCAGCGAGCAGCGCGTTCACGCGCGAGATCGCCTGCTGCATTTGCGGCGGAGTCAGGTATTCGGCCGCCAGGAAGGCCTTGTGCAGGCCGTTGCCGGTGCTGGCCGTCCCACCGGTCGCGCCGATCAGCATGTTGGAGGCGGTGAGCGCCTCGCTGGCGCCGGCGACATCGGTTCCGACCACGGTGCTGTCATAACCGTAGGAGAATTTCGTCGCGTCCGGCCGGGTCCACCAGGCGACGGCGAAGTCCTGTGCGGCCGTGGCCGTCACCGGCGTGACCATGTTCGGTCGCCAGTCGATCGCCAGGCTGGAGCGGGTGGAGAGCCGCGAGACGCTGGTGCCGGCGCGGGTGAGGACGCTGGCGCCCGCTCCTTTCCAGAGCGCCATGCAGGCGCTGTCGCGGGAGAACCGGACGCCCGACGAGGTGCCTGGCTGGTAGGCGAGCTGGACATAGTTCGAGGCGTCCGCGCCGCTGAAGCCCTGGCCCGCAGCGAACGTCGGCGCGCCGGTGAGCGTGGCGTTGAACGCGGCCTGGGTCGCGTTCTGCAGGGCCGTGGCCTGGTAGGGGGCGGCGAGGATCGACAGCACGTCGATCTTGTCGAGCAGGCCGTCCGCCAGCAGCCCGTCGAGGCAGGCCTTGTAGGCGGCGATCTTGGCCGCATCGTAGAGCACGTTGGCATGGCGCAGCAGGTAGGCCTCGCCGGGCGGCATGCGATCGTAGCTGTTGCCATTGCTGCTGGTGATCCCCGGCAGCGAGGCCTCGAGCGCGGCCTTGCCCAGCGGCGGCAGGATGAAGGCGGTGTTCTTGAACTGCGCGGCGGTCGGCGAGGCGTTGAGCTGCAGGCTGTTGCCCCGCAGCGTCACCGTGTCGAACATCGCCACCGGCGTCGTTCGCCCTGGCGCGCAATAGACCGGCCTGTCGGCCGTCAGCACCACGCCGCCGGTGAACAGGATGTTCGAAAGCAAGGTCGAGGTGGGCTCGTTGTAGCCTCGCGCCTGCGCCTGGATCGATCCGCCCGAGACGGTGACGCCGGAGCACGGGTTGGCCCCGGAGATCGTCAGGCCCTGGTCCATCGACGAGATGTCGGGGTTGGTGATCGCGATGTCGTGGACCTCGCCATAGTCGGTCTGGATGTAGATCCCAACCAGGGCGTCAGGGTCGGCTGCCGCGCCGCGCACGCAGCTGTCCACCTTGAAGTTCTCGAGCGTGCTGTCGCGCACCGAGATCAGGTGGAAGCCCTTGAAATTGAAGCCCGGCGCACTGGTGTGATGATGGGCGCGACACCGGCGGGAGATGTTGCCGGAGCCCTCCTTGAGCTTGCCGTCGCCCTGGTCGGAGGCCCGGAAGCTGAAGGCGGCCGTCGAGCGGGTAATCACGTCGTCGGTGCTCGGGTGGCCGACATCGCAGTCTTCGAACAGGTTGTTGTAGGCGCCGTAGTCCGTCTCGATGCCGCCCTGCCCGGTGTGGCCGCTCACCGAGACGCGGCGCACGACGCAGTCATGCACATTGGGGCCGGCGAGTTCGACGGCGTTCTTCATGGTGCCGAAGACTGTGCTGTCCTCGATCACGGCGCCGCTCATGCCGGGGATCTCGCCGCGAGCATAGCCGATGAACTGGCTGCGCAGGCGGAAGCCGTAGGGGGCCTTGCGGGCGACGTCGTTGGCGAAGCAGCGACGGATCACCCCGCCGGTGGTGGCCTCGGGATTGGTCGCGTCGCTGTCGATCACCACGGCGCAGGTGTTGAGCAGCGCGCTCGCCGCGACCGTCTCGCCGTAGTCGGTGACCGTCAGGTCCTGGAACGCCACGTTGTCGTTGTTCAGCGAGAAGGCGCCGTGGGTATAGCTCGCGAACCCGGCCGCCTCGCGCGCCGCCAGGTTGCCGTTGAGGGTCAGCCCCTTCACCAGCGCGCCGTCGCCCTGCACGGCGACCACATTGAGCGCCGCCGAGGCGTTGGTGAGCTTCACCGTCGCTGCGCCGGCGGCGGAGAACAGCACGTCGCCGGCGGGGACCGGGCTCAGCGCCGAACTCGTGAACAGACCGGAGAGCAGCTGCACGTTCGAGCCCACGGCCCAGCGGTTGGGAAGGTCGCTCGATAGGTCCGCGATCCCCGGCGCGAGCTGCTGCAGGGCCAGCATCAGGCGACCTGGGGCCACCGGCCAGCCGGCCGCCACCGCCGGGGTGAGGTTCGAATAGACCGCCGACGGCGGGCCGCCGGAGATCAGCACCCGCAAGGTCGCATTGTCACCGATGATGACTCCCTGCGCGCCGTCGGCCGTGGCGGTGGCCACATCCGTCCAGCTGATGCCGTTCGGCAGCAGCGCCTGCAGCTTCGCCGTCGCGGCGTTCCAGGCGCCGGAAATGCCCCAGATGTACGAACCGCCGGCGATGGCCGCGACGCTGCTTCCGGTCGCGCTGGCGGCGGCAAGCAGGGTGTAAGGCCGGCCGTCCACCGGTGTCCCGGTATCCCAGTTGAATCGCGCGACCGCCGCGATATGCGCGCCGCCGTCGGATATCCCATAGGCCATTCAGACGATCCCTAGGTTCGGCAGAGCCAGTTTGGCCTGCATGGAGGCGACGGCCGGCCTGGCCAGCGCGCCGTAACGAAAGGCGTCGGCCGCGTGGCTCGCCCAGTTGTGCAGGGGCCGCTCGCGCCAGACCTGGCGCTTAGCGTCCCATTCTCGTCGGTATTGCTTCAGCGCCTCGATCCCGCGCGCGCAGCGCTCGGCGTCGAACCAGCAGCGGGCCAGCATCAGCCGCGCCGCATTTATCCCGTCGGCGACCGTCTGCTGCGGGATCACCCTGACGTCGCGCAGGCCCAGCGCCCGGAGCGTCTCGATGCGACTCACCCCGGTGCCGAGTTCGCGCGCCTCGGCGTCGTGCGGCAAGACGTGACGGCCAAAGCGGTAGTCTCGCGCCTCGAGCCGGCGCACGATCTGCGGCAGGCCTTCGCCGGAGACCTCCAGGTAGTCGAAGATCCGCCGCTCGGGTCCGACGTCCTGGACGAACCAGATGGCGGTGGCGTCGTCGATGCCCAGGTCCCACCAGGTGTCGACCTTGACCGTCGGTTCGATCGGGACACGGCAGAACCGCCCCTCCGCCTCGGCCTTGGCCAGTTCGGCGGCGTAGAAGGCGCCCTCGACCGCAGCGTCGAAGCTGCACTCGTATTCCCGGGCATAGGCCGAGGGGTCCATGCTGCGGCCCGCGTCCGCCAACTCCTCGGCCGACAGCAGCCCGGTCTGCGACGCTTTCAATTCCCACAGCGCCCAGCCGGGCTCGCCTCGCGCGGCGCGTTCGCGCAGCTCGAAGAAGGTGTTCTTGCCGCGCGGCGTGCCGGTGAAGGTCGCCTGCCCCTTCCGGTCCGACAACGCCGGCCGGATCACCTCGGTCCAGGCCCGGGGATCCCAGTCGCCGAACTCGTCGCAGTCGACGTCGTCCAGGTAGAGGCCGCGCAGGGCGTCCGGATTGTCCGCGCCGAACAGCCGGATGCGCCCGCCGTTCGGCAGGTCGCACCGCAACTCCGCCTCGTTCCAGCTGACGCCCGGAACGGGCGCCGTGAACCGCTTCAGGTGGTCCCAGGCCACCGCCTTCGCCTGCCCCAGATAGGGCGCGACATAGGCGCAGCGCGGGTTTGGCTTGTCGCAGGTCAACGCTGTGCGGATCAGGCCGTTCAGCGCCGCCACCGTCTTGCCCGCCCGCCGGTGCGCCACCACTACCCGCCAGCGTGCGGAGCTTTGGTGGTAGGGCAGCCACACTGAGCGCGGCCGATAGGGGATTACGACTTCGCGCTCGGATCCGGAGCGCCCTCGGCTTGCGTCAGCGCCCATCGGATCACCTGTTCGAACGGTTTGTCGTCCTGGTTGCCGACGGCTACGCTCGCCAGCCGCGGATGGACGTAAGGCGCTGCGGCCTTGGCGGCGTCGAGCCGCTTGGCCGGCTCCACCGCGTCATCCCGCATCACCTGCAGCATGTAGTCGAGCGGGCTCGCTCCGGAGGCTCGGATGGCGGCCAGGGTCTCGGCTGCGGAGGCAGGCGCGGCCTCCCTCTTCGGTCTTCCCGCCACGGCCGGCCCTAGGCGCTCAGGACCGCGTGCCAGGCGCCGTTGGCGGCCGAGGTGAACTGCGCCGTCTTTCCCGCCGCCAAGGCGAAGGCGCTGTTGGCGGCCGCCCCGTTGATCTGCTCGCCGGTCGCCGGAAACAGGTTCATCGAATTGCTCGCATGTCCGTTGGTCACCGTGACCTGCATGCCCGCCTTGGCCGGCGGCAGCGCGCCGGAGTCCGCCGCCGTCGCCACCGTAGTGAAGCGGTTGATCACCGCGGCGCAGAGGGTCGCCCCGCTCTGGCCGCCCCCGGCCTTGGCCGCCAGCGCGTCCACCGCGGTCACGGTTGGATAGCCGCCCGAGGCGCCGGTGCCGACGCCTTCACAGGACCAGGCCCCAGCCGAGGCCGCCGTGAACAGATAGGCGGCTTGCGGCGGGGCCGCGATCCCCATCGAACCCGCCACGCCGTTGAGGGTGTCGGCCCCATCGCCATAGACGCGCAGGACATTGGCCGTGTTGTTGATCACCGCCACTGTCAGCCCGGCCACCGCGGGCATCAGCCGCACGCCGTCTCCGAGCGTCGAGCCCGCCGCGGGCGCAGTGGACGTATCCACCCGGTTGACCTCCTGGCTCAGCACCGTCGCGCCCGCCTGGGTCCGCGTCGCACTGGCGCTGATGCCGGACGACGCGCTCCCGGTGATCAAGGCGCCCTGCGGCAGCGCGACCGCGCCAGCGAACGTCCACCCCGAGGTCTGCGACCCCGTGATCCCATATTTCTGTCCCACGCCAGCCATGGCGAACCCTCTCTCTTCTCTTCTGGGGTGATGGGGAATGCCGCGGCTCAACGGTCCTTCCGGACCGGCCCGCCGACGCGATCAAGGAGGGGGCTCAACGCCCCTCCCAAACAAGCAAAAAGCCCCGCAGCAACCCTGCGAGGCCCTCGACCGCCATCTCTGCGATCATCTCATTTCGTGAATTCCGCGGTGATTTGCGGCGGGTGGCAAGGGCCCGACCACATCGCTCGTGCAGTTGCCGAAGACTGTCCGTGCGGATTCGCACCGGAGAGACTTCCCGTGACAGGCGCAGCCGCGCGGACCGACGAAATATATGCGTCGGTCCTCAGTGCGCTTCGGACGAGGCTGCGGGATCTGGCGGGGAGTTCGATAGGGCTATCTGCGCCCACTAATCTCACCCTGCCATTTCGTGAATTCCGAAGCGATTTGCACCCAACGGCAAGCGCAGAAAAACGGCTCGCTCATGCAATGGCTCCGGGGCGCGACGCGGGACGGCGCGAACCTCCCACAAGGCCGCCGGCGCCCCAAGCACCCGGTAAAACCCCCACCTGAACGCCCGACAACGCGCGCCTCAGAGGTCGTTCAGCGGCCGGGCTCTCTATTGCGGGCGGCACGGGGCTTGCGCCTCGCCCGGCACAGGAAACCTCAGATGAAGAAGCTCACCGCCATCTCCGCCGCCGCCCTCGCCGTCCTCAGCGCCGGCGCGGCCGCCACCCCCAGCTTCGCTGGAGACTATCGCAGTTACGGCTACGACGACGCCTGCCGCTCGCGGCAGCACGACAATGGGACAACCGGCGCAGTGGTCGGCGGCGTCGCCGGCGCCCTCCTGGGCTCCAGCCTGGCCGGCCGCCACGACGGCCGCACCGGCGGAGCGGTGATCGGCGGCCTGGCCGGCGCCCTGCTCGGCAACAGCATCGGCCGCAGCAGCGCCAAGTCGTGGGATAGCTGCGACGGCCGCGACTATGGACGCGTCGAATATCGCCGGCCCGTCTACGGCGCGCGCTATGATCGAGGCTACAGCGATTGGGGCTACAGCGACCGAGGCTAAGGCTACGGCTATCGCGACCGCAGCTACGGCCACCGCTACGACCCCTACAGCTACTGAGCGGCGGAGCCCGGCGACGGTCTATTGCAGCGTCAGTTGCGGAGCCGCCGTCGCCAGTTCCGCTTCGCCGAGAGTCGGGGCGAAGCCCGCCAGGTCCAGCGTCTCGACGATCTGCTCCAGCGCCTCGGCGAGGGTGATCGGCGCGTTGGAAGACGACGCGATCGTCACCACGCGCTGGATGTGCTTGAGGGCTGTCTCGCAGTGGGTCTCGGTCATGGCCTGGCCGTCCGTCGATTGAGGGCGCGAAGTTCGCAGAACGCGCATCGGCGACAGTGGCTCACTGTAGACCCGGCAAAAATAAAATCCAGGGATCCATCGCCGCTCAGGCCGCCGAAGCGCGTCCGGGCGAGGCCTGGATCTGCTGCAAAATGTCGCTCAGCGGCCGGAGCGTCACCGGCTTCGGCACGAACCCGTCGAAGCCGAGCTCGCGGTACTGTGCGGCGTCGCGCGTAAGGTCGGCGGTCAGCGCCACCACGGGCGCCCCTCGGTTCGGCCCCTTGCGCCGCCGCAACTCTCGCAGCAGATCGAAGCCGCTCATCTCCGGCATGTGAATGTCGGTAAAGATGACGTCGAAAGCCTCGCGATCCAGTAGATCGAGCGCCTCCTGCGGCGAAATGCAACAACTGGTGGTGACGCCCAGCGCCTCCAACAGCGCCGCGACGACCCGCAGATTCACCGCATTGTCGTCCACATAGAGAACACGCGCAGAGGCGTGCACGTACCCCGCATCCGGATTCATGGATTAGGCCCCCGCCTAAAATCACTATACTAATGGTCATCTTGCCGGCGGCGTGCTTAAGACATCACGAACGCAAAGCGCGAGCGCCTGAAAAATGAGCGGCAAAGTGGCGCAAATGGTCTCCATGGAGGCGGCGAGCCTCTAAAACGTCGCCATCCATCGCTTCGGCCGGATGGCCGCCAGCGTCTCCAGTCCGCTGACCAGCAGCCGGTGCTTGCGCTCCCAACGGGTCTCGAAATGGCCGGCGCAGCGCTGCAAGATCCACTGTGGCCAGGAGGCCAGGCAGAAGCAGAGGAAGACCTCGTTTTGCTCCTCCGCGGACATCGCCCGGCTCAGGCTGTTGTAGCGCAGCCGCGCCTCCGCCTGCTCCGCCTCGCTGGGCGGCCCGCGACGTTCCGCCGCTCCGAGCACCGCCTCGAAGGCGGCGGCGATCTCGGTGTCCGACATCTCACTCACCCGGCGCAGATCCCGCGTCTCCGGCTCGGCGACCTCGATTAGTCCCGGCGTGCGGCGCTGCGGATGCGACCGGCGCCAGGCGCCCGCATAGACCTGGCCCGCCCGATGCTGCGCCTCGCTGATCCAGCCCCGCGCCAGCGCCAGGCACATCGGGTCCTCCGCATCCGCCAGCCGCGCGGACGGCGTTTCGCCGAGCAACGCGCGGCGCAACGCCACCACCTTTTCATTGGGCGGCGCCTTCTGCACCAGTTGGCCTGAGGGATGCCGCGGCCCGGCCTTGCGCGGCCGTCCGCCGCCACTGCGTCGCATCATGTCGTCGCCTCCACATATGAACTTCGTCGTCACGCCGCCCACCGCTCGGCCGCCTGGCTCCAGCGCCTCTGCTCCACCGCCTGGATCGCCGGCGATACCGGTTTGAACACCACGCCGTGGTGAGCTTGGCAGTAGACGCTGCGCAGCTTCACCGCGGCGCAGCATGAGACCAGGGCGTCGCCGTCGCCGGCGACGGGAAAGGCGCATTCGCCGAATTCACGCGACAGCCAGGGACGCGGGGTGGTCCCGAGCAGCGGGACGAACACCTCCTCGCGCCAGGGCGAACGCGGCGGACTTGGCGCCTCCGACAGGCGCGCCAACGCTGCCGGGGCCGGCCGCAGCGATGGTTGCGCGCCGGCGCCCGTCCCGGCTAGCGACGGCCCGTCGTAGCGTCGCGGCGCCGACGCCGGCTTGCGGCTGCCGAGCAATTGCAAGCGATGGAGTTTGCCCAGCACAGCGCTGCGGCTCACGCCGCCTAGCGCATCGGCGATTCCGGCGGCGGAGACGCCTTCGGCCCACAGGCGCTCCAGCTTTACGATCCGGGCGGCGGTCCATGTCATGGAAAGACTCCGATGGGATTTGTTCTTGATTTGTTCTAGTGACGAAAAGCGGCCGGCCTCGCGCGCGCGATCGGTCGGCGGATTGACAAGCCGGCTCAATCGGGACGCCATGCCTACTCGAAACAAACCAGGAACACGCGCGATGAGCGGACCACGGCGAAGAGGAAGACGAGGGCGGCAGGCATGCAGTTACGGTATTTTTGATACCTCCCCGGAGTCAAGCTATTTGGTAGCAATCATACCCTTTTCGATGTTAGAGGTGTCGGCATGGGTGAACGCCACGACCGACTCCGTCAGGCCCGGATCGCCGCCGGCTTCGATCGCGCGAGCGACGCTGCCGCGCGCTTCGGCTGGAATGAGAACACCTACAAGTCGAACGAGAACGGAAACGCCCCCTTCTCCTTCCGCAAGGCGCGCGATTACGCCGAGGCGTTCGGCGTTCGCGCCGAATGGCTCTACGACGAGACCGGGCCCGTCCTGGCGACCGCCGAACCGATGGTCCGCATCATCGGCCGGGTAGGCGCCGACGCGGAGGGCGCCGTGATCCACACCACCGGACAGGAAGGCTTCGACACTGCGCCTGTCCCGCCCGGGGGGACCTCCGCGGCTGTCGCATTAGAGGTGGTGGGCCACTCCATGCGGGCGATCGCCGAGGACGGCTCGCTGATCTACTTCGAGGATCAGCGAAATCCGCCGACTCCGGACATGCTGGGCTACTACTGCATCGTCGAGACCGAGGACGGTCGAGTGCTGTTCAAGCGCCTGCTGCGCGGGTCCAGCCCCGGTCTCTATGTCCTGGAAAGTCAGGTCGGCCCGCCGATCGACGACGTCCGGCTGCGCTGGGCCGCAGACCCCACCGCCATCATTCCCCCCAAGCAGGCGCGCCGCATCATCCGCCGCGCCGGCGAACGCCAGGTCGCCTGACGGCGCAAACGCCACGGACATCTAACATACCTTTCGCTTGACATTTTGGGTATTTTTAATACCATCTTGTCGTCAGGGAGGGCCCTTATGGCGAGCCAGGGTTTCAGCGTGCGGGATGCGCACGAGATCTGCGTCGAACCCTATCTCGCCCGGGAGGAGCACCGCGGCCGAGTGCGTCGGGCCGCCGACCAAAGCGAGGCGCTGCGTTGCGCGGGCGTGGCCTGGTCGGGGCTCGGCCCCACCCCGACGCCGGGGCGAACAGCCGAGGCGGTGCGAGCCGCCGCCGAAGCCGCGCTCGCCCGCGCCGCCGGCTTCGCCGCAAGTCCGCGCGGGCGTTTCCTGCGCGCCCTTCGCGCTCTCGAGCAGCACGGATTTTCCGTTGCAGCCGAGACCGCCCGCGCCGCCTTCGCCCGCGGCTTCGCCGACGCCGACCGCCCCGCCTGCCCGGCCGAGATCGGCGCCGCGCTTTCCGCCCTCGGCCGCCTCAGCCGAGCGGAGGCGCGCCACGCCTGCCTGGCGCTGACGGAACTGCTGATGGGGGAGATGCGGTTGGCGGCGGAGTAGGGGCTCAGCAGCCGAGGACGGCGGCTTTGGCCGCCAGCACTTCGGACTTCGGCGACCGTCTCGCCCGCTGGCGATTGAAGAAGCCGGAGATCAACAAGACGATAGGCGCCAGCAGCCACAGCGAATTGTTGATCCAGACGTAGGTGTTGTCGGCCGGCCAGTCGTTCAGGAGGTAGACGGCCTCGAGCGTGAACAGCGCCGCGGCGATCAGGGTCACCAGGCCGATCCAGTAGCTCACAAAGATCATCGCCAGCGGCAGGAGGCCGAGTGCAAAGGTCCCGTCCTCCACCAGGTGGGCCAGCGGCGAATGCAGGCCGACAGCGGAGGCGAGCACGCTGAAGCTAAGGTTGGCGAAGAACCAGGCGGCGCCCAGGCGCTCGCCATAGCCCCCTTTTACATACGCGAAAGCCGCGCAGGCGCCGGAGAAGATGTATTCGAAGGCAAGAAGAAAGAACGCCTGCATGGACTGTGCGCCTCCGCACCGAGCAAAAGCACACAGTCCTTAAACATGTACGAAGCGGTTAGCCGTGCGCGCGCGCGGCCTCGGCTTCGGCGACAACATCGTCCGCATCGTTGATCAGGTGCTTCGTGTCGAGGCCGGCGGTGGTCCGCAGGCCCATGGCTTCGCGGATCTTGTCCATGCGCTTGTGCGAGGCCACCACACTGGTGCGCGCGCCCTGCAGTTCAGACATCGCCTCGACCACCTTGGCGAAGGCGCTGTCGCTGACCTGGGCGGCCAGGTTCAGGTCGGTGCAGGCGCCACGCATCTCCACCATCAGCTCCGCCGCCAGCGCCAGAGTATCGTCAATGCTCCGCTCAACCGCATGCAGTTTCACCGCGACGCGCTGAGCCCGGATATCCTTGTCCATGCCCTTAACCCTCTGAAATGCGGTTAAGACCCCATTAGGCTTAACCGTGCGGTAACCTTAACCATGAGTTAACGGGCGCACCAACAAGTATTTGCGGTGAACCGAGCATATCCGCCCGGTTGCAAGGGAAGAATCCGCAGGCAATGGCCGCCTTTTCGGCACAACCGGGCGACGAATTCATACCGTGCTAAGGTATTCGACGTGGTGGATGGACAACTTTCAATGACGTATACACAATCACCACGCCCTTCGGTTGCATCATTAAGCGCCCGCGCGTGACGGATGGAGGATTGAGTCGCCGCGCCTTCGGCGACTCATCGCTCCAGCTTGGTCGACAGGATGATCGAGGAGGTCGTCCGCTCGACCCCCTCCAGATTGCCGATGCGGTCGATCACACCCTCGATCTGGCCGACCGTGTCAGCGGCGGCCATGACGATCATGTCGAACACGCCGGCGACCGTGTGCAGCACCCGCACCTCGTCGATCGTCCGCAGGGCGGCGCCGACCGCAGCTTCCTTCTTCGGCTCGACCTTGATCATCACATGCGCCCGCACCGCGCCCTGCTCCCGCTCGGGCGCCAGCCTCGCCATGTAGCCGATGATCACCCCATCGCGCTCGAGCCGCTCGATCCGCGCCTGCACCGTCGTGCGCGAGCGTCCCACCAGCCGCGCCAGTTCCGCCGTCGAGGCGCGACCGTTGGCTCGAAGCGCTGCGATCAGCTTCTGGTCGACGGCGTCGAGTTGCACTTTGCTCAGCCTCCCCTGCGAACTGCCGTAAACTAACCCCCATTTCGACGGTTCAGCCACTGTCTTTCGTGAACTCCAGGCGTAACCCTGCGTGGCGGACCTGGAGGACAATGATGAACAGGGTGGTCGTAGTGGGCGCCGGCAAGATCGGCTCGACGATCGCCGACCTCCTCGCCGGGACCGGCGACTATCAGGTGCTGGTCGCCGACAAGTCCGAGCTGGCGCTGGAACGCCTCGACGCCGGCGCGGCGATCGAGCGCCGCCGGCTCGACATCCAGGCGCCGGACGAGCTCGCCGCCGCCCTCGACGGCGCCTTCGCTGTTCTGAGCGCGGCGCCCTACCATCTGACGCCCGACATCGCCCGCGCCGCCCGCAAGACCGGCGTCCACTACCTCGACCTCACCGAGGACGTCGCCAGCACCCGCATTGTCAAGCAGTTGGCCGAAGGCGCCGACAGCGCCTTCATCCCGCAGTGCGGCCTGGCGCCAGGCTTCATCTCAATCGTCGCCTACGACCTCGCCAGCCGTTTCGACAGCCTGCTGGACGTCCACATGGGCGTCGGCGCCTTGCCGCAGTTCCCGTCCAACGCGCTGAACTACAATCTCACCTGGAGCACCGACGGCCTGATCAACGAGTACTGCGAGCCCTGCGAGGCGATCCTCGACGGCGTGCTGCGCCAGACCCGGCCGCTCGAGGACCTCGAGCAGTTCGCCCTCGACGGCGTCGTTTACGAGGCCTTCAACACCTCCGGCGGCCTCGGCACACTCTGCGAGACCCTCGCCGGTCGTGTGCGCAATCTCAGCTACCGGACGATCCGCTATCCGGGCCACGCCGCCCTGATGAAGGCCCTGCTCAACGACCTGCGCCTGCGCGAACGTCGCGACGTGCTGAAGGACATCCTGGAGAACTCCGTGCCCGCCACCTACCAGGACGTGGTCATCGTCTACGCCAGCGTCAGCGGCGAGAAGGGCGGCCGGCTGGTGCAGGAGACCTACGCCCACAAGATCTACGCCGGCCCGGTCCAGGGCCAGCTGCGCAGCGCCATTCAGATCACCACCGCGGCCGGCATCTGTGCGGTCCTCGACCTGCTCGCTCAGGGCCAGCTGCCGCAAGCCGGCTTTGTACGTCAGGAGGAAGTCTCGCTTGCCGCCTTCCTGCAGAACCGCTTCGGCCGCTTCTACGCATCCCCCGCGGCCAGCCAGGCGGCCGCCTGATCCGCCGACCACCGAGCATCTCGTCTTCTGTTGAGCCCCGAGCCTGAGCCCCAAATGAACGCCTTCGAGTCTCCTCGCGACGCCCGCTCTGCGGCCGAGCTGCTCGCCGCGCTCGGCGTGCCGCCGAGGCTGCATGTCGGCGGCGCGCGCACGGTCCGCTCGCCCGTGACCGGCGATCCGATCGGCGGCGTCCACGACGCCTCCCCGGCCGAGGTCCAGGTCGCCGTCGAGCGCGCGCACCGGGCCTTCCTCGCCTGGCGCAACACGCCGGCCCCGCGGCGCGGCGAGCTGGTCCGGCTGTTCGGCGAGGAGCTGCGCGCCGCCAAGACCGACCTCGCCGCCCTCGTCACCCTCGAAGCCGGCAAGATCGTCTCCGAGGCCCTGGGCGAGGTGCAGGAGATGATTGACATCTGCGACTATGCCGTCGGCCTCTCGCGCCAGCTGTTCGGCCTGACTCTCGCCACCGAGCGCCACGACCACCGGATGATGGAGACCTGGCACCCGCTGGGCGTGGTGGGGATCATCTCCGCCTTCAACTTCCCAGTCGCGGTCTGGTCCTGGAACGCAGCCCTGGCCATCGTCTGCGGCGACGCCTGCGTCTGGAAGCCGTCGGAGAAGACCCCCCTCACCGCCCTCGCCGTCCAAGCTCTCTTCGATCGCGCCTGCGACCGCTTCGGCGACGCGCCGGAGGGGCTCTCGTCCGTCGTCATCGGCGGCCGCGACGTCGGCGAGGCCCTGGTGGATCATCCGCAGGCGCCGCTGATCTCGGCGACCGGCTCCACCGCCATGGGCCGCGCCGTCGGCCCTCGGCTCGCCGGTCGGTTCGCCCGTGCGCTGCTGGAGCTGGGCGGCAACAATGCCGCCATCATCGCGCCCACCGCCGACCTCGACCTGGCGTTGCGCGGCGTCGCCTTCGCCGCCATGGGCACCGCCGGCCAGCGATGCACCACGCTTCGCCGCCTCTTCGTCCACGAGAGCTGCTACGACGCCTTCGTCTCACGGCTGAAGGCGGCTTACGCCTCGGTTCCGGTTGGCGATCCGCGCCGCCCCTCGACCCTGGTCGGCCCACTGATCGACGGCGAGGCCTTCGAACGCATGCAGGCCGCGCTGGCCCAGGCGCACGCGGCGGGCGGCGAGATCACCGGCGGCGAACGCGTCGACAGTGCGCCTGGGGCGCACCCCAACGCCTTCTATGCCCGACCGGCGCTGGTGGAGATGTCGGGCCAGGTCGAGGTAGTGCGGCGCGAGACCTTCGCCCCCATCCTCTACGTCATGCGCTACGGCGACCTGGAAGAGGCGATCGCTTGGCAGAACGATGTACCCCAGGGCCTCTCGTCTTCCATCTTCACCAACGACATTCGCGAGGCCGAGCTCTTCATCTCCGCTCGCGGCTCCGACTGCGGCATCGCCAACGTCAACATCGGCCCCTCGGGCGCGGAGATCGGCGGCGCCTTCGGTGGCGAGAAGGAGACCGGCGGCGGCCGCGAGGCCGGTTCCGACAGCTGGAAGGCCTATATGCGACGCGCCACCAACACCGTGAACTACGGCCGCACCCTGCCGCTCGCCCAGGGCGTCAGCTTTGACGTCTGACCTCGAAGCAGCACGGCCGATGTCCGTCGGACGCCCAGATCACCTGGAAACCCTTGTCGCGACGGCGATCGGCGCCGCGTCCGCACGCGAGGCGCTCGCGACGCTCGTGGTCCCGCCGGCGCTGGCCTCGAACGGCGGCCCCAACGTCACGCGCGCCGTGTTCGCCATGGCTCTCAACGCGGCCCTCTTCCACGACTTGCTGGCCCGCGTCCCGACCGGGGCGGCCTATGTCGGCGACGTTCGCGCCGCCGGCGGCCGGATTCTGCTCGATCATGGCGCGCTGCGCACCGTGCGCCTGCCGTCATCGGGCGGCGCCGGCGGCCAGCCGCCAGGCTATCTCGCCTTCGCCCGGATCCTGGAGCCGCTCGGCTACGAACTCGCCGGCCGCTATCCGCTGGAACGCCTGAAGATGACCGGCCGCGCCTTCCGCCACCGGGACCTGCCGGAGGAACTCTCGCAGTTCTTCGTCAGCGAGTTGCACGTCGAGCGCTTCTCCCCGGCCTTCCAGAAAGTGGCCGAGCACGTCTTCGGGACCACGCGCGACCCGCTCGACGCCACCGCCATGGCCGCCCTCGACGCCTTCGGCCGGAGCGGCGCCTGCGACCTCGAGCTCGCCTGCCGGGCCCTGCCGACCCTGGTGAACGCCTTCGGCCGCTGGCACGAAGCGCCCAGCCTCCTCGCCTACGAGGCCCTGCTCGCCGAGTCCCCCGAAGCCGCCTGGATCGCCACGGAAGGCTCAGCCTTCAACCACGCCACAGACCGCGTCGCCGACGTCGAGGCCTTGGCCGACGCCCAGCGCCGCCTGGGCCGCCCGATCAAGGATCAGGTCGAACGCTCCGCCGGCGGCGGCGTCCGCCAGACCGCCTTCAGGGCCACCCCTGTCGAGCGACTGTTCCACGACATCGGCGGGGCCGTCCGTCGGCTGGTCCCCGGATCCTTCTACGAGTTCATCACCCGCGAACCCCTGCCCGACGGCGGCCTCGACCTGCGCTTCGACAGCTCCAACGCCCAGGGCATCTTCAAGATGACCACGGCGGCCTGATCGCAGCCGCACGAAACGATCTGGAACGCGCCGACCGGCGGGCATCACCGCTATTGGGCTGGGCGAACGACGGATTCCCACGCACCATGCCGTCCGCGGTCGGCCCGATCCACCTTGGACGTCGAGCCGCAAGGGCGGGAGGAAAAGAACATGTCGTTTGCCGGCGAATTCAAGGAGTTCATCGCGCGGGGCAATGTCATCGACTTGGCGGTCGGCGTGATCATCGGCGGCGCCTTCGGCAAGATCGTCACCAGCCTGGTCGATCAGGTCATCATGCCGCCCATCGGGCTGGCCACCGGGGGGATCGACTTCTCGCAGTTGAAAATCGTGCTGAAGGCCGCCGATCCCGCCGCCAAACAGGCGGAGGTCGCCATCCAGTACGGGGCCTTCCTCAACACCCTCATCCAGTTCGCCATTATCGCCCTGGTCATCTTCCTGATGGTCAAGGCGATCAACACCCTGCGGCGGCAGGAAGCCGAGGCGCCCTCCGTCCCCCCGGCCCCCACCCGCGCCGAAGCCCTCCTGGAAGACATCCGCGACTCCCTCCGAGGCGGCGCCCGCCCCTAGCCCGCGGCGTTGGCCCGGCGTTTCGCGGGTTCGCGGGAGAGGCGGATCGAGGGAAGATCGGACCGAGTTTCTCAAGTTGGATCCCGGGAACCGAGACAAGGCCGTGGAGATTCTTGAGCAGGGGAACGCGCGATGACTGCTCCGGGCAGTCCGCAACTCATCTGCGCCACAGCGACGCCGACGCCAGGTCAACACGCGCGCTCGATGCCGGCCGTCACGGCCCAGGCCCGGTGCAACTTACGCGTCAGTCGCGACTTTTTTCTTCCCCAGCGCTGTCAGCGCTCGGAATCCTCGCAGACGGGCCGCCGTAGCTCACCCGCCACGACATTCTGAATTCACCGTAGTCTCTATACGAATAAGGCTCGAAAAGGCAATCGCACGGGAGCATGTCTTCGGGAAATGCCCTAGGGATATTTTCACCAGTGGCGACACCTGCAATGAAGTCGGTAAGATCACAATCCAACGTCTCGAAGACATCCATGCCCCGGTCCCAGATGACTACTCTCCAGTCTGCGGGCACCCCCTCGGATAGCCAGAAAAATTCATCACCGTTGTCCGACGAGCCGAAGGGCAAAAGCCCCCCAGCGGCGGGCCAAAGAGGATAAGTCAGCTCGTCCATCAGGCGAAACATATTGGTGACGGCCTGAAAACTGGACAGCAGCCGCAGATTGGGACTTCGGGACACGGGGACACAAATGCCGAAAAACCCCATCAATCTGCCGCTTCCGTACAGGCGGACGAAGTCCTTGTAATCTTGCGGCAACAGCGTGCCGAGCGCGGCTTCGAATGGTTGCCATGGACCGATGTAGGCCTCGAATGGCGCGGCCGGCGGCGGGATCGCCTTGATCAGCGTCTCGACGGTCATTTGCGGCGCCCGATAGGATTACGGACAAGGCGAGCGGACGGCCCGCTCCCAGAGCCGTGCGCGGTCATGACGATCAACGACGGCTGAAGCACACCGTCGTCGTAGAGCGGCGTGACGGAATAATCTACGACCTCGCCCGCATGCAGTTTCCGGGCGACAGCCTGCTCAAAGGCCTGCATCTGTGGCGAATTGGCTCCCTTCTGCGTGAGCGTGACGAAATTGCGGCTCTCGAGACCGCCGGCGCCACCAAGGCTTTTCGCCAGAAGATGGCCCCTTGCCTCGTTATAGCGGTTGCCATTTCCTTGCCATCCAGGCGGCGCCAGCCGCCGGCTGGCTCGCGCGCCAGTGCCGAGCATGGGGGTAGTAAGCGTCGCGCTAATGCCGGTAGCCTGTCCCTTCGCATTGAGATCTCTGTAGCGGACGTTAGGTCGTGGCCACCCCGGCGAAGCGATTTGCCCCCGAGCGGGCGACGCCGAACTGCGGGCCGGCATGGCTCGCGGCGCGACCGCCCCAAGCGGGTTGGCGGATCCGAAGGAAGCATCGCGCACTGGTTGGAACATTTCAAGAACAATCCTGAGGCCGAAGAGAAGGCCATTGAGATTCTCCGGCAAGTCACCTCAGACTTCGATCGCGCCCATGGAACCTCGATCACACCGAAGTTGGAAAAGGCTCTCGGGTCCGCGGGCAAGGGAAAACCACCCCCGTAGGCGGAGCAGCTGATTGGCGCGGAAGCAGACAACGGCGGTCGAAACTTGGCTGAGGTATGAGATCCGGACCTCAGATTGCGTGCCTTTGGACCGAGAGTCCTATCCGGGCGACCTATACGAAGGCCGTCCTATTCCATGGCCGCAGTGGGCGTGCCGAGCCCCCGATGGCGGGATCCACAAGGACAATCGCATCGGACAAATCGATGTGCACGTCACCGCCCTGCCGAAGAAGAAAGACGAGATCGGCTGGACGTGCGATTTCCATGTGCTCCTCATTTACAGGCGCTGGCTGGAGGAGATCAAGGATCTCATCGACCCTTCGAAGACCTTCGTCGGCCGCGTGTTTCAGAACGGCCAGGAACTTACGGATTGGGCGACGCTCCATGAGCACTCGCCGCCGCTTCTGATGATGAAAGAGGGATGGCGGAAAACCTGCGCGATCTGCGGAGGAGAGTACAGCGTGATCTATCGCGGCACGTTCTTCGCTGATCCCGCCGTTCTGGGACGCAGGGTCATCGTGAACGCCAAAGGTATTTTCGTCCGGAAGGAAGATGCGGAAGCGCGCGGCCTCAAACCGCCTGCCGGTGGCTTCAAGCCGATCACCGTACAATATCGGCCGGAATGGGTCTCTCAGATGCGCCTGATGACTCCGCCGGATTATCCATCCCGCACGTGATGCGGCGTCCGCGCGGCAAGGTGCTCCGGCCCACCCGGTCGACCGACCACGGCCGCTTCTTCTACTCGCACGCCAAAGACTGTCGTCGCTGCTCCTTGTCGATCATCTGCCTGTCCAAGGGGCGCGCCAACCGGGCGATCGTGATCAGCGACGATTATCCAGCTTTGCTGCGCGCCCGCCGGCGACGTGATGGCTGGTCTGATGAGGAGCTCCGGCTTTACCAGCGCCACAGGTGGCATTCGGAAGGGTTCCACGGGAGGCCAAGACCTGGCACGGACTCGCCCGAGCTGTCCGCCGTGGCCTGGAGAACATGAGGATCCAAGCCTTCCTGACCGCCGCAGCCATCAATCTCAAGCGGCTGGCGACAGCGCTCCTTTTGCTGTGGCGGCTGGTAGCGGCGACCTCCCCCGGGGTCGGCGGGATCGGCGGCGGCACGCGAAATTGGGCGGACTATTTCGCCAAGACGCCCGGGAGCGAGGAGAAGGCGATTGAGATTCTCCGGCAAGTCACCGCAGACTTCGATCGAGCCCATGGAACATCGATCACGCCGAAGTTGGAAAAGGCTCTCGAGTCTGCGGGCAAAGGAAAACCATCGCCCTAGGCGGAGCACCTGATTGCCGCGCAAGCAGACAAACGCGATCGAAGCTTGGCTGAGGTATGATGTCCGCACTCCGGACTGCGTGCCTTTGGACCGAGAGGCCTATCCGGGCGACGTGTACGAAGGTCGACCGGTTCCGTGGCCGCCGTGGGCATGCCGAGCCCCGGACGGCGGGATCCACAAAGACAGTCGCATCGGGCAAATCGATGTGCACATCGCCACTCCACCCAAGAAGAAAGACGAAATCAGCTGGACCTGCGAGTTCCAGGTGAAAGCTTGGCTCTGCTATGCGTGTCGGACCGCAAATTGCGCGCCTCTAGACCGAGACCTCTACGCCGCCGGCGTCTATGAGGGCCGCCCGATCCCGCTGCCTCCCTGGGTTTGCCGCTCCCCGGACGGCGGGCTCCACAAGGACAATCGCGTGGGTCAGATTGATGTGCACCTCAGCGCGCCACCCAAAATAAAGGATGAGATCAGCTGGACATGCGACTTCGGGGTGCGCCTCATTTCCAGGCGATGGCTGGAACAGATCGAGGACCTGATCGACCCTTCGAAGACCTTCGTGGGCCGCGCGTTCCTGAAAGGAAAGGAACTCACGGACTGGGTGACGCTCCACGAACCCTCACCGCCGCTGCTGATGATGAGGGAGGGGTGGCGGAAGTCGTGCCCCATCTGCGGCCAAGACAACAGCGTCATGTATAGCGGCATGTTCTTCGCCGATCCTACCACCCTGGGGCGCAGAGTGATCGTCAGCGGTGACGATATCTTCGTCCGGAAGGAGGACGCGGAGGCGCGCGGCCTCAAGCCGCCGGCGGGAGGCTTCAAGCCGGTAAGGATTCGATATCGGCCTGAATGGGTGGCCCAAATGCGTCTGCGCGATCCACCGGATTTCACGTCCCGCACGTAATATCGTGTGACGGGCGGCCTGAGCAGGTCAGGCAGCTGTAACTCTTATGGGCCGGTGGCTGGGGAACTAGGACTCGAACCTAGAATGACGGTACCAAAAACCGCAGTGTTACCATTACACCATTCCCCAGCAGGAACGGCGCAGAGGGGGCTCCCCCTCGCGAGGCGGTGGAGATAGCGCAGCAGCCCTGCGGATGCAACGCCCGTCCATCAAGTTGCGACATCGAAAATGGGCTTCTTGCCGGCTCGAAAATCCTTCCCTATAAGGCGCGCTCTCAAGTCGGAGTGTGGCTCAGTCTGGTAGAGCACCGCGTTCGGGACGCGGGGGTCGCAGGTTCGAATCCTGCCACTCCGACCATTCATTCCCCCGCTAATCCGCGCTAATCCGGGGTGAATTTTCTTTCCGCGAATATCCTCAAGTTTCCCGCCCGTTAGGCGCGGGTCCGCCTGTGCGCGTGGCTCTCCAGCCACCGGAAATGGGCCGTGAACCCTTCAAATGTGGGCCTGCTCTCCCAAAACGGAAGTGTACGTTCCGGTCGCGCTTCCCCAGCAAACAGGGAAATTAACAGGGAACGACGTCGGTCTCTGGACGCGATACCGCCCACGCCTTCAGGCGGGGTTTAAGCCGAGCTTTTCGACGACAGGGCGCTGCTCGGCCCAGCTGAGCGGCAAGGGGGCGGCCGTCAAGGCGGCGAGCGAAACGCCCCGGTGCTGGCGGCCGCCCAGAATCTGATCCGCGATATCCGGCGCGAGAGAGGCCAGCGGCGACAGACGCGAGGCGTGGTGATTGCGAAGCCCTCACGTCGGGCGAGAGCCTTGATGGAGGCGACCTCGCCCGTCTCAAGCTGCCGTGTCCACGTCTTGGCCAGCACGAGCGCTCTGACCCGCGCGCGGTCCATTCTTGCTGCCGGCGCTGGAGCGGTCGCAGCAGCATCGAGGATTCCCGCGACTATTCGCCCTCCCACAAGTTGCTTACTAACTCGGCCACGCTGTTCGCGCGCCCGACCTGAGCCTTCATCTCGTCCAGCAGCTCCTGCTCGCTCCTGGGCGGACCATCTTCCCCCGCAATCGCCTCGTCATCTCGCCAGTAGTCTGGATTGTTTTGGATCGCTGCGCAGAGACAGGCCTTCATATCGTCGAACGTCATGTCGGGGATCGGATCTAAGATCAGGTCCAGCCGGTGAAGACTTTGCCGGACCATGAAGCGCAATACGCGCGTCCAGAACCCTCCGGTCACACCCAGATCGCGGACGGACGAAATTCGCCAGCAACGGCCTTCGCCATCCACAATCAGCATGCTCGGCCTGTCTGCGAGACGCCATGACACACAGATCGAGAAGTCCTCAGCGTCCCTGAACCATTCCCATGACTCCCGCCCTGGTTGCGCATCCGCTAAGCCGACGAGAGGATATGTGAGGTCGCTGGGGTTCATCGACGATCGCTCCGCGCCTTTGCCGCAGCGACGGGATGTCCTACCGCGGCGCCCGTCGCGACCTTCGACCAGGCAGGCGTGCCATACCAGTAGCGCTGAGCCGGATTGAAACGGGGCAGGGCGCCGACTCTGTGATCGATCCGCCAATGCGTCACGGCGTCCGGCATCGGCTTGATGTTCCAGGGTTGGTTCTTGATCCAGTCGGGCACGTTCTTCCCCCACCGGTTCTGAGGAATAAGCCAGTGGTGGCCATGCTGCAGAGGCGCAAGCATCGCCCGCTCCTTTCCCAACCACGGCCGAACATACCGGTCCCAGTCGTAGGGATTTTTGGCCGCATTTTCTGCAACGTAGAAGGTGCCCTTTCCAAGGCCTTTGGCGAGGGATTCGGCAAGGAACAGATCGGACGCGGCCAGGGCGCCGTTGAGCGCCGCGCCCGCGTAGTCGCCCTCTTGGAAATCCGCGACGGCTTCGCGACCGGACCCACACACGGGAATGAGTGACTCAGCGAAACCAGGGTGTCCGACGGAGCGTGGGGAACGCTCCTGCGCCTCGGCGGCCTGCCGCGCCGCGCGCTCGCGGGCCTGAATGGAGTCATACCGCGCCCGCGAGATGTTCTGAGACGCGCGCACGGCAGCGCGCTTCGCATTCGCCACGATTGGTCACCTCTTGGATTTCGTTTAGATTTCTGCCGGCAGCGCGAGCAGGATCGGCGGCAGTCGCGCCGGAGAAACGATCCCGTCGGCGGCTCGATAGGCCCCGAGGTCGGCTTCAGCGCGAGGCTGCCATATCGGGAATCAGGCGGTGATTTGGCCACGCTTGCAAATGAAAGCCTCCACCGCGGGTGCGGTCCGAGGTTCGAGATACGGACGCCCATGAGAGACCAGTCGCCCCGCGACTGCCACTCCGACCATTCTTTTCCCGGCAAACGCCAGGTGAATTCCCGGCCCTCACCCCACAAGCAATCCGTGGCTCAGCGTGACGCGCCCGCCTGCGCTCGGGTCTCCGGCACGGCGCAAGGCTGATCGATCGATTGCGGCGAGTTGATCCGCCCGTCTATGGCAAGGCATGGCGAAGACACCCTTTGAACGAGGCATCGTGGCGCACCGTGAGGGGCGGTTGGATGAGGCCGCTTAGGCCTATGAAGAGGCGCTCTATCTCGATCCGTCAGCGGCGGCCGCCTATAATCTTGGCTCCATCCTGTGCCTGCGTATGGATTGCACCGACGCCGTGGGGCTGCTGCAACTGGCGGAGCGGCTGAGGCCAGGGCATCCAGGTACGCGTGCGGCGCTGGGTTGGGCGCTGATGCGCACGGACCGCCTTCGAGAGGCGGAGCACATGTTGCGATCCGCGGTCGACTTGGCGCCGGGAGACGGTTCCGCGAGAGAAAGCCTGGGGGCCTGCCTGTTGGCCCAGGGCCGTTACGCCGAGGGATAGCCGTACTGGGAAAGCCGCGAGGCGAGGCGCACGACCTTTCTGGCGAAGTCCGCCCTTCCGGAGTGGCGAGGAGGGTCGCTTCGGGGAATATCCCCGCTGGTGTGGGGCGAACAAGGTCTTTGGCAGAAGACCCCGGGGGACTGGGAAGGCGTCATGGAAGACGTGCTCGCGGCGCGCGACCGAGAAGGCCTGCCCAGCACATCCTGAGGCGCCCTCTTGGCGAACAGGGCTCCGCAGCCCGGACACTCTCCTATGGACTTTGCGGCGTGGCCCTTGACGTGCTGTAGACGGGCGCCACCGCTCGGCTCTCCACGCAGACACGGCTAATCCCCGCCCCCAGCGCCATCCCATCGCCGCGCCGTCACTTAGGCACGCCCATTTGTTCTGTTTTTGTTCTTTACAGAGCACGATTCGTTTGCTGCAGTGGAGCGTGTAGGTCCGGGCCTGCTCTCGCTTGGAGGGTAGGTTCGACGGCCGCGGTCGGAGGGTTGGGGTGAATCGAGAAACAGCGACTCAGGCGCTCGCACGCCGACGGCGTGAGCGGCAGGCAACGGAAGAGCGAGAGCACGCAGCTCGGAAACGAGCGCCCTCAGCCATGCTAGCGGCCCGGGGTGGTGAAGAAGGCTTTACCGGCGCCTTGCGTGAAGCCGGGGCCCAGGTGGGGGCGGCAAGCCGGGGCGCACTGGACACACTCACATTCGGTCATCGAGATACCGTGGCGGCGG
>Ga0207703_10000088_pt1 | contig 106080 bp, 93 predicted proteins | sample KBSSwiS12_FD_184304 | JGI IMG/M metagenome (GOLD analysis project Ga0207703, IMG submission 184304) | Switchgrass rhizosphere microbial communities from Kellogg Biological Station, Michigan, USA - KBS Switchgrass S1-2 (SPAdes) (version 2) | ecosystem: Host-associated > Plants > Roots >...
AGGTACTCGACCGGCTGTAACGGCTGGTTCGGGATCGTCACCACGTAGCCGGGGCCGACGAAGAGGTCGAGCTCGCCGGTGCCGAGCCGGCCCACCGCGGGATCGAAGACCGGGAAGTGGAGGACGATGAAGAGGTAGTCGTCGTAGACGTCGATCTTCGGCCGCTGGTTGCGCGAGAGCACGTCCTCGAGGTCGAGCGCGTGGAAGTCGAAGTGGGTCTCCAACCAGGTGCGCTCGAGCGCACCTGGGTGCTCGATGTTGACCCAGCGCAGGCCGGAGGAGTCGATCTGCTCGACGTTTGGGGTCTGGGGCTCAGGCTGCGATGCCGTCGAGGCGAGTGCTTCGCGCCGGGCAGCCCGTCGTAGCCGTGGTTTCGGAAGGTTCGGCATCGCTCGGGCTCATCTTCTCGTCGGCGTTCGCGGGCATTGTCACGTGCAGGTTAAACGGCCGCCCGAAGCGGCGAGCACGATTGCTGTCATCGCCAGAGGCGTTGCTATAGTCAGGAGCACATAAGCGCCACATCTAGAGGGGTGGAGGGACTGGCCCATTGAAACCCCGGCAACCACCTCGAACCATTGGTTCGAGGGGAGGTGCCAACTCCAGCAGGTTTCCGGAAGCTCGGGACCTGGAAGATGTGGGGAGACGTCCGATCGGACCTCTGCCCCACAAGGCGGAGGTTTTTTTCCAGGCAAAGAAATGAGGAAGATCGGATGTCAGTCGAGAGCTTGAAGTGCAAGGAGTGCGGGGCGACCTACGAACTGGGCGCCGGCTACGCCTGTGAGAACTGTTTTGGCCCGCTGGAAGTCGCCTATGACCACTCCGGGCTCGATGCCACTGAGGCGAAGCGCCGGATTCAGGCCGGCTCGCAGGGGATCTGGCGCTACGCCGACTTCCTGCCCTTCACCGGCAGGCCGCTCGATCCGTTGGAGCCCGGCCTGACGCCGCTGCTGCGCGCCGACCGTCTCGCCGAGCGGCTCGGCCTCGACGCCGAGATCTGGATCAAGAACGACGCCGCCAACCCGACCCACTCCTTCAAGGACAGGGTTGTCGCGGTCGCGGTGGCCAAGGCGCGCGAGCTGGGCTTCGAGACGGTGGCCTGCGCCTCGACCGGCAACCTGGCCAACGCGGTCGCCGCTCACGCCGCCGCCGCCGGGCTGGAGTCCTACGTCCTCGTTCCAGCCAACCTGGAGGAGCAGAAGCTTCTCGCCACCGCGATCTACGGGACCAACCTGGTCGGAGTGCGGGGCAACTACGACGCCGTCAATCGGCTCTGCACGCAGCTGGCCGAAACGCGGCCGTGGGCCTTCGTCAACGTCAACCTGCGTCCCTACTACGCCGAGGGCTCGAAGACGCTCGCCTACGAGACCGCCGAGCAGCTCGGCTGGGAGCTGCCCGACCGGGTGGTCTGCCCAATCGCTTCCGGCTCGCTCTTCACCAAGGTCGCCCGCGGCTTCCAGGAGTGGACCGACCTGGGTCTGATCGAGGGCGAGCAGCCCGTCTTCAACGGCGCCCAGGCGCTCGGCTGCAGCCCGGTTGCGACCGCCTTCGCCGAAGGTTGGGACGTCTGTAAGCCACAGAAGCCGGAGACGATCGCCAAGAGCCTGGCGATCGGCGACCCGGCCGACGGCCCCTACGCGCTCGAGCAGGCGCGGCGCAGCGGCGGCTCGATCGACTCGGTCACCGACGAGGAGATCCGCGCCGGCATCCGTCTGCTGGCGGAGACGACGGGGATCTTCACCGAGACCGCCGGTGGCGTCACCGTCGGCGTCCTCGCCAAGCTGGCCGAGCGCGGCGACATCGGCGCCGGCGAGCGGGTCGTCGTCTACATCACCGGCGAGGGCCTGAAGACGCTGGACGCGACGCGCGATAGTTTCCACATGCACGAGATCGACCCCGATCTAGAGAGCTTCGAGTCCGCGTTCGAACACCAGCAGGAGGTAGTCGCCTGATGGCAGTCACCGTGAAGATTCCGACCCAACTGCGCGCCGCGACCGGAGGGGAAGCCGAGGTCGAGGTGGTTGGCTCGACCGTGGGCGACGCGCTCGATGCCCTCTTCGAGGCCCACGCAGACCTGCGCGAGCGGATCACCCAGGACGGCGACCTGCGCCGCTTCGTCAACGTCTACGTCAGCGGTGAGGACATTCGCTTCCAGCAGGGCCTGGAGACGGCGATCAACGAGGGCGACGAGGTCACCATCCTGCCCGCGGTCGCCGGCGGCTGATCTGTCGCCTTGATGACCCCATAGGGTCAAAAAGGCGACAAAAGATGAATCCCCCTGTAGTCATCCTCTGCGGCGGCCGCGGTACGCGGCTGCGCGACCGGACCGAGTCGGTGCCGAAGGCGCTGGTCGAGATCGGCGGCAGGCCGATCCTCTGGCACGTGATCGGGATCTATGCGGCGCAGGGATTCGACCGCTTCCTGCTGGCAACCGGCCACATGGGCGAGGCGGTGGAGGAGTTCGCGGCGGCCGAGCCGTGGCCCGACGGCATAGCCGTCGAGTGCGTCGACACGGGAGTCGACACGCCGACGGGCGGGCGGCTGGCGCGCCTTGCCGATCGCCTCCAGGGCGGGAGCTTTTGCGCGACCTATGCCGACGGCGTCGCCGACATCGATCTCGGCGCGCTGCTGTCGTTCCACGCCGGGCACGGCGACCTGGCGACGATGACGGTGGTGCGGCCGCATCTGCAGTGGGGGATCGCCGAGCTGGGAGAGGGGGACCGGGTCGAGGGCTTCGCCGAGAAGCCACGCAGCGAGCACTGGATCAACGGCGGCTTCTTCTGCTTCGAGCCGGGCGTCTTCGACTATTTGGATGAGCAGAGCGTGCTCGAGCGCGAGCCGCTCTCTTCGTTGGCCGCCGACCGCCGGCTCCACGCCCACCGCCACGAGGGCTTCTGGGACTGCATGGACACCTACAAAGACGCGGTCGTGCTCAACGATCTCTGGGCCGCCGGCGAAGCTCCCTGGCGGGCGCTGACCGAGGCGGGTGCGCGATGACTCGGGCTCTGGTCAGCGGCGCTCACGGCTTCGTCGGCTCGCACCTGGCGCGGGCGCTGCTGGAGCGGGGCGAGGAGGTGCGGGTGCTGGACCGTCCCGCGCCACGTCTGGCCGACGTCGGTGGCGAGCGGCGCTCCGGCTTGGACCTGCTCGGGATCCGCGCGGAGGTAGAGCTGGTCGAGGCCGACCTGCGCGACGCCGAGGCGGTCGCGGCGGCGGTCGAGGGCTCGGGCTCCGTCTTCCATCTCGCCGCCCAGACGATTGTCGGTGTCGCCCGCGACTCGCCGCTGGAGACGCTCGAGGTCAACGTGCAGGGCGCCTGGAACGTCTTCGAGGCCTGTCGCGCGCACGCGGTAGAGGGCATCGTCTTCGCCTCGTCCGACAAGGCCTACGGGTCGAGCCCCGAGCTTCCTTACCGCGAGGACTTCCCGCTGCGGGCCGTCTATCCCTACGACGCCAGCAAGGCGGCGGCTGACACGATCGCGCGCAGCTACGCGACCGCCTACGGCCTGCCGCTGGCGGTGACGCGTTTCGCCAACGTCTACGGCGGCGGCGACCTCAACTTCTCCAGGCTGATTCCCGAGACCGCGATCGCCCTGCTCGACGGCCGGGCGCCGGTGATCCGCTCCGACGGCAGCCCCGAGCGCGATTTCCTCCACGTCGACGACGCCGTCTCCGCCTACCTGGCGATCGCCGGCGCGCTCGACGACGGAGCGGCGGGGGAGGCCTTCAACGCCGGCGGCGAGCGGCCCCGCTCGGTTCGTGAGGTGGTCGAGCTGATCGCCGGCGCGGCTGGAACCGGAATCGAGCCCGACTTCCGAGGGCAGGGCAACCCCGACGGCGAGATCGATTGCCAGTACGTCGACTCGACCAAGCTGCGCGAGCTGACCGGTTGGCGCTCGCGGGTCGCGCTCGAGGACGGGTTGCGCCGCACGCTCGAGTGGTACCGCGAGCACCCCGAGGCCCGGCCGGCCACGGCCCCTGCCAAGGTTTAGGCCATGTGCGGGCGGTTCACGGTCACGGCCAAAGACACGAAGACGATCGCCGATCGCTTCCAAGTCGAGCTGGAACGCTCGCTGGAGCGGAGCTCGTCCGGCGAGGCGCCGCCGCCGACCAAGGAGCGGGCGAAGAAAGCCGAATCGGGCCTCGGTCGCTTCAACGTCGCGCCGACGCAGGAGGTGCTGACGGTGCGCTCCTCGCCCGACCCCGAGGAGGCCGCACAGGGTGAGCGCGAGGCGCGGCTGATGCGCTGGGGGCTCGTGCCTCGCTGGGCCAAGGACCTCAAGGTCGGTTACCGGATGATCAACGCAAAAGCCGAGAACCTCGACTCGAGCCGGGCCTACGCGCCGCTGGTCGGCAAGTTCCGCCACCGCTGCCTGATCGTCGCCGACGGCTTCTACGAGTGGATGAAGGCGGAGGATCCCAAACAACCGCGCCAGCCCTGGCGCTTCACCGTCGACGGTGGCGAGCCCTTCGCCTTCGCCGGGCTCTGCACCCGCAAGGAGTGGGAGGACGAGGAGGATCGCGGTTTCGAGGACGGTTGGCTCTACAGCTGCACGATCGTCACGACGACCCCCAACGAGGTCGTCGCTCCGGTCCACGACCGGATGCCGGCGATCCTGCCCGGCGCCGAGGCCGAGGCCGCCTGGTTGCGCCCGGACCTGAGTGCCGAGGACGCGATCGCGATGTGCGGTCCGCTGCCGTCCGCGCGTATGGACAGCGCCCCCGCCAACCCGAAGCTGAACAAGGTCGGCAAGGGGATCGAGGGCCCTGAGTTGCTGTTCGCTCCTTCTAGTTGAGCTCGCCCGCGGTGCGCACGGTCGCCCTGCCGGCATCGGTCTCGACCGCGCAGGAGACCCGCGCATCGAGCTTGCCGGCGGTGCGCCAAAAGGAGGCGAAGGCGAGGTCGAGCGGTTCCTGCAGGCGGCCTTCGGGCAGGCCCCATTGCCATTCCTGAGAGTAGGTCCGGTGCGGCAGCCAACTGACGACGACGCCGGGCAGCCCGGTAAAGGCTTCGAAGGCATCGCCAAGTTCCAGCGAGGCGTATTCGGCCCCTTGGATCGGCAGCCTGACCCCGACGCTCGCGGGGACGTCCTGCTTGGTCAGGTTGTATTCCCCGCTCGAGCGGGGAAAGGCGCCGCGGCTGTTGACCGTGCGGGCGAGTTCGGCTCCCCCGCCGGTCATCCGGCAGCGCACCCGCGCCTGCCCGACGGCAGCGCCGGAATCGATTCGCAGGACCGAGGTGACGCGGAAGATCCGTTCGCCTTCGATGTTGTCTTCGCTGGCGCGCAGGCCGCCGTCTTGGAGGCGCATCGAGCCGCCACCGGGGATCGTCGCCGGGGAGGAGTCGGGCAGCTGCGCATGCGCAGCCCATTCGATCTCCACCGAGCTGCCGCCGGACGCGTCGGTCGTCAGCAGCGCAGCAGCGACGGTGGCGATCAACCCGATCGCCACCACCACCAGCGCCCCCCGCGGCGGGCGGCTTTTCGAGCTCAGATCCATGACGCGCCCGGCAGGATTCGAACCTGCGGCCTCTTCCTCCGGAGGGAAGCGCTCTATCCAGCTGAGCTACGGGCGCTCGTGGTCCAGCTTATCCGTCGCCGAACCCGTCGCACGCCTTCGCGTAGGCTCGCGAGCCATGGACCTCTCGGTTGCCTTTCTCGGCACGGGCGGCGCCGTGCCTTCGGCGCGGCGCAACACCGCGAGCGTGCTCGTCGCGCGCGGCGGGGAACGACTGCTGTTCGACTGCGGCGAGGGGACGCAGCGCCAGATGCAGCGCTCGCTGGGCTTGGTCCAGGTCGACGCGATCTACTTCACCCACTTCCACGCCGACCACTTCCTCGGCCTGCCGGGGCTGCTGAAAACGTACGACCTGACCGAGCGCGAGCGGCCGTTGACGATCTACGGGCCGCGCGGCCTGCGCGACCTGATCCAGAGCCTCGGCCGCGTGATCGGCAGGGTTGACTACAAGCTCGACCTGGTCGAACTGGAGGCCGGCGACGCGATCCCCTGTGACGGGGGTGAGATCCGCTCCTTCCCGGTCGAGCACAGCGTGCGCGCCTTCGGCTATGCCCTGGTCGAGGCCGACCGTCCCGGTCGCTTCGACCTCGAGGCGGCGAAACGGCTGGGGGTGAGGGAAGGCCCCGACTTCGCCGCCTTGCAGCGGGGCGAGAGCGTCAACGGCTCCTCCGGATCGGTCGAGTCGGGCGAGGTGGTCGGAGAGCCGCGCCCCGGGCGCACGATCGCGATCACGGGGGACACGGCACCCTGTCGCGCAACGGTCGAGGCCGCGCGCGGCGCGGATCTCCTCATCCACGATGCCAGCTTCGCCGAGGAGGAGGCCCAGCGCGCCGCCGACACCGGCCACTCGACCGTGGGCCAGGCGGCAGCCGTGGCCCGCGAGGCCGAGGTCAAGCTCCTCGCCCTGGTCCACATCTCCTCCCGCTATCACGTGGGAAAGGTGCTAGAGGAGGCCAAGGAGGTCTTCGAGCCAACCGTCGCGCCACGCGACTTCGATCTGATCGAGATTCCCTTCGAGGAGCGCGGCGAGCCGGCCCTGAAGTCCGATGGTTCCCGTGACCGCAGCCCCGCGGACTGAGTCAGGCGCTCAGGTCGATTTCCAGCCGCCGTCGCAGGTCTTCTCGTAGCGCCTGTCCTGCTTGGCGTCGAACGTGCGTAGGTCGATGACCCTGTTCAGCTCGTTCACCGCTACTTCCACAGGAGCTTCGTACGGCGCTCGTCCCGACTTGGTGTACAGATGGTCGCTCACCTGAAGGACCGCGCGGACGTTGAGCCTGTGGGCGAGGTATTCGGCGTCGGGGATCAGGTCGAGTTCTTTGTCCACGACTATCTGCCAGGCGGTCTCGCAAAACCAGTGGACGACTGCTTTCTCCACCGGGCCGAGGTTTTTGGCGAGGTGGGGGGCCTCGTAGTTTTGGCCCGCCTTGGCGGCGCGGCGGAGTTCTTCCAGGATCTTGGTGTATTGCGCGGTGGGCTTCTTGTAGGCAACCACCGCGGGGTCGATCAGGGGCGGGAGCTTTTCGGCCTGGGCTGAAGCATCCTGCTGTCCGGCGCTCCCGCAGCCCTGCGACGCCAGCCCGGCCAACACCAGACAGCCGGCGAGGAGAGCAAATGAAAGAAAACTTCTGATCATTCTGCGAAAGGATGACACGAATGGCGTCGTCGCGTCGTGGTGATACGGTGGGGCCGTCCTTTAACCCGGTCCAGAGAGGCCAGGAAGGAGCAAACCAGTGAGCGAGAAGGTCGTGCTCGAGCGCGATGACTTGAGGCGAACGCTGCGGCGGATCGCCCACGAGATAGCCGAGGCCAACCCCGAGCCCGAGCGTCTCGCGATCGTCGGCATCCACACCCGCGGCGCCGTGATAGCCCGCCGCCTCCACGCCCTGGTCGGCGAGCTGACCGAGGCCGAGACGCCGATCGGCGACCTCGACATCTCCTTCTACCGCGACGACGTCGGCGCCCAGTCGCCGGCGACGCAGCCGGTCGTCCACTCCTCCCACATCGACTTCGACCTCACCGGCCGCACGGTGGTCCTCGTCGACGACGTGCTCTTCACCGGCCGCACTGTGCGCGCCGCGGTCGACGCCCTCTTCGACTACGGCCGGCCCCAGCGAGTGCAGCTGGCGGTCCTCTGTGATCGCGGTCATCGCGAGCTGCCGATCCGCCCCGACTACGTCGGCAAGAACCTGCCCACCGCGCGCGCCGAGCGGGTCAACGTGCGGCTCGAGGAGACCGACGAGGTCGACGAGGTGACGATCTCCGAGCCACGGGCGGCGGAGGCGGTCCTGTGAAGCACCTGCTCGCGATCAAGGATCTCGACCGCGAGGGAATCGAGGCGATCCTCGACCGGGCTGAGAGCTTCGCCGAGGTCGGCCGCCGCGACATCAAGAAGGTGCCTACGCTGCGCGGTCGCACCGTCGTCAGCCTCTTCTACGAGTCGAGCACGCGCACCAGCGCTTCCTTCGAGCTGGCGGCGAAGCGGCTCTCCGCGGATCTGATCTCGCTCAAGGCGGCGGGCTCCTCGGTCGACAAGGGCGAGTCGCTGAAGGACACATGCGCGACTCTCTCCGCCTATGATCCGGCGGCGATCGTCATCCGCCACCCCTACGCTGGCGCGGCCCAGCTGGTCGCCGATTGGAGCGAGGCGGCGGTGGTCAACGCAGGCGACGGCAAGCACGAGCACCCCAGTCAGGCGCTGCTCGACCTCTTCACCCTGCGCCGTCGGCTCGACTCCCTCGAGGGGAAGCGGATCTGGATCGTCGGCGACGTCCTCCACAGCCGCGTCGCCCGCTCGAACCTCGTCGCCTTCCAGGCGATGGGTGCCGAGGTGACGGTTTGCGGTCCCCCGGCGCTGATCCCGCGCGGGATCGAGCAGCTCGGTTGCGAGGTCTCCTACTCGCTGGAGCGGCTCGGCGAGGCCGACGTCGTCTACGCGCTGCGACTCCAGCGCGAGCGCATGGCGGAGAGCTTCGTGCCCTCGATCCGCGAGTACGCGGCCCACTTCCAGATCGATTCGCGCCGGCTCGGCCCACGCCAGCTGCTGATGCACCCCGGTCCGGTCAACCGCGGCGTCGAGCTCTCCGGCGAGGTGATCGACTCGCCGCAGTCGCTGATGACCGAGCAGGTCGCCTCCGGCTTGGTGGTCCGGATGGCGATCCTCTACGAGCTGCTCGCGGCCGGGCCCCAGCGTCCGGTCAGCGCCGCGGACGAGCCCGAGCAGAGCCCGACCCCGATCGGACAGCCGGCGTGAGTCTCGCCGAGGCGCTTGACATGCGCTCCGGAGAGGGCGCCGACTTGGTCCTGCGCGGCGCCGGCGTGCTCGACCCGGTGGCGGGCATCGACGGCACCTACGACATCGTCGTCCGCTCCGGCCGAATCGCCGAGCTCGCCGCCCCCGGAGCCTCCGTCGATGGGCTGGAAGAGGTCGAGGCCGAGGGCCTGCACGCCTTCCCGGCCTTCTTCGACCCGCACGTCCACCTGCGCACCCCCGGTCAGGAGCACAAGGAGGACGTCGAGACCGGCAGTCGCGCCGCCGCCGCGGGGGGCTACTGCGGGATCCTCGCGATGGCCAATACCGAGCCCCCTGTAAGCACGCCGGGCGACGTCGAGGCGTTGCGCGAGGCGGCCCGCGAGGCGGCCTCGATTCCGGTCGGCTTCCTGGCCACGGTCACCCGCGGCATGGAGGGTGAGGAGCTGACCGAGATGGGCGCGATCCGCGAGGCGGGCGCCGCCGGCTTCAGCGACGACGGCCTGCCGATCCGCAGCGCCAGGGTCCTACGTCGTGCCCTTCAGTACCAGCACCTCTGCGGCGGCACGATCGCCCTCCACGAGGAGGACCCGGAGCTCTCCGGCGACGGCGTCATGCACGAGGGGCCGGTATCGGCAGAGCTGGGGCTGGCCGGCATCCCCTCGGTCTCGGAGTCGACGATGATCGCTCGCGACGCCGCTCTGGCCGGTTACGAGGGGGGACGGATCCACGTCCAGCACCTCTCCGCGGCCGAGTCGGTCGAGGCGGTGCGCGCCGCCAAGGCCGCCGGGGTGAGGATCAGCGCCGAGGCGAGCCCACACCATCTCTGCCTCACCGACGAGGAGCTGCGCAGCCTCGATCCGCGCCGCTTCAAGATGAACCCGCCGCTGCGCACCGAGGCCGACCGCCAGGCCCTGATCGCAGGCCTGCGCGACGGCACGATCGAGTGCGTCGCCACCGATCACGCCCCACACGCCCTGGAGGAAAAGGAAGTCCCATTCGAGCAGGCTGCGATGGGGGTAACCGGGTTGGAGACGGCTTTTGCAGCGCTGCACACCGAGCTTGTCCTGCCGGGCACGATCGATCTCGGCCTGCTGATCGAGCGGCTGACCGGCGGGGCCGCCCCCTTCGATCTCGACCGGCCGACCCTCGCGCCGGGCAACGAGGCCAACATCGCCCTCTGCGACCTGAGCGCCAAGTGGACCGTCGGCGAGGAGGGCTACGAGAGCCGTTCGCAGAACTCCTGGTGCGCCGGTCGCGAGCTGACCGGTCGGGTTTTGATGACGGTCGCCGGCGGCCAGGTCGCCTATCGCCTGCGCAGCTTCTCCCTGGGGGTCGCGGCATGAGCGCCGGCTACGTCCTGCTCGAGGACGGGACTCGCTTCGACGGCGCGCTCTGCGGGCCCGAGGGCGAGATCACCGGCGAGGTCGTCTTCAACACCTCGATGACCGGCTACCAGGAGTCGGTCACCGATCCTTCCTACGCCGGCCAGATCATCGTCTTCACCTACCCGCTGATCGGCAACTACGGCGTCTCCGCCGCGGCGATGGAGTCCGACCGGATCCACGCCCGCGGGGTCGTGATGCGCGATCCGAAGAATCGCGAGGACGTCGCCACCGCCGAGGGCGGCTGGCTCGACTGGCTCGGCGACTGCGGCGTCGCGGGGATCGGCGGCGTCGATACGCGCGCCCTCGTTCGCCATATCCGCGACCGCGGCTCGATGCGCGGCGGCATCTTCTCTGTCGCCACGACCGAGCCCGAGGCGCGCGAACGGGTCGCCGCCGAGCCGACGATGGACGGCGCCGACCTGGCCCGCACGGTGACGCCCCCCGAGCCGGTTCGCTTCGGGGGCGACGGTCCCCACGTGGTCGGAATCGACACCGGGGTCAAGCTCAACATCGTCCGCGAGCTGCGCGAGCGCGGTTGTCGCCTCACCTTGCTCCCCTGCACATCCTCGGCGGAGCAGGTGCTGGCCGAGGATCCGGATGTCGTCTTCCTCGCCAACGGCCCCGGCGATCCCGGTGCCCTCGGCTACGTCGTCGACACGGTGCGCGAGCTGGTCGGGGTGAAGCCCCTCTTCGGGATCTGCCTCGGCCACCAGCTGCTCTGCCGCGCGGTTGGCCTGGAGACCTACAAGTTGCCCTTCGGCCACCGCGGTGCCAACCACCCGGTCAAGGAGCTGGCCGGCGGCCGGATCGAGATCACCTCGCAGAACCACGGCTTCGCCGTGCGGGGGCCGGCCGGCGAGCCGCGGATCGAGAGCGACGAGCCGGTCCGCTGGGAGACCGACTTCGGCGTCGCCGAGCTTTCCCACCTCAACCTCTACGACCGCACGGTCGAGGGCCTCGTCTTGAAGGACGTCGCCGCGGCGACCGTCCAATACCACCCCGAGGCCGGTCCCGGCCCGCACGACGCCCGCCACCTCTTCGACAGCTTCCTGGAGCTTGCCCATGCCTAAGCGCACCGACATCGAGAAGATCCTCCTGATCGGCTCGGGGCCGATCGTGATCGGCCAGGCCGCCGAGTTCGACTACTCCGGCGTGCAGGCTTGCAAGGTCCTGCTCGAGGAGGGCTACGAGGTCGTCCTCGTCAACTCGAACCCGGCGACGATCATGACCGACCCGGAGTTCGCCACCTCGACCTACGTCGAGCCGCTGCTGCCGGGCCCGGTGAGGAAGATCATCGAAAAGGAGCGCCCCGACGCGCTGTTGCCGACCCTGGGCGGCCAGACCGCGCTGAACCTGGCGATGGCGCTGTACGAGGACGGCACGCTGGAGCGCTTCGGGGTGGAGCTGATCGGCGCCGACCATGCCGCGATCCGCCGCGCGGAGGACCGCGAGGAGTTCCGCCGCACTATGACCGAGGCGGGGCTGCGGATTCCGTGGTCGATCACGGTCGAGTCGCTCGGCGAGGTCGAGGCTGCCCTCGCCGAAGGCAAGATCACCCTGCCCGCGATCGTCCGCCCTGCGTTCACCATGGGCGGTCAGGGCGGCGGCGTGGGAGGGACGGAGACCGAGCTGCGCCAAGTCGTCACCGAGGGCCTCGCTGCGAGCCCGATCAACCAGGTCCTGGTCGAGGAGTCGGTGCTCGGCTGGGGCGAGTTCGAGCTCGAGGTGATGCGCGACCGCAACGACAACGTCGTGATCATCTGCTCGATCGAGAACGTCGACCCGATGGGCGTTCACACCGGCGACTCGGTCACCGTGGCGCCGGCGCAGACCTTGACCGACCGCCTCTACCAGGAGCTGCGCGACCAGGCGATCCGGGTGATCCGCGCCGTCGGCGTCGAGACCGGCGGCTCCAACGTGCAGTTCGGCGTCAACCCGGAGGACGGCGAGATCGTCGTGATCGAGATGAACCCGCGGGTCTCGCGCTCCTCGGCGCTGGCCTCGAAGGCGACCGGCTTCCCGATCGCCAAGATGGCGGCGAAGTTGGCCGTCGGCTACGCCCTGGAGGAGATCCCCAACGACATCACCCGCGCCACGCCCGCCTCCTTCGAGCCGACGATCGACTACGTGGTGACGAAGGTCCCACGCTTCGCCTTCGAGAAGTTCCCCGGCGCCGAGGGGCGCCTCTCCACCCATATGCAGAGCGTCGGCGAGGTGATGGCGATCGGCCGCACCTTCGGCGAGTCCTTCGCCAAGGCGATGCGCTCGCGCGAGCTCGACTCCCCGGCCGAGCCGCCGGCCTCCGAGGAGGATCTGCTGGAGGCGATCGCGGTGCCCTGCGCCGAGCGCTTCGACCTGATCCTCGAGGCTTTCCGCCGCGGTCTCGGGATCGAGGCGGTGCATGAGCGCTGCCTGGTCGACCGCTGGTTCCTGCGCGAGCTGCAGACCCTCGCCGCCGAGGGCGATGGCACCGAGGGGCTCGTCCGCACCTACAAGGCGGTCGACACCTGCGCCGCCGAGTTCGAGGCGGCGACCCCCTACTACTACTCCGCCCACGAGCGGCCGGGGCGGAACGGCACGGCTGCCTCGGAGGTGCGCCGTGGCGAGCGCGACTCGGTCGTCATCCTCGGCGCCGGCCCGAACCGGATCGGCCAGGGGATCGAGTTCGACTACTGCTGCGTGCACGCGGCGATGACCACGCGCGAGCTCGGCCGCGACGCGGTGATGATCAACTGCAACCCGGAGACGGTCTCGACCGACTACGACACCTCCGACAGGCTCTACTTCGAGCCGCTCACCGCCGAGGACGTTCTCGCCGTCTGCGAGCAGGAGCGACCCGAGGGCGTGATCGTCCAGTTCGGCGGGCAGACGCCGCTGAAACTGGCGCGGGCGCTCGAGGAGGCGGGCGTGCCGCTGCTCGGCACGCCGGTCGACGCGATCGACCTGGCCGAGGATCGCGGCCGCTTCGGCGCACTGTTGCGCCGACTCGGCATCGAGCACCCGCCCTACGGCACCGCTCTCTCGGCCGAGGAGGCGACGGTGATCGCCGAAAAGGTCGGCTTCCCGCTGCTGGTCCGCCCCTCCTACGTGCTCGGCGGCCGGGCGATGGAGATCTGTTACTCGACCGAGAACCTCAACGCCTACCTGCAGGCGCACGTCAAGGCCGACCAGGAGCATCCGCTGCTGCTCGACCGCTTCCTCGAGAACGCGATCGAGATCGACGTCGACGCGCTGGCCGACGGCGAGGACGTCCACGTCGCCGGGATCATGCAGCATGTCGAGGAAGCGGGCGTCCACTCGGGCGACTCGGCCTGCGTGATCCCGCCGCTCAGCATCGGCGAGGAGATGCTCGAGCAGATCCGCGCGACGACCAGCCAGATCGCGCTGGAGCTGGGTGTGATCGGCCTGATCAACATCCAGTACGCGATCGCCGGCGGTCGGCTCTACGTGATCGAGGCAAACCCGCGTGCCTCGCGCACCGTGCCCTTCGTCTCCAAGGCGACCGGCGTATCCCTGGCCAAGGTCGCCGCGCGGCTGATGCTGGGCGAGAAGCTGGCCGAGCTCGACCTGCCCGCGCCGCCCAGCGGCCACGTCAGCGTCAAGGAGGCGGTGCTTCCCTTCGCTCGCTTCGCGGGCGTCGATTCGGTCCTCGGGCCGGAGATGAAGAGCACCGGCGAGGTGATGGGCATCGCCGCCGATTTCCCGACCGCGTTCGCCAAGGCCCAGGCCGCCGCCGGGGTGTTGCTGCCGACAAAGGGGACCGTCTTCATCACCGTCACCGACACCGACAAGCCGGCCGCCACGCAGATGGCGGCCCGCTTCCACGACCTCGGCTTCGAGCTGATCGCGACCGGCGGCACCGCCCAGTCGATCTCCTCGATGGGGGTGCCGGTGACGCGGATCAACAAGGTCGGCGAGGGCTCGCCCCATGTCGTCGACTTGATCCGCGAGCGCCGCTGCGATCTGGTGATCAACACGCCGACCGGCTCTGGCGCCCGAGCGGACGGCCAGGCGATCCGAACAGCGGCGGTCCGCCACGGCATCCCCTGCGTGACGACGATGACGGGCGCCTCAGCCGCGGTGCGGGCGATCGCCGCGCAGATGCAGGGCGAGCCCGAGGTTCTGAGCCTGCAGGAGATCCACGCGCCGGCAAGGGCCCAGCAGCCCCGATGACCGCCCCGTTCGGGCGCCGGGCCTGCGAGGTGACGGAGAGTCGCGCCTCCGGCGGCTATCGCGTCTTCTCGCTGCTCGATACCGAAGGGCCCGAACCACGGCCGGGCCAGTTCTACATGCTCGCCATGGAGCAGCACTGGGAGCAGCGCGGCCAGAGACCCTTTTTGCCCCGCGCCTTTTCGGTCGCTGAGACCAACCCGGTCGAAGGCGGCACCCGACTCGACTTCCTGATCGAGGGCATCGGGCCCGGCACCGACCGCCTCTGCGAGCTCGAGCCGGGCGAGCGGGTCTGGGTAAACGGTCCGCTCGGCAACAGCTTCTCCGAGCCCAGGGAGCTCTCTAGGGGCGCCGCTGGGGCGATCCTCGTCGGTGGAGGCATCGGCATCGCCCCGCTTGCCCTCTGGCGTCGCAAGCTTTCCGAGCGCAACATCCCCGCCCGCGTCTTGCTCGGCTTCCGTGACAAGGCACACTCGGGTGGCCTGGACGATCTCTTCCGCTGCTGTGAGGTAGGGCTAGCCAGCGACGACGGTCATATAGGCCACCACGGCTACGTAACCGACCTGCTCTCAGTGATGCTCGAAGGCGACGACGCGCAGAGTGCCGTCGTCTACGCCTGCGGGCCCCCGCAAATGCTCGATGCCGTGGCAGCTCTCTGCAGCTCTCACGACGTCGCCTGTGAGCTCGCGATGGAGTCCCCCATGGCTTGCGGCTACGGCGCCTGCTTCGGCTGCGCAGTTCCCAAAACCGGAGGCGGATACGCCCGCCTATGCGTCGATGGGCCGGTAGTACGCGGGCCAAGAGGGGACGGGGGTGTCCACCCGCGCAGCGGCGTCCTCTTTTTCGCCCCACCTGCCAATGCGCCAGCCGACGAGGCTCCTGGCGAAAAACCCAGCAAGCGGGTGGACACCCCCGTCCCCTCTCCAACGGGAACCGCCGCCGTCGACTTCTGCGGCTTGGAGCTCGTGCACCCGGTGATCAACGCGTCGGGCACGTTCGACGCGATTGCCGCGCGGCGCGTGTATGGGGACGAGCTGCTGAGGGAGTTTCCGTTTTCGGCGTTCGTGTCGAAGACGATCACCCTGGAGCCCAGGGCTGGAAACGAGCCGCAACGGATTTGGGAGACCCCGGCCGGGATGATCAACTCGATCGGCTTGCCGAACAAGGGGCTGGAAGGGTTCTTGGTCTCCGATCTGCCGGAGCTGGGTGAGCTGCCGGTGCCTCTGATCGTCTCCGTGATGGCTACGGGGCACGAGGACTTCGGACGCATGGTCAGCGCATTGGATGAGCGTGATGAGGTGGCTGCGATCGAGCTGAACGTCTCCTGTCCCAACGTGCACTCGGGACTGATCGTCGGTGAGCAGCCCGAGGAGACCGTGGCGTTGCTGGAGGCTTTGCGGCCACTTACCGCCAAGCCGTTGATCGTGAAGCTGACGCCGAACGTCGCCGACCCCGCCGCGGTTGCCATGGGCGCTGAAGAGGGGGGAGCCGATGCGGTCTCGCTGATCAACACGATGAAGGCGAGCGCGATCGATCTTGTGACGGGAGAACCCGGGATCGGCGTGGGGCAGGGGGGTCTCTCGGGCCCGGCGATCCGGCCGATCGCTGTGGCGCAGGTCCGTGCCGTCGCCGCAGCGGTGAGCCTGCCCGTCATCGGCATGGGAGGGGTCGGTTGTGGCGACGATGCGCTCGAGATGCTGGTCGCTGGAGCGACCTTGGTCGCGGTTGGGACGGAGAGCTTTCGCGACCCGAAAGCGGGGGCGCGAATTGCCGCAGAGCTGTCTGAGCGGTCTCCGCTGGCCGAGCAAGCCTCAACCTAGACTCGAGGTCTAGGTGAATTTGGCAAAAAACGGGCCGGATGCCCTTGCACGCCCGCGAGCCGCGGCTATACTCGCCGCCCACATGCCCGCCCCAGTCAAGACCTCCGCAGCGGCCCCCGAGAGGTCGCTGGACCAGCGAATGGACGCGCTGAAGCGGGCAAACGACATCCGCACCGCCCGCGCCAAGCTGAAGAAGGACCTCAAAGCGGGCAAGGCGAGCATCCACGCACTGCTCCTCGATCCGCCCGAGTACGTGATGACCGCCAAGGTCTTCGACATGCTGCTCGCCGTCCCCAAGTACGGCCGGGTGAAGACCAACCGGATCCTCAATCAGTGCCGCATCTCGCCCTCGAAGACGATTGGCGGCCTTTCAGAGCGCCAGCGCGCCGAGCTTGTGTCTCAGTTGCGTCGATAGCGGCCGCTGCAAACCGGCGCATCTCGGCGTCCTCAGTCGGGCGTCTTGCTCACGTACTAGCGTACGCTCGCGGCGCCGCCCTTCCTGCGTCCACCGACCTGCTTGGTTTTCGCGGCCGTGCGTGACTTGAGAAATGTCAAAAGTATTTGTGATTACGGGCCCGTCGGGCGTGGGGAAGGGGACTTTGATCTCCAAACTTCTGGAACGCGTCCCGGACTTGGAGTTGTCCGTTTCGGCGACGACTCGCGAGCCGCGCGAGGGCGAGATCGACGGCCGCGACTACCACTTCCTCACCCCGGACGAATTCGATCAGCGGATCGAGCGCGAAGACTTCCTCGAGTTCGCCACCTACAGCGGCAACCGCTACGGCACTCTGCGCTCCGAGGTTCGCAAGCGCCTCGACGCCGGTCACTCGGTCGTGCTCGAGATCGAGGTCCAGGGTGCGAGTCAGGTGCGCGCCGCGATGCGGGAGTCGGTCCAGGTCTTCATCGCCCCGCCCGATCCCGCGGTGCTGCGCAAGCGGCTGGAGTCGCGCGGCACCGACTCGACCGAGGCGATCGACGCGAGGCTGAAGGTGGCCGAGGTTGAGTTGGCTGCGCAGGGGGACTTCGACCACCTGGTGGTGAACGCCGACCTGGAGCGCGCCGCAGCGGATCTGGAGGGGATCGTGCGCGCCGAGTTGGGGCTGCCGGTAGACTCCGCGGCCGAATGATCAAACCACGCGTAGACAAGCTCCTCGACCACGCCGACTCCCATTACGCGGCAGTCGTCGTCGCGGCGAAGCGAGCCCGCCAGATAAACAGCTACTTCCACAACCTCGGCGAGGGTGGCTTCGGTGAGTACCCGCCGCCGATGGTCGAGACCCGTGGAGACCGTAACTACCTCTCGATGGCGCTCGAGGAGCTTGCCGAGGGCAAGCTCAAATACGAGTACCGCGCTTAGCGCACCGCTCGCTCAAAAGGGGGAGACATGGCAAGGATCCTGCTTGGCGTAAGCGGCGGGATTGCCGCTTACAAGTCGCTGGAGCTGGCCCGCCTCGCCACCGTCGCCGGCCACGGCGTGCGGGTCGTGATGACCGAGACCGCCGGCCGCTTCGTCGGCGCCGCCTCCTTCGAGGGCATCGTCGGCGCCCCCGTGCTCAGCTCCGAGTTCGAGCGCGACCCGCTGGGCGGTGCCTTTCCGGGCGACCCGCGGCCCGAGCACGATCCGATCGGCCACCTCGAGGTCGTCGCCAACTGCGACGCCTACCTGGTCGCGCCGGCATCCGCCAACACGCTGGCCAAGCTCGCGACCGGGGTGGCCGACTCGATGCTGACCACCTCGTTTCTCGCCTGCTCCGCTCCGCGGCTGGTCGCACCGGCGATGAACGACCGCATGTACGGGGACGCTGCCACCCAGTCGAACCTGGAGACGCTGCGCGAGCGCGGCGTCGAGGTGATCGAGCCGGGCGAGGGACGGCTCGCCTCGCGCGGCGAGTTCGGCAGGGGCCGGCTGCCCGACCCGGCTAAGCTGCTCGCCCGGATCGAGGCGGTTCTGCCGGCCGGAGAGCGCCCCTGGGATGGGATGCGTGTCCTGGTCACCGCGGGAGGCACGCGCGAGCCGATCGACCCGGTGCGTTTCCTCGGCAACCGCTCCAGCGGCCGCATGGGCATCGCGCTTGCCGCCGCCGCGGCACGACGTGGCGCGGACGTCACGCTGATCGCGGCAAACGTCTCCCTGCCCGAGCCGGCCGGAGTCCGTCGCATCGACGTCGAGACGGCGGCCGAGCTCGCCGAGGCGGCACGCGCGGAGTTCGCCTCCAGCCACCTTCTCCTGATGGCAGCCGCCCCCGCCGACTTCCGGGCGAGCGAGCCGGCGGGACACAAGCTGAAGCGCGAAGGCAACCTCGACCTCCACCTGGAGCCAACCGAGGACATCCTCGCCGCCCTGGCGGCCTCCCGCGCCGATGGGCAAACCATCGTCGGCTTCGCCGCCGAACACGGCAACGACATAGCCCGAGCCCGCGAAAAGCTGCAACGCAAGGGCGCCGACCTGATCGTCCTGAACGACGTCTCAAACCCGGAAATCGGCTTCGAGAGCCAAGAAAACGCCGCAACCCTGATCAGCTCCAGCGAGGAGACCACTCTCGCCCAAGCCCCCAAGGACGTAATAGCCGAGCAGATCCTCGACAGGGTCGACCGGCTCCGCAGCAACTCCAACCTTCATACGAAGTAGCAGTCGGGCCCGCGAGGGAGGGCAGGGGGTGTCCCTCCGCGCAGCGGCGTCCTCTTTCCGCCCGTCGACTCAACGAGTTAGTTCCAGCGCACCTGGCGGAAACCCAGCAAGCGGAGGGACACCCCCTGCCCTCCCACGAAGCCACCGGGCTATACTGAGCTCAAGCTTTTTGTCCCTAGTGCAGTAGCGAGAAGTGGGCCTGGCCCACTTTTTTTTCGTCCTGAACCAGGAATGACCGACCTCAAAAACAACATCCAGCAGCAGCTCGCCGAGCTCGACTCCGAGCTCGACCTGGTCGCTCTCGAGCAACCGGGCACCGAATCGCTGCGCCTTTTCATCGACCACCCCCAGGGCGTCGATCTGGCGCTCTGCGAACGGGTTGCCAAGCATCTCAACGAGCTTCGCGCCGAGTACGCGCTCGAGGTCTCATCCCCAGGGCCGAAGTACCGCCGCACCGAACCAGTGCCAGATACCACCGAGGAGCAGCCGTGAGCAAAGAGATCGTCGAAGCAATCAAGGCGCTCGAGCAGGAGAAGGGCATCTCGGCCGACAAGCTGATGGACGCCCTCGCCGATGCTCTTCTGTCGGCCTACAAGAAGACCCCCGGAGCGGCGAAATACGCACGCGTCGACCTCGACCACGAGACCGGCGACTTCCTCGTCTTCGAACTGATCCTGCCCGCCGAGCTGGAGGAGAAGCTGCTGGCCGAGGCGGCCGAGGCCCAGGAGGAGGAAGAGCGCGAGATCGATCCCGAAACGGGCGAGCTCAAAGAGCCGGAGGACCCCGAGCTCGATCCCGAGATGATCGCCCCTTACGAGGACCAGATCGAGACCCGCGACGTCACCCCCGAAGACTTTGGCCGGATCGCCGCGCAGACCGCCAAGCAGGTGATCCTGCAGCGGATCCGCGAGGCGGAACGGATGATGATGTTCGAGGAGTACCAGGACCGGGTCGGCGAGCTGATCACCGGGATCATCCAGCAGTCCGACAAGCGCTACACGCTGGTGCAGCTGCGCGAGCGGGTCGAGGCGCTGCTGCCCAAGTCCGAGCAGGTCTACAACGAGCGCTACGACCACGGGATGCGGGTCAAGGCCGTGATCACCGACGTCTCCGACTCGACCAAGGGCCCGGCGATCGTCGTCTCCAGGCGCAGCCCGGAGCTGATCAAGAGCCTCTTCGAGATGGAGGTGCCGGAGATCGCCGACAAGCTGGTCGAGATCGTCGGCGTCGCCCGTGAGCCCGGCTACCGCTCGAAGATCGCGGTCGTCTCCCACACCGACGGCGTCGACCCCGTTGGCGCCTGCGTCGGCCCGCGCGGCTCGCGGGTGCGGATGGTCGTCTCCGAGCTGCGCGGCGAGAAGATCGACATCATCCCCCACAACGACGAGCCCGCCCGCTTCGTCGCCAAGGCGCTTTCGCCGGCCCGCGTGCGCGAGGTGATCGTCGACGACGAGGAGCGCCAGGCGACGGTGATCGTCCCCGACGACCAGCTCTCGCTGGCGATCGGCCGCGACGGGCAGAACGCCCGCCTGGCGGCGCGCCTGACCGGCTGGCGGGTCGACATCAAGTCCGAGACCGAGTTCGCCCAGGACGACCAGGAGGTCGAGTACGAGGGCGAGGAGCAGTCCGACGGCCACTGCCTGGCGGTGCTCTCCAACGGCCGTCGCTGTCCCAACGCGGCGATCGGCGAGTCCTCCTACTGCGGCCTGCCGACCCACCAGGCGCTGAGCCGCTTCGCGACCAACCAGATCGCGGTGCTGGCGCCGCTGGAGGAAGCCGAGGTGGCGATCCTCGCCGATGCCCAGGCCGACGAAGGCCAGGTGTCCGAGATCGTCGCCAAGGCGGAAGCGGTGTTCGAGGAGCCCGTTGACGAGGAGCCCGAGGCCACGGCAGAGGAGCCTGAGAACGGGCAGCCTGAGGCCGAGGAAGCTGTAGTTGAGGAGGCTGAGCAGGCCTAGTGGCTAAAAAGCGCGTCCACGAGATTGCGAAAGCTCAGGGTCTGAGCAGCAAGGAGCTGCTTGCCGCGCTGAAAAAAGCTGGGATCGAGGCCAAAGCGGCGGCTTCCAGCGTCGAGGAGGCCGACGCGCTGAAAGCGCTGTCCGGCAATGGGGCGACGGCGACCAAAGCCGAGCCGAAAGCCCCCAGCAAGCCTGCAGCGCCGGCTCCGGAGCAGCCGAAACCGGCGTCGAAACCCGCTCCGGCGGCCAAAAAACCCGCCGGAGCGGCGAAAAAACGCCGCGTCGTGATCGACTCGCAGGCTGCCCGCCGTGACCAGATGGGCGGACCGCCGCCGCAGCGCCCGCCGCGACGCCGCGGCGGTAGGCGCCGCCGGCCGCTGCTCGAGGAGCCGCCGGTCAGAACCGAGGAGCCCGCGGAGCCGGAGGCGACCAGGGTCAACTCCGGGGCGACCGTGCGCGAGGTCGCCGAGCTGCTCGGCCTCGGCAGCGCCGAGGTGATCAAGAAGCTGATGATGATGGGGGAGATGGCGACGCTCACCCAGACGCTCACCGACGAGTCGATCAAAGCGATTGCCGACGAGTACGACCGCAAGATCGAAATCGTCACCGCCGCCGAGGAGGAGCCCGAGGCGCCGGAATTCGAGGACGCCGAGGAGAGCCTGGTCGACCGGCCACCCGTGGTCACGATCATGGGTCACGTCGACCACGGCAAGACCTCGCTGCTCGACGCGATCCGCGAGACCGAGGTCGCCGCGGGCGAGGCGGGGGGGATCACCCAGCACATCGGCGCCTACCAGGTCCACCACGAGGACAAGACGATCACCTTCCTCGACACCCCCGGCCACGCCGCCTTCACCGCGATGCGTGCCCGCGGGGCCAAGGTCACCGACATCGCCGTCGTCGTCGTCGCCGCCGACGACGGAGTGATGCCGCAGACCAAAGAGGCGATCGACCACGCCCGCGCCGCCGACGTGCCGATCCTGATCGCGGTCAACAAGATCGACAAAGAGGGCGCACAGCCCGACCGCGTCCGCAACGAGCTGGCGGCCGACGGCCTCACGCCCGAGGACTGGGGGGGCGAGACGGTCTACTGCGACGTCTCGGCCAAGACCCACGAGGGGCTCGGCAACCTGCTCGACATGATCCTGCTCGTCTCCGAACTCGAGGAGCTGGGCGCCAACCCGGACGCTCCCGCTTCCGGAACGGTGGTCGAGTCCCAGCTCGATCCCGGCCGTGGCCCCGTCGTCACGATCCTGGTCCAGCGCGGCACGTTGGCCGTCGGCGACGCCCTGGTCGCCGGTCCGCAGTGGGGCCGGGTGCGGGCGATGCACGACTTCACCGGCGATCGAGTCCAGGAGGCCGGCCCGGGGATGCCGGTCGAGGTGCTCGGCTTCGACGGTGTCTGCGAGGCCGGCGAACACGTGCGGGTGGTCGAGAACGATCGCCGCGCCCGTCAGCTTGCCCAAGAGCGGGGCAACCGCCTCAAGACCGAGGCCCTGGCCCGTCGCCAGGCGCGCAAGGTCAGCCTCGAGGAGGTCTTCTCCCGTGCCCAGGCAGGGGACATCAAGGAGCTCAACATCGTGCTCAAGGCCGACGTCGCCGGCTCCCTGGAGGCGCTGCAGGACGAGATCGCCAAAGTCCCCCAGGAGCAGGTCGCGATCAACATCATCCACTCGCAGACCGGTGGCATCAACGAGTCCGACGTGATGCTGGCGTCGGCCTCCGAAGCGATCGTGATCGGCTTCAACGTTCGCCCGCTCGCCGATGCCCGCAAGGCAGCCGAGCGCGAGGGCGTCGACGTCCGCACCTACTCGGTCATCTACAAAATCACCGAAGACCTGCGCAACGCGATGGAGGGCCTGCTGGAGGCCGTCGAGGTCGAGGAAACGCTCGGCGAGGCCGAGGTCAAACAGACCTTCAAGGCCTCCAAAGTCGGCCGCATCGCCGGCTGCATCGTCAACGAGGGCAAGGTCGCCCGCGACGCCAACGTGCGCCTGATCCGCGAGGGCACGGTTATCTGGGACGGCAAGCTGGGCTCCCTGCGGCGTTTCAAAGACAACGTGCAGGAAGTCGAGGAGGGCCAGGAGTGCGGCATCGTGCTCGACGGCTACGCGGACGTCAAGGAGGGCGACGTGCTCGAGTTCTACAAGACCAAGCAGGTCGAGCAGACGCTGGACTAGGATGGCCACGCCTCGCATGCGCCGCATCAACGAGGTGCTCCGCGAGGTGATCGGCGCGGCCATTACCACCGAATTGAGCGATCCCCGGATCGGCTTCGTCACCGTGACCTCGGTCGAGACCAGCCCAGACCTGCGCAGCGCAAAGGTGCACGTCAGCGTGCTCGGCGACGAGGAGGCCCGTGAGGAGGCGCTTACCGGGCTGCGCTCCTCCCACGGGGTTCTGCAGGCCAAAATCGCCGCCGAGACGAGGATGAAGCGCACCCCGACCCTGTCCTTTCACTACGACCCGACCGTCGAGCAGGGAATGAGAATCTCCCAGTTGCTCGAAGAGGAAGAGGAATGAGCGAGACCACCGACATCGGCGCCACCGCGATCGAGCAGGTCGCCAACGAGATCCGCAGTCGCGACCGCTTCCTGCTCACCGCCCACGAGGGGCCCGACGGCGACGCGCTCGGCTCGCTGCTCGGCATGCACCACCTGCTGACCCAGCTCGGCAAGGACTCGGTGATGTTCCTCGCGGCGAAGGAGTTCCCGCTGCCGATCGAGTATCGCTTCCTGCCCCTGGAGGAGGTCTTCCACGAGGCGCCCGCCGACATGGCGGACCGCGCGGCGATCTTCCTCGACTGCGGCAACATCGATCGCATGCCGGTCGACTTCCTCTCGGCGGACGGGGTCTTCACGATCAACGTCGACCACCACCACGACAACACCCTCTTCGGCGACGTCAACCTGGTCGAGGTCGATGCTTCCTGCACGGCGGAGATCGTCTACGAGCTGGCGATCCTGCTCGGGGTCGAGATCACCGCGGAGATGGCCGCGGCGCTCTACGTCGGCCTGGTCACCGACACCGGCAAGTTCATGTACGAGAACACCAACGCGCGCACCCATCGCATCGCCGCCGACCTGATCGAAGCCGGAGTCGAGGTCGACGAGACCTACCGCCGCCTCTACGAGCATGTGCCGCTCGAGAAGCTGCGCCTGCTCTCGCGCGCCCTGGACGGGATCCAGCATCACTGCAACGGTAGGCTGGTGCTTGCCTATATCTCCGCCGCCGACTACGAAGCGAGCGGTGCCGGCGAGGAGATGACCGAGGGGATCATCGATCACCTGCGCTCGGTCGAGGGCGCCCGAGTCGCGGCGTTGATCCGCGACCTCGGCGACCGTGGCCGCGCCGCCCGCAAGGTGAGCCTGCGCTCCAGCGACGGCGAGGTCGACGTCTCCGCGATCGCCCGCGTCAACGGCGGAGGCGGGCACAAACGGGCCGCCGGCTTCTCCACCGACCTCGAGCTGGAGGCGCTGGTCTCCTTCCTCTGCGGCGAGGTCTCTGCCCAGCTCGATCCTTGACGGTTCTGCTCTGCGACAAGCCCGCGGGAATCACCTCGCACGACCTGGTGGGGCAGGTGCGTCGCGAACGCGGTTGCAAGGCCGGGCACGCCGGCACGCTCGATCCCTTCGCGACCGGCCTGCTCTTGGTCCTGCTCGGCGGGGCGACCCGCGTGCAGCGCTTTCTCGTCGAGCTGCCGAAGACCTACCTTGCGACGGCTCGACTGGGCTGGCGCTCGAGCAGCGGCGATCCCGAAGGCGAGCTGACCGAGACCGGCGCGCTGCCGCAAACGCTTGAGCTGCCGACCGGCACCGTGCGCCAGCACGTGCCGATGACCTCGGCCGTAAGAGTCGGCGGCGAGCGGCTCTACCGCAAGGCCCATCGGGGCGAGACGGTCGCGACCCCACCCCGCGACGTCGAGATCTACCGCGCCGAGCTGCTCGAGCACGATTCCGAGAGCGCCCGCTATGAGATCGAGTGCTCCAGTGGGACCTACGTGCGCACCCTTGTCGAGACGCTTGGCGATGCCTACTGCTCCGAGCTGCGCCGCACCGCGATCGGGCCCTTCCGAGTCGAGAACGCGGGCGAAGAGGTCGGCGTCGAGCGCATCGGCGAGCTGATTCCCGCCGCGGCGGAGGCGATGCGCTGATGGCCAACATCGTCGTCACCAGCCTGCCCGACGCCGAGCCGCGGCCGCGGCATGTCGCGATCGGCACCTTCGACGGCGTGCACCGCGGTCATCAGGCCGTGATCGAGGGCGCCGACACTGTGCTCACCTTCGACCCGCACCCACTCGAGGTAATCCATCCCGCGGCGTTGCCGAAATTGATCATGCCCTTCGGCGTCAAGCGCGACGTGATCGAGGGTCTCGGCGTGCGCGAGCTGGTTGTCATTCCCTTCGACCACGATTTCGCGACGCTCTCCGCCGAGGAGTTCATCGAGCGGGTTCTGATCGAGCGACTGGGCGCCGAGCAGGTCTCGGTGGGGGAGAACTTCCGTTTCGGCGCCAAAGCCAAGGGGGACCCGGCGATGCTGGCGGCGCGCACCGAGTTCCAGACCCGGGTCGTGCCGCTGGTCGAGGTCGACGGCGAGACGGTCTCCTCGACTCGAATCAGGGCGCTGGTGGCGGCCGGCGACATGGAGGGCGCCCGGCACTGCCTCGGCGCCCCCTTCATGGTAGAGGGGACCGTGGTCGAGGGCGATCAGCGCGGTCGCGAGCTCGGCTTCCCGACCGCCAACATCGTTCCCGACGACAGCCTGCTGATCCCCGGCCACGGCGTCTTCGCGGCCTTTGCCGACGGCGTTCCCGCCGCCGTCAACGTCGGCGTGCGGCCGACCTTCGAGAGCGGTCGGGGCGTGTTGATCGAGACCTATCTGATCGACCGCGACGAAGACCTCTACGGGCGCACCCTGCGAGTCGCCTTCGTCGAGAGGCTGCGGGGGGAGAAGCGCTTCCCCAGCGTCGAGGAGCTGATCGCCCAGATGCGGATCGACGTCGAGGACGCGAAGCGGGTCTGTGCTAGCTTCACCGGCGCATCATGAGCCTTGCCAAGGAGAAGAAGAACGAGCTGATCGGCAAATACGGCCGCGCCGACGGCGACACCGGCTCCGCCGAGGTCCAGGTCGCGCTGCTCACCGAGCGGATCAACGAGCTCACCGAGCATCTGCGTGGGCACGCCAAGGACCACCACTCGCGCCGCGGCCTGCTGATGCTGGTCGGCAAGCGCCGTCGCATGCTCCGCTATCTGGAGCGCACCGACCTCGAGCGCTATCGCGCCCTGGTTGCCGAGCTCGGCCTGCGTCGATGATCGCGGCGGGGCAACCCGCCCCCGACTTCACCCTTCGCAACCAAGACGGTGAGCAGGTCTCGCTCTCGGACTACCGCGGTCGCAGGGTCCTGCTCGTCTTCTACCCGCTCGACTTCAGCCCGGTCTGCTCGGACCAGCTCTCGATCTACCAGGAGGTCAAGCCCCAGATCGCCGAGAAGGGGGTTGAGCTGGTCGGGATCAGCGTCGACCACGGCTTTGCCCACAAGGCCTTCCAGGAAAAGCTGGGCATCGACACCCCGCTGCTGGCCGATTTCGAGCCGAAGGGGGAGGTGGCCCGTTCCTATGGCGCCTACATCGAGCAGACGGGGCACTCCAACCGCTCGCTCGTCCTCGTCGACGCGGAGGGCACCGTCGAGTGGGTTTACGAGTCGCCGACCCCGCTGGAGATCCCCGGCGCCAATTTGATCTTCGACGCCCTGGAGACCGTCGGGTCTGACGCCTGAGCTGACCAGCGCCGCGGTTCCCCCGGTAGGGCCGGAGGATCACGTGCGCGGCGAGGGCGAGACGCTGATCGTCTACGCCGACCTCGGCTGCCCACACTGCGCGGCGGCGTGGCTGGAGATTTGCGAGCGACGCGCGAGCGTCGTCTTCCGTCACTTTCCCGTCGCGAGCAAGCACCCGCGAGCACCGGCCCTCCACGCCGCCGCCGAGGCCGCCGGGAGGCAGGGGCGGTTCTTCGAGATGGTCGATTCGCTCTACGCCGACCGTGGACGGGTCGACGACCCGCACCTCTGGGAGCGGGCTGAGCGGTTCGGCCTCGACCTGCGGCGCTTCGAGGCGGACCGGCGAACGGATGAGGTCGCTGCCCGGGTTAGGCGCGACTTCGAGTCCGGCATCCGCGCCGGTGTCATCGGAACGCCGGCCATGTACTCTCCCAGCTGAAAGAGAACGAGAGTTCTGAATGCAGATGGCCGTCATCCGGGCGGCCGGAGGTAGGAAAACTAAATGAGCATGTTTGACGTAACCCGCGTCTCTGCGGATGTCGGCGACAGCCAGATTTCCTTCGAGACCGGAAAACTCGCGAAGCAGGCGGGCGGCGCGGTCGTAGTCCAGGCTGGCGACACCATGGTCCTGTGCACCGCAACCGTCGGCAGTCTGCGCGACGTGGACTTCCTTCCCCTCACCGTCGACATCGAGGAGCGGATGTACGCCGCGGGCAAAATCCCCGGCTCGTTCTTCCGTCGCGAGGGCAAATCGAGCGAGAAGGCGACGCTGACCGCGCGCATGATCGACCGGCCGATCCGGCCGTTGTTCCCCAAGGGCTGGCACTACGAGACCCAGCTGGTCGCGATCCCGATGTCGGTGGACCAGATCCACCCCTACGACGTCCTCGCGATGAACGGCGCCTCCGCGGCGCTGGCGATCTCGCCGGTTCCCGTCGCCGACCACGTCGGCGCGGTGCGGATTGGCAAGCTCGACGGCGACTTCGTCGTCAATCCTTCCGAGGAGGATCACGCCGAGCTCGACCTCGACCTGATCGTCGCCGGCACCAGCGAGGCGATCCTGATGGTCGAGGCCGGCGCCAGCGGCGTCACCGAGCAGGAGATCCTCGACGCGCTCGACATCGCCCACGGCGAGATCAAGAAGCTCGTCGCCGCGATGGAGGAGTTGCAGCAGAAGGTCGGCAAGGAGAAGATCGAGGTCGAAGCGCCCTCGATCGACGAGGGGCTGCTCAGCGACATCCGCTCTTCCCATGGCCAGGCGCTGGTCGACGCGATCGCCACCGAGGGCAAGCTCGAGCGCTACGAGGCGATCGACGAGGTCAAGGACGAGGTCGTCGCCCAGTACGCGCCGGAGAACGACGAGGACGCCGACTCCGACCGCAAGGCCGAGGTCTCCGCGGCCTTCGACAGCATCGAGAAGGACACGATCCGCAAGGCGATCGCCGTCGACAAGAAGCGCCCCGACGGCCGCGCCCAGGACGAGATCCGGCCGATCGAGTGCGAGGTCGACATCTCCCCGCGCGTGCACGGCTCCGCCCTGTTCACCCGCGGTGAGACGCAGATCCTCTCCAACGCCGCGCTGGGCACGACCCGCATGGACATGCGGATCGACACGCTCGGCCTGGAGACCTCGAAGAAATTCTGGCACCACTACAACTTCCCGCCCTTCTCGGTCGGGGAGGCCGGCTTCATGCGCGGCCCGAAGCGTCGCGACATCGGTCACGGCGCTCTCGCCGAGCGAGCCCTGGTGGCGACCATCCCGAACGAAGAGGACTTCCCCTATGTGATTCGGGTCGTCTCGGAGACGCTCGAGTCCAACGGCTCCTCTTCGATGGGCTCGGTCTGCGCCTCCTCGATGGCGCTGCAGGCGGCGGGCGTCCCGGTCAGCGCACCGGTCGCGGGAGTCGCGATGGGCCTGATCAAAGAGGGCGACGACTACATCGTCCTCACCGACATCGCCGGCGTCGAGGATCACCTCGGCGACATGGACTTCAAGGTCGCCGGTACCGCAGACGGGATCACCGCGCTGCAGATGGACATCAAGATCACCGGCGTCACCTTCGAGATCCTCACCGACGCTCTGGAGCAGGCCAACAAGGGCCGCCAGTTCATCCTCGGCAAGATGGCCGAGGCGATCGACGGCCCGCGCGAGACGCTCTCCAAACACGCCCCGCGGATCGAGGCGATCAAGATCGACCAGGAGAAGATCGGCGCCGTGATCGGCAAAGGCGGCGAAACGATTCGCGCCCTCTGCGAGGAGTTCGAAGCCGAAATCGACGTCGAGGACGACGGCACGATCCGGATCTACGCTCCGACCGGCGAACTGGTCGAAGCCTGCGTTGCCCGGATCGAGTCGATGACCAAGGAGGCTGAGATCGGCGACCGCTACAACGCCGCCAAAGTCGTCAAGACGACCACCTTCGGCGCCTTCGTCGAGTTGGTCAAGGGCACCGACGGCCTGCTGCACATCTCCAACGTGAAGCCGGGGGAGAGGGTCGACTCGGTCGACGACGTGCTCAGCTCCGGCGACGTGATCGACGTCACCGTGGTCGAGGTCGACCGCGAGCGCGGTCGCATCGGCCTGCGGCTCTCCGACGACCCGTCGGTAGCCGGTAAAACCGCCGAGGAGCTGGCCGAGGTCGGCTCCGGCGACGGTGGCCCACGCCGCAACGGTGGCGACCGCGATCGCGGTGGCCGCGGCGGTGGGGGCGGCGGTCGCCGGCGCGAGCGCGAGCGTCGCAGCTAGCCCCTTGAGCGCTGCGCAGCTAACCGAGCTCGGCTCGGGCGCCAGGGTCGTGACCGAGGAGGTTCCCTCGGTCCGCTCCGTGGCGCTCGGGCTCTGGGTTCGCACCGGCTCCAGGAACGAGACGCCGGCCCAGGCCGGCGTCTCGCACTTCCTCGAGCACCTGCTGTTCAAGGGCACCGCGCGCTACTCGGCGATCGAGATCTCCGAGCTCTTCGACGGGCTCGGCGCCTCGGTCAACGCGGCGACCGGCAAGGAGACCACCCACCTGCACGCCCGCTTCCTCGACGAGCACACCGATGAGGTCTTCGACCTGCTCGCGGAGATGCTGTTGGCGCCTACTTACCCCGACATCGACTCCGAGCGCGACGTCGTGCTGGAGGAGATCGCGATGTACGAGGACGAGCCGCAGGATCGCGTGCACGACATCCTCGCCGGGGCCGTCTTCGGCGAGCACCCGCTCGGGCGGCGGGTCCTGGGCGAGGCCGAGGTGATCTCCTCGATCCCGGTTCCCGACATCGAGGCCTACCGCAAGCAGCGCTACACGGGCGCGCACGTCGTGGTCGGAGCCGCCGGACACCTCCAGCACGAGAAGATCGTCGAGCTGGCCGAACGCCTGGTCGAGCCGCAGCCAGGTGGCGACGGATCGGACCCGGTCGGAGTCGATGGCGCGGCGCGGCTGCGCTTCTACCCGAAGGACACCGAGCAGTACCACATCTGCTTCGGCGCGACCGGGATCGTCCGCGACGACGATCGTCGCTACGGGCTCGCGGTACTCGACTCGATCTTCGGCGGTTCGACCTCTTCGCGCCTCTTCCGCGAGGTGCGCGAGAAGCGCGGCCTCGCCTACTCGGTCGGCTCCTACAACGAGCAATACACCGATTCCGGCATGGTCGCGACCTACGTCGGCACCCGCGAGGACAACGTCGAGGAAGCCTGCGCGGTCATCGGCGCCGAGCTGGAGCGGCTGCGCTCCGAGCCGGTCTCGGCCGACGAGCTGGCGCGGGCGAAGGAGAACGTCAAGGGCCGCCTCGTGCTCTCCTCGGAGTCGACCGCGGCGCGGATGTCGCGGATCTCGCGCTCGACGCTCTTCAACCTGCCGATCGAAAGCCTCGACTCGATGCTGGCCAAAGTCGACGCGGTGAGCGTCGAGGAGCTGAGCGAGCTGGCGAGCGAGCTCTACGGCGCAGAGCGGCTCTCGGCCGCCTGCGTGGGCCGCGACGAGGAGTGCTTCCGCAAGGCGTTGACTCCCGTCAGCGAGGCGCTGGCAGCGGCATGATCCATGTCGGCGTCTCCGGCGCTGCCGGGAGGATGGGGAGCACCGTCTGCGCCGCGGTCGGGGCGGCGGACGGCATGGCGCTCGCGGCCAAGGCCGACCCGGCTCTCGGGGTCGAGCTGAAGAGCGTGCTCGGCGAGGTCGACGTCGTCGTCGACTTCAGCAGGCCGGACACGGCGCTCGGCAACGCCAAGGCCTGCCTCGATGCCGGGGTGCACGTAGTCCTCGGCACGACCGGATTTGACCTCGATGCGCTTCGCCTCGCCGCCGAGGCCGGCGAGGCCAACTGCTTCGTCGCGCCCAACTTCGCGATCGGGGCCGTGTTGCTGATGGAGGCGTCCCAGGCGATCGCCAAGCACATACCCGAGTGCGAGATCGTCGAGCTGCACCACGACCGCAAGCTCGACGCGCCTTCGGGAACGGCGAAGCGAACCGCGGAGCTGATCGAGGGCGCCGGCGGCAACGTCCATCAGCCGATCCACTCGGTGCGGCTGCCGGGCCTGGTCGCCCATCAGGAAGTGATCTTCGGCGGTGAGGGCCAGACGCTCTCGATCCGCCACGACTCGATCGACCGCGTCTCCTTCATGCCCGGCGTCATCCTGGCCGTGCGCCGGATAGCCGACCTGCCCGACCGTTTCACGGTCGGCCTCGAGAAGCTGTTGTAGGTTCATGCGATGACGGAGGAGCTGGCGCGCCTGGACGCGACCGCACAGGCAGAGCTGGTCAGGAAGGGGGAAGCGACTCCGGCCGAACTGGTCGAAGCGGCCATCGCTCGCATCGAGGCCACCAACGGCGACGTGAACGCCGTGATCCACCCGCTCTTCGAGGAAGGTCTCGAGGCCGCCCGCGGCGAGCTGCCGGAGGGGCCTTTCAAGGGCGTCCCGTTCCTGCTCAAGGATCTCGGCGCCGCATTTGCCGGACAGCCGCTACACCTGGGCATGAGCTACTTGAAGGAGCGCGACTTCCGCGCTCCGATGGACACCTATCTTGCCCAGCGCTTCCGCGCCGCAGGACTGGTCACGATCGGCAAGACGAACGCGCCTGAGCTGGGCATCCTGCCGACCACCGAGCCGCGCGCCCATGGCGCCACCCACAACCCCTGGGACCTCGACCGCACGCCCGGGGGGTCGAGCGGGGGCTCCGGCGCGGCCGTGGCCGCCGGCATGGTGCCGATGGCCCACGCCAACGACGGTGGCGGCTCGATCCGCATACCCGCGTCGAACTGCGGCCTCGTCGGCCTCAAGCCGAGCCGACAGCGGATCAGCGAGGGGCCGTTGATCGGCGACATCATGTCCGGTCTCACCTGCGAGCTCTGCGTCTCGCGCTCGGTCCGCGACACCGCGGCCCTGCTCGAGGCCGTGCACGGGCCGGCGCCCGGCGATCCGTACGTTGCACCGCCCCCGGAGCGCCCCTATACCGAGGAGCTCGGTGCCAATCCAGGCAAGCTGCGGATCGCGCTCTGGACGGAGACGATCATCGAGCAGGACGCCGACCCCGAGGTCGTCGCGGCGGCGCGGGCCGGCGCCAAGACGCTGGAAGGGCTTGGCCACCAGGTCGAGGAGCCGGACATGAGCGCCTTCGCGAGCCTGCCGATCGTCGAGCCGTTCCTCGTCCGCTGGGCCGCCGGTCAAGCCCAGGCCCTCGAGCAGTTCGGCATCATCGGCGGCCGGCCGGTCGGGCCCGAGGACGTCGAGCCGCTGACCTGGACCCTGGCGGAGATCGGCCGCACGCGCAGCGCCGGCGACTATCTGGCGGCCGTCGGCCAGCACCAGGTGATGTCGCGGATGTTCGCCGGCATCCACGAGTCGGGCTTCGACCTGTTGCTGACGCCGACCATGGGAGAGCCACCGCCACCTCTCGGGACTTTCGACGATTCCGGCGCCGACCCGATGGATGCCTTTAACCGCGCTTTCATCGCAGGCTGCTTCACCGCGGCCTTCAATGCCACCGGGCAGCCGGCGATATCGCTGCCCCTGCATTGGACCGAGGACGGCCTACCCGTCGGCGTGCAGCTCGTAGCCCCCCTGGGGCGCGAGGACGTGCTGCTGCGGGTTGCTTCCCAGCTCGAGCAAGCGGTCCCCTGGGCCGACCGCACGGCACCCACCTTTGCCATATGACCGCCCCGGTACCCTGCTGGCGATGAGCGAGATCCGCGGAGTCATGACGGCGATGGCCACCCCCTTCGAGCCGGGAGGAGCGGTAGACGAGGCGGCCGCGCGAGAGCTGGCCCGCTACCTGATCGAGCACGGCTCGCACGGAGTCGTCGTCGCCGGGTCGTCGGGTGAGGCGGCGACCCTCGACGACGAGGAGCACATCGCGCTGCTGGCGGCGATAGTCGACGAGATCGGCGACGAGGCGACGGTGATCTGCGGTACCGGCACCAACGACACGCGCCACTCGATCGAGCTGACCAAGGCAGCTGCCGAGGCCGGCGCGGACGGCGCGCTGGTCGTCACGCCCTATTACAACAAGCCCACCTTCCCTGGGATCCGCGCTCACTACGAGGCGATCGCCGCCGCGGTCCCCGGCCTGCCGTTGATCGCCTACAACATCCCCTCGCGGGTGGTGATCAACGTCAGCCCCGCCGAGCTCGCGGAGCTGGCAAAGATCGACGGCGTGGTCGCCGTCAAGCAGGCCCAGAACGAGGAGCTGCAACAGATCGAGGGAATGGCGCTCCTTGCCGGCAACGACGACGGCTTCATGCGCGTTCTGGAGCTGGGCGGAGCCGGAGGGATTCTCGTTGCGTCGCACCTGGTCGGTCCGCAAATGCGGGAAATGTGGGATGTCGCCCAGGCCGGCGACCTCGAGCGAGCGCGTGAGATCGACGCCAAGCTGTGGCCCGCCTATGACGCGATGGGCTTCGTCACCAACCCGATCCCGTTGAAGGCGGCACTGGAGATGACCGGGCTGATCCCGCGCGGCGGCTTGCGGCTGCCCTTGTTCGAGCTCGACGCGGACCAGCGTGCCACTCTGCGCGAGGCGCTTGACGCCGTCGGCGTGCCGGTGGCCTCTTAGCCGATGGCCGCGAAACTGCGAGTACTGCCGCTCGGCGGCTTGGGCGAGATCGGCAAGAACATGACCGTGATCGAGTACGACGGGCGGATCGTCGTGGTCGACACCGGCCTGATGTTCCCGACGCCGGAGATGCTAGGCATCGATCTGGTCCTGCCGGATTTCTCCTACCTGCGCGATCGCATTGACGACGTCGAGGCGATCGTCCTCACCCACGGGCACGAGGATCACGTCGGGGCACTGCCCTACGTGCTGCGCGAGATCGGCATGCCGCCGGTCATCTACGGGGGACTGCTCACGGTCGGCATGGTGCGCTCCAAGCTCGACGAGCACAAGATGAAGGACGCGCCGCTGGAGGAGCTGCCCGCGGGCAAGAAAGTCCAGCTCGGCCCCTTCGAGCTCGAGCTGGTCCATCTCTCCCACTCGATCCCCGACATGCGCGGGGTGATCCTCGGCACCGAGGTCGGCAAGATCCTGATGACCGGCGACTACAAGTTCGACCAGACCCCTGTCGACGGCCGTCCCGCCGACATCTCACGACTCGCCCAGCTCGGTCGCGAAGGCCTGCTGCTGCTCTGCGGCGACTCGACCAACGCCGACCGGCCCGGAATCGCTCCCTCGGAGTCGAGCGTCGGGCCGGCGCTGGTGGAGACCTTCTCGGCCTGCAAGGGGCGGGTCATCGTCACCTCCTTCGCCTCCAACATCCACCGCGTGCAGCAGGTGATCGACGCCGCCGTCGCGCTCGACCGCCGGGTCGCCCTGGTCGGCCGCTCGATGCGCAAGAACTTCAACATCGCCTCCAACCTCGGCATCGCCAAAGCGCCGTCGGGCCTCTTCATCCAGCCGCGCGAGATCGAGGACTTTCCCGACGAGAAGGTGATCGTGATCTCCACCGGCAGCCAGGGCGAGCCGCTCTCGGCGCTGCGGCGGATGGCCAACAACGACCACCGCGACGTCCAGTTGCACTCGGGCGACACCGTGGTCTTCTCGGCGACGCCGGTGCCCGGCAACGAGCGCGCGGTGAACGAAACGATCGACCGCATCTACGAGATCGGCGCCTCGGTCGTGACCGCCAAGGATGCGCCGATTCACGCTTCCGGGCACGGTTGGCAGGAGGAGCTGAAGCTGATGCTCAACCTGACCAAACCGCGCTACGTGATGCCCGTGCACGGCGATCATCAGCGATTGCGCTTGCACGCGGGCCTGGCCCACTCGGTTGGGATCGACCCCGAGAACGTCTTTCAAGGGCGCAACGGCCTGCCGCTGGAACTGGATGCCAATGGCGCCCGCTTCGGCAAGGAGATCCACGCCGGCGTCGTCTACGTCGACGGCGTCAACGTCGGCGAGCCCGACGACGTGGCGCTGCGCGACCGCCGCGAGATCTCCGCCGACGGGATCTTCATCGTCGTCGCGACGATCTCCGCCGAGGACGGCAGCGTCGTCGCCGATCCCGAGGCGATCGTGCGCGGCGTCGCCCTGCCCGAGGGCGAGGAGTCCCTGGTAGAAGAATTGAAGGACGTGGTCGAGGACTCGCTCGAGGATGCCGCCGAGGCCGGCACGCGCGAGATCCACCTGATCCAGGAAGACGTCCACGAGGCAATCGCCAAGCTCGTCTACGAGAAGCTGCGCAGCCGGCCGATGATCCTGCCGGTCGTCGTCGAGGTCTAGTCGGGAACTAAAAAAGGACCCGCCGGTCGCGTTGGGGAGAACCGGCGGGCCCTTGTGTCTCGTCCACCGGGGAAACTAAGTCGAAGCGCTAAAGCGGGTCTAAAGCCGGGTTAATTCCCCGCTCAGACTTGGACGTGCGCAGGGGCAGCCGGACGCGGAAGAGCGCGCCGCCATGGTCGGACTCGCCTGCCTCGGCGCTGCCCCCGTGCGATCTGGCCACGGCGCTGACGATCGCGAGGCCGAGCCCGCTGCCGCCGCCGATCGCGGTGTCGGCCGGACCGTCGCCGCGGACGAAGCGCTCGAAGATCTGCTCGCGAAGCTCCGCCGGCACGCCGGGGCCGTCGTCGGCGACCTCGACCACGGCGCTCGCGCCCTCGGCGCGAAGGCGCAGCTCGATCCGTGAGCCCGGGGGGGTGTGGCGGGCGGCGTTGTCGAGCAGATTGAGCACCAGGCGATGCAGCTCGTCGGGATTGCCGTCGACCAAGAGCGGTCGCTCGTTCTCGACCCGCAGCTCACGTTCGCCGATCGTCGGCGCGACCTCCGCCGCGGCGCTGCCCGCCACCTCGGCCAGATCGCAGCGGGTGCGGGCGCCGATCCGCCCGGCGTCGGCGCGGGCGAGGAGCAGGAGGTCGCCGACCAGGCGACTCATGCGCGTGGAGGAGCGCAACGCCGAGTCGACCATCGCGCGCTCGTCCTCCTGCGCCGGCTCTTCGAGCGACGCCTGGAGCAGCTCCAGGTTGGCGAGGATGCTGGTCAGCGGCGTGCGCAGCTCGTGCGAGGCATCGGCGACGAACTCGCGCTGGCGCTTCAGCGCCGCTTCGCGCTCGGCGCGGGCGGCGTCGAGCGAGCGGAGCATTCGCTCCAGCGTTCGCGCCAGCTCGCCCACCTCGTCGTCGACGCGCGGCTGGGGCATATGGCTGGAGGGGTCGCCGGTGTCGGCGATTGTGCGTGCCGTCGCGGTCAGCGAGGCGATCGGGCGCATCGCTCGGCGGGCGATCGCCACGCCCGCGAGGCTGGCGAGCAGGGTCGCCCCCAGCACGCCTGCCGCGATCAGGAGCCAGAGCCGGCCCACGGTCGAGTCGATGTGCTGCTCGTCGCGGCCGTACTGGACATAGCCGGCGATTCGGCCGGTCTGACGGCTGCGCAGGGCGACCGTCACGACCCGCATCTCGCCGACGTCGCGGATGCCCGGCACCGCGGGGCCGAGTTCGGCTGCGTTCGGGCTGGCGTCGAGTTCGCTTCCCTGCGAGTCGTAGATCCGCACCGAGGCGTCGTTGGGGCTGACGAAATCGCCCAGGTCCGGCTCGCGGACGATCAGCGTGTTGGTGATCGTGTCGACGATCTGGACCTGGGAGGCCAGCGTCGTCACCGCGCCCTTCATCTCGCGATTGAAATCGTCCCGAATGCGCTGCGCGGCGAGGTTCCCGACGATCACCCCGAACAGGACCAGGATCGCCAGGGTCAGGCCGGCGGAGACACCGGCGAGGCGCCAGCGGACCGGCCAGTTGCCGGGCCGGAATGCCGCTAGCCCTTGAGCACGTAGCCGGCGCCGCGTTTGGTGTGCAGAAGCCGTCTCTCCTCACCTGCCTCGAGCTTGCGACGCAGATTGGAGATGAACACGTCGATCGTGTTGGTGGCCGCCATCGGGTCATAGCCCCAGACCTCGTCGAGCAGGCGCTCGCGGGAGACGACGAGGCGCTCGTTGTGCATCAGGTATTCGAGCAGCTCGAACTCGCGGTTGGTCAGCTCGATCTCGCGCTCGCCACGGCGCACCTCGCGCGTGTCGGGGTTGAGACTGAGGTCTCCGACCTCGAGCGACGCCGAGCCGCGCGGCGGTCGGCGGCGCAGCAGGGCACGAATCCGCGCGAGCAGCTCCTTGCGCTCGAAGGGCTTGACCAGGTAGTCGTCCGCGCCGCTGTCGAGCCCGCCCACCCGGTCCTCGGTCTCCGCCCGCGCGGTCAGCATCAGGATCGGCACGTCGCTGTCGGCGCGCAGTCGTCGGCAGACCTCGACCCCGTCCATCCGCGGCAGGCCAAGGTCGAGGACGACCAGATCCGGGACGAAGCCGGTGGCGACGTCGAGCGCGTCGACTCCATCCGCCGAGGTGCGCACCTCGTAACCCTCGTTGCGCAGCGAGCGCCTCAGCACGTCGGCGATCTCCTGATCGTCCTCGACGACGAGGACCCGGCCTCCCAGCAGATCGGTCTCATTTGCAAGCACGCAGCGATGTTAGCCCGGCTTGCACACGTTCCCGTGGGCTTTTAGTGCGAATTTAAGGGGCCGTCGGGGGCGCTGCGGCAGCTCAAACATTGGTCGAATTTCCTAATTTGCAACTTTTAATGTGCGGTAGAGCACTAAATCCGGGATATCCTCCGTCCCCGATGGAGGGCCACCCCGCGGACGGCGTCTTGCACGCTTGGCACGAGATCGCCGACAGGGGATGGGACACGCTGCTGGTCGGCAACGGCCTCTCGATCAACATCTCGCCGGAGTTCGCTTACGAATCCCTCTACGCAGAGGCGGAAAAGGCACCCGAGAACGGGCCGCTCGACAAGCGGGATCTGATGGTCTTCGAGCGCTTCGGGACGAGCAACTTCGAGGTTGCGCTCGGCAAACTGCGTGACGCGATCACCATGGCGGAGGTGCTCGACCAGCCGTCGCTGACGTACCGTCGGCGCTTCACCAGCGTGCAGGCGGCGCTCGGCGCGACGATCAGAGGGGTCCACTTGAAAAGGTCGGAGGTGCCGGACTCGACCCTTGCGACGATCAAGGACGAGCTGCGCGGATACAAGGCCATATTCAGCACGAGCTATGACCTGATCCTCTACTGGGCGACCGGCCACGATGAGGACTTCGCCGCGTTTCGCGATTGCTTCTGGGGTCCCGACAACTCCTTCGACTCGGGTAACTGTCAGATATGGGGCGGCAACACGGCGACGTACTTCTTGCACGGAGCGCTCCATCTGATCGTCGATGGCGAGGGCAGAACGCGAAAGCTCACCGGGACCGACCAGACTCTGCTCGAGCAGTTCGGCAAGCCGATTCCCTCCGACCCGGAGGCGCGACCGTTGTTGATCACCGAGGGCTCGGCCCGCGACAAGCTGCGCGCCATCGAGGGCAACGACTATCTCTCGCATGCATATGAGGAGCTGAAGGAACGGTCCGGTGCCCTGCTGGTCTTCGGTCACTCGCTCGGCGAGCAGGACCGCCACCTGATCGATGCGATCAACTCCAACCCCGACAGGCCCGTGGCGATCTCGATGGTTCGGGAGGACGGCGAGCACCTGCGCGAGCGCCAGTCCGAAATCTGGGGCAGGCTCAGGACGAAGGCCGAGGACGTCTGCTTCTTCGACGCCGAGACTCATCCGCTCGGCTCCCGGGACCTACGAGGGACCGTGCCTTGGAAGGGGTTCCGTCCCCGCGCAAGCCGAATTGGCCGCCCGCCGACGCGCGAGCGTGCTTGACGAAGCCCATCCCGGCGCCCAGCTCGATTCCGTGCGCATATAGCGCGGAAGGCGCGCGTTTCATAGCGCTTGCCATCTGCCTCGCTTGCCATGATCGAGCGCAGTCGTGAGCTCAGCCGCCGTCCATCTGCATGCCCACAGCGAGTACTCGCTGCTCGATGGCGCCTGCAAGATCGACGCGATGGCGGCGCGGGCGGCGGAGCTCGGACAGCCGGCGCTAGGGCTTACCGACCACGGCGTGATGAACGGCGCCGTCGATCTCTACAAGGCTTGCCGGAAGCACGGGATCAAGCCCATCGCCGGCCTCGAGGCCTACCTCGTCGACGACGTCAAGACGATCAAGGAGAAGCCCAAGTACGAGCGCAACCACCTCACCCTGCTGGCCGAGAACGACGCCGGCTTCGCGAACCTGGTCAAGCTCACCTCGGCCGGCTTCCTGCAGGGCTTCTCGCGCGGCAAGGCCAACGTGGACATGGAGATGCTCGCCGCCCATGCCGAGGGGGTGATCGTCCTCACCGGCTGCCTGCAGTCGCGCTTCTGCCGGCGCCTGATCGAAGAGCGTGCCGACGACGCTCGCGGCCACCTCGACGACCTGATCCAGGCCTTCGGCCCCGAGCAGGTCTACTTCGAGGTGCAGAAAAACGGCATCGAAGAGCAGGAGAAGGCCAACCAGGGGATCGTCCGCTTCGCCCGCGAGCTGAACCGCCCGCTGGTCGGCACCGCCGACGTCCACTACCTGCGCCGCGAGGATTTCGACAACCACGCTGCGCTGCTCTGCGTGCAGACCAAGTCGACGCTCGAGGCGCCGAAGATGAGCTTCGACACCAACGAGTTCTTCCTCAAGAGCAACGAGGAGATGACGGAGTCCTTCGCCGAGTGGCCGGAGGCCGTGCCGACCACGCTGGAGATCGCCGAGCGCTGCTCGCTGGACATCGAGCTCGGCAGCCTGCTGCTGCCGCGCTACCCGACCGAGGACGGCGAGGAGCCCGAGGCGATGCTCCGCCGCATCGCCGACGAGGGGCTGCGGGCCCGCTACGGCGATCCGGTTCCGGCCGAGGCGATCGAGCGGATGGAGTTCGAGCTCGGCGTGATCGAGGAGATGGGCTTCTCTTCCTATTTCTTGATCGTCTGGGACTTCGTCCGCTACGCCAAGGAAAACGGCGTCGCCGTCGGCCCCGGCCGCGGCTCGGCGGCGGGCTCGATCGTCTCCTACGCGCTCAAGATCACCGACCTCGATCCGCTCGCCGAGGGCCTGATCTTCGAGCGCTTCCTCAACCCCGGGCGCAAATCGATGCCGGATATCGACATCGACTTCTCCGTCCGTGGGCGCGAGCGGATGATCCGCTACGTCGGCGACAAGTACGGCCGCGAGTCGGTGGCCCAGATCATCACCTTCGGCAAGATGGCCCCGCGCGCAGCGACCCGCGACGCCGCGCGGGTGCTCGGCTTCGACTACGGCAGCGGCGATCGCCTCGCCAAGCAGATCCCGGAGCCGATCATGGGCCGCAGCCCCTCCTTCGAGGAATGCCTGAAGTCAGGACAGGAACTGAAACAGACCTACGACGCCGAGCCGGACGCGAAGCGGATCATCGATGTCGCCCAAGGGCTCGAGGGGATCATCCGCAACAACTCGATCCACGCCGCCGCGGTGGTGATCGCCGACCGGCCCCTGCACGAGGTGGTGCCGCTGCAGCTGGCCGAGGACCGCAATGCCCCGGCGAACGGCAACGGCAACGGCTCCGGCAAGCCGGAGCGCCAGTACAAGATCGTCACCCAGTACTCGATGGGGCCGATCGAGGAGATGGGCCTGCTCAAGATGGACTTCCTCGGCCTGCGCAACCTCGACGTGATCGAGGACGCGATCGACATCATCGAGCGCTCGCGCGGCGAGACGGTCGACATGGAGAAGATCCCGATCGACGACGCGAAGACCTACGCGATGCTCGCCGGGGGCGACTCGACCGGCGTCTTCCAGTTCGAGTCGGAGGGGATGCGGGATGCGTTGCGCAAGGTCGGGCCAACCGAGTTCGCCGACATCGTCGCTCTCGGCGCCCTCTACCGACCCGGCGCGATGGCCTACATCCCCGCCTACGCCAAGGGCAAGCGGGACCCCTCGACCGTGCGCTACCCCGATCCCCGACTGCGGGCGATCACCGAGGAGACCCACGGCTGCGTCATCTACCAGGAGCAGTTGATGGAGATCGCGCGCTCGATGGCCGGCTTCTCGGGCGCCGAGGCGGATGACTTGCGCAAGGCGATCGGCAAGAAGAAGCGCGACCTGATGGCGACGATGAAGGACAAATTCATGCAGGGGCTGGCTGCCACCGAGACGGCCCCCAACGTCGCCAAGGACCTCTGGAAGCTGAACGAAGCAGCTGCCGACTACTCCTTCAACAAGTCCCATGCCGCCTGCTACGGGCTGATCTCCTACCGCACGGCCTACCTCAAGGCCAACTATCCGGCCGAGTACATGGCGGCCGTGATCTCGTCGGTGATGAACACCAAAGACAAGGTGCCGTTCTTCGTCAACCGCTGCGCGGAGATGGGCATCGACGTCCTGCCGCCCGACGTCAACTCCTCCGACCACAGCTTCGTCGTCTCCGAGAAGGCGATCCGCTTCGGCCTCGACGCGGTGAAGAACGTCGGCCACGCGGCGGTCGAGGCGATCCTGCGAGCACGAGAGGACGCCCCGATCGCCTCGATCTGGGACTTCTGCGAGCGGGTCGACTCGCGCGCGGTCAACAAACGGGCGATCGAATGCCTGATCAAGTGCGGCGCGCTCGATTCGACGGGGGCGACCCGCAAAGGCATGCTCGAGGCGCTCCCCGCGGCTCAGTCGGCGGGGCAGAAAGCCCAGGAAGACGCCCAGCTCGGCCAGGGCTCGATCTTCGACTTCGGCGATTCGGCTGGGAGTGGGGAGGAGGGAGGCGCATCGAGCTCCCATCACCGGCCACCGATCTCAGCTGCCGAGTTCGAGCGCCGCGAGCTGCTGGCGCTGGAGAAGGAGACGCTCGGCACCTACCTCTCCTCGCATCCCCTCTCGGAAGTGCGCGAGGCTCTGCGCGCCCGCGTCGACTGCAGCCTGGCGGAACTGGCGAACAAGCCCGACGGGGCCTGGGTCACCGTTGGCGGCATCGTCGCGGAGAGCAAGAAGATCCGCACCAAGAGCGGCAACCAGATGATGTTCGCGACGCTCGACGACATCGAAGGACAGGTCGAGATGCTGGTCTTCAAGGCCGACCAGGCCGAGAGCGCCGGGGCGATCGAGAACGATGCCGTCGTCCTCGTGCGCGGCCGGATCGATCACAAGGACCGGGGCGAGACGAAGCTCGTCGTGCAGGAGGCGGAGCGATTCGAACCCGATATGGAGGAGATGGCCCGGGCGAGCGCCGCCGCGAGCGCGCCGACGGCTCCGCTGCGGCTGACGATAGCTCCGGCGAGCCTTGGCAACCCCCATCTGATCGAGGAACTGAAGACGGTTTTCGAGGGCCACCGGGGCGATGCCGAGGTCTTCCTGGCGATCCCCGGCGAGGACGGCAGGGCCCGCGAGTGGAAGCTGGGCGAGGAGTTCAAGGTTCGCAACTCGAGCAAGCTGCTGGCGGAGTTGGACCATGTCCTAGGCGCCGACGCTCTGGCTGCCTAGACTTCTGCTGTGCCCGCTACGCGCCAGAAGACCGGTGAGTGTCGTCAGTGCCGTTCTTTCTGCGACAAGATGGTCGAGCCGCGCAGTTGCGTCGAGCTCGGTTGCCGCTTCCTCTACAGCTATGTCGACACCCTGACGGGGACGCAGTACGTCGGTTGCATGCAGGAGGTCTTCGCCGCCAAGGTCGAGCTCGACGCGGTCTTGCAGCCGGGTGGCTTCGGCGGGGTCAAGATGACCGGCACGGCACTGCCGCACTGTCCCTTCTCGGTCGAGCGCGCCTACGCCGGCTCGGGGCCCGAGTACGACTGCGTCAACCACCGCTTCTTCGACTGCACCGATGACGGTCCGGAGGGCCTGCGCGCATTCGATCTGCGCGACCTCGCATCCGAGCCCCCCGGCGTCTAAGTTGACACGGTTCCATGTAGGCTTTGCCGCATGAACGATTCTTCGGCAGTGGCAGAGGCAGAGCAGGTGGCGGCGGACGCGGCGGCGGGTGACGCCGGGGCCGAGGGCCCCAAGTTCACGCTCGAGCTGAACCAGGACCAGCAGGACATCCGCGACTGGGTCCACGGCTTCGCCGAAGGCGTCGTGCGCCCCGCGGCCGCCGAATGGGACGAGCGCGAGGAGACGCCCTGGCCGGTCATCCAGGAGGCCGCCAAGATCGGCCTCTACGGCTTCGAAGCGCTGGGCCAGTTCTTCGGCGACGACACCGGCCTGACCCTGCCGATCGCCAACGAGGAGCTGTTTTGGGGCGACGCCGGCATCGGCATGGCGATCATGGGCACCTCGCTGGCCGTCGCCGCGATCTTCGGGCAGGGAACCCCGGAGCAGATGGGTGAGTGGATTCCGCAGTGCTTCGGCACCGAGGACGACCCCAAGGTGGCTGCTTTCTGCTCGTCGGAGCCCGACGCCGGCTCCGACGTGGCAGCCATCCGCACCACCGCCAAGTACGACGAGGCGACCGACGAGTGGGTCCTCAACGGGCAGAAGGCCTGGGCGACCAACGGTGGGATCGCCGACGTACACGTCGTGATCGCCTCGGTCGACCGCGAGCTGCGCTCGCGCGGCCACGCCGCCTTCGTCATCCCGCCCGGCACGAAGGGCTGCGAGCAGGGCGCCAAGGTCAAGAAGCACGGCCTGCGCGCCTCCCACACCGCCGACGTCCATCTCGACGACTGCCGCATCCCGGGCTCGTGCCTGCTCGGCGGCAAAGAGAAGCTCGACGAGCGTCTCGCCCGCGTCCGCGAGGGCAAGAGCTCCAAATCGCAGGCGGCGATGCAGACCTTCGAGGCCAGCCGGCCGACCGTCGGCGCGCAGGCGATCGGCATCGCCCGCGCCGCCTATGAGTACTCGCTCGAGTACGCCAAAGAGCGCGAGCAGTTCGGCAAGGCGATCATCGAGAACCAATCGATCGCCTTCGCCCTCGCCGACATGAAGATGGAGATCGACGCAGCCCGCCTGCTCGTCTGGCGCGCCGCCTGGATGGGCCGCACCGGCCAGAAGTTCGAAAACGCCGAGGGCTCGATGTCGAAGCTCAAGGCGGGCGAGGTCGCCGTCTGGGCGACCGAGCGGGCGATCCAGATCCTCGGCGGCAACGGCTACACCCGCGAGTTCCCGGTCGAGCGGATGCACCGCGACGCCAAGATCTACACGATCTTCGAGGGCACCTCAGAGATCCAGCGCCTGGTCATCTCCAGAGCGATCTCCGGCGTCCACATCAAATAGGGCTCAAAGCGTCGCAGCTAGGGGGAGTCCGGCCTTTCCCTGGGCGAATTGATGTCGCACGCGCTTCGCGCTTAGCGACTATGTCGGAGCGCCGCTGTCGCGGCGCGGAAGACAGATTGCATATCGCCGCTTCGCGACATTCGCCCAGAGAAAGGCCGGACTCCCCTTCCACACGAAGCAAGGATGCCTTGATCCCTCCGCCCATCTCAAGCGGAGAGGGCCTGGCGGCGCAGGTTCGTCTTCCGGTGAGCTTGCGTGGGCTCACCTGCCTGAGGTGAGCTTCGGTCGCTTTCGGCTAGCAGCATCTAACTATGCGCTCGGTGAGAGGTGGCGGTGTGCTCTCGCGGGAATGTCGCGAAGCGGCGATATGCAATCTGATCCTGCGCGGCGTTAGCCGCGCTCCAGCATCGTCGCTAAGCGCGAAGCGCGTGCGACCCCAATTCACGCGAGAACACACCGCCACCTCTACTTACTGCGGCGTTTGAGCCCGGTCTGCCGTAGACGCTTAGCCGCCGTCACTTCCTTCTTGTCCGGACCTTTCTTGTTCGGTCCCGGGGTCTCCAGCGTTGCCGGCAGGCCCTCGAAGCGGGGCTCGGAGAGGAAGGCGGCCAGGCCCTGTTTGCCCATCTCGCCTTTGCCGATGTTGGCGTGGCGATCGCGGCAGGAGCCGAGTGGGGCGGCGGCGTCGTTTACGTGCAGGCAGCGGAGGCGGTCGAGGCCTACCTTCTCGTCGGCTTCGTCGACGACCTTGCCCAGATGCTCGGCGTCGGTCACGTCGTAGCCCTGAACGAAGAGGTGGCAGGAGTCGAGGCAGAGGCCGAGGCGCTTGCCGCCGGCCAGGTCGATCAGCTCGGCAGTTTGGTCGAAGTCGCGGCCGAGCAGGCCTTTGTGACCGGCCGTCTGCTCGAGCAGGAGCGGGCAGCTGTCGCTGTCCTTCACGGCCGCCGCGATGACCTTGGCGGCGCGTTTGATCGACGGCCCGAGGGGCTCGCCTTTCTGCGCGCCCGGATGGAGGACGACGCCGGCGGCGCCGATGCCGTCGCCGATCCGCAGGGCGTGAGTGAGCGAGGCGAGCGATTTCACCCGCAGCTCACGATCTCGGGAGGCGCAGTTGATCAGGTAGACGGCGTGGATCACGACTGCTTCGACCGAAGAGGCGCCCATCGCCTCTTTGAACGCGGCGAAGTCGTCGGGGCCGTAGTTGGTCGGCCGCCACATCCGCGGACTCTGGTTGAAGATCTGGATAGATTCGCAACCGCGCTCTTCGCCGCGCTCGATTGCGTTGGCGAGCCCACCTGCCGTGGAGACATGCGCTCCGATCAACATGACCAGCGATAACCCCCGTTTGAGATTTGCTCCCTCGCCGACCGGTGCGCTGCACATCGGCGGGGCGAGGACGGCACTCTACAACTGGCTCGAGGCGCACCACGAGGGCGGCGCCTTGGTGCTGCGGATCGAGGACACCGACCGCGAGCGGTCGACGGAGGAGAACGTCGAGCAGATCCTCGACGCGCTGCGTTGGCTGGAGCTTGACTGGGACGAGGGGCCCGTATCGCAGGCGTCGCGCTCCGATCGCCACCAGGTGGCGTTGGAGCGCCTGTTGGAGAGCGGTGCCGCCTATCGCGACTCCGCCGGCGCGAAGGACGTCGAGGCTTGGAAGGCCGAGCACGGCGCCGGTCGCGGCTACCGGGGCGAGCCGAGCGAAGCGGCCGATGCGGCGGTGCGGCTGCGGGTGCCCGACGAGGGTGAGACCGTGGTCGAGGACCTGATCCGCGGTCCCGTCAGCTTCCCCAACCGCAGCTACGACGACTTCGTCATCGCCCGGGGCGACGGCTCGGTCCTCTACAACTTCGCCGTCGCGGTGGACGACGCGGAGATGGGCATCACCGATGTGGTGCGCGGCGACGACCATCTCTCCAACACGCCGAAGCAGCTGCTCGTGCTCGAGGCGCTCGGCTTCGAGGCGCCGCGCTACGCGCACCTGCCGCTCTTGCATGGCCCCGACGGTCGCAAGCTCTCCAAGCGCCACGGCGCCGCGTCCGTGCAGGAGCTGCGCGATGCGGGCTATCTGCCCGCGGCTGTGCGCAACTACATGGCACTGCTCGGCTGGGGGGCCGACGACGACGCGACGCTGATCCCGACCGAGGAGCTGGTCGAGCGCTTCCGGGTCGCGGACGTCGGCAAAGCGGCGGCGATCTTCGACGAGAAGAAGCTGCGCTGGGTCAACGGCCGCTACATGCGCGAGATGCCGCTCGACGAGTACGTGCAGGCGGTTGCCACGCACCTGGGGCGCCCGGTGGACCAGCGCCTGCGTGCGGCTTGCGAGATCGTGCAGGAGAAAGCGCAGACCCTTGCCGAGGTCTGGCCGCTGATCCGCTTCCTCTTCGAGCCCCCGGTCGAGGACGAGAAGGCCTGGCGGAAGACGATGAAGGACGAGGCCCCGGCGGCGCTGGAGGCGTCCCGGAATGCACTTTCCGAGGCGGCTGCTTTCGATGCGACGGGGGTGGAGGCCGCGCTGTCGCCCTTGCCGGAGCGACTGGGCCTCAAGCCCGGTCGGGTCTACCAGCCGATTCGGGTGGCGATCAGCGGCGGCACCGTCTCGCCTGGCATCTTCGAGTCTTTGGCGGCGCTGGGCCGCGAGGAATCGCTGCGGCGTATCGATGCGTCACTTGTACGCCTCCGCGAATAAAGCAATACTTAAAACTCTGTAGGGCAAAGCTAAACCGTGCGTCCTCTCCTGCCGATGAGGGGGGCGGAGCGACCTGGCCATGTCATCGAGCAAAACGCAGAGCAACGGAAAGGTGCACTCGGCCGATGCGCCGCGTGGCGCCGCCGCGCCCGCGCCAGGAGCACGCCTTGCAGCGGCCTTCGAGGCAGTGGAGAAATTCCCGGCGCTGATCGAGTCCCGCGCCCGTGTGATGCAGGCTGCGACGGCCGAGACCTCCCGCATCGGTGACCTGGTCGAGGCCGTTGAGGCCGACGTCGCCCTGACGATCGCCGTTCTGCGCTTCGCCAACCGCGCCAGCAGCTTGGGCAACATCGGCGGCGTGCCGGCCGCCATCGACGTTTTGAAGCCCTCTGGTGTGCTGGCGATCGCGGGCACCGCGCCGGTCTTCGACTTCTTCGAGCCCAACGGTGGCTGGGAGCTGCGCCCTGAGCAGTTCCGCGTCCACGCCCTCGCAACTCAGCAAGCAGCCGCCCGGATCGGCCGTGAGATCGGCTGGGAGGACCGCGACGAGCTGGTGGTCGCTGCCCTGCTCCACGACATCGGCCGGCTTGTCATCTCCAAGCTTCATCCCGGTCGCAAGACCTACTTCGATGCGACCTCGCGCACGCCCGAGCAGCGGATCCGCGAAGAACGCGACCAGCTCGGCATCGACCACGCCCTGGTCGGCGGAGTTTTGGCGCGGCGCTGGAACGTGCCGCAGCGGATCGCCGTTGCGATCGAGCGCCACCACGCCGAGGATGCCGAAGGCCTGGCCGCGGTGGTCGCGACCGCCGACATGGTCGCCCACTACTCACAGGGCGAGGCAGTGACCCCCGAGCGCCTGCGCGAGACCGCGAAGCGCTGCGGGCTCGGCCCCGAGGGCCTGCGCGAGCTTCTCTACGAGCTTCCCTACCCGCGCGAGCGCGAGTCCCGGGTCAGCGAGCCGTGCCCGCTCTCCGGCCGCGAGCTCGACGTCCTCCGGCATCTATCAGAGGGCATGGTCTACAAGCAGATCGCCGGCGAGATGCAGCTCTCGGTCTCGACCATCCGTACCCACCTGCACAACGTCTACGGCAAGATCGGCGCCGTCGATCGCGCGCAGGCGGTCCTCACCGCCCGCGACCGCGGTTGGATCTAAGCGGCGTCTAGTCGATCAGGCATTCGCGCAGCGCGATCGCGACTGCGTGGGTCCTGTTTTTGGCGCCGAGGCGGGCGAGGACGTTCTTGGTGTGCGTCTTCACCGTTTCTTCGCTGAGGCCGAGCTCACGGGCGGCGACGACGGTGGAGCCACCGTCTGCCAGCAGCTGCAGGATCTCGCGCTGGCGACGGGTCAATTTGCCGCGGCTGCCGCTCGGTGGCACCGCCGGGTCTACGAATCGCTGCTGCTCGAGGGCCGCCCACACGGCCCGGGCCATTTCCTCGGCACCGGCGGTACGGGCGACGTAGGCGCTGGCGCCTGCCTGGAGGGCCGCCGAGGCAAGGTGGCGCTCGGGGCGCTCGCCGTGAGCGACGATCCCCATGCCGGGAGCCGTCTTGCGCAGCGCTCGAATCGCCTCGTTGCCGTAGAGCGGCTCCTCTTCGTCGACCGGCTCGCGCCTCAGGGCGACGACCGCAACGTCGACGCTGCCGATGTCACGGATCAGCTCGATGGCCTCGACGCGCGTCTCGCTCTCGTGGATCTCGAAATCCCCCGTGAGGGCTTGGCGCATGCCCAGCCGAACCAGCGGCTGGGCGTCGATCACAAGGCAATGTGGGCGCTCGCTTGGAACCACTCGATCCTATACCCAGCAAAATCCGCTTTGTGCGGTAGAAAGGGGCTGTGATTTCAATTACTTCGAAGTCGCGCTACGCCGTAGTTGCCATGGCCGAGCTGGCCCGCTCGGGAGAGCGGCCGGTGCCGATCAAGGAGTTGGCCGAGCGGCGCGGCATCCCCGAGCAGTTCCTCGAGCAGCTCTTCTCGACCCTTCGCCGGGCGGGTCTGTTGACCAGCCACCGCGGGATGAAAGGCGGCTACACGCTCGCCCGGGCCGCCGACGAGATCACCGTGCTCGAGGTGGTCCAGACCCTCGACGGCAAGGTGGGCCAAGAGGCCGACGAGGCCGGCGGCATCTGGGCCGAGGGCGTCGGCGCGCTGCGCAAGGTCTTCGGCCAGACGACGATCGCCGAAGTCGCCCGCCGCGAGGCCGAGGAGGCCGGCTCGGGGATGTACTTCATCTGATGAGGATCGGAACAGAGGCCTCGGCTGTCGTCGGAGGCACGCCGCTGGTTGCGTTGCGGCGCCTGAGCGAGGGGCTGCCTGGCGAAGTCTGCGCGAAGTTGGAGTACTTCAACCCCGGCGGCTCGGTCAAGGACCGGATCGGGGTCGCGATGCTCGACGCGGCCGAGCAGGAGGGCCTGATCGAGCGGGGGCGGTCGGTGATCGTCGAGCCGACCAGCGGCAACACCGGGATCGCGCTGGCGATGGTTTGCGCAGCGCGGGGCTACGAGTTGATCTTGACCCTGCCAGAGGGGATGAGCCGCGAGCGGGCGAAGCTGCTGCGGGCCTATGGGGCCGAGGTGCGCGAGACGCCCTCGCTCGGTGGGATGACCGAGGCGGTCGAGCTGGCCGAGGCGATCCGCGAGCAGCGCAAGGGGTTCATGCCGCAGCAGTTCTCGAACCCGGCCAACCCCGAGGTGCACCGTCGCACCACCGCCGAGGAGATCTGGAACGACACGGACGGCGATGTCGATGCCTTCGTCGCCGGGGTTGGCACCGGCGGGACGATCACCGGGGTGGGCAGCATGCTTCGCGAACGCAAGCCGGAGGCGCTGGTCGTCGCGGTCGAGCCCGCGACCTCTCCTGTTCTCTCCGGCGGCGCTCCCGGCCCGCACAAGATCCAGGGCATCGGCGCGGGCTTCGTGCCGGCCGTGCTCGACCGCTCGCTGATCGCCGAGACGATCGGCATCGGCGACGAGGACGCGCTGGAGACTGCCCGCATCGCGGCGAAGCGGGAGGGGGTGCTGGCCGGCATCTCCGCCGGGGCGAACATCAAGGCGGCCCTGGAGGTGGCTGCCCGGCCGGAGATGGAGGGGAAACGGGTGGTGACCGTGGTCTGCGATTCGGGCGAGCGGTACATGTCCCTACCCTTCTTCGCACCGTGAGGATTCTCAAACGCTTCGTCCTCGAGCTCAAGTCCGACATCGCCGCGGCGCGCGACCGCGACCCCGCGGCCACCGGCGTCTCCTCCTTCGAGATTCTCACCAGCTGGGCGGGCGTGCAGGCGCTGCTGGCTCATCGCGTCGCCCACCGCCTGCGCTGTCTAGGGGTGCCGCTGGCGCCACGGGCGATCGCCTATCTGAGCCGCATGGTCACCGGGGTCGAGATCCATCCCGCGGCCAAGATCGGTCCCGAGTTCTTCATCGACCACGGTTCCGGCGTGGTGATCGGCGAGACCGCCGAAATCGGCAGGAGGGTGACCCTCTATCAGGGGGTGACGCTGGGTGGCACCGGCTTCCAGCCCGGCAAGCGACACCCGACCCTGGGGGACAACGTCACCGTCGGCTCGGGCGCCAAGCTGCTCGGCCCGATCGCCGTCGGCGACGGCGCCAAGATCGGCGCCAACACCGTCGTCGTCGAGGACGTGCCGCCCTCCTCGACCGTGGTCGGCAACCCCGGCCATCTGGTCAAGGTGGAAGGGCGACGGCAGGAGGGCCCCGACGCCGACTGGATCCACCTGCCCGACCCGATCGCCGAGGCGATCAAGACCCTCTCGGAGCGGATCGCCAAGCTCGAGCAGCGCCTTGCCGAGCTCGACGGCGGCGAGGGCGCGAGCGGGAACGGAGAGGGGCTGCGACCGCGGACCGGTCGCTCCTCGGCCGGGGGCTGAGCCGGCCGTTCTCGTCTCTATTCTCGGAACGATGCTCCAGACCGAGCCCGAGACCCCGATCGGCGAGCCGGACGCCTCTCTGGGGGCTCCCACCGAAGCGGGCGCAGACCGCGCCGAGCGCCTGCTTGCGGGGCTGAACGAGCCGCAGCAGCAGGCGGTGCGCCACGGAGAGGGTCCTTTGCTCGTCCTCGCCGGGGCAGGCTCGGGTAAGACCCGGGTTCTCACCCACCGCATCGCCTATCTGCTGGCTACGGGGCAGGCGCGGCCGGGGGAGATCCTGGCGATCACCTTCACCAACAAGGCCGCGATCGAGATGCGCGAGCGGGTCGAGTCCCTCGTCGGGCGGGCGACCCGGGCGATGTGGGTCACGACCTTCCACTCGGCCTGCGCGCGGATGCTGCGCGCCGACGCCGAGCGCCTCGGCTACTCGCGCGGCTTCACGATCTACGACGAGTCGGACTCCCTGCGGATGCTCAAACGCTGCATGGAGGAGCTCCACGTCGACCCGAAACGCTACCCGCCGCGGGCGATCCGCTCGCAGATCTCCGGCGCCAAGAACCAGCTGGTCGACGCCGACGCCTACGCGCAGGCCCAGGGCAGCGCCTTCGAGGAAACCACGGCCGGCGTCTACCACCTCTACGAGAAGCGGATGCTCGAGGCCAACGCGATGGACTTCGACGACCTGCTGGTGCGCACGGTGAACGGGCTGGAGCTGTTCGAGGAGGTGCGCGAGCGCTGGCGCCGGACCTTCCGCCACGTCCTCGTCGACGAGTACCAGGACACCAACCACGCCCAGTACAGGCTGCTGCAGCTGCTCACCTCCGAGCACGGCAACCTGATGGTCGTCGGCGACGATTCGCAGTCGATCTACGGCTTCAGGCATGCCGACATCAACAACATCCTCGACTTCGAGCGGGACTTCCCGGAGGCTGCTGTGGTTGCGCTGGAGCAGAACTACCGCTCGACGCAGACGATCCTCTCCGCCGCCAATGCGGTGATCGAGCACAATCGGCAGCGGCGGCCGAAGCGGCTGTGGACCGAAATCGCCGGCGGCGAGCCGCTACAGCTGCGCGAGCTCTCCGACGAGCACGAGGAGGCGCGTTGGGTGGCAGGCGAGATCGAGCGCCTCGGCGAGGAGGAGGGGGTGCGGCGCGAGGACGTCGCCGTCTTCTACCGCACCAACGCGATGAGCCGGGTGCTCGAGGACACGCTCAACCGCTTCGACGTCCCCTACCAGGTGATCGGCGGGACCAAGTTCTACGAACGCGCGGAGGTCAAGGACGCGGTTGCCTACCTCAGCCTGCTGGCCAATCCCGCCGACCAGGTCTCCTTCGCGCGGATCGTCAACTCGCCCCGGCGCGGGATCGGCAAAACCAGCCAGGGCAGGCTCCTCTCCCACGCCAACACGACCGGGATGACGATCTGGGAGGTAATCGAACGGGTCGAGGAGGTGCCGGGGCTGGGCGGCGCTGCGATCAAGTCGACCTCCCGCTTCTACGAGACGATGGCCGGCCTGCGCGAACGCGCAGATGAGGAAGGGGCGGTGGCGGGTCTGCTCGAGGCGGTCCTCACCGAGACGGGGTACCTGGAAGCGCTGGCCGCGGAGCGAACCGTGGAAGCCGAAGGGCGAGCCGAGAACCTCGAGGCCCTCGTCGCCGGCGCCGCCGAGTTCGACATCGAGCGCGAGCGGGAGGGGGAGAGCGAGGTGCCACCCCTGGAGGAGTACCTGCAGCAGATCTCCCTCTACACGCAGCAGGACGATCTGGGCGACGAGTCGGTAATCACGCTGATGACCCTGCACAACGCCAAGGGCCTCGAGTACGAGACCGTCTTCGTCGTTGGCTGCGAGGACGGCTCCTTCCCGCATATGAAAGCGCTCGAAGAGGGGGGCGAGGAGGAGGAGCGGCGCCTTTGCTATGTCGCCATCACCCGCGCTCGCAGCCGCCTCTACATGACCTGGACGCGCGAGCGGACGCTGTTCGGGAGGTCCGAGCGCAACCTGCCCTCGCGCTTCGTCGACGAGCTGCCCGAGGAGCTGACCGAGCGCAGCTCCAGCGCTGTCGGAGCCGTGGGGAGCTGGGGAGCGGGGTCGACCTCCGGAGCCGCGACGCCGCTCGATCCGGGACCGACCCTGGAGCTGGGGGTTGGCGACGACGTGATCCACGCCAGCTTCGGCGACGGCGTCGTCACCGCGGTCGAGCCCGGTGGGGTCGTGGTCGTCCGCTTCGCCGACGACGGCTCTGAGCGCAAGCTGATGGCCGACTACGCGCCGATCCGCAGGCGGTGAGCGAATGACCGCGAGGCTGATCGACGGCAAGGCGGTTGCCGCCCAGGTGCGGGAGAGCGTGCGCGAGCAGGTCGCCGAGCTGGCGACCCCGCCGGGCCTGGCGACGATCCTGGTCGGCGACGACCCCGCCTCCACTGTCTACGTGCGGATGAAGCGCGAGGACTCGGCCGAGGTCGGCATCGAGTCCTTTCACCACGAGCCCGGTGGGGACGTCTCCCAGGCCGAGCTCGCCGCGCTGATCGAATCGCTCAACGCCGACGAGCGGGTGCACGGGATCCTCCTGCAACTGCCACTGCCCGACCATCTCGACCAAGACCCGCTGATCTCGCTGATCGACCCCGCAAAGGACGTCGACGGGCTGACGCCGATCAGCGCCGGGTTGCTCGTGCAGGGGCGCAGCGACGCGATCGCGCCGTGCACTCCGTCGGGTGTGATGGAGCTTCTCCGTCATGCCGAGGTCGAGGTCGAAGGCGCCCGCGCGGTCGTGATCGGCCGCTCGATCCTGGTCGGCAAGCCGCTCGCCACCCTGCTTCTGGCGGCGAACGCCACCGTCACCCACTGCCACTCGCGAACCCGCGACCTGGCCTCGATCTGTCGCGAGGCCGACATCCTCGTCGCGGCGGCCGGCCGGCCTGGGCTGATCGTCGGGGAGATGGTCAAGCCGGGCGCGACGGTGATCGACGTCGGCACCAACCGGGTCGACGGCAAGCTGGTCGGCGACGTCGAGTTCGACTCGGCCAGCGAGCGCGCCGGGGCGATCACTCCGGTGCCCGGCGGGGTGGGGCCGATGACGCGGGCAATGCTGCTCGTAAATACGTTGGCTGCCGCCCGAGCCCGGGTGTAGTGTCGCTGCGACCCCTATTCCCGGAGGAGATGTAGATGGAAGTTGACAAGCTGAACACGGGCGAGAAGGTCTCTGCGGTCTCCGCGATCCTGCTCTTCATATTCATGTTCTTCGACTGGTTCGGCGTCAAGATCACGGGAGTATCCGGCTTCTCCGGTGACGTTTCGGGCAGCGGCGGCAGCGCCTGGGACGCGCTCGACGTGATCCCGATCTTCCTCATGCTGGCAATCGTCGTCGCAATCGGCGTCGCCTTGATCCGCCTCACCGATGCCGACCTCGAGCCGCCGGTCTCGCTCAACGCGATCGTCGCCGGGCTCGGGGCATTCGCGGTGCTGCTGATCCTCTACAGGATCATCTCTCCGCCCGACTTCGGTTCCTTCGGCGGTGTGTCGGTCGACGCGACGCTCGAGTTCGGCATCTTCCTCGGTCTGATTGCCGCCGCCGGGATCGCCTACGGCGGTTACAGCGCGATGCGCGAGGAAGGGGCGACCTTCGGAGGGGAGGCCGACCGCCTCTCCGGCGGCCCCGGCGCCGGCCAACCCCCGGCGGGCGGACCTCCGCCGCCTCCACCTCCGACGTCGCAGCAGCCGCCTCCGCCGCCTCCTCCCACCGGGCAGTAGGAAGTCGTTTACGTCGCCGGGGTGGCTTCAGCCACTTCGGCGGCTACTCGCTTCGCAAAAGCGATGATCGTCATCATCGGGTTCACTCCGACGGCACTCGGAAAGAGAGATGCGTCGGCAACGTGGAGCCCGGAAACGCCGTGCACCGAACCGTCGACGGCGCAGACTCCCTCGCCGGGATCGGCTGCGATTCTCGCCGTGCCCTGCGGGTGAAAGGCCTCCAAGCGCAGCTCCGAGGGCTTGAAACGGGTTGCCTCGAACTCGGCGACGCCGCCGGGGCGCAGGATCGGCGCGCGGCCGATGTTGGGGTAGACCTCGGCCGCGCCGGCGGCGAAGTGGACCTCGGCGGCGCGGGCGATGCCGAAGATGACGCGTTGGGCATCGTCGTCGCTCAGCGCGTAGCCGGCTCGAATCGAGCCGTCGCGTGCGATGCCGACCCGGCCGACGGACTCGTCGGTGAGCTGGACGCCGATCGAGCTGATGTGGCCGAAGTCGAGGATCGCCTCCTGGTGCTCGCGCCCCGTGCCCTGCAGCCAGGCACCGCCGAAGGGCAGCGGCGTAAAGGTCGCCTCGAGCAGCAGGCGCTCCGGCTCCCACTCGTCGACGTAGTAGCTCTGCATCACGCCATCCCAGCCGCGCACCTCCTCCTCGTAGCGCGCCCCGACCCAGCAGGCGGGGTGGATGTGGAGGTTGCGGCCGACCTGGTCACCGCCCAGGCCCGAGCGCAGCAGCAGCTCCGGCGTGCCGAGGGCTCCCCCGGCGACGATCGTCGCCCGGCGGGCCCGCACCGTGTAGGGGCGCCGGTTGCCGTTGCGCTCGCCATCCACCGCGGCCACGCAGCGCACGCCGGCGGCGCGGCCGTTCTCGACGATGACCTCGCGCGCCTCGACCCCGGTCCGCAATCGCGCCCCGGCGGCCACCGCTCGCGGCATGTAGCTGACGTGCATTCCCCGCTTGGCGTCGATTCGACATCCGTAGGGGCAGGAGCTGCACTGCACGCAGCCCCCGTCATTGCGGGATATCGGGCCGCCGCTGGCGCCGATCGCCGTCGCACCCTCCATTGCCAGCTGGCCGTTGCGGCCCATCCGCTCCGGATCGAGCGGCGTCACGCGCAAGAACTCCTCGGCCTCGGCGAAGTCGGGGGCGAGCCGGTCGGCCCACTCGATCCCGTAGCGGTCTCGCCAGTGCTCGAGCACGGGATCTGGGGCGCGGAAGCAGGTCCCGGAGTTGATCACGGTCGTGCCGCCGACGGTACGGGCGACCGGCACGGGAATCGGCGGGCGACCCTCGGCGATCGTCAGGCCGCCGTCGCGGTAGAGCGAAGCGATCGCGTCGAGCTGGTTCTCGGGGTAGTTCTCGCGGTTGTAGCTGCTGCCCGCCTCGAGCACGATCACGTCCAGGCCGGCCTCGGCGAGCGTCGCCGCGGCGACGGCGCCACCCGCGCCGGAACCGACCACCACCACGTCGCATTCCTCGCCCTCGCTGGGCGCCCTGGTCTCGCCCAGCGACCCGGCCGGCTCGGGCCGCGAACCGTCCCTGACGCGGCAGCTCGTCTCAAGGCCCAGCCTCTCCTCGACTCGCGGGTCGATCGCGTAGCCGAGCGTGGTGAAGGTCTTGGCCATCAGGATCAGCTCGTGGTAAAGGCCGAATCGGGAGCGCTCCATGCGACGCAGGAAGTCCTCGCGCGCGCCGAGGTCGAGGCGGCTGAAGCGCCACGGGAAAGGCAGCCACTCGAAGGCGCGCAGGGCGAGGCGGACGCGGGTCAGTACCCGCGGCGAGAGCGAGGCGAGGAACTCCCCGACCGGCCCGGCGACGTCGACCTCGCGCTCGGCCGCCGGCAGGCCGTCGAGGGCGGGGGCCATCGCCTCGCAGATCGCGCTGAGGGTGCGTTGCTCGGTGGCCGACAACCCCGGCGGGCGCTGTCAGCCAGGCGCGGCTTGTCGGTCCACGCGACCGGCGAGCGACCAGAGCCAGAGCGCCAGCAGCGCGAGGAAGCCGTCGACCAGGAAGTTGAGCAGGTAGATGAAGACCTGCTGGTCGAAGAGGAAGAAGCCGAGCGAGCCGAGCGAGGAGGCGGTCTTGCCGGCCGCCAAGACCAACAGGATGGGTCGGTAGCGGACGACATCCGCCTGGGCCACCAAGCAGATGCCGGTGATCACGACCATGTAGGCGAAGGCGAGCGCCAGCCAGAGCTGCTCCTCGCCGTGCGGCGCCCGAGTGTTGTTGCCGAACCATTCGCCGACGTCGGAGATGACGTCGAGCACGCCGCTTGGGACGGCGATGAAGAGGATGCCCACCACCGCGAAGCTGACCGCCAGCAGCCGCAGGCTGAGAACTACGAAGGACTCTGCTTTCGCTCCCCGCATTGCCGCGGGACAATAACTGGCCAGGCAGCCAGGTGGTTGGCGTGGGATACGGGCAGAGGGTTCCGCTTAACTTTTTCGGTGGGGTGCCGGTGGGCTGACGCCCGGAGCCGACACCGAAAAAGTACAAGACGCTCCACCCTCTGCCCGTATCCCACGCCAAGTTCGGGTTGCCGCCTAGAATCCCCGCCGTGATCGAGCACGAGCAGGTACTTCATGTGGCGAAGCTGGCGCGCCTGCGTCTTTCCGATGCCGAGGTGGAGAAGATGGCCGGGGAGCTTTCGGGGATCCTTGATCACGTCGATCGGATTGGGGAGCTGGAGCTGGACGACGTGGTGCCCACCTCGCATGTGATCGCGCTGGAGAACGTGTTGCGACCCGACGAGCCGCGGCCGAGCTGGCCCCGCGACGCCGTTCTGGAGCAGGCGCCCGACCCGGCGGAGGGCGCGTTTCGGGTTCCCTCGCCGCGGGCCGAGTCCTGATGTCCGATCTGCTGGGAATGAGCGTCGCCGAGGCCGCGACGCGGATCCAGGCGGTGGAGCTGTCGCGCGAGGAGTACTTCGACGCTTGGCGCGACGCCGCGGCGGGCGACGAGCTCAACGCTTACCTGTGGCGGGCGGAGGATCGAGCGGTCGAAAGCGACGGCCCGCTGGAGGGAATCCCGATCGCTGTCAAGGATCTCTTCTGCACCGAGTCCGTGCCGACCACCGCCGGCTCGCGCATTCTCGAGGGCCATCGGCCGCTCTACACGGCGACGGCGGTCCGCAAGCTGACCGGTGCCGGCGCGGAGGTGCTCGGCAAGACCAACATGGACGAGTTCGCGATGGGGTCCTCGAACGAGAACTCGGCTTATGGGCCGGTGCTCAATCCGTGGGACCCCGGCCGGGTACCCGGTGGCTCCTCCGGGGGCTCGGCGGCGGTGGTCGCGGGGGGCCTCGCGCCCTGCGCGATCGGTACCGACACGGGCGGCTCGATCCGCCAGCCGGCGGCACTCTGCGGCATCGTCGGCCTCAAGCCGACCTACGGAGCGATCTCCCGCTACGGGATGATCGCCTTCGCTTCCTCGCTGGACCAGTGCGGGCCGTTGACGCGCGACGTGACCGACGCCGCCCTGCTGCTTTCCGTCATGCAGGGCAAGGATCTCTGCGACTCGACCTCGGTTGGGATCGAAGGCGGAATCGAGGCGCCGGGCCGCGAGGACCTGAGCGGGCTTCGCTTCGCGGTTCCCACCGAGTTGGCGCAGGATGCGATCGAACCCGGGGTCCGGGCCGTCTTCGAGGCGACGCTGAAGCGGATCGAGGAGCTTGGGGGGGAGGTCGCCGAGGTGGCGCTGCCGCACGCCGAGCACGGCATCTCCGCCTACTACGTGATCGCCCCCGCGGAGGCCTCCTCCAACCTGGCCCGCTACGACGGCGTCCGCTACGGGATGCGGGCCGAGGCGGACGGCGACGTGGTCGAGATGTACGAATCGACCCGCGCCGCCGGCTTTGGCGACGAGGTCAAGCGGCGGATCATGCTTGGCACCTACGCGCTCTCCTCCGGCTACTACGACGCCTACTACGGTCGCGCGCAGAAAGTCCGCACGAAGATCGCCGAGGACTTCGCCGCGGCCTTCGGCAGCTTCGACTTCGTCGTCACGCCGACCTCGCCCTCGGTTGCCTTCGGCCTCGGCGAGAAGACCGACGACCCGCTGGCGATGTACATGAACGACTTCTTCACCGTGCCGATGAGCCTTGCCGGCATCCCCGCGATCTCGATTCCGGCCGGCCTCGCCGAGCCCGCCGGCGGCGGGCCGCAGCTGCCGGTCGGCTTCCAGATCGCCGCGCCGGCGTTCGGCGAGCAGAAGCTGCTCGATGCCGCCTACGCGCTCGAGCGGGCGATCGGCTTCGACGCCAAGCCGGGGGTACGAGCCGATGGCTGAGCTCGAAGCGGTGATCGGGCTCGAGATCCACGTCCAGCTCTCGACCCGGACGAAGATGTTCTGTGGCTGCGCGCTCTCCTTCGGCGACGAGCCGAACGTCCACACCTGCCCGGTCTGCCTCGCCCATCCTGGAGTCCTGCCCGTCCCCAACGAGGAGGCGATCCGCTACGCGCTGAAGATCGCCGCCGCGCTGGAGTGCGAGGTGGCGCCGAGCTCGATCTTCCACCGCAAGAACTATTTCTATCCGGACAGCCCGAAGGCGTACCAGATCAGCCAATACGACCAGCCGATTGCCGGCCCCGGCCGTTTGGGTGAGATCCGCATCCACCGCGCCCACTTGGAGGAGGACGCGGCAAAGACGATCCACGTGGGGGAGTCGGGGCGCATCCACGGCTCCGGCGCTTCCCTGGTCGACTTCAACCGCTGCGGCACGCCGCTCGTGGAGATCGTCACCGAGCCCGACCTGCGCAGTGCCGCCGAGGCCGGCTCCTGGGCGCGCCTGCTGCGCACGACGGTCAGCCAGCTCGACGTCTCCAACGTCAACATGGAGGAGGGCAGCCTGCGGATCGACGCCAACGTCTCGGTGCGGCCGGCGGGCAGCGAGGCGCTGGGGACGAAGACCGAGCTGAAGAACATGAACAGCTTCCGCTTCCTCGAACGCGGGATCGAGGCCGAGCTGGCACGGCAGCGCGAGCTGGTCGAGGCGGGCGGGACCGTGGTCCAGGAGACGCTCCACTTCCACCCCGAGGACGGCTCGCTGACGGCGCTGCGCTCGAAGGAGGAGGCGCACGACTACCGCTACTTCCCCGAGCCCGACCTGGTGCCACTGGCGCCGACCGAGGCGATGCTGCAGGAAGCGCGAGAGTCGCTGCCGGAGCTGCCCGAGGCGCGCACGCGACGCTACGAAAGCGAGCTGGGGCTTTCGGCCGAGAACGCCGCCCAGCTCGCCGCGGACCCGGACGAGGCCGCCTACTTCGAAGCGGTCCGCGACAAGGCGCCCGCGGTTGAAGCGCAGACGATCGCGAACTGGGTGACCGGCGAGCTGGCCGCGGCGCTGCGCCAGGCCGACGGCGGCACCGCGGCCGACTCGAAGGTCACGCCGGAGTCGCTGGCGACGCTCGTTGCGATGGTCGGCGAGAAGAAGATCTCCCACGGCAGCGGCAAGCAGGTGCTGGCGACGCTGGTCGCGGAGGGTGGAGATCCGGCGGCGATCGTCGAGCGCGACGGCCTCGCCCAGATCTCCGACAGCGGCGAGCTGGAGTCGATAGTGGCCGCCGCGGTCGAGGCCAACCCCGAGGCAGCCGAGCAGATCCGCTCCGGAAACCAGAAGGCGATCGGCGCCATCGTCGGCGCCGTGATGAAGGAGACCAAGGGCCGCGCCGACGGCGGCGAGGTCAACCGCCTGATCAAGGAGAAGCTGGGGATCTGAGGGGGCGAGCCTGCGTCGCCGAGGGCTTATCTCGACGTGGATAACAACACAGCGGTGGTCCTCCTGGCAAACGCGGGGGTCATGCGAGCGCTGATCGCACTCGCATCGAAGCTCGCGGATCGCTAGAGGAGACACCGCAAACGAAACGACCCCGGGGAGACGCCCCGGGGTCGTTCAACGTTGTGGACAACAAAACGTGGCCGAAACTTTAGCGCTTCATGCGGCGTGAGGTCCCGGCGCCGGCCGAATGTGGCTTTCGTTGCTTGTAACAAAATGTTACAAAGTGCTACGGTGGCTCTATGGCCTGGAACGTCGTCATCGCCGGGGGTGGATTCGGTGGAGCGATGGCGGCTCGGGAGCTGGAGCGGATCATGCCGCGGCAGTCGGCGCGGCTCACGCTGGTCAACGACGTCAACTTCATGCTCTACACGCCGTTTCTGCCCGAGGCCGCGGCGGGAACGTTGGAGCCGCGCCATGTGGTGACGCCGCTGCGCGAGATCCTCGATCGGACCTACCTGCGGCTCGGCACGATCTCCGGCCATGACCCCGAGGCGCGCACGGTCGAGCTGCGCACGCGCGACGGCGAAATCGACCAGCTTCCCTACGACCAACTCCTGCTCGCTCTCGGCTCGGTCTCGCGGGTGCTCCCCGTGCCCGGCCTCGCCGAGCACGCGGTCGGCTTCAAGAGCCTCGCCGACGCAATCTGGCTGCGCAACCACGTGGTCGAGACGCTCGAGGCGGCCAACGCGAGCGAGGATCCGGCCCGCCGCGACGAGCTGCTCACCTACGTCTTCGTCGGCGGCGGCTACGCCGGCCTCGAGGCGCTCGCCGAGCTTCAGGACTTCGCAGCCGACGCGATGGAGAGCTATCCACGCGCCCGGCTGCACGGCATGCGCTGGGTGCTGGTCGAGGCGACCGGGCGGGTCCTGCCCGAGATCGACATCGGCCTCGCCGAGTACGCGTTGCGCGAGCTGCGCGGCCGTGGCATCGACATCCGGCTCGAGACCACGCTGGAGGAGGTCGGCGCCGACAGCGCGCGCCTCTCCAGCGGCGAGACCCTGCCGACCCGCACCGTGGTCTGGACCGCGGGAGTCGCGCCGCACCCGAGCCTCCGCCAGATGAACCTGCCGCTCGACGAGCGCGGCCGCGTCCCTGTCGACGACCACCTGCGGGTGCGCGGATCGGATTCGGTCTGGGCGGTCGGCGATTGCGCGGCGGCACCCGATCCCGGCGGCGGCTTCTATCCGCCGACCGCGCAGCACGCCGTGCGGCAGGGCCCGGTCGCGGCCCGCAACATCGCCGCCGAGCTGGGCGTCGGCAGCGCGCGTGCCTTCGAGTACCGCGGCAACGCCTCCTTCGTCAACCTCGGCCGCTACAAGGCGGTGGGCAGAGTCGGCGGGCGCAAATTCCGCGGCTTCCCGGCTTGGTGGATGGCGAGGACGTACCACATGAGCCAGATTCCGGGGGTGGCCCGCAAGGCGCGTGCGGTGATCGACTGGACGGCCAGCCTGCCCTTCCGTCGCGATCTCGCCGAGGTCGGTTCGATCGGACATCCCGAGCGCCTGGACGCGACAATGGAGCCGTGGGATTCGAATACCTCCTCATCGCCTTCTCCTTCGGACTAGCCACGGCGATCATCGGCCGCGCCAAGGGCAGCTCGTTCTGGCTCTGGCTGCTGATCGGCACCGTGCTGCCTATCCTCGGTTTGATCGCGGTCATCCTCTACCGCAGGGACAAGGACGAACCCGAACGGCAATGCCCCAACTGCCACAAGGCGGTCAAGCTCTACGTCCAGGTCTGCCCGCGCTGCGGCACCGACCTGTATCTGCCCGATCCGGCAGCGGTCCGACATCCCGGGGTGGAATAGAGGTCAGAGGCGCCGGTAAAGGCCCGGCGACAATCTGACGAAGAGAATCGTGTGCGCTGGATCTCGAGGATGGCCCTTGCGACGATGCTGGCTTCGCTCTGCTGCGCCGGCGGGGCGTCCGCCGCGACGCTCCAGCCGATCGGCGATTTCGATCAACCGATCTTCGTCACCTCCGACCCCGGCAATCCGTCCGACCTGTTCGTCGTGGAGCGCGAAGGCCGGGTTGTGGAGGACGACAACGGCAGCCGCAGCGTCTTCGCCGACCTCACCGGCCTGGTCAGCTGCTGCGAAAGCGAGCGCGGCCTGCTCTCGATCGCGCTCGCCCCGGACTTCGATTCCTCGGGTCGCTTCTACGCCGCCTACGCCGGCAAGCCGGCGGCGGGGGGCGCGGAAGGCGACGTGCACGTCGACGCCTTTCGCCATGACGGTGGTGCGCTCGTCCGCGAACCGCTGTTCAGCGTCGGCCACGCGACCAACGCCAACCACAACGGCGGCCAGCTCGAGCTCGGGCCGGACGGCAACCTCTATGTCTCGGTGGGCGACGGCGGCGGGGGCGGCGACCCCTTCGAAAGCGGTCAGGACCTCGGCAGCCTGCTCGGCAAGATCCTCCGCCTCGAACCGCGCCCGGGCGCGGAACCGCAGATCTGGAGCTACGGGCTGAGGAATCCCTGGCGCTTCTCCTTCGACCGCCTCACCGGCGACATGGTGATCGGGGACGTCGGCCAGGGAGCCCACGAGGAGGTCGACCTCGCTCCCAGCCAGGCGGCCGGGGTGGTCGGTGGCGAGGGGGCGAACTACGGCTGGAACTGCCGCGAGGGCTTCAGCGCCTACCCCGAACCGGGTGCGAGCTGCGCCGGGGCAAGCGGTTTCACCGAACCTGTCTTCGACTATCCCCATGCCGACCCGGGCGACGGCACCGCCCACGGCTGCGCGATCACCGGCGGCTACGTCGTCCGCGACCCCAGCCTCGGCGATCTCTACGGCCGCTACGTCTACGCGGACTACTGCGTCGGCGAGATCCGCTCTTTGACCTTGCCCGCGACGAGCGGAGGAGTCGCCGGCGGAGACAGATCCGAGGGGCTCGACGTCGCCAACCCCGTCTCCTTCGGCGAAGACTCCTGCGGGCGCCTCTACGTCGTCTCGCAGACGGGAACGGTGTATCGCTTCACGGGATCGACCCCCTCGGCGTGCTCCACGGCATCGGCAGCTCCACCCGCCTTGCCGACCTCGGCCCAGACGACGAAGCGCAAGCGGGCAAGGCTGCGCCTGGCGATCAGGGCGCATCCGGTTAATGGCGCGCTGAAGCTGCTCCTCACCGTGCGCCTGGCTCCCTGCGCGGGCCAGGCGGGCGAGAGGGTGCAGCTCAACCGCGGCGGCCGCCGGCTTGTCGGGAAGCCTCTTGACCGCCACTGCGTCGCCCGCTTCCACCGCCGGGTCGAGCACCGATCGACCTTCCGGGCGCTGCTCCCGAACGGCGATTACCGCAGCCAGGTGCGGACGATCGCGTTGGCGAAGCCGAGCCCGTAGCGGACGACGGCCGGCTTCTTCGAGTGGCCGTGGAGCCGCTTGGCGACGGTCACCGGGATCTCCTTGGCGGGAATGCCGCGCTTGATCGCCTCGATCATGAACTCGGAGGTGTGGAACTGCTCCTGTCGCAGGACGAGTTGCGGAAGGACCGTCGTGCGGACGGCGCGGTAGCCGTTGGAGCAGTCGCTGACCTTGGTGCGGGTGATGAAGGAGACGAGACGGTTGAAGAAGACGATCCCGAGCTCACGGGCAAAATGGTTGTCGTCTGCCTCGCCGAGGACGCGGGAGCCATGGGCGACGTCGACCTCGCCGTCGAGCACCGGCTGTACCAGACGCGGCATCTCCGAGGGCAGGTGCTGTCCGTCGGCGTCGAGGGTGACGACGATCTCGGCACCCGAATCGACCATCAGCCGGTAGCCCGTACGCAGGGCCGCGCCGCCGCCGCGGTTGATCACGTGACGGGCGACGACAGCGCCGTGCTCGGCGGCGACGTCGCCGGTGCCATCGCGGGAGCCGTCGTCGACGACCAGCACCGCGGTCTGCACGCCGCAGACCTCGGTTGGCATCAGGTCGAGCACCTGGCCGACGTTTTCGGCCTCGTTGTAGGCGGGGACCAGGATCGCGATCTTGCCGCGGAAGCGCTTGGGCAGATCCGCCTGGCGGAACTCCTCCCAGGCGAGGCCCTCCAGCACGGCGGAGAGCTGGCGGGTGTTGCGGGCGGCCTGCGAGAGCGCCCGCAGGACGAGCAGGAAGAGAACGAAGATCGAGAAGACGGCGAGACCGAGGATGCGCCCGCCGTTGCCTTTTTGGAAGGAGAAGGCGGAGAGCAGCTTGTCGGTCAGCTCGGTCCCGGAGACGATCGCCAGGCCGATCCCTGCGGCGAGCAGGATCAGCACGTCGACGTTGCGCAGGGTACGGCGGCGCAGGATCGCGTAGGCGATGGTCGCCGCCGCGATCAGCAGGCCGGCGACGCGAAGCGCCGTCAGCTCGGTGGGGAAGATGCCTGCCGCGGGGACCATGGGCCGCTGGAGGATAGGGCCGCTCCGGCCCTCGCCAGGGCAATCCCGACAAGAGGAAAGATCAGCGTCATCAGGATCTCGTTGCGTCGAGGCGCCGCCAGGGTCGCCGCACCGACCAGGGTGACGAGGACAATTGGAGTAGCCATCGCGATCAACTCCCACCACCTGTTGCGCAGCGCCAACAAGAAAAGCCCGGCAAGCCCGAGCAGGACGAGCACGACCTGGACCACGCGCCCGATGCCCGATTCCATCGCTTCGCCGATGCCCGCGCTCCACATCCGCCAGACCTTGCGCACGGTCATCGCCGCGTAGCCGAGTGGGTCTTCGTCGAAGTACTTGGAGAAGTTCTGCTTGCCGATCTTGCCCAGCGCCGAATCGCGCGGCAGGTCCGGATAGCGAGCGGCCACGCGATCGAACAGCGGCGTGGGGTTCACCTGTTCCAGCTCTTCGGAGTCCGGATCGAGCTCCCGTCCCTGATAGCGGTGGACCAACATCGCCTTGACCCGCTGATATTCCCCATCCTCCGGCAGGAAGGTACCGACATAGAGAGCCTTGCCGCCCCCGGTAGAGATCGGCACCGTGCGATGGAGGGTCACCTGGTTGTGGATGGTCCAGGGGACGATCGGGATCAGCAGCGCCGCGATGAACACGCCGGCGCCGGCGAGGGCCGACTGCCAGCCCCGCTCTTTACCAATTCGGAGCGCTGCCAGCAGCGCGAAAGCCACTCCAACCAGGAGGTACTCGGGGCGAATCAGGGCAGTCAGGCCAAACAAAAAGCCAGGGACTAGCCATCGTGGCGCGTGGGTCCTGTCGCGGAGGGAGGGGGTGTTAGCGGACTCACCCGTCCGAACACCCCCTCCCTCCGCGCCACCCGCGCGAGAAAGGCCTACGTCCGCAGCCCAGAGGAAGGCTAGGACCGCGGCTGAAAGGGTGAAGATTGCTGGGGGCTCGCTGTAGAGGGCTCCCGTCGAGTGGATGAAGGGTGGATAGACGGCGACGCAGAGGGCGGCGATCAGGCCTGCGGGGCGGCAGTTGAGGCGGCGGCCCAGGAGGTAGGCGACGACGATTGCCGCGAGGCCGAGGAGGAGCTCGACGATCCTTGCGGTGCCTTCGCGAGGCCCTCCCGTCGCGTAGAAGGAAGCTGCGTAGAGCAGGGGTGCTCCCGGGGACCAGTCGCTGGCGTCGCGGAAGGTCGGGCCGCCGTAGCTGCCTTCCTCGTAGAGCGACTTGGAGAGCGCGTAGTACGCGTGGGCGTCGTCTCCCGGCGTCGCCAGGGGCTCGACCACGCGGTAGGCGCGCAGGCCGAAGCCGAGCGCGAGGATCGCCGCCAGCAGGATCAACGTCTTCTTCCCGTGGCGGTCGGGGAGCGTTCGGATCCAGTTGCCAATCGCGGTCAAGGCGGTTGAGGCTATCCGGCGCAAGGGCGACGGGCCGGGGCGTCGAAGTGGAGTGACCGATCGTCAATCACCACGGAAGGAACTCGATGAGGCGTCTCCCCCCGATCATGCTCTGCGCATCCCTCTTCGCTGCCCTCGCACTCGCGTCGGTTGCGCTCGCGATGCCGACCGAAAATGGCTCTGCTGCGCCGAAGCCCTGCACTACTACGTCGCCGAAGGTCGTCGGTAGCAAGATCTACGGCAAGCTCAGCTCCAGCAACGTCGATCCGCTGCAGGCCCAGTTCGCCACCTGCGGGCACGCCAAGGGCGTCATGAAGAAGGTCGCTCAGATTGGCCTCGAGCAACCCCGTGGCAACGTTGCAGGCTTCTACTGCCGGCCGACGGTGTTCGCGACCGAACCCGACTTCGTCAGCTACGTCTGCACCTTCAAAGGCGCCGATACCGCGACCTTCGTCAAGTTGACGTTCGCAGTCCAGTACAAGCCCTGACGACCCAGGTGGTCGCGACGCCGGCCAGCGCCGCGACCACCGGAATCGTCACCAGGGCTCGCCGCGGCGATGCGACGAGCAGGGCCCCGGTAGCCGTCACCGCGATCAGGACCACGCCGATCAGCAGGGCCTCCCAGCGGCGTTGCCAGGCGAGGACCCCGAGACCGAGCAGGCCAAGCGTGACGAGCAGCCAGTGCAGCACCTCCCAGACCGGCTCGCGCATCACGTCGCGAGGCCCATGTCCCCAGATAAGCCACAGCTTCGAGGCTAAGAACCCGGCGTATTCCACGGGGTGCTCGCTGACATCTTCCCAGAGCCGTTCGCGCCCCATGCGCGCCAACGCCGCATCGCTTTCCAACCCCGGGTACCGCTGCTTTGCCAGCGCAGCGAGTATCTGCTCCAACCGCGGGTTCGACGGCAGCTCGCGGCGCAATTCAGGATGCCGCTCCAGCACCTCGGCACCGACCCGTTCGGGATCCCCGCCGGACGGCATGTAGCTGCCGGCAAACAGAACCTGCCCGCCTCCGGTCGAGATCGGCACGAACCGCCCCAGCGCCACCTCGTTGCGAATCGTCCACGGCAAGACGACCAGCGCCAGCCCAACGAGCATCACCAACGCTTGCACCAGGCCGGCTCGCCAGTCATCCCGCCCCCCGCGCGCGAACACCACAACAGCTATCGGCAAAGAGATCGCCAGATACTCGGGCCGGACCAGAGCTAGCGCACCAAGCAGTAGGCCCGGCGCCAGCCAACCTCGCGCGGGTGGCGCGGGGGAAGGGGGGGTTCGGACGGGTGAGTCCGCTAACCCCCCCTTCCCCCGTGACAGGACCCGCGCGCCATGGCCGTCCCGTCCCGCCGCTGCCCAAAGCATCGCCAGCACCGCCCCCGAGAGCAGCGTCGCGGCAAGCGGCTCGGACATCAACATCCCCTGGTACTCGAGCAACGCGGGGTAGACAGCAACCGCGCCCGCACCGACCAGCCCGGCAAGCGGCCCGGAGAGGCGACGCCCGATCAGGTAGGCGAACAGGACCGAGAGCGCGCCGAGCAGGGCGAGGACGAGACGGGCGGTGCGTTCGTGGACGCCACCCGTCACGGCGTAGACGGCCCTGACGAACAGGGGTAGGCCGGGCGAGTAGTTGCTCGCCGGCTGGGTCGCCGCATCGCCCAAGGTGAAGCCCTCGCCCCGCTCCAGGTTGGCCGCGATCGCGGCATAGCCCTGCGCGTCGTAGACGGGCGCCCGTCCCTGCCAGGCGTCGTCCACGCGCAGGCCCGCGCCGAGCAGGAGGATCGCGACCAGCGCCGCGAGCCCGATCCGCCCGCCGTTGCGCGCCGCCAGTCCTTTCATCTTGCGGATGCTATGTCGCCCCCGTCCGTTACCCTGCCGCGACCTATGCGTGTCCTAATCCTCGGCGGCGACGGATATCTGGGCTGGCCGACCGCGCTGCGCTTCTCCGCTCGCGGGCACGAGGTCTCGGTCGTCGACAACTTCTCTCGCCGCCGCTGGGTGACGGGCGCCGGAAGCGACTCGCTCACCCCGATCCTCGATCTCGACGTCCGGATCGCCGCTTGGCGCGAGACCTCCGGCGAGGAGATCCGCAGCTTCGTCGGCGCCGTCGAGGACGGCGAGTTCCTCGACGACGTCGTCGCCGAGACCAAGCCCGAGGTCGTCATCCACTACGGGCAGCAGGCCTCGGCGCCCTACTCGATGGGCTCTCGCGAGCAGGCCGTCGAGACTCAACACGCCAACGTGATCGGCAACCTCAACCTGCTCTTCGCGATGCGCGACCACGTCCCCGACTGTCACCTGGTCAAGTTGGGGACGATGGGCGAGTACGGCCAGCCCAACATCGACATCGAGGAGGGCTACATCGAGATCGAGCACAAGGGCCGCAGCGACGTCCTGCCCTACCCGAAGCTGCCGGCCTCGCTCTACCACTGCTCGAAGGTCCACGACTCGACCAACATCCACTTCGCCTGCCGCACCTGGGGCCTGCGCGCGACCGACCTCAACCAGGGCGTCGTCTACGGGATCGAGACCGAGGAGACCGCGGGCGACGAGCGCCTGATCACTCGCTTCGACTACGACGAGCTCTTCGGCACCGTGCTCAACCGCTTCTGCCTGCAGGCGGTGATCGGCCACCCGCTGACCGTCTACGGCAGCGGCAACCAGACGCGCGGCTTCCTCAACATCCGCGACACGCTCAACTGCGTCGAGCTGGCGGCAACCAACCCGGCCGAGGCCGGCGAGTTCCGCGTCTTCAACCAGTTCACCGAGCAGTTCTCGGTGATCGAGCTGGCGGAGCTGGTCAAGGGCGCCGCCGAGCACCTCGGCTACGCGGTCGAGATCCAGCACTGCGACAACCCCCGGGTCGAGAAGGAAGAGCACTACTACAACGCGATCCACACGAAGCTGCTCGACCTCGGCCTCGAGCCGACCCTGCTCGGCGAGGAGCTGGTCGAGTCGATGATCCACACGATCGAGCGCTACAAGGACAAGGCGATCGAGGCCGCGATCGATCCGCGAACGCGCTGGAACCCGGCCGCCGGCACAAAAACCCCCGCTGGCCAGGCATAGGCCCGCTGGTACCATCGCGAGTCCGATGAGAGCCGCGGACGCGTTGATGAAAAGCCTCGAGGCCGAGGGTGTGAAGAACATCTTCGGCATCCCCGGTGGGGCCAACCTGCCGACCTACGACGCGCTCGTCGACGCTGGCTTCCGTCACATCCAGGTGCGCCACGAGCAGGGCGGCGGCCACGCGGCCGAGGGCTACGCCAAGGCGTCGGGCAGGGTGGGGGTGGCGTTCGCGACCTCGGGCCCCGGCGCGACCAACCTGGTCACCGCGATCGCCGACGCGATGATGGACTCGGTGCCGACCGTGTTCGTCACCGGCCAGGTGCGAACCGAGCTGATCGGCACCGACGGCTTCCAGGAGGCCGACATCCTCGGCGCGACCCTGCCCTTCGTCAAGCACTCCTTCCAGGTCACCGACCCGCGCCAGATCCCCGAGTACGTCCACGAGGCCTTCCACGTCGCCGCGACGGGCCGGCCGGGGCCGGTGCTGCTCGACATCCCCCAGGACCTCTCGCGGGCGGAGATCGACTACTCGCCGCGCACCGAGCCGGTCGAGCTGCCGGGCTACAAACCGATGAGCAAGGGCAACATCAAACAGGTGCGGATCGCCGCCAAAGCGCTTGCCAACGCCAAACGGCCGATCCTCTACACCGGTGGTGGCGTGGTCAACGCCAACGCCTCCGAGGAGCTGCGCGAGCTCGCCGCAGCCGACCGCTTCCCGGTCACCTCGACCCTGATGGGGCTGGGGGCCTACCCGGCCTCGGGCGAGCACTGGCTGGGGATGCTCGGCATGCACGGCACGGTTACGGCCAACTGGGCGATGGACAACGCCGACCTGATCGTCGCGATCGGCGCCCGCTTCGACGACCGCATCACCGGCAAGCTCTCCGAGTTCGCGCCCCACGCCAAAGTCATCCACATCGACATCGATCCGGCGGAGATTTCCAAGAACATCGGTGCTCATATCCCGATCGTCGGCGACGTCAAGCTGGTGCTGCCGGAGCTGACCCGCGAGTACCGGGCGCTGCAGACCGACAGCTCGCGCCTCGACCCCTGGTGGAAGCAGCTGCGCGAGTGGCAGGAGCAGCACCCGCTGCGCTACGAGCCCGGGGTCGACGGCGAGATCAAGCCGCAGTTCATGGTCGAGGCGATGCACCGGGCGACGAAGGGGAACGCCATCGTCACCTCCGATGTCGGCCAGCACCAGATGTGGGCGGCGCAGTACTACGGCTTCGAGGAGCCCCGGCACTGGATCAACTCCGGCGGCCTGGGGACGATGGGCTTCGGCCTGCCTGCCGCGGTCGGCGCCAAGGTCGCCCGGCCCGACGACGACGTCGTCTGCCTTGCCGGCGACGGCAGCTTGATCATGAACTGCCAGGAGCTCGCGACCTGCGTCACCGAAGAGATCCCGGTCAAGGTCTTCCTGATGAACAACGGCTACATGGGCATGGTCCGCCAGTGGCAGGAGCTCTTCTGGGACCGTCGCTACAGCTCGGTGCAGATGGGGGACAGCCCGGACTGGGTGAAGCTCGCCGAGGCCTTCGGCGCGACCGGCCTGCGCTGTGAGAACGCCGACGAGCTCGAGGGAACGATGGCGCAGGCGCTCGAGACCGACGGCCCGGTCCTGCTCGACGTGCGCGTCGCACAGGAGGAGAACTGCTACCCGATGATTCCGCCGGGCGAAGCGGCAAGGGACATGGTCGAGGCCCCATGAACCCCCTGACGCTGCGCATACCGGCGTCCTCGGTCGCTTGTGTGCAGAGCACACAGCGCTCCCTGCGTCCTTGGTCTGCTTGGTCAGGGGGCCCATGATGGAGGCTGGAACCCCTCAGGCCGTCCGACTCGAGGATCTCCATGTGCCTGGCCAACTGACCGGGCGCAAGCACATCCTCTCGATCCTGGTCGAGAACAAACCCGGCGTCCTGGCGCGGATCGCGGGGCTCTTCTCGCGCCGCGGCTTCAACATCGACACGCTCGCGGTCGGGCCGACCGACGACCCCAGCATCTCGCGGATCACGCTCACCCTCGACGGCGCCGTCCACCCGATCGACCAGGTGACCAAGCAGCTGCACAAGCTCGTCAACGTGCTGAAAATCCGCGACATGGAGCCCGAGGAGACGGTCGCCCGCGAGATGGCGATGTTCAAAGTCTCCGCCGCGGTCGAGAGCCGCGCCGAGATCATCCAGTTCGCCGAGATCTTCCGCGCCAAGATCATCGACGTCTCGCGGCGCGCGATGACGATCGAGGTCACCGGCTCCGCCGACAAGATCGAGGCCTTCGAGCGGATGATCCGCCCGCATGGCCTCATCGAGATGGTCCGCACCGGTGAGATAGCCATTGCTCGAGGCGGCGACTAGCCAGCTGCAAAGCCTGCTGCGCGCCGGCGCGGAGCAGGCGGCCGAGCGCGCCCGGCGCACGCTGGTCAGCGCCACCGTGCCGGTCGAGGAGGTAGATCCCTGCGCCGCCGTCTTCTCCTCGCGCCTGGCCTCGGACCACTGGTTCTGCTGGGAGCAGCCGGATCGGGAGTTCGCGCTGGCGGCGATGGGCGTCGCCCACGAGGCCAGCTCGCGCGGTGCCGGGCGCTTCGGCGACGTGGCCCGGGAGTGCCTGCGGCTGAACGAGGGCGCGGTGCTGGACGAGCCGTCCGGGCTCCCGTCGGGCGCGGGGCCGGTTTGGACCGGGGGCTTCGCCTTCGACCCGGACGGCGCGGCGTCCTCGGCCTGGTCCTCGTTCCAGCCCGCCTCGCTGATCCTGCCCGAGCTCTCGCTTTGCAGCAGCGTCGGCAAATGCTTTCTGACCGCGAACGCCGTCGTCTCTCCCGGCGACGATCCGGCGGCATCGGTCGAGCGTGTCGCGGCGCGGCTCGCCGGTCTGCGATCCGACCCCCTGCCGATGCTCGATCCGCACCCGACCGATCGCCCCGAGATTCGCAGCGTGCGCCCGCCCGGTGACTTCGAAGCGGCGGTCACGGCCGCAACAGAGCGGATCGACCGGGGCGAGATGAGCAAGGTCGTGCTCGCCCGTGAGGTGACGGTCGAGGCGGCCGCGGCCCACGATCCGGCGGCCGTCTTCGGCGCCCTGCGCGAGCAGTTCCCTTCCTGCTTCTGTTTCTGCCGCGGGACTCCGGAGGCGGCCTTCCTCGGCGCGACCCCGGAGCTGCTGATCCGGCGTTCGGGCGCCGGCGCTTCGACCGTGGCGCTGGCGGGCTCGACGCGCCGCAGCTCGGACCCGGCCGTCGACGACCACCTCGGCGAGCAGTTGCTGCGCAGCGACAAGAACCGCCGCGAGCAGCGGATCGTCGCCGAGCGCATCGTCCGCAAGCTGCGCCCGCACGCGGTCTGGGTGCAGACCGCGCCGGAGCCGGAGGTGATCAAGATCGCCAACATCCAGCACCTGGCGACGCCGGTGATCGCCCAGCTCGCCGAACCGCGCTCGGCGGTCGAACTGGCGGGGATGCTCCACCCGACCCCGGCGGTCGGCGGCGAGCCCTGGCCCGACGCGGCGGACACGATCGCCGACCTGGAGCAGATGGACCGTGGCTGGTACGCCGCGCCGGTCGGCTGGATGGACGCCACCGAGGACGGCGAGTTCTGCGTAGCCCTGCGCAGCGCCCTGCTCCGCGACCGCGAGGCCCGCCTCTTCGCCGGCGTGGGCGTGGTGGCCGGCTCCGATCCCGCGGCTGAGCTGGAGGAGACCGAGGTGAAGCTGCAGGCGTTGCTGCCGCTCGTGGCTGAGTAGGCGGGCGGGGGGAGGAGTCGGGTGAGCCTCTCCCTGAGGCCGTTGCGCAGCTGAATCGCGGTCAAGGTTCGGAGCGCGGATCCGTGAGCCTCATGGAGAGGCTCACCCGACTCCTCTTGATCGACGCTACAGGTCGGCGAGAGCGGCCTGAACGCGCTTGGTGAGCTGCTGGTGGAGAGTTGCGTTGGCTTTGCGGTCGGTCGCTACCTCGATCAGGCCGGTGCCCGCCGCTAGTGCTTCCGGTAGCTCGTCAAGTGACTCCAGCTTGCGATGGGGGAGGTTGAAGAGGGCGGCGGCTTTGGCGACGTTCACTCCGCGCGGGGTGCCGAGCAGGGCCTCGAATTCGTCGCCGGCGAGCGCCTTCTCCTGTGGCAGAAAGTGGAAGATCCCGCCGCCGTCGTTGTCGATCACGACGATTCGCACAGGCGTCGAGACATGGCGCAGGGCGGCCAGGCTGCCTATGTCATGGAGTAGGCCGAGATCGCCGGTGACGATCGTGGTCGGCTTGCCGGTCGCGTGGGCTGCGCCGATGCCGGAGGAGATAAGGCCGTCGATCCCGTTGGTGCCGCGATTGCAGAGGAAGGTCGTATCGGACTCGCCGGCCGGTAGGAAAGCCTCCTGATCGCGGATCGGCATGCTCGAGGCGGTGTAGACCAGCTCGCCGTCGCGGTAGGCGGCACCGAGCGCAAGCTGCAGGCCCGGCTCGGTGAGGTCCTCGCTGCCGCCCAGCTCCGCCTCGATCGCCTCCCTGGCGGAACGCTCCGCCCGCAACCACATCGCCGGCGCCGGGCGGTCCTCGCCGAGCCGTGCCGCCCAGCCGGACGCCAGCTCGGTCGGGTCGGCGCGAAGCAGCGCCGCCGCCCGGCGGGTCGGCTCGTTCCAATCGCCGAGCGGGTCGACGACGATCTGATCGGCGCCGGACTCGGCCAGCCAGGAGCGCAGCGGCTTGCTGGTCGGCATCTCGCCGAAGCGCAGCACGAGGTCCGGCGAGGCGGTTTCGCGGAATCGCGCGTCGCGCAGCAGCAGGTCGTAGGCGGTGATGACGTAGGAGCGGTCGTGCGGGCCGCGGCGCAGCTGCGAGGTCGGCTCGGCGAGGATCGGAAAGCCGGCGACGCGGGCGAGGTGGGTGAGGGGCTCGCGCAGCTCCGGATCGAGCTGGCGACCGGCGACGATCACCCCGATGTCGGCCTCGGCGATGTGCTTCGCGACCTCGTCGAGCAGGAACTGCGAGGGCTCCATGTCGATCGGCGTGACCGCGGTCAGCGGGCGACCGCCGCGCCCGCTCAGCGCAAGCGGGTCGGTCGCGGTCACGGCTCCCTCCTCCGACAGCGGCGCCAGTGGCTCGCGAAAGGGGAAGTTGAGGTGGACGGGACCAGGGCGCGTCTCGCCACGAGCCGCCGCGAAGGCGCGGCATGCCGTCGAGCGAAAATGCAGCAGGCCGTCATCGTCGGCCTCATGGCTGCCGACTTCGCAGAACCACCGGACCGAGGAGCCGTAGAGCTTGAGCTGATCGATCGCCTGCCCAGCACCGATCCCGCGCAGCTCGGGCGGCCGGTCGGCGGTCAGGACAAGCAGCGGGACCGCGGCATGGTCGGCCTCGCAGACCGCGGGGTGATAGTTGGCTGCCGCGGTGCCCGAGGTACAGAGGATCGCGACCGGGGAGCCGCTCGCCTGTGCGGCGCCCAGGGCGAAGAAGGCCGCCGAGCGCTCGTCGACGATCACGGTCGTCTCGATCTCCAGCTGTCGCCAGAGGGCGAGCGCGAGCGGGGTCGAGCGCGAGCCGGGGGAGAGGACTGCGTGTCGCAGTCCGCAGCGCGCCAGCTCCTCGGCGAAGGCCGAGGCGAGGGCGGTGTTGGCGTTCGTCACATCCACGTATGGAACTTTTATGCCCTACAGGGGGTAAAAGGTTCCATTCGCGACCTAGAGACGGTGCGCTTGCAGCGCCGCCTCGTCGATCTCGACGCCGAGGCCCGGGCCTTCCGGCAGGTGGAGCATGTCGCCCTCGAGCCTGCACTCGACGGTGGCGATCGTCGAGGCGAAGAGGCGTTGGGTAGCGAGGCCGTGGGCCAGATCCGGCCCCCCGCCGGGTGGCACGTCGAGCGTCGTCGCCACCTGCGCCGCCGCGGCGATCCCCACCGGGCCGTCGAGCGCACTCGAGAGGTAAGCGGGGAGGACCCCCGCGATCTCGACCGCCGACTCCGGCCCACCGACCTTGGAGAGCTTGACTCCGGTCATTCGGCAGGCCTCCATCGCAACGGCGCGTTCCGCGTCGGCGCGACTCTCGATGCTCTCGTCGCCGGCGAGCGGGATCGAGGTCGACCTGGCCACCTCCATCGCCTCCTCCAGCGTTCCGACGGGCTGCTCGACCAGCTCGATCTCGTAGGGCTCGAGTTCGCCCAATGTGCGCTTTGCCGTCTCGACGTCCCAGGCGCCGTTCGCGTCGACGCGAATCCGCGCTCGTGGGCCGAGGGACTCGCGCACCGCGCGCACCTGGGCGGCATCGTCGCCGGTGCCGAGCTTCAGCTTGAAGGTGGAGAAGCCGTCGGCCGCCCAGCTTTCGGCGGCGGAGACGACCATTGCCGGGTCGCCCGCGGTCAGCGTCGCGTTGCAGCGAACGGGAGGGGAAGGCCCGGCGCTCACACCGCCTTCCGCCGCGGCCCGCTTCCCGCGCAGGTCCAGCAACGCGGTCAGCGCCGCGCAGCGAGCCGGAGCCGAGAGGGTCGGCACATCGCTCCGCAGGGTCGGCTCGTCGAGGCTCTCACGGTCGCCCAGCTGCTCGAGCTCGGCGATGACCGTCCCGAGCGCCGTTCCACCGCGCAGCGAAAGCGGCACCGCTTCGCCCAGCCCGACGAGGCCGTCCTCCGAGTGGACCCGCAGCAGCACCATCTCGCGCCGCGTCAGGCTGCCGGCCGCGGTCACGTACGGCTCGCGGAAGGGAAGCGCGTAGGGGACGACCTCGACCGAGGCAATGCGCATGGGGGAGAGACTACGCCGCGATCAACAGGCCGATCGAGACCAGCAGGCTGAAGACGCCCAGCAGGGCGCCGGTGCCTGCCAACGCTGCATTCAGCGACGGGCCGTCGGTGCGGTTGCTCATCGCCCGCAACGGTTTGATCGCCATCGGCAGCGCGAGGAAGCCGATCAGCGGCAAAGCGCTCGCTTCGCCGGCGACTAGCGCGATCGGCAGAACGACGAAGGCCCCGAGCACCAGCAGGCGGTACAGGGCCACGGCGTTGCCGCGACCCATTCGCACGGCCAGCGTGTTCTTGCCGGCCCGGCGGTCCGTCTCCAGGTCGCGCACGTTGTTGACGACGAGGATCGCCGTGGCGAGGAAGCCGACCGCGATCGAGAGCCCGAGCGGCAGCGCGTCGAGCTGCTCGACCTGGACGTAGTAGGAGCCGTTGACGGCGACGAGGCCGAAGAAGAGGAAGACGAAGACCTCGCCGAGGCCGGCGTAGCCGTAGGGGCGGGGGCCGCCGGTGTAGAGGACTCCGGCGGCGATCGAGAAGGCGCCGATCAGGAGGATCACGAGCCCGGCGACGGCCGTCAGGTAGACGCCACAGGCGATGGCGACTCCGAAGGCAACCCAGGTGGCGACCAGCACGCGCTGCGGCGTCACGAGGCCCGCCGAGGTGACCCGCACCGGCCCCAACCGGTCGACGGTGTCGGCGCCGCGCTTGGCGTCGGAGTAGTCGTTGGCCAGGTTCGTCCCGATCTGGATGAAGATCGAGCCGACCAACGCGGCGATGAAGGCACCGACGCGCGGCAGCCGTCCGGCCCACTCGACCGCCGCTGCCGTCCCGACGAAGACCGGGGCGATCGCCGCCGGCAGGGTCCGCGGCCGCGCCGCCATCAGCCAGATCCTCATGGGCGCCTCGGAAACTTGGAGAAGTCGGGCCGGCGCTTCTCCTTGAACGACTCGCGGCCCTCGGCGGCCTCCTCGCTGCCGTAGAAGAGCAGGTTGGTGTCGTGGGCAAGCTGTTGGATCCCCGCGTAGCCGTCCTCGTGCGCGTTGAAGCTGGCCTTGACGAGGCGCAGGGCGAAGGGCGAGAGCGCCAGCATCTCCCGGCACCAGGCGACCGTCTCCCGCTCCAGCTCGTCGACCGGGAAGACCGCGTTGCATAGGCCCATCTCCAGCGCCTCCGCGGCGTCGTACTGGCGGCAGAGCATCCAGAACTCCTTCGCCTTCTTGGTCCCGACGAGGTCGCGCAGCAGCGAGGCGCCGAAGCCGCCATCCCAGGACCCGACCCGCGGCCCCGTCTGCCCGAACCAGGCGTTTTCCCCGGCGATCGTCAGATCGCAGCAGACGTGCAGGATGTGGCCGCCGCCGATCGCGTAGCCCGCCACCATCGCCACGACCGGCTTCGGCAGCCGCCGCATCTGCACCTGCAGGTCGGTGACGTGGAAGCGGCCGACCGATGCGCCCTCCTCCATATAGCCGGTGTCGCCGCGAACCGTTTGGTCGCCACCCGAGCAGAACGCCTTCTGTCCCTCGCCGGTCAGGATGACGACGCCGACATCGGCGTCCTCGCGGGCCAGCTCCATCGCGGCGGAGACCTCGATCAGCGTCTGCGGGCGGAAGGCGTTGAGGACCTCGGGCCGATCGATCGTGATCTTGGCGATCCCGTCGGCCTTCTCGTAGCGGATGTCGTCGTACTCGCCGGCGGCGCGCCACTCGATCGGCGCGTAGAGATCCTCGTCGGGCAGGGCGTCCTTGTGTCGTTTCGGCATGATGGGCACGATATCCCGGCCTCGATGAAGCTCGACGACTGGCTCGCCCAGAGATCCCAAAGCTGCCCCGACCGCGTCGCGCTGATCGCCGACGGGGCCGAGGTGACCTACGCAGAGCTCGAGGCGGAGGCGACCTGGGTCGCGCGACGGCTCGAGGCGCACGGCGTCCGCCGCGGCTCGACCGCCGCGCTGACCATGGAGCCGCGGCGCGAGCAGGTGGTCCTCGTCCACGCGCTGATGAAGGTCGGGGCCGTGCTGTTGCCGCTCAGCCCGCGCCTGACCGCGGCAGAGCGCGCTGCGGTGATCGCCGCCGAGGAGCCCACGGTCGACCTCAGCGACCCGGGAGAGCTGACCCAGACGGAGGCCGACCTGCCGCTGCTCGGCGAGCACGACATGGACGCGCCCTGCTGTCGGGTGCTGACCAGCGGCAGCACCGGCTCGCCCGACCCGGTCGAGCTGACCTACGGCAACTTCCTCTGGAGCGCGGTCGGCTCCGGCTTCAACATCGGCGTCGAGCCGACCGATCGCTGGCTCTGCTGCCTGCCGCTCAGCCACATCTCCGGCCTCAGCATCGCGATGCGCTCGGTGATCTACGGCACCACCGCCGTCCTGCACGACGGCTTCGACGTCGACAGGGTGGCCAGCTCCCTGCAGGAGGACGGGATCTCGCTCGTTTCGCTGGTCACCACCCAGCTGACCCGCCTGCTCGAGGCCGGCGCCGACCTCTCCGGCCCACGCGCGATCCTGATCGGCGGCGGCCCGGTTCCCGAGGAGCCGCTCGAAGAGGCGGTCGCCCGTGGCGCCACGGTGGTCCAGACCTACGGCCTCACCGAGGCCTGCTCGCAGGTCACCACGCTCTCGCCGGCAGAGGCGCAGCGCAAGCTCGGCTCCGCCGGGCGGCCACTGCTGACCACCCATTTGCGGATCCGCGACGGCGAGATCCTCGTCCAGGGGCCGACCGTGGCGCCGAGCCGGGTCGACTCCGACGGCTGGCTGCACACCGGCGACCTCGGTCGAATCGACGAGCAGGGCTTCCTCTACGTCGAAGACCGGATCGACGACATGATCGTCAGCGGTGGCGAGAACGTCGTCCCAGCCGAAGTCGAGCAGGTGCTGCTGCGCCATCCGGAAGTCGCCGACGCCGCGGTGGTCGGCCGCGAGGACCCCGAGTGGCAGCAGGCGGTGACCGCTGTGGTCGTCCTCCGGGACGGCTCGGCGACGACGCCCGACGAGCTGCGGCGCCACTGCGCCGAGTCGCTCGCGGGGTTCAAGGTGCCCAAGCGGGTCGAGCTGGCCGCGGCGCTGCCGCGCACGCCCTCGGGCAAGCTGCTGCGGCGCGCCCTCCGTTAAGACGGTCGATACGGAATTCCCGCACCCCCGGATGACGCGCCTGGCACGGCGCTGGATCGGCACCCACGGCCTTGCGCGTAGCGCTGCTACGCGCGGCGGCCGCGCGCACCGCCCAGCTTGGCCAGTCACGCCCCCGCGGGCACGCGAATTCCGTATCGACCGTCTAGCCTGCTCGGCATGAAAACCGACGACATCTTCTACGACAAGGACGCCGACCTCTCGAAGCTCGAGGGGAAGACCGTCGCCATCCTCGGCTACGGCTCCCAGGGCCACGCCCACGCGCTGAATCTGAAGGACTCGGGCGTCGACGTCGTCGTCGGCCTGCGACCCGACTCGTCCAGTCGCGCCAAGGCCGAAGGCGCGGGGCTCGAGGTGCTCGGCATCGCCGACGCGGCAAGTCGCGGCGACCTCGTCATGGTGCTGTTGCCCGACGAGAAACAGGCCGAGGTCTGGGAGGCGGAGATCTCCGACGGGATCGCCCCCGGCAACCTGCTCCTCTTCGCCCACGGCTTCGCGATCCACTTCGAGCAGATCGTCCCCCCGCCGGGCGTCGACGTCGGCATGGTCGCCCCCAAGGGACCGGGCCACCTGGTCCGCCGCCAGTACGAAGAAGGGCACGGCGTGCCCTGCCTGATGGCCGTCCATCAGGACGCGACCGGGAACGCCCACGACCTCGTCCTCGCCTACGCGGCGGGAATCGGCGGCGGCCGCGCGGCGATCATCGAGACGACCTTCAAGGACGAGTGCGAGACCGATCTCTTCGGCGAGCAGGCGGTTCTCTGCGGGGGTGCCTCCGAGCTGGTCCGCGCCGGCTTCGAGACCCTGGTCGAGGCCGGCTACGACCCGCGCCTCGCCTACTTCGAGTGCCTGCACGAGCTCAAGCTGATCGCCGACCTGATGTACGAGAAGGGGATCCAGGGGATGCGCTACTCGATCTCCAACACGGCCGAGTACGGCGACATGACCCGTGGCAAACGCGTGATCGGCGAGGAGTCCCGCGCGGCGATGAAGCAGATCCTCGGCGAGATCCAGTCGGGCGAGTTCGCCAAGGAGTGGATCGCCGAGAACCGCGCCGGCGGCGAGAACCTCGCGCGGATGCGCGAGGAGGGCGCCAAGCACGAAGTCGAGGAGGTCGGCGGCGAGCTGCGGCACATGATGCCCTGGATCGAGACCGAGTTCTGAGCCCGATCGCGGCGGCCCCTGCCGAACCGATTGCACAAGATAAGTTGACTTTTCACTAGCGTTCGGCGAACCTTCTCCCGTTAACCGAAGGCGCGGCTTCGGTCGCGCGGGGAGGCGAGAATGCGACTCATCCAAGCCCTTGTCCTCGTGGCGGCCCTTGCCCTGTCGGTTGTCGTCTGCGCGACGACGGCCTCAGCGGCCAGGCTCTGTCAGAACGAAAACAGCGATCCCTGCTCGGCGGCATACGGGAAAGGCCAGGCGATCGAAGCAACGCTGAAATCCGCGAAAATACCCATCGGCGTGTGGGGGCCGGTCGAATGCACGGGCGGCATGCTCAAAGGCCAATCGACCGACGCTGGAGGTGGAGCGGGATTCCCGGTTGGCGTGAAGATCGAATCGATGACCTTGACGCCCTGCACCTGCCCGTCCGGCAAAGCCAGCGCCACCGCGATCTTTCCCGCCCCGCCAAACGAATTCTGGAAAGCCGAAGTCAACTGGAAAACCCTGAAGAACGGCACGCTAAAGATCCTCCTGCCAAAGATCCGAGCCGCCTGCGCACCGGAAAGTTGCCTTTACACGAAAGCCCAGATAGAACTCGAAGTCAAAGGCGAAAATCCTGCCGAAATCATCGCCGAAGCGGCGAAAACGAAAATGGAACTGATAGCAGGCGAAAGCACGATCGGCTGCCCCGCCGAATCGAGCATCACCGCCACTTGGGAAGTGACGAAACCCAAACCGCTGTTCATCACGAACGAATAAACAGCGCTCAGGCGCCGGGCGGGGCGTTGTCGCCGAAGCGGCTCTCCTCGCCCGGTGGCAGCTTGCCGTCGCGACCGACGTATCCGTCCTTGCCGCCGGCGACGACGTAGACGGCGTCCTCGGAGTCGCTGACGTTGCGGACCTTGCGGATCGTCGCGGCGTCGACGCGGGCCAGGCCGCCCGGCGCGAGCTCGTGGCTGGTGCCGTCTCCGAACTCGATCGCGATGCGGCCGCTGTGGACGAAGTACAGCTCCTCCTGCTCCTCGTGCAGGTGACTGCCAGTCTCGTAAGAGGGTGGGATGACGATCGCGTTGACGCCAAAGGCGGTCACGTCGAGGCCCTTGCGGATCTTGCGAAATCCGTATCCCTCGCCGAGGTCGGAGAGGTTGCCGACGGCATAGCCGTCGCCCTTCGTCACTCCCTGCTGGCTCGTCTCCGACATCCACGAGATCGTACGCAACCGGCGCCGGAGGGCGTCGCCGGGGTCCACCCGCGCGGGTCAATAACCTTGGCCTCTCGATGCCGACCTCGACCTCAGTCCAGATCCCCGCCGAGCTCAAGCCTGCCGACGGCCGCTTCGGCTGCGGCCCGTCCAAGGTCCGCCCCGAGGCGCTCGCGGCGCTGGCCGAGCGCGCCGAGCTGATGGGGACCTCGCACCGGCAGGCGCCGGTGCGCGACCTCGTCGATCGCATCCGCTCCGGGCTCAGTGAGCTGTTCGGCCTGCCCGACGGCTACGAGGTCGCGCTCGGCAACGGCGGTACCACGGCTTTCTGGGATGCCGCCGCCGTCTGGCTCGTCCGCGACCGCGCCCTCCATCTCAGCTACGGCGAGTTCTCGCAGAAGTTCGCCAAGGTGACCGCCGGCGCACCGTTCCTCGCGGAGCCGATCATGGTCGAGGCGGAGCCAGGCGATGCGCCGGCACCGGTGGCCGACCCCGGCGCGGACGTGCTCGCCTGGGCGCACAACGAGACCTCGACCGGGGTGATGGTCGACGTTCGCCGTCCCGAGGGCAGTGGCGACGCGCTGGTTCTGGTCGATGGCACGTCGGGCGCCGGCGGGCTGCCTCTCGACGCCTCTCAGGTCGACGCCTACTACTTCGCCCCGCAGAAGTCCTTCGGTGCCGACGGCGGGCTCTGGTTGGCAGCGCTTAGCCCGGCGGCGATCGAGCGGATCGAGCAGCTCGACGGAACCGCCGGCCGCTGGCAGCCCGCCTTCCTCTCGCTGCAGACCGCGCTCGAGAACTCGCGCAAGAACCAGACTTACAACACGCCCGCGCTGGCGACCCTGCTGCTGCTCGCCGACCAGGTCGAGTGGATGTTGGCCGCGGGCGGGCTCGACTGGTGCGTTCAGCGCACCGCCGCGTCCTCCGGGCACCTCTACGGCTGGGCCGAGGAAAGCGACTTCGCGACCCCGTTCGTCGCCGACCCGACGAAACGCTCGCTGGTGGTCGGCACGATCGACTTCGGCGACTCGGTCGACGCCGCGGTCCTGGCCGCGAGCCTGCGCGCCAACGGAATCGTCGACGTCGAGCCCTATCGCAAGCTCGGCCGCAATCAGCTCCGCGTCGGCATGTTCCCGGCGGTCGAGCCGGCCGACGTCGAGGCGCTCACGTCCTGTATCGACTGGGTGATCGAGAACGTGCCGGAGGCGAGGTCGTGAAGGTCCTGGTCAAGGAGAAGATCGCCGACTCCGGCGTCGATCTGCTGCGCGAGAGCTTCGACGTCGACCTCGGCCTCGAGATGTCCGACCAGGAGCTCATGCAATCGATCGGCTCCTACGACGCGATCCTGGTCCGCTCGGCGACCCAGGTGACCCCCGAGCTGATCGAGCGCGCCGACAACCTCAAGGTCATCGGTCGCGCCGGCACCGGCGTCGACAACGTCGACATCCCGGCAGCGACCAGGCGCGGGATCGTCGTCGCCAACGCGCCCGAATCGAACTCGGTGGCCGCCGCCGAGCACACGCTGGCGCTGATGCTCTCCCTCTGTCGCAACGTTCCGAGGGCGCACGCCTCGCTGATCGGCGGCGCCTGGGAGCGACCCAAGTTCAAGGGAACCGAGCTCTACGGCAAGACGCTCGGCGTCGTCGGCTTCGGCCGCATCGGCCAGCTCGTCGCCAAGCGCGCCCAGGCTTTCGAGATGGACGTCGTCGCCTTCGACAAGTTCGTCTCGGCGGAGCGCTTCCGCGAGCTCGGCGTCGAGGGCGTCGAGGAGCTGAGCGAGCTGCTCGGGCGCGCCGACATAGTCACGCTGCACGTTCCGAAGACGCCGGACACGATCGACCTGATCGACGCCGAGGCAATCGCGGCGATGAAAGACGGTGCCCGGGTGGTCAACTGCGCCCGCGGCGAGCTGGTCGATCTCGACGCCGTGCTGACCGGGCTCGAATCGGGCAAGTTGGGCGGCGCCGCGCTCGACGTCTTCCCCGCGGAGCCGTTCACCGTGCATCCGCTCTTCGGCCGCGACGATGTCGTCGTCACCCCGCACCTGGGCGCCTCGACGGCGGAGGCGCAGGACCGCGCCGGCGTGGTCACCGCGGAACAGGTGATCGCGGCTCTGAGCGGCGGCGTCGTCACCAACGCGGTCAACATCGCCGCCGTCCGCCCGGAGGAGATGGAGGCCCTGGCCCCGTTCGTGCCTCTCTGCGAAAAGCTCGGCCGCCTCGCCCAGGGCCTGGGGGATGGCTCGATCGGCGGCGTCTCGGTCGAGTTCCGTGGCCGCATCGCCTCCCACGACACCCGTCTGTTGGGGATCGCGGTCCTGGTCGGCATTCTCTCGGGCCACACCGAGGAGCCGGTCAACCTCGTCAACGCTCCCCAGATGGCCGAGGAGCGGGGGATCGAGCTGGTCGAGACCAAGGATGGCGGCTCCAAGGACTTCACCGAGCTGATCGCGGTGCGGCTCGGCTCCGGCGAGGATGCGGTCGAGGTAGCCGGCACCGGCGTCGGGCCCCGCAACGAGCCTTACCTGGTCTCCGTCCTCGGCGAGAGCTTCTACCTGCCCTTTGCCGATCACCTCGCCGTCTTCAGCTACGCCGACCGGCCGGGAATGATCGGTCGGGTCGGAACTATGTTCGGCGAGGAGGGCGTCAACATCATCTCCGCCGCGGTCGGCGCCGAGCCCGGCGGAGAGCGCGCGGTGATGGCGCTGACCACCGACGCGCCGGTGCGGGGGGAGACGATCGACAAGATAATCGAGCTCGACGGCTTCTCGATCGGTCGCTCGATAGATCTTTAACGCGAGGTAGGCTCCACACCATGAAGGCGGTGGTGCTGACAGGGACCGGTGGATACGACGTGCTCCAAGTGCAGGAGCGGCCCGACCCGCCGGTCGGCCCAGGAGAGGTGCGGATCGCGGTCAAGGCCGCGGGGATCAACTTCGCCGACACGATGGCCCGGGTCGGGCTCTACCCGGACGCACCGAAGCCACCCTGCGTGCTCGGCTACGAGGTTGCCGGAGAGGTGGAGTCGGTGGGGGAGGGCGTGAGCGAGCTCCAGGTCGGCGACCGGGTCGTCGGGGGCACCCGCTTCGGCGGCCAGGCCGAGCTTGTCACCGTTCCCGAGGCTCAGGCGTTCGCACTGCCGGCGGGACTCAGCTTCGAGCAGGGGGCGGCCATCCCCGTCAACTACGGGACTGCATACGCGGCGCTGATCCTGATGGGCAGCCTGCGCAAAGGCGACCGCGTGTTGATCCACGCCGCCGCGGGCGGAGTGGGGATCTCGGCGACGCAGATCGCTCGCAACGCGGGTGCCGAGATCTTCGGCACTGCCTCGCCGTCCAAGCACGAGGCCATCCGCGCCCAAGGAGTCGATCACGCGATCGACTACCGCTCTCAGGATTTCGAGGCGGAGACGATGCGGATCACCGGTGGCGAGGGGGTTGACCTGGTGATCGATGCACTCGGCCCCACGTCTTTCCGTAAGGACTACCGCTTGCTCCGATCCGGAGGACGGATGGTCATGTACGGGCTCTCCGAGGGCACGACGGACGGCAAGCGGAACATCGCCGCGATGCTGAAGAGCTTGGTCTCGATGCCGAGCGCGACGATGCCCTGGTGGAAGAGCCTGCTGATCATGAACGAGAACAAAGGGGTCTTCGGGCTCAACATGCTCAAGTGGTGGGACGCCGAGGGCAGCCTCGACCGGGTGCTTGACCCGCTGACCGAGGACTTGGAGGCAGGCAAGCTCGAGCCGGTCGTCGCCGAGGCGTTTCCCTTCGAGCGCGCCGGAGACGCACATAAATTCATCGCCGAGCGCCGCAACGTAGGCAAGGTCGTGCTGTTTCCTAACTAGACGCTCCGACCCGATCGGCGACGGGGACGACTCGCAATGAAGAAGCTCCTAATCATCTCGTTCGCCATCCTGGCGCTACTGGCACCCGGTTCCGCGTCGGCGACCGAAAAGACCTACACGGTGCTGCTCGCGGGTGGCGACGAAGCCAACTCGATCAAAATCTGGCTCAGCCCGGACGGGCGCGAATACACGATCGACTCGCTCGTACAGCTCGAAGTCGGCGGCTCGGTCTGCACGCACCCCGAAGACAACCCGAACCAGCTGGTCTGCCCGGCGCCCTCGATAGCCGGCTTCGAAGTCAATTCCGGCGCCGGAGACGATCGCGTCTCCGTGGCCAAGAACATCACCGTGCCGGTGACCATGCGGGGTGGCGCCGGCGACGACGTCCTGCTCGGCGGGGCGGGCCCGGACAAGCTGATCGGCGGCCAGGGCAACGACCGCCTGGTCGGCTGGCGCGGCGATGACGTGCTCTACGGGGGCCCCGGCGACGACGTGCTGATCGGTGGGCCAGGCGACGACATCCTCGGTGGAGGGTCCGGCATGGACACGCTGGTCGGTGGCACGGGGGAGAACGAAGTGCGCCAGTACCAGTGATCTCCCTGAGCGCCTAAGCGGCGGTCTCCTCCCGGGCGCGGCGACCGACCAAGCGGCCGCCGACGAAGAACAGCGCGATCAGGAAGCCGACCAGAGACAGCGCGGCGTCGAGGCGGAAAGCGGCCTGGATGCCGTCGACGAACGAATCCTGGGCAGAGAAGATCGTCGTCGTCAGGCCGAGGCCGATCGCGCCGCCGGCTATCTGACACATGTAGAGGATCCCGCCCGCCAAGCTGCTCTGCGATTCGTCGACCGAGGTGACCCCCGCCGTCGTCGCGGTGGGATAGAAGCTGCCGATGCCGATGCCGAGCACGAACATCCCGGGGACCAGGGCCGCGTAGCCAGAGCTTTCGGTGACCTGCGAGAAGAGGAACGGCGCGATCGTGATGCAGGCCGCGCCGACCACGGCCAGAGGCTTTGCCCCAAGCCGGTTGTAGAGCGGGCCGGCGATGAAGGAGACGAGGGCGAAGGTGGCGAGGAAGGGCAGCACCCCAACGCCGGCTTCGAGCGGCGAGTAGTCGAGGTGCTTCTGCATGAACTGGGGCAGGTAGAGCAGCGCCGCGAAGAAGGTCGCCGACATCAGCGTGATCGCCACGCAGGAGGCACGGAAGCTCTCGTTGCCCATCACCGCCCGCGGAACCAGCGCGTTCAGCCCGGCTCTGCGCTCGATCCGGACGAAGGCGACGATCAGGATCGCGGCCAGCGCCAGCATCGCGATCACCTTCGGGTCCCCCCAGCCCCAGTCGTCGACCTGGTCGAGCGCGACCAGCAGCGAGACCAGGCCGATCGAGATCGTCGAGATCCCCGGGTAGTCGATGCGCTGCTCCGCGGCTTCGGGCTCCTTCACTTTGACCAGGTAATAGGTGACGAGCACGGCGAAGGCGGCAATCGGCACGTTGAGGAAGAAGATCCAGCGCCAGCTCAGCGCGTCGGTGAGGACGCCGCCGATCAGCGGGCCGATCGCGTTGCCGAGGCCGGCCGCGCCGAGGATGATCCCGCCGGCGAGCCCGGCCTTCTCGGCGGGCAGCAGCTCGAAGGTCATGCCGAGGATCGCGGGCCACATCAGCGCCCCGCCGACCCCCATCACGACGCGGCTCGCGATCAGCCAGGTCTCCGTCTGCGCGGCGCCGCCCAGCGCCGACATCGAAGCGAAGATCGTGGTGCCGAGGAAGAAGGCGCGGCGACGGCCGAACATGTCGGCGAGGCGCCCACCGGTGACGATCATCACCCCGAAGGTGAGGGCGTAGGCGTTGACCACCCACTGAATCGTGTTGACGTTGGTGTCGAAGTCCTTCTCCATCGTCGGGATGGCGACGTTGATCGCGGAGAAGTCGTTGGCGATGACGAGCACGCTCATGCTCATCGCCAGCAGCGCCAGAATGGTGGTGCGATCCAGCCTTGCGATCCGGGCAGCCTACGCTAAGCTGGAGCGGCGAATGACGCACCGCTTCGACAGCCTCGCGCTACTCCTTCTCCTCCCCCTTCGGGGGGAATAGCGCTGGGCGGCGCGATAGCCGCAAGAGACAGAGGTCATTCGAAAGCACTGGAGAAGGAGGAACGTCGTGAGCACCACCTCGAGCAGCGCAACCGACGCTAATCGCGTCCACATCTTCGACACCACCCTGCGCGACGGCGAGCAGTCGCCGGGCATCTCGCTGAACACCGCGGAGAAGGTCGAGATCGCCCAGCAGCTGGCGCGGCTCGGCGTCGACGTGATCGAGGCGGGCTTCCCGATTACCTCACCCGGCGATTTCGAGGCCGTCGAGGCGATCTCGCGGCGGGTGGAGGGGCCGGTGATATGCGGTCTCGCCCGCACCCACAAGGCCGACATCGACGCCGCCTGGGGAGCGATCCGGGACGCCGACCGCCCGCGGATCCACACCTTCATCTCGACCTCCGACATCCACATCGAGCACCAGCTGCAGACCGATCGCGAGGACGTCAAGGGACAGGCCCGCGCCGCCGTCACGCTGGCCAAGTCCTACTGCGACGACGTCGAGTTCTCGCCGATGGACGCGACCCGCGCCGACATCGAGTTCACCGCGGAGGTTTGCGCGATCGCCGTCGAAGAGGGCGCGACCGTGGTCAACATCCCCGACACCGTCGGCTACACGACGCCGGAGGAGTACGCGGACTACTTCCGCCGCCTCTACGAGTTGGTGCCGGGCCTGCGCGACGTCGAGATCTCGGTTCACTGTCACGACGACCTCGGCCTGGCCGTCGCCAACTCCTACGCGGGCGTGCTGGCCGGCGCCCGGCAGGTCGAGTGTGCGATCAACGGGATCGGCGAGCGCGCCGGCAACTGCTCGCTGGAGGAGATCGTGATGCTGATCAAGACCAGGGAGGACGTGCACGGGCTTTCGACCGGCCTCGACACCCGTGAGCTGGCCCGCACCAGCCGCATGGTCTCTCGCCTCACCGGTTATGCGATCCAGCCCAACAAGGCGATCGTCGGCCGCAACGCGTTTGCCCACGAGTCCGGCATCCACCAGGACGGTGTGCTCAAGGAGCGCACCACCTACGAGATCATGGACGCAACCGAAGTCGGCCTGGAGTCGAACTCGCTGGTGCTGGGCAAGCACTCTGGCCGCCACGCGCTGCGCGACGCCCTGGAGCAGCTCGGCTTCAAGATCGAGGGCAACGCGCTCAACGCCGCCTTCAAGCGCTTCAAGGAGATAGCGGACCGCAAGAAGCAGGTCACCGCGCTCGATCTGGAGGCGATTGTTTCCGACGAGATGCGCGAGCGCGCCGACGCCCACGAGCTGGCCTGGTTCGAGGTCGAGGCCGGCTCACGGCGCGAGCCGCTGGCCCGCGTCGCCGTCACCCAGCCTTCCGGCGAGGAGGTCGTGGGAGAGTCGGGCGGCGACGGCCCGGTCGACGCGATCTTCCTCGCGATCCAGAAAGCGGCCGGCACCGAGTGCGAGCTGCGCCAGTACACGGTCGAGGCGGTGACCGGGGGGGAGGACGCCCTCGGCCAGGTCACGGTGATGCTGCGTGCCGCCGGGCGCCTGGCGACCGGCCAGGGGGTGGCTACGGACATCCTCGAGGCCTCGGCCAGGGCCTACGTGCGAGCGCTTTCGAACGCACTGGAGGGCGCCGCGATCCGCGAGGCCGAGGCGGCAACCGCCGAGGCCGCAGTGGAACGCACGCCGGGTCCGTAACGCAGGCGCGCGGAAGCCAGCACACAAGAATCACATTCAGCGCGCCACCCGCGCGTTCGCACTCGCCAACCTCGGCGCATGCCCGCCGAGACCGCAAAAACCATCCTTGAGGGAGGATTTTTGCGGTCTCGCGATGACGATCGTTCCCTCGCGGCGTTGGCTGCACGACAGCATGGGGTGGTTGGGCGCTCACAGCTAATGGACGCCGGGTGGAGCGCAGGGGCGATCGAGAAGCGGATCCGAAGTGGGCGCCTGCATCGCCTGCATGCGGGGGTTTACGCGGTTGGTCACCAAATGACTTCGAGAAAGGGCCAATGGCTGGCGGCGGTGCTTGCGTCGGGCCCCAATGCGGTCTTGAGTCACTGGTCCGCTGCGGCGCTTTGGATGATCCGCCTCAACTCGCGCTCGATCATCGACATCACCACCCCGCAGAAGAGTCGCTCCTGGGGCGGCATCCGTCGTCACCACAAAGCCCTGCCGGCTGATGAGGTCACGGTCGAGAGGGGAATTCCGGTGACCACGGTCCCACGGACGATCCTCGATCTCGCGGCCACAGAGTCGGTTGACGTCGTCGGGAACCTCGTTCGGGAGAGCGAATACCGCCAGCTCTACGACGCGCTCTCGCTTTGGGACCTGGTCCAGCGCTATCCAGCCAGGCGGGGCACGCGCAGGGTTCGGACTGCTCTGGAGCGGCTGACGGAAGAGCCTGCCAGCCGCAAGCGCAGCCGCCTCGAGGAACGTTTTGCGCCTTTTCTCCGCCGCCACCGACTGCCCCGACCTCGCTTCAATGACTGGATTCTTCTGGAACGAAAGCGCTACCAGGTCGACTGCCACTGGCCGGGAACGGACCAGATCGTCGAGCTCGACGGCTGGGAGGGACACGGCACTCGCACCGCCTTTCGCGAAGACCGCGCGCGCGACAGGGCATTGAGAGTCGCCGGCTATTCGGTCACGCGGCTCACATGGAATCAGCTCGAAGACGAACCCGACGTAATCGCCGCCGATCTACGTGTTCTCCTCAAAGATTACAAACGTCTGTGATAACGTACGAGCGGTGAGCAAGGTCGCCACCGCCAAGTCCGTTCCAGCAGAGGCAACCGCATCAGCTGTCGGTCGCCGAGTCAAAGCCCTTCGCGAGGCGATGGGGTTCTCGCTGCGCGACCTGGCCGAGCGCAGCGGGGTCAGTGCGCCGATGCTGTCCCAGGTGGAGCGGGGGGAGACGAGCCCGACCCTCGCGGTCGCCGAGAAGATCGCCGCCGGGCTGGAGCTGACCCTCTCGCAACTGCTGCGCCTCGACGAGGGCGAGCACGTCGCGGTCAGCCGCGCCGGCGAGCGCCGGCGCTATGAGCGCGGCGGGCACCGCTTCGAGGAGCTGACGCCGCCGCTGCCGGGTCAGCGCGCCGACGTCTCCCTGCATACCTTGAAAGCCGGGGCGACGACCGGCGGGCCCGACGACCCGCCCATGCACGAGCCCGGCAGCCGCGAGACCGCCGTCGTCCTGACCGGCGTGCTGGCGCTGACCGTCGACGGCGCCCGCCACGAGCTGCACGCGGGGGACAGCGTCACCTTCGACGCCGACCTGCCACACCATTTCGAGAACGATGGCGAGGAGCAGGCACGCTTCCTCGCCGTGATAGCCGCCGGGCTGAGGAGGAGCTAAGCCGCCCCCGGACGCGGAAGAGAGAGAGCAAGACTTCCAGTGACTATGAGTGCGAACGAACGAGAGCAGAGGAGGCGGCGCCCGGCATGAAAACGATGTTCGACAAGATCTGGAGCAAGCACGAGGTCTCCGACGGCCTGATCTACATCGACCTGCACCTGGTCCACGAGGTGACCTCGCCGCAGGCCTTCGACGGCCTGCGCCTGGCGGGACGACCGCTGCGCCGGCCCGACAAGACGCTGGCCACGGCGGACCACAACGTGCCGACCGACGGCACGATGGCGGCCCGCCTGATCGCCGACGAGCTCTCGCGGGTCCAGGTCGAAACGCTGGAGCGCAACTGCGAGGAGTTCGGCATCCCGCTCTACTCGCTGGGCTCCGAGCGGCAGGGCATCGTCCACGTGATCGGGCCCGAGCTGGGCGTGACCCAGCCCGGCATGACGATCGTCTGCGGCGACAGCCACACCTCGACCCACGGCGCCTTCGGCGCGCTGGCCTTCGGCATCGGCACCTCCGAGGTCGAGCACGTGCTTGCGACCCAGTGCCTGGTCCAGAAGCGCCCGAAGACGATGCGCATCCTCTACTCAGGGGAGCTCGGTGCCGGCGTGACGCCGAAGGACCTGATCCTGGCGACGATCGGCCGCCTCGGAACCGGCGGCATGACCGGCTATGCGGTCGAGTACGCCGGACCGGCGATCGAGGCGCTCTCGATGCCCGGCCGGATGACGGTCTGCAACATGACCATCGAGGGCGGCGGCAGAGCGGGGATGATCGCCCCCGACGAGACCACCTTCGAGTGGGTGCGGGGCCGCGACGCGGCGCCAAGGGATTTCGACGCCGCGGTCGAGCGCTGGCGCGAGCTGCCGACCGACGCCGAAGCGAGCTTCGACTCCGAGGTCGAGATCGACGCCGCCGTCATCTCGCCGATGGTCACCTGGGGGACGAATCCCGGCATGGTGGTCGAGGTCACCGACACGGTGCCCGACCCGGCGGCGATGGAGTCTCCCGCCGATCGCGAGTCGGCCGAACGGGCGCTTGCCTACATGGGCCTGGAGGCCGGCACGCCGATGACCGAGGTGAAGCCGGAGCGGGTGTTCATCGGCTCCTGCACCAACTCGCGGATCGAGGATCTGCGCGAGGCCGCCGCCGTGGTCGACGGCCGCCGCGTCGCCGACTCGGTGCGGGCGATGGTCGTCCCCGGCTCCCAGCAGGTCAAGGCGACCGCCGAGGAGGAGGGCCTGCACGAGGTCTTCCGCGCCGCCGGGTTCGAGTGGCGCGAGGCGGGCTGCTCGATGTGCCTGGGGATGAACCCGGACATCCTGATCGAGGGCGAGCGCTGCGCCTCGACCTCCAACCGCAACTTCGAGGGGCGACAGGGCAAGGGCGGCAGAACCCACCTCGTCAGCCCGAAAATGGCGGCGGCGGCCGCGATCGAGGGCCATTTCGTCGACATCAGGGATTGGAGCTAGACATGCGACCGATAGATGTGATCGAGGGCAAGGTCTCGGTGTTGGACCGGCACGACGTCGACACCGACCAGATCATCCCCAAGCAGTTCCTCAAGCGGGTCGAGCGGACCGGCTTCGGAGAGTTCCTCTTCTACGACTGGATCCGCGACGGCGAGATCGAGCTCGAGCCGAACCCGATCCTCGTCGCCGGGCGCAACTTCGGCTGCGGATCCTCGCGCGAGCACGCGCCCTGGGCGCTCGAGGACTTCGGCTTCGAGGCAATCGTCGCGCCGTCCTTCGCCGACATCTTCTATTCCAACTGCACCAAGGTCGGCCTCCTGCCCGTCGAGCTCGACGAGGAGCACTGCCGAGCGGTGGCCGAGGCTGGCGAGGCGCGGATCGACGTCGACGACCAGACGGTCACCTGCGCCGGCGGAGTTTTCGAGTTCGCGATCGAGCCGGACGTGCAGCACCGCCTGCTGAACGGGCTCGACGACATCGGGATCACCCTGGAGAGCGCCGCGGCGATCGAGGCCTTCGAGTCCGGGCAGGCCGCCGAAGCCGGCCCGGTGACCACGGCGCTCTGAGCGGGTGGACATGGAGCGATCGATCAACACCAGCCCGCGCGAGTGGGACGCGGACACCTACGACGCGGTCTCCGACCCGCAGTTCGAATGGGGGACGGAGGTGCTCGGCCGCCTCGAGCTGCGGGGGGACGAGTCGGCCCTCGACGCCGGTTGTGGCTCGGGCAAAGTCACCGAGAAGCTCCTCGATCGCCTCCCCGACGGCAAGCTGCTCGCCGTCGACGGCTCGGAGGCGATGATCGCCAAGGCGAAGGAGCGCCTGGGGGACAGGGCGGACTACCTCGTCGCCGACCTCGCCGAGCTGGAGGTCGACGAGCCGGTCGACCTGATCTTCTCGACCGCCACCTTCCACTGGATCGCCGATCACGATCGCCTCTTCGCGCGCCTACACGGCGCGCTGTCGCCGGGCGGGCGCCTGGTCGCCCAGTGCGGTGGCAAAGGCAACGTCGCCGAGCACGCCCAGGTGATCGCGGCCGTCGCCGCTCGGCCCGAGTTCGCTCCGCACCTGACGCAGATGACCGGGATGTGGAACTTCGCCGCCCCGGAGGAGACCGAAGGCAGGCTTCGCGCCGCCGGCTTCGCCGAGGCGCGCTGCTGGCTAGAGCCGAAGCCCGTCACGCCGGCCGATCCGCTCGCCTTCACCTCCACCGTCACCCTCGGCCCGCTGCTCGCCCGGCTCCCCGAGGAGCTGCGCCGCCCCTTCGCCGAAGCGATCCTCAAGGCGTCGGCCCAGCCGCTCACTCTCGACTACGTGCGCCTCAACATCGAGGCCCAGCGCTGACGTGCCGTCACTTGGGCACCCATATCGGCTCCTAAGTGACGGCACGTCTAGAGTGGCGCGCTCGTGAGCGACGCACCACGCATAGTCCTGCTGCCCGGCGACGGGATCGGTCCCGAGATCGTCGCCGCCGCGACCCAGTTGCTCGAAGCACTCGGCGAGTTCGAGTTCGACGAGCGCCTGATGGGCGGCTGCTCGATCGACGCCCACGGCGTCGCGCTGACCGATGAGGTGCTCGACGTCTGCCGCGCCTCCGACGCGGTCCTGTTGGGAGCGGTCGGCGGCCCGAAGTGGGACACCACCGACCCCAACGCGCCGCGGCCCGAGCAGGGGCTGCTCGGCCTGCGCAAGGGAATGGGCCTCTACGCGAACCTGCGCCCGGTGCGCCCCAGCCCGGCTCTGGTCGGGGCCAGCCCGCTGCGCGAGGAGCGGATCGCCGGCACCGACCTCCTGGTCGTGCGCGAGCTGACCGGCGGGATCTACTTCGGCGACAGCGGCCGCAACGGCGACTCGGCCCACGACACCTGCGAGTACTCGAGCGCCGAGATCGAGCGGATCGCCCGCACCGGCTTCGAGGCGGCGCAGCGCCGCGCCGAGGGCGGCGATCGCACTCCCCGGGTGACCTCGGTCGACAAGGCCAACGTGCTCGAGACCTCGCGGCTGTGGCGTGAGGTTGTCAGCGGCATCGCCGGCGACTACCCCGACATCGAGCTCGACCACCTGCTGGTCGACAACGCCGCGATGCAGCTCGTCTCGCGCCCGGCCGAGTTCGACGTGATCGTCACCGAGAACCTCTTCGGCGACATCCTCAGCGACGAGTCGGCGATGCTGACCGGCTCGCTGGGGATGCTGCCCTCCGCCAGCCTCGGCGAGGCGGGTGCCCCGGGGCTCTTCGAGCCGGTTCACGGCTCCGCGCCGGACATCGCCGGGCAGGGAATCGCCAACCCGCTTGCCACCTTCCTCAGCACGGCGATGCTGCTGCGCCACGGCTTGGATAGACCACAAGACGCGGAGCGGATCGAGGCCGCGGTGGACGCGGTCCTCGAGCGCGGCCTGCGCACGCCCGACCTCGCCCAGAAGAACACCGTCGGCACGGCCGAGATGACCCAGGCAGTGCTTTCCGCGCTCTAGCGCTGCCCCTCTTGCCCCATCGGGCATAATTTCCCGGATGGAGACCGCGGAGCTGATCTGGCAGAACGGCGAGTTCGTGCCCTGGCACGAGGCGACCACCCACGTGCTCAGCCACGGCCTGCACTACGGCACGGGCGTCTTCGAGGGGATCCGCTGCTACGAGACCGAGCGCGGGCCGGCGATCTTCCGCCACCAGGATCACCTCGACCGGCTCGCCAAATCTGCCGAGCTCTACTACTTCGAGCTTGCCTACTCAGGGGACGAAATCGCCGCGGCGACCAAGGAGCTGATCCGCCGCAACGATCTGCGCTCCTGCTACATCCGGCCGCTCGCCTTCCGCGGCTACGGCAACCTCGGCCTCTACGCGACCGACGCCCCGATCGACCTCGTCATCGCCGCCTTCCCCTGGGGGGCCTACCTCGGCGAGGAGGGCCAGAAGCACGGCATCCGCGCCAAGGTCTCGAGTTGGCGGCGGATCGGCTCCGCGGGGCTGATTCCCCACGCCAAGGCATCCGGGCAGTACCTGAACTCGATTCTCGCCAAGACCGAGTCCCAGAACGCGGGCTACGAAGAGGCGCTGCTGCTCGACGAGCGGGGCTTCGTCTGCGAGGGCTCGGGCGAGAACATCTTCGTCGTCCGCGACGGGCAGATCGTCACCCCGCCGCACGTCGCCGCGATCCTCGACGGGATCAACCGCAAGTCGGTGATCCAGATCGCCCGCGACCTCGGCTACACCGTGGTCGAGCGCGACATCGCCCGTTCGGAGCTGTACCTGGCCGAGGAGGTCTTCCTGACCGGCACCGCGGCCGAGCTGGTCCCGGTGCGCGAGATAGACGACCACCCGCTCGGCGAGCCGGGCGAGATCACGCGGGTGATCCAGGCCAAGTTCCGCGATGCCCTGGAAGGACGCGCCGAGGAGTACCTGGAGTGGCTCGACTTCGTCGAGGCCCCGGCAAGGGCCGACGAGTCGGCCGGGCGAATTACGCCTGCCGCCTAGCGGCTGGCGCTGCGCTGCGCGCACTCCCGGTTCGACCCTCGTACTGATGAAAGGCATCAGATGGAACAGGTGAAGATCTACGACACCACCTTGCGCGACGGCATGGGAGGCCCCGGCATGTCGCTCTCGGTCGGCGAGAAGCTGAAAGTCGTGCGGGCGCTCGACGAGCTCGGCGTGCAGACCGTAGAGGCGGGGTTCCCGAGCTCCAACCCCAAGGAAGCCGAGCTCTTCGCGCTGCTCGCCGAGCTCGATTTGGAGCAGGCGACGATTGCGGCCTTCGGCATGACCCGCCGCCGCGACCGCAGCGCCGAGGAGGACGAGGCGCTCGCCGTGCTGGTCGAGAGCTTCGCGCCGGTCGTCTGCCTCGTCGGCAAGAGCTGGGGCCTGCACCTGGAGAAGGTGATCAAGGTCTCCGCCGAGGAGAACCTGGCGATGATCGCCGACTCGATCGGCTTCTGCCGCGCTCGGGGCAAGCGCCCGGTCTTTGACGCCGAGCACTTCTTCGACGGCTACCGGGATGACTCCGCCTACGCGCTGGAATGCGTGCGCGCGGCCGCCGACGCCGGCGCCGAGAACGTCACCCTCTGCGACACCAACGGCGGCAGCCTGCCCGCCTTCGTCGCCGCGGCGACCGCCGCCGTGGTCGAGTCGCTCGGCGACGGGGTGGAGATCGGCATCCACACCCACGACGACGCCGGCTGCGCCGTCGCCAACTCGCTGGCCGCGGTGGAAGCCGGGGCACGGCTGGTCCAGGGCACCGTCAACGGCTACGGCGAGCGCTGCGGCAACGCCAACCTGGCGACGATCATGCCGGCGCTGCAGCTGAAGATGGGCTTCGAGGTCGTCGCGCCGGAGAAGCTCGCCGGCCTGACCCGGACGAGCCACTACCTCGACGAGCTCTGCAACATGACGCCGAACCCCGACCAGCCCTACGTCGGCCGCAACGCCTTCGCCCACAAGGCCGGCATGCACGCGGCCGGGGTCGAGGCCGACGCCAGCACCTTCGAGCATCTCGACCCGGCGCTGCTTGGCAACCAGCGCGAGATCCTCGCCTCGGAGCTGTCGGGCAAGGCGACGATCCGCAGCCAGGCGGCCCAGGCCGGCCTCGATCTGGGCGAGGAGGGGGCCGCGCACGCGGTCGAGCGACTCAAGGAGCGCGAGCACCGTGGCTACCACTACGAGGCGGCACCGGCTTCGTTCGAGCTGCTGCTGCGCCGCGAGGCGGGCAGCTACGAGTCGCTCTTCGAGCTGGAGAGCTTCAAGGTCCTGGTCGAGAAGCGCGCCGACGGCAGGGTCGAAACCGAGGCGACGATCAAGGTCAAGGTCGACGGCGAGCGCTACGTGCGCGTCGCCGAGGGCAACGGCCCGGTCAACGCCCTCGACAGCGCCCTGCGTGGCGCGATCGCCGATCGCTACCCACACCTGGCCGACGTCGAGTTGACCAACTACAAGGTGCGCATCCTCGACGAGAGCCACGGCACCGGCGCCGTCACCCGCGTCCTGCTCGACTCCTCCGACGGCGAGCGCGAGTGGGGGACGATCGGCGTCTCGGAGAACATCATCGAGGCTTCCTGGGAGGCGTTGGTCGACTCGCTCGAGTACGCCTTCCAGCCCCGCGGATAGGGTGGCCGCCGTGGGCGGCCGCACCGACACCGAGATGATCCCACTGGCAAAGCCCGAGATCGGCGCCCGCGAGGAGGAGCTGATCCTCGCCGTGCTGCGCTCGGGCCGCCTCTCGCTCGGCCCGGTCGGCGAGCGCTTCGAGCGCGAGTTCGCCGCCTGGCTCGGCGTCGAAGACGCGGCCACCGCGTCGAGCGGCACGACCGCCCTGCACCTCGGCGTGCGAGCGCTTGGCTGGGGGGCCGGGGACGAGGTTTTGACCAGCCCTTTCAGCTTCGTCGCCTCGGCCAACTGCCTGCTCTACGAGGGCGCCCGCCCGGTCTTCTGCGACGTCGACCCGGTGACCCTCAACCTCGACCCGACGGCGGTCGAGGCAGCCGCCGGGGAGCGCAGCGCCGGCATCCTGCCGATCCACATCTTCGGCTTCCCGGCGGCGATGCCGGAGCTCGAGGCAATCGCCGGCCGCCACGGCCTCGGCATCCTCGAGGACGCCTGCGAGGCGCTCGGCGCGGTCGACTCCGAGGGCCGCGGCGTGGGCACGCGGGGCAACCTCGCGACCTTCGCCTTCTACGCCAACAAGCAGATGGCCACCGGCGAGGGGGGGATGATCGTGCCTTCGGGCCCGGCGGTCGCGGCGCGCTTGCGCTCGGAGCGCAACCAGGGCCGCGCCGCTGACATGGGCTGGCTCGACCACGGCGGGCTCGGTTTCAACTACCGCCTCTCCGACCTCGCCGCGGCACTTGGCGTCGCCCAGCTCGAGCGACTCGACGCGATGCTCGCCCGGCGCTCCGCGGTGGCCTCGCTGTACGAGCAGGGGCTGGCCGAGATGGAGGGCGTCGCCACCCCGATCGCCGCGCGCGGCAAGGAGCGGCGCAGCTGGTTCATCTACCCGGTGCGCCTCGCCGAGGAGATCGACCGCGACGCGGTCGTCGCGCGCCTGGGCGAGCGCGGCGTCGCCTCCAAGGCCTATCTGCCCTGCATCCACCTCTTCCCGCACCTGCGCGAGCTCGGCTGGCGCGAGGGGCAGTTCCCGGTCGCCGAAGCCGCCTCGGCCCGCTCGTTGGCGCTGCCGTTCTTCCCGGCGATGACGGAGTCGCAGGTCGCGCGGGTGTGCGAGGCTCTCGCCGAATCCCTCCGCTGATGTCGCGCTTTCGCAAAGACCCAGACCCGCGCTTCTGGCGCATCAACCGCTCGCTCGAGTTCGACTGGCCGCTGGCCGCCTACGACCTCGACCAGTCGAAGGCGCACGCCCGGGCGCTGCAACGTCTCGGCGTCCTCGACGGGGCCGAGCTGGAGCAGATGGTCGCCGGCCTCGACCGGGTCGGGGAGCGGATCGGCGCCCACGGCTTCGAGTTCGACCCCGCCGACGAGGACATCCACATGGCGATCGAGCGGCTGCTCGGCGAGGAGATCGGGCCCCTCGCGGGTAAGCTGCACACCGGTCGCTCGCGCAACGACCAGGTCGCCACCGACATGGCGATGGTCGTCCAGGTGCACTCGCTGCAGGCGATCGATCTGGCCGCGGCGGCGATGGAGCGCCTGCTCGAGCTGGCCGAGCGCCATCGCGACTGGCCGATGCCCGGCTACACCCATCTGCAGCGCGCCCAGCCGGTCTATCTCGGCCACCACCTGCTCGCTTACTTCTGGATGCTCGCCCGCGACGTGCTGCGCTTCCAGTTCGCCCTCGACAGCGCCAGCGTGATGCCGCTCGGCTCGGGCGCCCTCGCCGGGGTCAACTGGGAGATCGACCGCGGCGCGGTCGCCGACGACCTCGGCTTCGAGCACGTCACCCACAACTCGATCGACGGCGCCTCCAATCGCGACTTCGTCCTCGACTACCTGTCCGCCGCTGCGACCTGCGCGATGCACCTCTCGCGGCTCGGCTCCGAGATCGTCATCTGGAGCTCGTCTGAGTTCGGCTTCTGCGAGCTCGACGAGTCGTTCTCCTCGGGCTCCTCGATCATGCCGCAGAAGGTCAACCCCGACTCGGCCGAGCTGTTGCGCGCCAAGAGCCCCCGGGTCGCCGCCGACTTCCTCGCCCTGCTGGGCACGATGCATGCCCTGCCGCTGACCTACGGCAAGGACATGCAGGAGGACAAGGAGCCGCTCTTCGACGCGGTCGACACGGTCGAGTCCTGCCTCGATGCGGCGGCGGGGATGCTCGCCGGGATCGCCTTCGATCGCCGGCGCCTCGAGGATGCTTCCGGCGACGAGATGCTGGCCGCCACCGAGGTCGCCGACCTCCTCGTCCGCAAGGGGGTGCCCTTTCGCGAGGCGCACGGAATCGTCGGCGGTCTGGTGCGCGACGCGGTCGAGAGCGGCAGGTCGCTCTCCGAGCTGACGCCGGAGGAGCTGCGAAAGCGCTCCGAGCTGCTCGACGACTCCTTCTACGAGGTCCTCGAGCGCGAGAGCTGGCTCGAGTCGAAGCGGATCGAGGGCGGCACCGGCTCGGCGGCGGTCGCCGAGCAGATCGCAGTCGCGCACGAGACCCTCGCCGCCGTCAAGGCGCGGGTGCTCGACGAGCGCGGGTGAAGAAGCGGCAGCCCCCAGGGCTTGGAAGCCGGGCCCAACGGCTCGCAGAGCCGTTGGGGGCTGACTTCTTCGCCCGCTCGGTCCATACCGTCGCGCGCGACCTGATCGGCTGCCGGCTCTTCTACGCCGGCTGCGGAGGGACGATCGTCGAGACCGAGAGCTACGAGCGCGACGACCCGGCCTGTCACGCCTACGTCGGACTGACCAAGCGAACCGAGGTCCTCTTCGGGCCGCCCGGCCGCGCTTACGTCTATCTCTCCTACGGCATCCACAGCCTGCTCAATTTCGTCTGCGAACCCGAGGACGAGGCCGCAGCGGTCCTGATCCGCGCACTCGAGCCCACCGCCGATCTCGACGCAATGCGCAAGCGACGCGGCAAGCGCCCAGACGCCGATCTCTGCTCGGGCCCGGGCAAGCTGACCGAGGCGCTCGGCATCGGCCTCGACGCGAACAATGCCGATCTGAGCACCGACCCCTTCCAGCTCCTACCGCCCGAACCTGGCTGGAGCGGCGAAATCGTCACCAGCCCCCGCATTGGCATCACCAAAGCCGTGGACCGTCCCTGGCGCTTCAGCCTTGAGGGCAGTCCGTTCGTGTCACGACCACGCCCCGACTAGGCTCAACCGGCCGTAATCCCGCCACCGGAGCCGCCGCCTTCCGGAGCCGCTTCGGGAGCTGCTTCCGGCGCGGCTTCAGGTTCGGGTTCCGGTGCAGATTCGACTTCGGGTTCAGGTTCGACAGGCACGTAGCTTTCTTCCACGGCTTCGCCACCGGACCCGCCACCCGAGCCCTTCGACTTGGCCGCTTTCTCGCTTGCGCTTTCCGCGACCCGTTCGGCTTTGATGCTTTCCCAGGCGGAGACGACACTGGCCCAGATCTCGGCGGGGAACGTACCGCCCATCACCGGGCCGCCGTTGTAGAGGGTGGTCATCGGGGTGACCGTGTCGGCGTAGCCGACCCAGACGCAGGCGGTGACTTCTTCGGTCGCGCCGCAGAACCAGGCGTCGCCGTTTTCCTCGGTCGTGCCGGTCTTGCCCCACTGGCCGGGGGCGCCGATGTTCGCGTGCGTGCCGGTGCCGCTGGTGACGACCGTTTCGAGGATGCTCTTGGCCTCTTCGGCGGTGCTTTCGCTGAGCACCTGTTCGTGGGTGGAGTCGTTGTCGCCACCCTTGATCGTGTGGCCATCCTGGTCTTCGACCTGGGTGTAGGCCACCGGGCTGTCGCCCGGGTCGGGGGCGAGGGTGCCGCTGACACGGTCCCCGTTGTTGGCGAGGGTCGAGTAAGCATAGGTCCAGCCGAGCGGCGTGACGCCTTCCTTCAATCCGCCCAGGACCATCGCCGGGTTGGTCGAGATCGGGTCGCGGTAGCCCATTTTGTGGATCGTCGCCGCGATCGAGCGGGTCCGGTCCTCGATCGTCTTGCCCTTCAGGCCTTCCAGCGCGAGCTGGGCGTAGATCGAGTTGTCGGAGTAGGTGGTCGCGCAGATGATGCTGCAGGAGCCCAGGTAGGAGTCCTCGTCGTTGTGGACGACGAAGGTTTCCTGGTCGTTCTTGCCGAAGTGGAATTCCTGCGGCGCCGATTCGTAGACCGTTTCCGGCGAGATCCCCTCTTCCAGGGCGGTGATCAGCGTGAACGGCTTGATCGAGGATCCCGGTTGGCGGTGGCCGAGCGTCGCCAGGTTGAATGGCTTGGTCTGGAAGTTGGGACCGCCGACCATCGCCTTGACGCCGGCGTTCTTGTTGTCGAGCACGACCACAGACGCGGTGGGGGGCAGGTAGCCGAGGTAGGAGTTGACTGCTTCTTCGGCGGCTTGCTGAAGTTTGAGGTCGAGCGTCGTCTTCACTTTCAACCCGCCGAAGAAGGTCTTGGCGGCGCCGTAGCGTTCGACCAGCTGCTGGCGCAGCCAGGAGGTGAAGTAGGGGGCCTTCGAGTCCAGCCGAGGGGGCTGGATGTCGCTGGGGGCGGGGAGGGCCTGCTTCGTTCCTTCGTCGAGCTGGGTCTGGGTTATGTAGCCCTGTTCGTACATCTTTTCGAGCACGATGTTGCGTCGCGCCAGCGCGTTTTCCGGGTAGATCTTCGGGTCGTAGGCGGAGGGGGAGGCGATGATCCCGGCCAGCGTCGCCGCCTCCCATGGCTCGAGCACGGACGCGCAGGGCTCCGCCTCGGTGCCGCAGCCGGGGTGCGCCTTGCCGAAGTAGGTGCGGGCGGCCGCCTCGATCCCGTAGGCGCCCTCGCCGAAGTAGATCGTGTTGAGGTACTCGGTGAGGATTTTGTCCTTGCTCCAGTGGCGCTCGAGCCGGTAGGCGAGCGCCGCCTCGCGGAACTTCTCGAGGATCGTGCGGCTGCCTTCGGCTTCGAGCGCGTTCTTGACGAACTGCTCGGTGATCGTCGAGGCGCCCTGCGCGGCGCTCTGGCTGAGCACGTCCCTGACCAGGGCGCGGGCGATGCCCTGGAAGTCGACGCCGCTGTGTTCGTAGAAGCGCGAATCCTCGATCGAGACCACCGCGTTCTTCATATTGGGGGAGATCTGACCCGAGGTGAGCAGGATCTTGTTCTGGTTGCTCGTCAGCGTGCCGATCGGCTCGCCGGAGGCGTCGAAGACCTCGCTGTTCTTCGCCGCCTTGTATTGGGCGAAGTTGTAGATCGCCGGCAGGTCCTGTGAAACCGCGGTCATCATGCCGAAGACCATCGAGACCAAGGCGAGGACGCCTAGGCCCAAGAGGACGAAGAGGATGCGCAGCTTCTTCAGCCGCGGCCGCGCGGGCTTCGTCGAAGACGCCGGGGGCGGCGGCGGAACCGAGCCGCCGGCCCGGCGGGGCTTTGTTCCAAGGACCGCCATCGAGGTGTAAGGCCCGACAGGCGCTACCCGCCGAGCAGAGGCGGCAGTCTAGCATTGCGCCCGTGCCGGACTTGACGCGCAACGCGGTCGACGTGCTGCCCGACGGCATGCTCGCCGAGCAGCTCGCGGCGCAGCGACCGCTGCGGGTCAAGCTCGGGATCGATCCGACGACCGCCGACATCCACCTTGGCCACACCGTCGTCCTCAACAAGTTGCGCGAGTTCCAGGACGGGGGCCACCAGGTCGTCCTGATCATCGGCGACTTCACCGCCAGGGTCGGCGACCCGAGCGGTCGCTCGGCGCAGCGACCGCTGCCCTCGGCCGAGGAGATCGAGGCAAACGCCGCCACCTACCAGGAGCAGGCCTTCAAGCTGCTCGACCGCGAGCGGACCGAGGTGCGCTTCAACAGCGAGTGGCTGCGCATGGAGCCCGAGGCGCTGCTCGGCCTGCTCGCCCAGACGACGGTCGCCAGGCTGCTCGAGCGCGACGACTTCCAGAAGCGACTGGCGGCAAGCTCGCCGATTGCCGCCCTCGAGCTGCTCTACCCGCTGCTGCAGGGTTACGACTCGGTGGCGGTCGAGGCAGACGTCGAGCTGGGGGGGACCGACCAGAAGTTCAACCTGCTCTTCGGCCGCGACATTCAGGGTGCCTACGGCCAGAAGCCGCAATCGATCATGACGATGCCGATCCTGGTCGGGACCGACGGCACGCAGAAGATGAGCAAGTCGCTCGGCAACTACGTCGGCGTCACCGAGGCGCCGGAGGACATGTTCGGCAAGCTGATGAGGATCCCCGACGAGGCGATGGCCGAGTACTACCGGCTGCTGCTCGGCGCCGAGGTGCCGGAGGGGCCGCCCAACGAAGCCAAGCGAGAGCTGGGCAGGCGAATAGTCGCCCGCTTCCACGACGACGCCGCGGCCCGCGGGGCCGAGGAGCACTTCGACCGCCTCTTCGTTCGCCACGAGGCCCCCGAGCAGATCGAGGAGGTCGATCTCTCCGGCTATCGGGGCGAAGGGGGCGACACGGTCCACCTACCGCTGCTGATGGCCGGGGCCTTCGAGATCAGCTCCAGCGAGGCCCGGCGCCTGCTGGGGCAGGGGGGCGTGAAGCTCGACGGAGAGCCGATTCCCGCCGGGACCCTGGACCTCGAGCCGGCAGCGCTGGACGGCCGTGTCCTGCAGGTTGGCAAGCGTCGCTTCCGCCGCTTGCGCGCCGGCGCCCGACCCCTCTAGGCAAAGCGCCGCCGCGGCGCTATACTCCCGCGTCCTTCTGGGATTGGCCCTGTGCCGTCCCATGCGCAAAAGACGGCGAGTCCCGCCGCAGAGGCGCAGCGGTCTTTGAAAACTGAGCAGCGTGCACCCGCGGACATTCGTGTCCGTGGGATGTTTGAGCCCGATCCACTCGGCGCGCCAGCGCACCGAGTGGTCTGATTTACCGTCATGTCGATCGCCACGTATGTGTACCCGGCGATCAATGGGCATGACAACTCCGTTAAGAAGTACCTTTCACGGAGAGTTTGATCCTGGCTCAGGACGAACGCTGGCGGCGTGCTTAACACATGCAAGTGGTGCGACGAACCAGGGCTTGCCCTGGGGCCAAGCCGCGAACGGGTGAGTAACACGTGAGTAACCTGCCCCGATGACCGGGACAACCCGAGGAAACTCGGGCTAATACCGGATGTGGCGCACAATCGTAAGCCTGTTCGCTAAAGGAAGCTTCGGCCTCCGCATTGGGAGGGGCTCGCGGCCCATTAGCTTGTTGGTGGGGTCAAGGCCTACCAAGGCGACGATGGGTAGCTGGTCTGAGAGGACGATCAGCCACACTGGGACTGAGACACGGCCCAGACTCCTACGGGAGGCAGCAGTGGGGAATCTTGCGCAATGCGCGAAAGCGTGACGCAGCAACGCCGCGTGGGGGAAGACGGCCTTCGGGTTGTAAACCCCTTTCAGGAGGGACGAAGGTTCGGCGGTGAATAGCCGTCCGGACTGACGGTACCTCCAGAAGAAGCTCCGGCTAACTACGTGCCAGCAGCCGCGGTAATACGTAGGGGGCAAGCGTTGTCCGGAATCATTGGGCGTAAAGCGCGCGTAGGCGGCTCTGTAAGTCCGTTGTGAAAGTCAAAGGCTCAACCTTTGAAAGCCGATGGATACTGCAGAGCTAGAGTCCGGAAGAGGCGAGTGGAATTCCTGGTGTAGCGGTGGAATGCGCAGATATCAGGAGGAACACCAATAGCGAAGGCAGCTCGCTGGGACGGTACTGACGCTAAGGCGCGAAAGCGTGGGGAGCGAACAGGATTAGATACCCTGGTAGTCCACGCCGTAAACGATGGGCACTAGGTGTGGGAGGTGTCGACTCCTCCCGTGCCGTCGCTAACGCACTAAGTGCCCCGCCTGGGGAGTACGGCCGCAAGGCTAAAACTCAAAGGAATTGACGGGGGCCCGCACAAGCAGCGGAGCATGTGGTTTAATTCGACGCAACGCGAAGAACCTTACCTGGGCTTGACATGTTGGTGACCGCCGTGGAAACACGGTTTTCCTTCGGGACACCATCACAGGTGGTGCATGGCTGTCGTCAGCTCGTGTCGTGAGATGTTGGGTTAAGTCCCGCAACGAGCGCAACCCCCGTTCCATGTTGCCATCATTAAGTTGGGGACTCATGGGAGACTGCCGGTGACAAACCGGAGGAAGGTGGGGATGACGTCAAGTCATCATGCCCCTTATGTCCAGGGCTACACACGTGCTACATTGGCGCATACAAAGGGCAGCAATACCGCGAGGTGGAGCGAATCCCAGAAAGTGCGTCTCGGTTCGGATTGAAGGCTGAAACTCGCCTTCATGAAGCTGGAGTTGCTAGTAATCGCAGATCAGCAATGCTGCGGTGAATACGTTCCCGGGCCTTGTACACACCGCCCGTCACACCACGAAAGCAAGTAACACCCGAAGCCGGTGGCCTAACCTTTTGGAGGGAGCCGTCGAAGGTGGGACCTGTGATTGGGGTGAAGTCGTAACAAGGTAGCCGTAGCGGAAGCTGCGGCTGGATCACCTCCTTTCTAGGGAGTTTCTCTAGAACGTCGACCGGGCTCCCCAGTGGCATCACGCCGCTGGGAACGCTGCTCAGTTTTGAGAGACCGCCGGCGGAAGTACTCCGTCGCGTGTGCCTCGGTGGACCTTGAAAACTGTACAAGGCCAATAATAAGAACCTGTCGCAAGGCAGGTTCTGGGTAATTTAATACGACCCGCACACTTAGGTGTACGGGTCGCTCACCGTCAAGATAGTAAGGGCTTACGGTGGATGCCTTGGCACCAGGAGTCGATGAAGGACGTGGACGGCTGCGTTAAGCCGCGGTGAGGCGCTGAACAGCCATTGACCCGCGGATTTCCGAATGGGGAAACCCGGCGCCGGTAATGCGGCGTCATCCAGTGGTGAATTCATAGTCACTGGAAGGCAACCGGGGGAACTGAAACATCTAAGTACCCCGAGGAATAGAAATCAACCGAGACTCCCTTAGTAGTGGCGAGCGAAAGGGGATCAGCCTAAACCTGACAGATGCAAGCGGGCACGCGTTGTCTGTCGGGGGTCGTAGGACATCACGCCCGAGCCGTGCCTGGCTCGGCGGCAGTTACCAAATCAGGTGTTAACCGAAGCGAGTGGAACCTCGCACCACAGAGGGCAATCGTCCCGTAGGTGAAAACACACTGATCTGCCGACTGATGTTCCTGAGTAGGACCGCACCCGTGAAACGCGG